>CEUZ01237326.1_pt1 | contig 35628 bp, 4 predicted proteins | sample 361511 | NCBI WGS metagenome assembly CEUZ01 (sample SAMEA2622822, study PRJEB7988) | marine metagenome | biome: marine biome (ENVO:00000447); feature: surface water layer (ENVO:00002042); material: "saline water (ENVO:00002010), including plankton (ENVO:xxxxxxxx)" | depth 5 m | reverse complement strand
GTCTATTAGAATTAGTATTAATAACAGTTATAGGTGCTTACTTTGGCGGAAGGTCATTTGAAAAGTTAAAAAATATTGATTTAAAAAAAGATTCTAAAAAAGAAGAATAATGTTTAATCCATTTCAATTATTTAAAAATAAAACGGCAGGCCCAGGAGATCCTCCTAAGTCGCACTATAAAAGACTTTATGGTGCAGCTAAAGATTATGGAGTTGGGCAAGAGTTTCATTTTGAAGGTGGAGATAGATATATAGATAAAGAAACAGGATATGCTTATTTTGATCCAAATAATCCTAAATCACAACAAGAACAACAAGTTCCAGACAATATTTGGAATACACAAAGGTTTTTATTTAACCCTATGGTTGGGGGATACAATCAATATGTTCATAATCAAATATATGACCAACAAGGAAATACTTTAAGAACACAAGAGTTGTATGACCAAACAGCTAAATCTGAGCCTCAAAGAATGAGAAGAGGTTTAAAATTAGCAAAAAAAGATCTAAAGAAATATTACATAGATGACTTAGGTTATACAAAAAAAGATGCAAGGCCTCTTATTAAAGATAAAATGCAAGAAGTAAGAAGTATAAAAAAAATATATGATATTTTAAGTAGTAATAAATCTTTTGAAAAAAGAAATGAAACAGGAGAATTAACATATGGAATTGATTATATGGCAGGTGCTCCTCAAAATTATTTTGATACTAGCAGTAAAATAGATTTTTATAGGCCAACTTATAAACATCATCTAAAAAAAGATTTTATTAATGATAAACAATATATAAAAAGAATGCCTATGGCAAAAGCAAAAAAGGCATATCGTAAGTTTTTGCAAACAATGAGAGGTTTATCTAAAGAAGAGGCAAGAAATTATACTAATTATCAACACAGATTGTCGGATGAAAGAGTAAATGAAACTATTAAATATGGAGCAAAACGTTTTAATGTTTCGGAGGCAGATTTTAAAAAGAATCCAAGAAAATATATAGATACTATGAAATATGGAGGTATAGCAGGAGGCCCAGGAAAGCCTCCTAAGAAAAAATATGATATTGAAAATAAATTTACTTTAGATAAAGATAATATATTACAAGGTTCATTACCTACTGTAGAAGTAACTGCACCACGTATAAAAAATAATAACTCTTGGATGGAAAATTTTATACCAGGGGGAATTGCTCAAATACAACAAGATAATACAACAGTAGTTAAACCTTTTAATCCTGCATCTATAACACCACAAGTTCCTCAAATAACACTAGAGAGTTCTTTAGCTACCCAAAAAGCACTTGAGGGAAAACCCTTGGCTTATCAAACGCAACAAAAAATAAAAAAAGTAGAAGAAGCAGAAGCAGAAAAAAGAGAAATTGGAAGAAGAATGATGCTTAGTGATGAAGATAGATATAGAGAAGATAAAGGTCAAAAAAGGACAGCATGGGATACTGCTATGGCAGGATTAGAAGCTGGCCCTGGTAGTGCATTAGCTCTTGCTTTAAATGCACTTAAAGGTGGAAAAAAAGCTTTAGGATATGGAGGTGAAGGATGGGATTCTAAAGGTATTCTTCCTGCTTATTTACACCATAAAATATTTCCTAATGAATCTGATTATGAAGGACAAGATTGGTCTGTAACACAAGCAATTAATAAAGATTGGGCAGATAAAAATCCTGGAACTGCTATGGCTATAGATCTTGGCATGGGATTATTTGGAGGTCTTGGAGGAGATAAAGCATTAAAGATGGCTGATAAAGCTATGGATGCTACTAAAGTAACTAGAGCAACAAATTTGGCAGATTTAAATTATGCAGCTGATTGGTCAAAAAAATATGGTTATGAACTTCCTAGTGATTTAAAGAAAATATCAAAATCTAGTAAAAAAACAGATCAAGCAATCCAAAAAGTAATAGATGAGCATAATACTTTTATGAGAGGTGTTAGTACAAATTGGGAAAAAGTAGATCCTCGAATAATAGATATGCTAAAGGAAACTGGAATTGATTATATAAATAATCCTAAAGCAGCAGCTGAATATATGGCTACACATATACCTGGAAAAACAGGAGGCGGTAGACATGGGGTAGATATGGATGAACTATATGAAAAAGATTTAAATGTTTTGTATACTACTAATGCTGATAATTCTGGAGAAGGATATACTTATGGGCAAGGGTATAAAGTAAAAGTTAAAAGACCAACAGATTTTACATCAAAAAACAGAATAGATTGGTTTGAAAAAAATAAAGTAGATTACTTTCAACAACAAAAATTAACAGAAGCAGAAGAAAAATTATTTTCTAATGCATGGGACGATGTACTTGATAGTGATGCCTATAAACAGAAATTAAATGATTTATGGGTTAACAAATATAAAGCTCTTGAAGAGCAAGCAGAAGCAGCAGGAGATTGGGGATTGAAGCAACAGCATCAAATGGCAAGAAATAAAGAACTATCAAAATGGCATAACAAAACAGCTCAAGTAAAAGCGGGGGTATACCAAAAATTAACTCCACCAGAAAGTTTTAGGGGTCAAATTCTAAAATCGGATCATCACCCAAAATCATTAGAAAATAGAATGAAATCTGTTAAAAATTCTATAAAACATCGTTTAAATCAAGAAATAACGAATAAGTATAAAGAAAAAAGAAATATATTAAAAGCAGCATTAAAAAATAATCCTAAAGATAAATTGACAAAAGATACATATAAATCATTTGTAAAAATGATGGATGAAGAAAAAGCATCTGCATGGGAAAATTTCGGAAAAAAAGAATTACTTGAAAAAAGAAATGAAATAGCTAAAAATTTAGATGCTAAAAATAAATATGCACATTATAAATTTATAGGTAATCCTGGCGAGAAAGTATTAGATGTTGTTGAAGCTACAGAAATTATACCCTCTACCTGGCATAAAAGGTCAAGAGCACATGCAGGACATCATACAAAAGGCTTTTCTGCAGCAACAGGAATAGGAGTAGCTTCAACAGCTGCTTTATTAAGTCAACAAAATCAAACCCCTAAATATCGTTATGGAGGAATAACTGAGACAGATCCCCCAGAAACGAAGAAAAAGAAGAAAAAGACGTGGAGACAAAGATTAAATCTAATTTCACTACCCTCCTTTTTGGGTGGAACAGGTTTTGGAGGAGTTAAGTCTATATTTGATTCAGCAAGAGGAGGAAGAGATGCAAGAGAAGAAGCAATAGAAGAAGGAATAAAAATGGGAGGAAATACACCATTTGATTTAGATAATTTTCTTAACATAAATAATCTTGCACCACTAAATACTACTCCTGCATCAGAATCTACTAGAGTAGAATCTCCTCAATTAACTAAAGAACAACAATTTGCTTTATTAACAGATCAGCAACGTAAACAAAAAGTATTTCAAGAACTTGCAGATAATACTGCAAAAAGAGAAGCTCAAGAACAAATACAACAATATAAAGAACCTACTTTAGATGAAAAAGCATGGTCTATGGCTGTAAATCCAATGAGTGCTGGGATGCAACTTTTTGGAAATGAATATGGAAATACACCATTTATGCCTGGGAATTTAAATCAAGGAGATCATTTATTTGGATATATTAATCCTGCTTATTGGGCAGATAAAATTGGTAAAGGAACTGTAGATCTAACAAAAGGAAATTATGGAGATGCAGCATTTAATTATATGTTAGGTTGGCCTGCAATGGGTATGGCTGGAAAAGGTTTAGCTAAAGGAGTTAGTTCTGCAGTAAAAGGTGGAGCAGAAAAAATATTATCATCTCCTAAAGCAATGAAATTTTTAGATAAAAAAACAGGATATAATTCATCTAATTACATGTATAATCGCCCAAAATACGCTTTTCATCGACCTAAAGTGATTCAGCGAGATGCTGTATCTAAAGGAAATTTTACAATAATGCAAGATGATCTGATTCCAGGTATGTTAGAAAAATTAGCAGGACATCAGAAAAGACCATTTAATATTAAAATAGATGGCCCTCAAGGAGGATGGTTAAGTAGTACATGGGATCCAATATCACAAACATATGGTCTTGCTACTGTTTTTAATTCTCCAATACAAGGAGGTAAGGCTTTTAAAATTATGAATGATCTTACTACAGTAAAGAACCCAATTTGGAGAGAAAAAACTTCTTTAAGTTTTGACTCTTGGCCAGTAATGGCAGGCATGGGAAAAAGAAAAGATTTCACTACAAAATTTCATGGGCACGTTCCTTATAATACTATGGAACGACATAATACAATAAATAGTGCTGTGCAAAAAACTTTACGTGATTCAAATCTAAGTCAAATTGAACGGGAAGCTTTTAAACGATCACAGAATCTAGAAAGACAAAGAGCACAATTTTTTGGTGATCAGCCAGGGCCTTTATCCAAAATTGATTTTAATAAAAAAGATCAATTAGAATTTGCAAAAAATATGGTAGAAAAAAGTGGGCTAAAATTACTTCCAGAACAAATGCCTTTTATAGATAAATATGGAACTGTAATGCTTCCTAATATTGATGTAATAAGAAAATACAAAGAAGGTGGTTTTGTTCCTCAATATCGTAATGGCGGTATAGTAGAGACTGATCCTCCTAAGAATAAAAAGCCTAGACCTATTGTTTATACAACAGATAAAAACAAATGGAAAGCTAATCAAGATAGTATAAAACAATATAATACGTCTATGGATTATGCAATGTCAGCATTTCAAGATAGGCGTGTAATTCCTGGATTAAGAGAAGAAACAGATGCAGCATTTTGTCGTGCAGGAGAATGTGGAACACTACCTACTTTCCCAGGAATTAAAAATACAAATATAGTACCCGATTACGTTTATTCAGCATTAACAGAAAAACACAACCAAGTAAAAAAATTCCCTGTATATCCTAATCCAAAAGTAGAAATGAGACTTGCATTAGGTCCAAACATAGAAGAAAATATTCCTGAGAAAAAAATGTTAAAAACATTAACAAATATAAGTCCTAAAAAGAACGAACTTAATCCAGAGTATAGTGTAGTTGACTATATGAATATGAATAAAATGGATTCTTCTAAAGAAGCTAGAAAAAAAGAAGCATTAAGACTTGGAATAAAAGGATATGATTTTTCAGCAGCAAAAAATACTGAATTATTAAATGCTTTAAAAACCCCTCCTGTTATTGAAGATTATCAAGGGCCAATAGAAGAAGAACCTGAAGATTACGGTAAAACTATTGGGGGTAAAAGAGTGGAACATATAAATGTTTTTAGCGAAACAGAATATAAAAATTGGAAAAAAAGTGGTTTAACCAAAGAGGAATATCGCAAAAGAAAAAATCGCCTTAACATTGGAAGAACTATTGACAAAGATAAATGGGAGAAACAACAAAATTGGACTTCTCCCATTGGAACTATGAAGTATGGTGGCATAGCAGGACCAGGAGATCCTCCTAAAAAGAAATCTAAGTTTAACACTTTTGGATTTTATGATTTTGGAGAAAAAGATATATTAGGAAATTATAAAGATTTTATTGCAGGAGGGACACTTGATTATCCAATAGGAGATAAGCAAAAAATAGGAGTAACAGGAAGTCTATTTCAAAATTTAAACTTTAATAGAAATCCTCATGAAGTTGGCGTAACTGTACCTGCAGCAGGATTAACATATTCTCCTAATCAAAGGTCAACATATCATGGAGGCATAGAAGTGCCTATAATCAGTAATATTCCTTATGTAGGTACTATAGCTGAACCCAAAGGAGTAGCTAGAGTAAATGTCAGACCTTGGCAAAACTGGGAATTTGGAGCTGAAGTTAAATCAGATTTGAATAAAAGTGTAGATGTTGCTGCAGAAGCAAAGTATTTTGGGGAAAACACAGATCTTTTTGTTCGAGGAATGTATAATACAATGCATGGCCTTTCGTTTATGGGTTCAGCACGACATACATTTGGAGGGAAAAAGAAAGGTGAACCTAAAGATATTATGCGTTATGGCGGTAAAGTAAAGAAAAAAGATTGTAATTGTAAAAATAAATAAATATTATGACAACATTTCCAACATATGGAGATCCTGAAAAGCCTAAAGGTAAAACTACATCTCCTAAAGTAAGCAAACAACAAGCATTTATTGAGAAATATTTTCCTATAGTTCAAGAAGAGATAAGAAAAACAGGACATTTTATAGATGCTAAAGCCTTAACAATTCAATTAGGGTTAGAAAGCGATTGGGGTACAAGTGGCTTAACAAAAAATTATAATAATTTTGGAGGAGTTAAAGCTGTAAAAGGAAGAGCTAAAACACCGCCTTTGCTAACAGGAGAAATGTTTACAGAAGAATATGCTAAAAAATGGGAGAAAAAAGAAGGAAATACTATTATCCGTTATACTGATGATAAAAATAGTGAACACTATACAAAAGATAAATCACTAGTAGGTACTCCTGTATGGAAATCAGGAAAAACTGAAGGAGAAGGCGTAAATATGAAGCGTAATTATTTAGTAAGAACTCCTTTTAGTCATTTTAAAACAATAGGAGAAGGAATTGCAAAACAAGTAGCTTTAATATCTAATAAAAATTATTCATCTAAAGGTACTACTTCTAGTGCAGGAGATCCACTAAAATATTTTCAAGCAGTAAAAGCAGGAGGATATGCAACTTCAACTGATTATGTAAAAAATAATATGGCAACATATGAAGCAAATAAACAATATTTCCCTTCAACTACAGCAAAAGTTAAACCAATTACTGAATGGAGTATGCTAGAGAAACAAATAGGAGAATATGATGATGAAAATATTGTCGATTCAGCAAAAACTATTGCACAAATACAATCAGATAATACGACTGTACAACCAATTAAAATTCCAACAAATATCCAATCTGCAATGTCTAGAAATTATAAGAATATACAAACAAATGATAAATTGGAAAATGCTAAACGCCAAAAAAGAAGAGTTACAGTTTCTCCACTTACTTCAATGAGATTTGGAGGTATATCTGGTGCACAAGCATATCATGCAGGAATGCTTGGGCTTGATGCAGCAGCAATGTTTTCCAATATGTTGCAACAACCTCCTACACCTATATCTACACAAAAGACATACTTTCAAAAATACGATCTTGATAATACTCAATTTCGTACACAAGAAGCTGAATTAGATGAAAATTTAAATAGAGCTTATAGGCAAGCAAGAGAAGGAGCAGGACAGCAATCAGATTTAGCTAGATTAGTTTCTGGAGTATCTGTTATGGGGCAAGAAGCATCAAGAAAAATAGGAGCAGCAGAAAGAGCACAACTTAATAAAGAAAGAATGCTTAACCAAGAATTAACTAATAAGGGAATAGCTCTAAGAGATCAGCAACTGGATAGAGAGATGATGCTTAACAGAGCCAGAATGGAAAAACATGCTCAACAAAAAGGAATGGCTTTGGGTAAGAATATAGATGCTATTAAATCAGATTTAGCAAATATGGCAGACTATGAAGCTAAAAGCAAATATATTGATCAGTTGAATGAAAATACACAAAAACAAAACGAAATAGGATATTTAGCAACTTTATATACTATGACTCAAGATATAGAAGATACTGCCGAATATAAAAAACAATTATCTGCATATAAAACTGGATTAATAGGAGCAAAAACATTAGAATTGCAAGAAAAATTTGGATTAACTGAAACACCATCTACTGAAGAATATAAAGCAGATAAATTGAAGTATGATAACTTGTTTAGTGATTGGCAAGATGATTTGGTTAAATTAGGAGATAGGCCATTAGAAGAAGAACTTGAAGATCCTATTACTACATTAGATCCTAAACCCGAAATTACTTATGAAACAGCACCAGATATATCAAATTTTGGAGATGGCACTATTGATTTGTCTCAACCACCATTAGAAGAGCAAGCAGAAGCATTAAAAGAATATGAAGAAGCACTTGATACTTGGGAAAAAGAAAATATAAAAACAGACGAAGATTATACAAGATATGAAGATGAACAGAAGGCTCTAAAAAAATGGGAAGAATCTCAAAGTGATGAAGAATATATAAAAAAAGTAAAAGAATATAATAAAAAGAAAAAAGAGCAAGAAGATAGAATTAAGACTTATGATCTTAATATGATAGAAATAGATAAAAGAAGAGAAAAATTAGACGAAGAAAAAGTTGGTATTGAGAAAAGAGGAACGTATATAAAAGAATATGAAGATTTTTTAATAAACGATGAAGAGTTGAGAAATGCGAATGCTTATATAACAAAGCAACTTGGTGGCGTTTCTATGCAAGAGATCAGAGATAGGTTTAAAGCTATATATTCTGACTCACAATGATAAATATTTGAAATAAATAAAAGCATTGCGTATATTTGAATGTGCGTGATCCAGTTTTTGAAATTATACTACTATGGCAAACTTTCCAATGTTCATTACACCTAGTCCAACTAAAGGATTATCACCCTATGGCATACAAAAGCCTTTAGATTTCTCTCCGTTGATGAAATCTTTTCAAATGCAACAAGCATTAAGAGATAAAAAATCTAAAACTACTACAGATACTTCAGATTTACCAGAAGGGAGAACAGGATCAATAAATCAATGGCAAGCAGTAAATGATTTGGCTTTAGGCAAAATATCAGAAATCTCTAAAAGATTGGGAGATGAAGCTGTATATGATCCAGACTATATAAAATATAATAATATGTTGGAGCAGAATAATTCTGCAGCTAATTTAAATACTATAAAAAGAGAAGAAGAAGCTTTTACTGCTGCATCAGACAGAATGAAAAAACACGATGCTCAACATCTTTATAATCTCCCTCTTTTTCTTAACAGTAAAGGGCAAAATGTAGAAACAAATTGGGAGACTCTTGAACGGCATGAGTTTGGGTATTCTCCTTCTATGTTTGGATTTGATATAGCAGGAGGAAATCCTAATTATTTTTATGATCCAACAGAAATGGCTGTTTCTTCAGTAGTTGGCCCAGAATATATTACAGATGCACTAACTGATATTTTTGCTGCTTCTGATAATCAATATACTCTGACTGATCTTAAAAGTGATATAACTACAGGAATAGTTGAAGGTACTCAAGGAATAGATGATGTAGAGGTTTTAAAAAAAGCAAAGTATAAAAGAATGTCTGATGACAGAGCATTAAGATTTTCTCAAAATGCAGCATATGCAACTGCAATGTCAGGAACAAGCCAACCTTTAGCTCAAGCTTTTATGCAAGATTATTTAGCAAAAACAGGTGCAGCATATGGTAAGTATCCAATAAATAAAGTCGATGCCAATGGTAATTTAATATTAGAAGATAATACTAATGATGGTATAGATAATCCAACAACTGTATCAGAAACAGTTTCTTTAAGAGATGATCTTGTTAAAGATTCTGGAGATGGATTAGGAGCAATAAATGATAATTTTTGGGATGGATATACGCAACATATATGGAATACAATTGATGATTTTCGTAAATCAAAAGAATCAGAACAAATTGAAGCTTCAGAATCTGCTACTGCTATTAATGAAAGGAGTAAAAAGAATAAAAAATTTAAAGGTGCAACTGAAAGATCTTCTATAATACCTGGAGTTTCATTTATGAGAGATGAATTTACAGCTAAAGCAGGAATGAATCAAGAATTCATTGATAGATTTAGTGAATATACAAATAGCTTTAATCTTGATGCTATAAATCTTACAGAAACTACAGATGATGATATTGATAATCCTTTGACGAGAGTTACAAATCCAGATGGAGAAGTAGTATATATATATGATGATGAAAAAGCAAAAGATAGCGACAGAGATATATTTGCAGTTGTAGGAAATGATTTACAAACTGCACAAGATAATTTAAATAATAGGTTTGATGCAACAGATCCAGCATCAGGTCCAGCAACTACTGTTTTGCCAGAATCTATAAGAGAAAAATATAGAAAATACGAACAAGAAAGAATTGCTGCAGGGGATGAGAAATTTGATTATCCTGCAGGAGCGTCATTCTATGGAGATCCTTATACTAGAGCGACTGAGAGAAGGAAAATGCAAAAAGAAAATATACAACAATTTTTAATTGATGAGAAAGATAAGTTGGATAAAATGCAAACTATGGTAACATATGCATCTGCTGCTACTGTGGAAGGTGGAGTAGATAGGGGTTATAAAGAAACTATAATGACTTATGATCAAAATCATGATATAATAGAAGGTATAAAAACAGATGTAATAGGCCAAAATGCTGCTGAAATCGCTAATAATAAATCTGTACAATATTCTTCGGGTTCAAATTCTTCGGGTGGAGGATTAGCAGGAACAGTAGTAGGTTTTGGTACTACGACATATGTATTTAATAGAGCACCAAAGAGTAATGGTTTTCTAGATAAAGATGGAAATTTTGTATTAGCAGATGGTGATAAGGCTACAGACAAACCTTCTTGGATATTATCAAATCCAGAAGCTTCAAATTATTTATTTCCTTTATATACTGAAAAACTATTAAAGGCAGAACAAGCATATACGCTTGTAAATGGACTTGATAAAAATGCTCCTGCATATGGGGAAAAAGGACACTTTCTACCCACAAGAATGCGATCAAATATAGGTGAGGCAGGATCACAGGAATATTTAAGAATGTTACATAATACATATGTATATACAAATAGAAAGGATTTTCCTAAAAAAATGAAAGCTGAACATGTAGATAGGATTAAAAAATTACGTGATGCATTTACATTGCAAGGTCTTACAGAAAAAGAAGTGGAAGAAAGAAAAAAAAGAGGAGAAGATTTAATAGAAAGAGAAGAATACGTATGGGCTCCTGGTATAGTAACGTCTGGTGGCCCTTCTCCTTCAAGGACAAAATTAGAAAAAAAATATTATGTGCCTAAATCTACTAATTATGAAAAAATGACCGAAAAAGAATTTAAGAAAAAATATGGCATTTCAAAATTAGTTGCAAGTGAATATTTGTCAGCAATAGAATCAATTGTAGAAGATAGAGGAAAACTTTCATATAGCACAATTTTAAGTAATACCGAAATCGGCAAAGCAGCAACTAAATTTTTACAGCAAGGAATGACTACTAAACAAATAGAACAATATAAAACTGCAATAGAATCAGTTCCTATTTTAGATTCTAATTTTACTTTAAATGATGTTAAGGCAGCTATTGATAATGGAAATAAAAATAACGTCATACATCCAGGAGCATTTAGAAATATGAAGATGACATATAAAGAAGTCAAAGAAGCTGGTGCATTCCAAAGTACTGATGATCTGATTAGATGGGGAAGATACCAATGGGATTATACTGTTCTTATGGATTGGAGTAGTCAAATTGAAGGAAACCTAGATGAAGGACAAGGAAAAGAAGCATTTAAACAAGTATATAGAACAGCACAAAATCCAGATGGAGGACAACAAACTTCGGATTTTGATCCAAATTTAATTGATACTGAAATCGAATAATACTAATATAAACTAATATATAATGCCACCAGAAGGAATAATTAGCTACGAAGCAATGAAAATATTTGGTATGTCTTATCAAGATGCCATAAAAAATAAGCTTCAACCTACTATGATGTCTTATGAAGAATCTAAAAAAAGAAATCAAAAGCTCATAGAAGATAGGGGAATATCCGAAGAAGAATATGCTAAAATTCATTTAGATATTTTAGGACAAGCTACAAACAGAGCAAAAGATTGGTATACTGCAGGACAAAGTGATTATAATATAAATCCAGTAACTATTGCTAAAGCAAATCATGCACCTAGTGCTGAATCTGTTATGTCTCCACAATTTTTTGGGAAATCCAAAGATACTCCTTGGAGAAAGTTTCAAACTAATGTAGATGAATTAGAACAACTATCTCATTCTCAATTATTTGATAGATTTGGTGGTTTATATAGAACAATGACCAAAGAACAAGAGGCAGAACAAAGAGGGTATTATTATGATGAAAATGGGAAGAAGAAACCTTTAGGAGAATATCAAGCTATAAATCATCTTGGGGAAGCTTTTAGAACAGGAGAAGATGGAAGAAAAATGATGTTAGTATTATCTAATAATCCTTCTAATCCTTTAGAAAGTGTATATAAAGAAGTTCCTGCTGATGAATTCCATAAAGGCACTATTACTCGTAGTATGTATGGGCCTAAAGAAGTTAGAAATTCTGCTTTCAGACATGGATATGATATGTTTATGAATACTATGCTAGAGCAAACTGCAGGATCAACATATACTATTGCAGATGTAATAGGTTCAGTTGCCGATTATATGAGAGGGGATGGAACGCCAGGAAGTCTATCAAAATGGGCAGCAGAAGGACAAAATTGGACTAATATAAGAAAATCTAAAATAGCAGAATTTAACGAAAAGCAAGGATTTTGGGATGATGGATGGTCTGGGAAAATGGGTGTTATAGGTAATGCAGGAGCGAATATATTGGGAATGATGACTCTTGGTAGAATAACAGGTGGAGCAGCTTTGTATTTAGGTGCAACAGCAAAAGTAGCAAACATGATCTCAAGAGGCGCTTCGTATTCAATGGGTGCAGGATATGGTGCTTATGCAATGAATGAAGAAGCAAAGAACATGGGATTAAGCAGAGAAGCAAGAAATATATTATCTGTAGGAGCAGGAGCTGCTGTATTAATGTCAGAAACAGCTTTATCTAAATTAGGATTTTCTGGTTATGTAAACAGAGTTTTAGGAAATAAAACTACTCAAGAACAAAGAGATATAGCAATACGTAGTGCTCTTAAGGAATCTTTAGAAAAGGCAATGCCAGCAATTAATGGAGCTGCATCAAAAGAAGCACAAAAAAAAGTATTGATAGATACTGCAGAAGATGCTGTAAAAAATAGTTATAAAAGATTAGGAATATTAGGAACAACATTTAATGCAATTAAAAATGCTACATCTGGTTTGGTGCAGGCAGGGAGAAAAAGAGGAGGAACTGCTAAATTTTTAGCAAATATATCAGAAGCAGCAGTAGAAGAAGGTAGTGAAGAAGTATTAGAAGCATATGCAAATTATGGACTTAAATGGGCACATGATAATATCTTTTCTAAAGATGGACAATCTGTAGGACAAGGATTATTTGGTGCTAAAGCTCCAACTTTTCATGAGATAAGAGAGGCATTTACTGGAGGTGCTGTTGGGGGTAGTTTTGGTGGTATCATTAGATCACTAGGATCATATGACCAAGATGCTGAAATAAGCAACAATTCAGCTTCAAATGTAGTTTCTATACATAATTCTTTAGAAGCTTCTAAGCAATATGTAAATGAATTAGGTAAAAACTTTTCTTTTGGAAATCCATTACTTGACAAAGATGGTAGATTAATTTCTGCATTACCTGCAGAAGAACAGGCACAAGTACAAAGCCAAAATGATATTGCTAAAGATGCTTTTATGCAACAAGTAGAATTAGCTTGGGCAACAAAAGAAAGACTTGGTTTGCAAGGGGATGCTAATAAAATTGCTGAATTAATGGGAGGAGATACTGCCTTAATGCAAGAAGCTATTAAACTTGCTATGGATGAAAACTATTATGGCCAAGTTCATGAAAAATTAAAGGGAGAATTAAGTGGTCATGCAGAAGGAACTTTTGAGCATAAATCAATTAAAAAGCAATTAGTTGATTTAGAAAAGGTTATGGCAGATAAGTCTAAAAAATATAATTCTATTATAGATGGAACATTATATTCACAGTACTTAGCAACAATGGCAACCAATGCTACTTTGTTTGACGAAAAATTAGAAACTAGCAAAAATAAAGCATTACTAAAAGCTAGGAAGAATGAGAAATTAAATAAAAAAGAAAAAGCAGAACTTCAAGAAGTTTTTAATACAGCATTAAATGAAGCATCATCTGCAGAGAATTTTAATAATCATAAAAAATCTTATATAGCAGTAAAAACACTTAAAAACATTGCAGATCTTGATATAAAAAATAGAGAAGCAATTCAAAAAGCTAGAGAAGATGATAAGACTGTAGAAAATAAAGATGTTACAAATAAATTAAACGACTTAATAAGTAGGTCTTCTGAAAGCAATTCTGTAGAAGGATATAATGAAGTGCTTACTGCTTTACAAGAAATAGAAAATGCATCATTAGCAAATGAAGACTCACAACTCACTAAGGCTCAAGCAAATAAGGCAAGAAAAGTATTAAAAGATGCCCAAGCATTTGCTCTTAACGAACTAGATAAAATAAAATTATCTTTTGCAGATATAACAGAAGATCAATTAAATTCACGTTTATCAGAAGAAGATAAAGCAGATAATTATAAAAAAGCAAAAAAGAATAAAACATATACTAGTAAAGTAAAAGCTAACAGATATTACGGAGCTAATGATTATAAATCAATGAATTCTTTACTTGGAGATCAAGCTATTTTTAGTGATAAAGATTTAGATGGATTAATGGCATTAAAAGATAGGAGTAGAAAAACTATTAATCATCAAAAAGAAAAGGCTGTTAAAAAGTATTTATATCTACCTACAGGTAAAACTATTCTTTCTCCAAATGCTAAAGGAGAGTTACAAAAAACACGTACACACCTATTAGATGTAAAAGAAATAGATACTGCCGAAGGAGAGAATTACACAGATGAAGCATTTAAAGGATTACTAAATGAAACATATTTTAGACATAATGGAGATATATCAGAGATAATTGATAAAAAAACATATGATGCTAAATCAGATGAAGATGGCAGCAAATCAGAAGAAGATGGATGGGAATATGAAAAGAATGAAGATTCTAATACATATGTAGCAACTAATATATTAGATGGTGATGTAAGAGATCCTAAAGATGCAACACCTATTAATGCTATGGTAAGAGGAAAAGTTCTTACTGCCGAAGAACATGCATTTGTTCAATCATTATTAATGTCTCCAGATGGAAGAAGCTATGATGAAATTCTTGCAGGAATAGATGAGTCTTTACGACAAAAAAAATCACTTCCTACAATGGATAGGTTAAATGAAGTTAAAGAAATATCTAAACAAATAAATGATAAACTTGATGCTATTAAAGTTATAAGAAATTTAAAAAACTTAGAAGATCAAGGAGTGCAAATAAAAGCGTTAGCAAAAAAAGCATTAGGATGGGATTCTTGGACATCTGAAAATATAGATAATGCTATTAATGTTGGTATAGAAATGTTAGTCAACAATAATATACAAGCTTTTGTTCTTGCTCATCATATAAGTAATAACACTAATGTAAGAGAACAGGCATTAGAAGCATATAAAGAAGAAGATGAGAAAATACAAGCACGTATACATTCAATGCTTTCAGCGGAATTACCAAATTTAGATGAAAATGGAAATAGTCTTGCATCTTATCAAGATAAAAATGGAAAGATACAATACGTTGAAAGGCCTGATATAAATGAGAAATCTGGAGGATATACCTCTAAAGATCTTGCAAAGATAAAACAATATTGGCATGTATATTTCAACACCAAAGATGGAAATGGAAATTATATAAATATTGACACTCAATCTTTTAAAGATTTTGTTGCTAATCATTTTTTAGCACATCAAAAGAATACACAAAAAGTAGGCTCTCTTACAGATACTTCACAATATACATTAGAAAATTTTGAAAAAGCTTATGATCCTACAGACAAATCTTCTGGATATGTCCATTTAAAAGAGCTTATTTTATTTAATTATATACATTCTGCATTAAACCAAGATCCACATTCTTTCCACCATGCTTTTACTACAATAATAGATAAGTATAGTCCAGATGGAAAAACATTTGTAGAAAATACAGATGAAAATGGGAATATTATATATCCAGGCAAGCATAGTCCAGAACAAAAAAATGTTATTGAAAATACACTATCCTTTTTACAAGGAAGAAAACGTGCATTAGAAGATCCTAAATTTAAAAAAGCACAAGATAAATTATATGAATTAACAATAGATCATAGCGAGTATGGAATGTCTTATGAAGAATCTGTTTCTAAAAACATTCAAGCTATTATAGGTAATGCAGGAACAGGAAAGACATCTTATGGTACTCAGACAATTGTGCAAATTGCTAATGAATTAGGTATTCTTCCTAAAAAAATATTGTTATTAGCATCTAATGATGACCAATTAAATAATCTAAAAAAGGGTTTAATTTCTGTAGGAATAGATGGAGACTTAATAACTACTGCTTTTGCTGAAGAATATTTATCTGAAAACGAAGGTAATAATGCTAAAAATCAAAAAGATACATTAATAATATTTGATGAATATACTTTAGTAACTGCTAATGCCATGAAGGGTGTTATTACTGATAAACATGAAAAAAGTTTAAATCCCTCAAGTGTAATGTTAATGTTAGGAGATCCTTATCAAGCTCCACCATCTGTTAAGGAAACTGGTCTTAAAATACAAGATTATGTTTTGTTTCTTCCTACAATGACTACTGTACAAAGAACAGGATTTGCAGATATTGGAAACTTACAATCTTTCTTTAGAGCACAAGCTATAAACCATCCTAATGCAGAAGGTATTTCTAATTATGAAAATTCATCATTTTATGAACACGATAAAAAGAATGATAAATATTCTGGAATAAGAATAATGAGTGATAGAGGTGAATTTATAGATTTTGCTAAAAAAAGGGTTAATAATCACGGTGCAACATTAATAGTTTTTGATGAATCTCAAATAGGTGATGCAGTAAAATTAGGGTTTGATGAAAATAATATTAAGGCAATAGCATCCGAAGATAAGAAATTTAGTCCTCAAGGAGCGGAGATGGATGAGGTTCATGTGTATATACCAATGAACGATGGAGAATATGTTCATAATACATATATTGAAACAAATGATTTAACGTGGTTTGATTTTAAAAAGTTTTTACTTACTGCAGTTTCTAGAGGCAAAAAATTTGTAAGTATACATATGGATGGAATACAAAGTGAGCTATCTGAAAATATAGAAAAATTCGAACTTGAAGATCTTGTTGCAAAGAAGAAAAATCAATATGATGAATCTAAAGAAATATTAGATGGGTTACTAGATGATATATCAAGTACAAAGCCAGAAGGAAGTATAATACCAATTAAACAAGAGCTACCACAAGTTGCCGAAGGTAAAACAAAAACAAAAACAAAACCAGATGAAGATCTTGATGATGACATTGATGATGAACTAAAGGAAGAACTAAAAAGGTTACGTGAAACTTTAGGAGATACTGCCGAAGAGCTATGGAATGAATTACGAGATAGCAAATACAAGAACAGAAATCAAATGTATAATGCTATTAAAGATTATTTTTTAAGTAATCATGGAGTATTAATTAAAAGACTTAGCTATAAAAATGGAGTATTAAGTATTACTGTAGATGATGCTGGTAATAATATTAAATTAAAAATAGTTGCTAGTATTACAGATGATAGCTTTGATTTTGATTATGATTCTGTTTTAGAAGCACTAGAAATTCAATTAGATATTGAAGAAGCAAAATTAAAAGAGGATGGATTAAAAGAAAATGAAACACAAGGAGGAACTCCTAATCAAAATGGTACTCAAGATCAAAAAGAAATTAATCATATTGTCGGTAGAGATGAAAATGGTAATGATTATATTAGCACAGTAACTCATGAAGGAAATAGTGTTGTAAAAGGCAATCAATACAAATTCAAAAATGATTTTAGAAAAAATGTAGATGTAGAAGTAACTAATATAACACATAAAGGGAATGGAGAATATTCTGTAGAATACACTATAATTAATTCAGATAATCAAATTCATGTAGCATCTCTTGAAGAATTTGTTGAAAATTCAGATCCTAAATATAAACCTTTAGCTGATACAGAAGAAGATGTAGTATTAAATATGACAGATACTTTAAACAGTAAAGGTCTTTTATCTGTAGTTGGCCATCAACCTATAGCATATACAAGTTTTGATATTCCAAATATGCAAGAGCGTTATGATGAGGCAATAAAAGAAAATGATATTGCTTTAGCCGAAGAAATAGCTAAAGACATTGAGGCTGTAAAACAAGAATATTTTAAAAGAATTAGAACTCAAAATGAATTATTAACAGCAATAAAAGCTCTTAAAGGTAATATTGATATAGAGATTGCTGCAGAAAATAGAAATATAAGAGACTATGAAGGCAATTTATTCACAAATCAACAAACTATAGTATTTAGAATAAGTAAAGAAGCATATGAAGCGTTACAAAAAGATCCTAAAAATTCATTGCCTATTTATGAAGATACAGCTGATTTAATAGTTGGAACATACAATACAAATGTAAGCAAAGAAGGAAAAAATAAAGATGTTGCTTATATAGAATTGATGAATAGTTTATATAAAGGCCTACAAAAGCATGAAAATAAAAGTATTAAAATAGAAAATGTAGATCTAAATATACAACCTGCATACATAAGAACACCCGATAAAGATAAAAATGAAGAGCCTATTGTTTTTTCTCAATTTATAGAAGATGCTGCTCAAATAGGTATAGAAATAGTAAGAGATGACGTAGGCAATATAAAAATCACCCAATCTACAGATGAAAAAACTGGTATTACTAAATCTAGAATAGAATTTGGTAGAACTACATTTGATACTAAATCAGAAATAGTAGAAGGTATTAGATTAGATGAAATGGATGATTTTGATGATTATCTTACTGCTCTTTCTAATGCGGTACAACAGAATAAAAAAGATACAATTAAAGCATCAGAATTAATTGATTATTTGCATTTCTGGGAAACCAATAGAAGCACATTAATAGCAGATTATAATAAATACAAAAATGATAAAGACTCATATATTGGAAAGCTTGTAGGAAAAGGATATTTAAAACCTGTATATAAAAAAGGAACTAGAGATATTAAATCTATTGAATTTGTTAAACCTTGGACAGAAGGAACTAATAGCAATACAATTGCTTGGGCAAAAAATTTACAAAGTACAGTAGATGTTAAGCTTGGATTAAGAGGAATTCTTAATGAAGCATATGATGCATTATTTGAACATATAGACCAGGAAAAAGAAACTGCTTTAAGATATGCTTACAAAGCTCAAGAAGGTAAAAAAGAAGGAGCAACAGAACAAAAAGTTATTGAAGCCGATCCGCAATATATGCAATTACCTAATGCAAAAATTTTACTTTCAGGTACAACAAATATAAAAGTAGATCCAGATCATATATACAATACAATAGAAAATGAATCTATAGATCCTAAAGATCAAGCTGCAGATGATTTAGATAATGAAATTCCTTTTTCTAAAGATAGTAAAAATAAAAAGTCTGATCCTGCTTTATATAATGCAAATGAGCAAGAAGTCCAAAATGAATATAGACGAATTTTTGGAGAAGAAATGTTTAAATCTAGAGGAGGATTTGTTTTTGCAACTAATCAAGTAGATTTTAATGGAGATCAAATACATGGATGGATACGTGAAAATGGAGAATTGGGATTAAATAAACTTGCAGATGGTAGTATCAATATAGAAGCAATGTATCATGAGATGATGCACTTTATAGATTTCTTTTTGTTAGATAAAAAAGAAAAAAGCTTACTATATGAAGAAGTTAAAAATAAAACAGGTTTAGAAGGTAAAGCTGCTAGAGAACATGTTGCTGATATGGCAGGATCATGGATGGCCAAAAGGAAAAGATTGCCAGGATGGAGTAGGAGAATAGTACATTTTTTAGATTGGGTTGCAAACTTATTTAGAAATGCAGGACAACTATTAGGATTTAATAATACAATGAAAACATTGTTTTATGAAACATATTACCAAGAAAGATTTAATGGTTCTATTGCTAAATCTGATACACCTGTAGAGTTTGATCTTTATAAAACCTATTTTTCTAAAAATAATAGAGAATCTTTTCAAAATGTTACAAAAGTTTTCCCAGAAGGTCGCCCTAATGTTCCTATATTTTATGCAAATAAATTAATGTCTTATTCAGCACAAAAAATGCTTGATCCAGATATTTTAAAGATCCCTAATACAATAAGTGGAGAGTTTGATTATGAAGAAATAGTAAGTGATTTAGAATATCATTATAGAGAAAAAATGATATTATTTGCAATTAAAAATGAATTATTATTAGCGGGAACAGAAATGCCTTTATTTCGATTTGATACTGCAGTAAAAAACATTACAAATTTATCTAGCCTTTCTGATATTACTGGTTTAGAAGTTTTAGATTTAGCAACAAAAGAATATCTTCCTGCTCCTAAAGATACTATGGGAAGATACTTTAATAATAATAAATACGAAAGAAAAGCAAATAGAGAAATGCTTTTTGATCAAATAGGAAAACATCAAATAGGAGAACATCAATTAAAAAATTCAAAATTTAAGGAACAGTTTTTTAATATAGGTGAAACACAAAAGAAAGATTACATCTATTATCATATGTTAAATGATAAGTTTTTATTTGGTGTAATTCATAGTGAATTCCCTGGATTAAAATTAGGAGATCCTTCTAAAAAAGAAGGAGGATTGTTTTATACAGAACAAGGCTTATATGATGAAAATAATATAAACAACAATCAAGAAATTCTTGATACTGTTTCTAAGCAAGAAAGTATCCAAGTAAATCCTATGGAACGCCAGGCAGATACTTTAAAATTCATATATAGTAAAATTCCTTCTGTTGAAATATATAAAGCAGAAATAGAAAAAGAAGATGGAACAATTGATTATGAGCTAAAAGAAACTTCTAGAAGTGATAAATACATTGACCAACAAGAAATGGATACCATTCTAACAAGTTTAGGTTCTGATTTGTCTCCACAAAATCATTTTGAACATGGCAAATCGGATCTTTTTATTATGCAACAAAGAATACGTACTGCTATAGATCCATATATTAACGACAAAGAAAATTTCAAATCTAAAACGTTAAAAGAAAAAGAAGCATTTGAAACAGGACATAATAAAACAATGGAGCATTTGCTTTCTTTATATAATACATATTTTGATAAAAGTAAATTATCACATTATTCAATTATAGAAATAGCAGATCAATATAACTTAGGAGTATTATTGTCTTTAACAGGAAAAGCTGCAAATGTAAAAGAAGGTAATGCTTTGGCTGCTGAAGCATTAGCTAAATATAATAAATTAGCAAAAAAATCTGGCAAACCTCTATTATCTAAACAAGATTTTGAAGCAAATATATTAAAAGCAGCGAGAACATCAAGATCGATTTTAGCAGGTTTAATAGGGCATTATAAAAATATTCAAAAAAATAAACTTAAAAAGGTAGAAAAAAGAGGAGAATATACAAAAGTTGTAAATATTAATTCTACTACAAAAGATGAATATGTAAACAAATTAGAAGCAGGTTTACGAAACATGTTAATTAATGATTACGGAGAAATAGCTACAACTTCAGAATCTTTATTTGTAGATGGAATAAATAGTAGAATATCAGCAAAAACGCCATCTACTATTTACTTTGGCAATACAGGAATATATTATAACCCAGATAGAATATCACATAAAAGAATAGATACAGAAGCAGATCCAAGACTTATTAAAGTAATTAATTTTAATGAAAATACAGGAAGACCAGAAGGAGTAATAAATACAGATGATGATAGTGGAGTAGATAGAAGAAATATAGTAAATAGTTTTTTCAAAGAAATGGGTTTAGGAGAATATGTAAAAAAAGGTGCAATAAGTAAATTTACTGGATTAAGATATGCTGATGATGATATTGGATGGGAAGACTTTGAAAACATTTATACAGACCTTCTTATGTCTTCATATATATATACTCATAATACAGTTAATGAAGGTAGAGATGCTGAAGTAAAAAATAAAAATCAAAACACGAAAAGAGCGGAATTATATAGTCAAATTTTAGAAAATAAATTAAACAATCCTGTTTATGGAAAAATAAACAAGGAAACCTTAGTTAATACAGGTAGAGATTTAAATAATAGAGTAAATCTAGAAGGAGACGAACAAATCAAAAAAGAATATAGTCCTACAGCATTTAAAAAACACATAGGAACTATTTCTAATGTATTGGCACATATGCATGGAGGCAATGCTGCTCAATTTTATTATGATATAGAAGGCAAAAAAATAATGCTTTCGTCTATATCTAGCTCACACTTAAAAGACTTTCAAAATGGATCTTCATTATCTTTAGCAACTGACTTTCAGTCTAAATATGTAGACAATGCAGGAAGAAAAAATTATACAGGAGTTCTAAATCATAATGTTTTAAATGGTAAAATAGTAAATCCTGCATTAAGAAATACAGTCACACCTTTTGTTTATAATATGCACTATATGGAAGGAGTGCAAAAAGGAAATAATCGTAAGCTTATAGCAGGGATGACAGAAAGAGATAATTATGAAACTATATACGATATTTTTGTAGATGAAATAAAAAATAATTTTGGGCAAGCTCATTCTGTTTTGCCAATGGTAAATCAAGTAGATAGGAGTAGGCAATTTTTATATGAATTAGATTTTCGCTCTCCTAGATTTAAAGTAAATAATAGTAATGGATTAATTGTAAGAAAAGAAAGTGAATTAAAAGGTGAAAAAGTATATTCTTATGATTATGATTCTAAAACCATTCTACTTGAGCATGTAAATAATTCTTTTCAAATATTAGAAAAAGCTCAAATAAACTCTTTAAATAGATGGATAAATTTCTTCAATGTATCTAATGAAAAATATGGAGCAAATTATAAATTTAAACACAAAGAATTAATACCAGAATTTTCTGGAAATGTAGAAGGTTATAGAATGCATCGAAAACAGATAAATACTATATTTAAAGATCTAAATGAATATCTTAAAACAGATGCAGTAATAGATTCATTAACTGAAGATAAATTCATCAATTTCCAAGATATGAGATCTTCAGTAGATTATGTTGTTTTAAAAAGTAAGAAAGGGAAAAATAAACTTAAACAGAAAATTGCTCTTGGTTGGGATACAAGTATGAATTCTCCTATATGGTTTAGAGGAAAATCTTGGTCAAAAGCAGGCCCAACAAAATCTATTAATGGAGATGTATATAATACAAAATTTAAAATAGAAGAAAAAGGCAAAGGTAAAAATAAGAAAAATGTAGTATCAATTGTTAAAAATAATAAAGCAGGAGACAATATATATACTCTTGCTGATTTATTATTAATGATTAATTCTGATCCTAACTTTCTGCCAGATAATCTTTCAGATTGGTATAACCAAAAAATGGATTCTCCAGAAGAGTTTTATAAAAATATAATTGAATATATATATAAAGACCAATTGGATGATTCTCATACACATATTAGAGATTCTGAATATGAACTTTCAGCAGATGCATATGGAACTAAGAGTCAAGACTATGTAAAACCAGGAATTAAAAATAAAGAAGGAAAATATGATCCTATATGGGTTGCAATGATAGTAGGCCATAATATTGCCAATGATTATATTATGCATGCAACACAAGGAACATATGCAACTCAAACAGATTCTGTATTAGACACAGATAATTTATTACCTGCCAAATTTAATATTAATAATAATAAACGTTTAGGTATTTCGACTTCTCCTAACTTTGTTCCAACATTTGGAGAATATGATAGCTTAGATGAAGAATCTAAATACTTAATTATAGAAGATCCTAAGACTATAGCACAAATTAAAAATGCTATGGCTGAAAATTTATCTGAAGTAGAATTAGAATATTTTGATGGACAAAACTTTAGAAATCCTATGGTTTCTTTAATGTTTTATAATTCAATGGGAAAGTATCATTCTTTAATGAATAAGAATGGTATGAGCAAGACTATATCACATTTATTAAATAAAGATACAGGACAGGTCATACAAGTTAAGTCTGCAACAGAAAACATTACTGCTCAGACTTTAGAGTTTATGCCTGTTCAAAATGTCTTTATGGAAATCTTTTTAAATCCAGAAAAGAAACCAACAGGATCATTGTATCATATATACCAAGAAGCACTAGAAGAAACTGGAAATTTTGAAAGTGCAATAGAAATAACAGCAGAAGAATATTTTAAAGCTAGGTTATTAGAAAAAGAAAAAGGAACACCAAATCCTTACACATATATTTCTGGTTTTGTAATGGAAAGCTCTACAAAGCAACAAGCAAAACCAAGAGCAATTCCTATTAATTTACCTTTTGGAATACAAAGTGATAATGCAAATAAAGCACTTTTGGTAGATGAATTGGGAACTAGTCATAACGATATATTATCTGCATATAAAAATGCTAAAGTAGTAGATGGAATATCTGTTTTTGATATAAATAAATATTCTCAAACATTTATACATAAAAAAGAAGGAGTTCAGCTTAATGCTAACAAAGCAATTGATGATAATTCTGAAGCTCCAATGCAACAATTGATGTCTATTATTTTATCATCACCATCTCAAGATGTAGAATCTGTAAATGAAGCTTTGAATTTATTTTCAAAGTTATATGATATGGGTTTACAGAAGTTTGAACAATTGCTAAGTAAAGATAAAACTTTAGCTGAAAAGCTAAAATACATGAATGATAAGCAATTTGATTCTTTACTCAATAAAGAATTTGAAGGATATGAGAAAGAAACAGAAGCAGGTAAAAAAGAATTAGATGACTTAAATAAACTCTTAAAAGATCTTTCTAATAAAGGAATTAAAGGTGCTAAAGATAGTTCTACTCTTGCTAGATTATCAGAAAATAAAAAGCTAAAATCAGTAGTAGATTTTCCTGGTGCAAAAACTAGAGTATACCAATATGTTGCTGCTTACATGAGAAATGAAGTAATCAAACAAAAGCAAGCAGGATTAAGAGTAATTCAAACTTCTGGAAAATTAATAGAGCTAGTAGAAACTATAGATCCAATAACAGGATTTAAAAGGATATTTAGTGTACAAAAAGCTAAAGAATATGCACTTAAAAAATATGGAATAGAATTAAATGATCAAGATTTTATTTCAGCAACAAATAGAAAAGAAGCAGATGCTATATTTAGTGCAGCTAAAGCTGATGAAAACGCAGGCCCTGTTTTTGTTAGAAAGCCTTTAGATAATTTTGAAATATTAGAACAAGAAGATATTAGTTCTTTAAATAAAGCAGGACAAAATAAAATCAAAGCTTTAGCTAAAAAGCATGCAGGACAACAATTAGAATTAGATTCATTGCAAGAAATTGGCACTCCAGATGCTCTTAAAAAACATAAAGAAATACTTGATAAACAGTCTAATGATTTTTATAAGTTATATAGAGAATTAGGATTAACAGCAGTTCAAAAAGGACAAATAATAATTCCTGCTACTTTTCTAACAAAATTTGGTTTATCTCCAAATGTGGCATTATCAGAAGTATTTTCTATATGGACTCAAAAAGAAGATGGAACATTTGACGAAAATAATTTATGGTTTTTTGATCCTGAAAAAGATTTTCAAACAATAATTGATGGGCCAAGAAATACAATTGCAAAAAATTTAAGTGCAGTAGCAATTAACAATTTTAAAATTCAATGGGTAAATAAAGAAGGATCTAAATATCAAATTCCTCAAGTAGTAGAAAGAGAAACTGCTAATGCTCAAGGAGTTATGTATGATTTAATGCTTAAAACTGCTCAAGACAAAGTTAGAGATTTTGAAAAAGAAAGATTAGCAACTTTAAATTTTTATATAGATAATCATGCTGTACCATATAATGAATTATCTACAGAGCAAAAGAATGAAAGAGAAAAACAAATAGGTGAATATAAAACTGCATTAGATGAATTAAAACAAAAATATAGCAGTATGCCTATTGATGCTGCTGTTGAAAAAGCTACAGATGCAGTAATAGGAATTTCAGAAACTTTAGAAACTATTTCTGTACGTACACCTTCAGGGCCAGGTTCTGGATATTATGCAGAAGTTGTAGGGTGGATTAACGATAATGGATCGAATGGATATTTCAATACAATGAAAAATATTATAGATGGTTCGGATCAAGATATTGACCAAATCACAGTATACATGAAATCTCTTACAGATAAATTGTTAGGTAAATCTATGGCAGAAACTTCAAAAGATGTTTCTAATGAAATATTAGACTTTGTAATAAACTATTATAAAAATCCTAAAAATGATATATTTACTAAAGCAAGAGTAAATTTAGATCCAATTAAAAAAGCTGCAGAAAATGCACAAAGTGATTTATTTAAAGGGCAAGAGCACGGAAATGGATTAGTACATTCTATAAAAAATAGAATATCTACACAAAAAGGTAAAGTAGTAGGTACTCCAGCATTAGGACAAAAATTTGTAACATTTTTATTTACTGCTACCCAACAAAACAATAATACTATATTAAATGAAAATATATTATTTGATGATGCATTAGCAGGAGAAGAAAATGCTTTTTCTTTAGAAAACTCATTAACATTAGAAGATTTTGCTAGAGTAGTAGTAGGATTAGAAACTCAAATAAATGCTGCTACAGATAATCCTAAGTTAAACGCATTAGGTGTTTTAAATATTAGTATAGAAAATGCTAATATGGTAAATGCAATGTTTTTGGCAAGCAAAGATGTTGTAAAATATGTTGAAGAAAGAGGGAAAGAAGAAATAACAGATAAAGATAAAGGTTTAACTAATTATGAGGCAATATATAAATTATTAAGATCTCCTGCTCACAAAGATGTTATGAAGCAAGTGGAAAGAGCTTCAAGTATATCTTCTAAGTTTCAAAAACAACCCTTATCAGCAGTTATTTTTAAGAAGATTTATAATATAGAAAAAAATACTGGTGAGTATAGGTCAAGAATAAATTTATACCAAGAGAATATAGATCTTAAAACAAGTCAATTAAAAGATTTATTAAAAAATAATTTTGGTGATGATTTTAGTGAAGCTCATTTAAATAAACTATTTTCTATAGATGAAGAAACAGGAAACTATAATGCAACTTTAAAAAGTTCTGATAAAATTATTAATAGGTTATATAAGATAATAAATCTAGCAAAGCATGAAGGTTTCAAAAAAGAAATAGATGAAGAAGAAAATGAAAAGAAAGTACAAGTTGATTTAGAAAATAAACTAAATGTAGAATCTGATTCTGAAGAAATTATTAAAAATGCTAAAGAAATATTAGGATTAGCATATTCTATTTCTAGAAATATTAGAGCTAAACATCGTACTGAAAAATTAATATCTTCTGGATATAAATCAGATTTATTTCAACTAGCTAAATATTCTATGCTAGGAGATTGGATAAGCAAAGGAGTTAATATTGCTAATTTAAACCAGGGAACTCCTATTGATCCATATAAAGCAAATGAATTATTGGATACGGTTAAGCATATGACAGGCCAAAATCTGCAAGATTTATTAATAATGTATGAATCTTTTAAAAGCTCACCTATTAAAAGTGCATCAGAATGGCTTTCTAAAAATGGCTTAGATATTAAAACAATTAGGGATAATGGTTTTGATCAATATAAACATAGAATGACTAGTAGTCGTTATGATTGGATGAGATATAATATTCATAATGAAAAGAAATTTGAAGATAATAATCTCTTACATTCTGCTAATGTTGAGACTATAAATTATTATGAAATGTTTCATAAGCTAGGAGATTTTACTGCTGCTTTATTTTCTTCTCCTAATGTAATGGGGCAGTTAAAAGCTTTAGCTACTCAAGTTTATGTAGATAAAAAGACCAATATTTCGGCATTCCCAATTATTGAAAGCAAAAGAAAAGAATTTTTACATAATGCAGGAATGGATAAATTCTCTCATGTACAATGGAATACTTTCCATGAAGAAGTAGATAAATTCTATATTGCAAAGTTTTTTGCTGAACGTAAAACTAAAAAAGCTTATAGAGGAACTTTAGCAAAATTAAAAGAGAATGGTGTTACTGATATAATTACAAATGCAGGAGGAGATATAATACTTAAAGCAGATACCTCAAATGCTATTAGTAGTCGTTTATTTATTTTAAATTTCGCAGAATGGTTTACTAATAAAATTATTCCTGCATATAATTTAAAAAATCATGAAAATAGAAATACTCAAAGATTAATAGATTTATTAGAGATTCAATATTTTAATAATGTCAAATATTTAGGACTAAGACAAAATGGAATAAACTTAAGTGATTCTGAAATTATAAAACTGCAAGAAGGATTTGCTAACTTACCAGAAGAAGTTCGAGATATTATTTCTTATTATCAAATATCAAAAGATAAATTCAAATTTTCTGGAACAGCATTTTCTAAGATTTTAGATGTAGAACAACATGTATTGTTTTCAGACTTTTTAGATAAAATTAAAAAAGACGATAGCATCTTGTCTAAAGACACATATAGTGGAGAATTAGAAGTGTTTATTAATGATTTAAAATCTAAGCCAGATTTAGGGTTATTACAAAAAGCAAGATTTTTAAGAGATAAATCTGGAAAATTAGTCAAAAAAGTTATTGGATATACAGATAATGGTAATCCAATTCTAGAGAGGGTAATAATCCCTCCTCCTGCGGATTATGGATTTGCTAATTACTTTTATGAGCCTACTTATACAAAATGGACACCACATGGCTATAAGGAAATCTTGATGTCTGCTCAAAAAGAATCTCAAACAGGATTTACTTTTGGACATAGGGCAGGGCAAGGCAGTATTAATCTTTCTGTTGATTCTACTAGCAATCTTTCTCCTCATAATATAAAAAATGAAGATGGTATTTCTATAGCTGCTATGATGGCTGATATTGCAGGATATGTTAATAGAGAAAAAACTTATGATGCTATTAGGTTTTTAGAAAATCAACCAGAAGTATCAAAAACTGACGAAAATTATGATGCATTATTAGAAGAAGCAATAGCTAATATAGAATATACTCCAGATAAAATGAATAAGTTTGGAGAAAAATATATAAATAAATTAGATGTATTTGACTTTAATGCTAGATCTAAATTTCTTGAAATAGATGAAGAAGGAAATGAAAAATATGATTTCCATGAAATGCGTGTTGAATTATATGATATATATAAACACTTATATATTCAAGCAATAAAAAATAATCCTTCTCTTTTAACAGAAATTGAACAAGGTTCTATATTCATAGATCCTACTATGAAATCAGAAAATAGTGCAGCAGTAATTGTTTCTAGAATAGGCAATGAATTTTTAACACATCAAAAAGAAATAACAGAAGATGTTAAAGCTTATGAAATATTAATAAAAGGAAAAGATCCTAAAGTTGCAGTAGAAGAAGATGCAATTAGAAGGTTAGGAACAATGGATGAATCTTTAATAACTCCTCCTATGAAATATTCATATTGGAGGCATAGGATAGGAAACTTTGGTACTTCATATGATCCAAAAGTAAGCCATGCTATTCATATGAATCATAGATCTGTAGAAAAAGAAGTAGTGCCATTTTTCAAGAGCTTAAAAGAAAATATTAAAGTATCTGATGTAAGGATTGCAATGAGAGATTATGCTATTTTATTAGAACAATTAAAGCAAAAAAATTCAGAGCAAATAAACATTAGCGATAAAGTTACTATTGAAGATCTTAAGTCAATTACAGGATTAAATGAATCTATAATTAAAAATAATTTAGAAGAAATTAAAAAACAATTATCTAATAATAAAGTGTGGATTGAAAATAATGTAGATAATGATATGTCTATAAAACATGCTATTATTATTAAAGATTCTTTCCGTAAAGATGAAGATATTGATTTTACTGGATCAGATAGAACGACAACAGTAAAACGTCTTAGTCCTCATAATATTGAAATAGGAGACAAAATTGTATTATCTGATGGAGCAACAGGAATAATAACATCATTACCAAAACAAGGAAGAATTAAAACAGATGAAGATAAAGAGGATCTGAATAAGCATTATAAATATCTTATTTTGCCTAGCGAATCTTATAAATCAATGAATAAAAATGTACTTGCAAGTAAAATATCTATAGGAGAACAAACGCAAGGATATAATTCTAAAGTTAGTTTAAAGAAATTTGTTGATATTTTATCAAGAACTATACCTAATGTTGAATTTAAATATATAGATCAACAACAGGCAGAAGAAATGGATCAAGGAGAGCTAAATTCTTTTGTTTATAATGGAGTAATATATATAAATACAGATAAGGCTAACAGAGGAATTGCATTACACGAATTTTCACATCCTATATCTTTCTTTATAGAAAAAACTGATAAAAAACTTTGGGATTATTTAGCAAAAAATTTACAAGGCACAGCAATAGAATCTGAAGTTAAAAGATTGTATCCTGAAATTACAGATCCTAGAATGTTATCTCATGAGGTAATAGCGACTTTCTTGCAAAAACAATATTCAAATCAAAAAGAGCAAGGATGGTTTAAAAAGATTTGGAATTTTATTAGAAACTTAATTACAAAAGCTTTTGGATTATCTCCTTATAGTGCTATCAATAATATAAACTTAGAAACTGCTGATATTCAATCTATTGCAAATGCAATAATTGATGACATGGTAAATGGTAGACACATAAGTGATATAAGCACAGCAGAATTAAGCGAATTAATGCCTTTAGAAGTGTTTGCTTCTAAGACAGCATCTCAAACAATATACATGAGTAATATTGATGAAATTCATATTGCTAAAAATCACGGAAAAAACAATACTAAACTCAAAAATTCATTAAGAGCAAAAATATTAAGTGCTATTGATTCAAATGGATATTATACAGGCCCTTCTGGAAATGTATATAATTTAAAAGAAGATGCAACACTAAACAATGTTTTTCTATATAAAAAAGATGGAGAATTCAGTCATGAAAAACGTGCTAAAAGAGTTGAAAAAATATTAGACTTCGAAGTAAAAGGAGCATCTACTACTAAGAATAACTTTAGAAAATTTTTAAAATTAATCTCTTCAAAAGACGTTCCTACTAATTTATTTGTAGCTGCTAAAGAAACTATTAAACCAGGATGGAAAACGAGATATAAACATGAAGATGCTGGAAAAATAGCAGTAGAAAAAGGAAATTTACAAGACCTTTTAGCAAAAATAGGATATAACCCTAGATTTGATAGTGTATTTTCTTTATCAAATAATAAAGATATAAAAACTTTAAAATCTTATGGAATAGAATTAGATAGCACTCTATTAGGAAAAGGAAATCCTTTAGTAATTTTTCACAATGTTCCAGGTAAAGAAAATTCACATGTTTCTCCTCAAATTAGTTTGATAGATGTAACAAATGAAAGACTTAAAGATCCAATTGCTAGTATTTCTAAAGATGGAACAATATTTATTAATAACTCTAAACAAGGCTCATCGTTCTTAAATAGAACAGAATTAGCTAAAATTTCTTTATTAAATAATAGAAGGGATTTGAACTTTACTTCTCAAGCTATTCAAGCAATGGCTATAAGACAAAAAAATCCTAATATTCATATTAGAAATATAGGAACTGTTCAAATTATGGGCAATAGTAATATGGTTTATACGAGAAGAATGAAAGATATTCTACCTCAAGTAAATATATTAATGGGTAATAAAACTGTTCAAAGTCAATTAGATAACAATATAAAACTTATTGTAAACGATAAAACAGTTAATGATCCCAATAACTATAGAATTAAAGTTATAGATATTATTAAAGATTATGCAAATACAAGATTAGGAGTATTAAGTATTGAAAATACTAATTATCAAGCTAAAAAAAGTGCAAAAGTTTATGAAGATCTTCTTGAAAAAGTAAATAATTATGAAGCTCAAAGAACAGGACTTAATGGTAAAAAACTTGCTAATCTAATATTAAATATATTACAATACAAAAGAGCAACATCTACAAATGTAGTTAAGTTAGATTTTGACGAAGAGTATCAACAATTGGCAGAAGCATATATAAGACTAACATCTATTGATAGACTTAGTGAATCTACTGTTCAGAATTTGAATACTGTAGAAATGTGGGTTCAAAATACTTCAAGATATGATGATGATTATAGAAATTCTATAAAGGACCAAATAAGTATTGCTTTAAGAAGATCTAAAGATTTGTTTTTTGAATTTCAACAAGAAAATGATGCTGAAATTAGAAAACTACAATCTAAAGAACCTGCTTTAAGTCGTGGTAGTGATCAAGCTAAAAAATTATTTGAACCGCTATTTAAAAAACAAAAAGTTCCTGTATTGGGAATAGATGGAAAATTCACAGGAGAACAAGTAGAAGTATCAATCCATGAACTATATTGGGATGAAACTGATCCAGAAACTAAACAAGCTTTAGAAGATGGAATTATAACAAAAAACCATTTAGAATATAGTAAATATCTTGTAGATGCATTAGAGCAAGAATTCCTTAATTATTTAATTCATAAGAACAAAAAAGAATGGTTGCAAGATCATAGAAAAGATGCTCCAAAAGTACAAGAGGAAATTCTTATGAATAAAGCAAAAGCTAAGTTAGAAACAATTTGGAAAAAAGGTATGCTTCCTGCAATAAGTAGAAGGGCAACAGCAGCATTAGCACAAAAAGACTATAAAGATGCTTTTCAATTATATATGCAAGCTATTGGAAGACATGAAGGTGCTTATGATGAACATGTAGAATTAGATAGATCAGATTCTAATAATGAAAGATATACAATATTACCTTCTTTTATGTGGAGTCAATTTGAAACAGGTGCTAAATATGGAAGTATAAAAAGATTAGATAACTTAGGATTAGTTGTTGAAGAAAAATCAGGAAAATTAGCATTACAATCTAAGCATCATCAAGATAACATATCTTATAATTTACAAGATATAGGGAACTATTCTATTCTTTCTTCCGTAAGATCAAGGAGTATGGATGATGTAATAAATGCAGCTAATGTAGGAATAGATTTATTAAGAGGAATGCAAGCTCAATCTGGTATAGCAACAGAAAAACATATTCATCAATTAAAAATATTGATTGACAGAAATATATATGGAGAATTGCCAACATATGGTAAACAAAGTATTGCAGGATATGAATTTTCTTTAGATAATGCTATATATGGTGTTACTACTGCAGTAACAAATTTAACAATGGGTTTAGCTCCTGCATTAGCACTTAAAAACTTTGCTTCATCACAAATAAAAACTTATGCAAATGCTTTAGCAAATGCTTGGGCAGGAAATGAATATTTTGCTCCTTCAGACATTAGAAAAGCATGGGCAGAATTCCATTCTAATTCTGGAAAAGTTAGTGCTATAAATAAAAAGTATAAAATTGTAGCACTTTCTGAAAGAGATATGATGAGTCATGCATTATATAATAGAACAAAAATGCAAATGACAGAAGGAGATGTAATAATGGGAGGGCATTTTATGGGAGATTATGTTACAAAGCTTGTTGCTATGACAGCTCAAATGATGAAAGATGGAACATATGATGCTCATGATAATGAAGGAAATTATAATCCTCAAAAAGATAAGCGTTTTTATACACACATAAAAACTGATAGAAACGGAAACATTGTAGAGAAAGTAGATTTTTCTGAAATGTCTGAAGATGGAAGATTATTAATGGAAGACATTAGAGATCATTTAGCAGTAGAAGAATTACATGATCAACATAAAGATCCAGAAGGACAACTTAAAGCAGCATATTTTGTAAAACAATCTAGAAAAATACAAATATTGGTAGAAAGATTAGCTGCAGATGTCACTAGTACAGAAGATAAAAATTTAATGTCTGCATATGGTGTAACAAAACTAATGTTTGCATTAAAAAATTATATGTTTCCTGCATTAGAAGAATGGACACAAAAACCACATAAAGAAGAATCTATAGGAAGGCAAAAAGTAATAACAAGAGATGGAAAAAGAGTAGTAGTTTGGGAAAAAGAATTAGTAGAAGGGATATTATATACTATGTTGCATGGATTTAAAGAAATTATAAAATATAATGGCAATGGCAAAAAAGTATGGGAAGAAATGACTGATTACCAAAGAAGAAATTTAGGTAAATTAGTTACATTCTCTTTATCAATGGCAGCTTTATATGGTTTAGTTACTGCAGTATTTGGAGGAGAAGACGATGAAAGATCTTCACCAGAAAAATGGTTTGCACATGTAGGTAGAGGTGCATTAAAAGAACAATTGATACAAGTAAATCCTGGGCAACTATATTTAGATTGGAAAAGATCTCCTAATATGTTAATGATGCAAACAGAAAATGCAGCCAAAGCAGGTGTTGGCTTATTATTACTTCCTGCTGCTGCATGGGATGAAGGAATAGCAACTGCATTAGATGATTGGGCATATCTTATGTCTAAAAATATAATTGGAGGAACAGGATATAGAGATGTAAGAAAATTCTTTGCAGATTGGATAGATAAAATGATAGAAAACTTAGATAATTAAAAAAACATATAATAAAAACTAATAAAAATGGGAACTAACAATAATACTTCTCCAATTTCCAACTCTAATTCCGAGATAAAATGGACTAAAACAGGGTGCAATAAGTATTCGGTTGAAAATCTAACTGATCTTAGCGTAGATGTAACTATTGTTGGGGAAACTAACACTTATTCACTTAGCGTTACTATACCAGCAAATTCTAATACCACTTTTGAAGTTCCATCTGATGGAGTATATAAAGTATGTGTTGATGGATATAATGAAGTAGTAACTATAAATAACACAGTAACTCCTGCAGAAACTAATAGCTACATATTAGTATATTCTTTTGTAGATGATTCTCCAACATCATTTGTGTTACATAAAAAATCTACTGGAACAACAGTATATGACGAAACCGCTCACGGAGCTTCTACTACAGCAACTCCTGCAGCTTTAAATACAAGATTAGGCCATGCAGTAGATGGTTATAATACAGGAAACTATGAAGTTGTAGCTGCAGGGGCAACTCCTACAGCTTTTCCTCAATTTGGAGTAGATGCTACTAATTGGAGAATATTTATAATAAATCCTGCTTATACTCCTTCTGCAACAAATTACTTTAGAGTAAAAAATCCTTCTGGAACAACTAGAGATATAGAGCCTACTGTATATAAAACTCATGGGTTCGCTAATTACACAGGTTCTAATAAATATCTTACTAGTCTTGTCATAGGAACAATAAGCACTACAGATTTATTAGCAGGGCCTACTGCTCCTTTTCAATCTAGATATAATCTCCAAGGAAATGCAGATTTAGCATTATTCCAATCTCATTTAGCATCATATTTAGCTCCTTATGGGATAAATGCGATAGTCTTTAATGATGATCTTTCCTTTGATGCAGCTACAGATGGTATAGCAGATTTTGTTTTTGCAATAGAAGGAACTACTACAGAGATAACAAGTATAGTGTATTCAGATCTTACTATAGTTACAAATAGAATAATGTGGTGTGATTACATTTATGAGCTATGTGCTTTACATACATGTATATTAAAGAAATTAAGAGATTTATTGTGTTCTGAATGTGATCCTTGTAAGAACAATTGTGATCAAGATGTTATTACAAAAGCCAAAAAAGCTAAAGATGATGTATTATACTTAAGTACATTATTCTTTCATGGCTTAATACCTTTAATAACTCAAGATAGATTAAGCTACATGGGAGATTTAATAATTGATCGCACTAGAATAGAATGTAGCATGAGAATAAAAGAATTATATGAAAAACTTG
>CEUZ01024611.1_pt1 | contig 35741 bp, 35 predicted proteins | sample 361511 | NCBI WGS metagenome assembly CEUZ01 (sample SAMEA2622822, study PRJEB7988) | marine metagenome | biome: marine biome (ENVO:00000447); feature: surface water layer (ENVO:00002042); material: "saline water (ENVO:00002010), including plankton (ENVO:xxxxxxxx)" | depth 5 m | reverse complement strand
TTCCTTAAGATCAGCTCTTACGACATTCACTCTAACTAATTCATATCGTAAAAAATCTTGATTTACATGAAAAGGGGTTAAAATTTCTTCTACTTTTGCTTCGTGAAATTTGTATGCATTATATGGCATGAACCTGAGTTGTTCTCCCACATTAGTCCATTCGTATCTATCTTTTGCTCCATTAAATCCATCAAAAGAATCTGTTGTTGTTAATCCTTGAGAAAAACTATTATAATTATCATAAGCAATATCAGGCGCTCTCCTAACTCTTCTTGTTCCAGGATTGTACACCCACGCTCTTCTCGGAGTCTTAAATGCATTCAATGATTCTATAACTAACACTGCAGCATCGGATAATCTTGGAGGCTCAGTAACTTTTGACATTATCATACCTTGCAATCCTTTATCATTGGATAAAAAAGGATTCCAAAAATTTCTTGCTATTGCTTTTCCTGCACCCATTACTCTAGAGCTATCCGGATTAACTACGTAATAAGGCGAACCTCCTTCAATATCTACTCCTCTATATCTTAAAATATGGTTCCATACATGATGAAGAGCCTCACTTGGATTTGGAAATGGGATACTCCCTACTACACCTTCAATTCCTTCTCCTTCATCCGTCATGGTCGCATTGTCAACAGTTAAGTCTAATACTTCTTGTGGCACAGAACAGCTTCTTCTAGATTTATAAATGTTCATCTTGAAAGAATTAGGATAAGTCTCAAACATTGCAATTTGTCCAGGAGTCAATATATGCTCCTCAAACTCTTTATAGTTTTCAGAAGTAATAGTAAAAAGTATAGGATCATCACTAAATGGGTCTACATAAGAATTACTACTACTGTCAAACCCTTCAACAGGAGAATTAATGGGAATTCTTTCGCCAATTTCTTCTAAAGAAACAACAGCCTCACCAAATAAAATTGAAGGAAAAAATATTAGACTTAATAAAATGATAGTATTTTTAAACATTAAAAACATGATATAAGAATGTTTGTGGATAACAATATATAATTCTTATATGGAAAAAAATATAAAATTGTTTAATCGATTTGCTAATCATCTTGCTGATGAAGCAAGAAAAATATCCATGTTTTACTTTAAGAAAAAAATTAAAATAACTAATAAAAACAATAAAGATTTTGATCCTGTAACCGCAGTAGATATTGGAGTTCAAAAAAAGATAAATAAATTAATTAATAAGGAGTTTCCAAATCATAGCATTCTGGGAGAAGAAGATAGTATAATAAAAAATAGTGAATATGAATGGTGTGTTGATCCAATTGATGGAACAAAATCTTATATTCAAGGTGTCCCGTTATGGGGAACTCTAATCGCACTATCAAAAAATAATGAAATTATTCTAGGCTTAGCAGATATACCTGCTTTAAATGAAAGATACATTGGTCACTCAAACCTTTCATATAAAATTATTAGAAATAAAAAAACTAAACTTAAAGTTAGAAATACTGAAAGACTTAATGAGAGCATTCTTAACACAACATCTCCATATGTATTTGCAAATAAAAGTGATCAAAAAAGTTTTGAGAGACTCTCTAAAAAAGTAAAATCTACAAGGCTTGGCGGAGATTGTTATAGTTATTGTTTATTAGCTGATGGGTTGATTGATATTGTAGTAGAAAGCGGTCTAAAGCCATGGGATATACGAGCATTGGTTCCCATAATAAAGAATGCTGGAGGAGTAATAAATACTTGGGAATCAGGGTCAGTCGCAAATGGTGGAAGAATAATTGCTACAACAAATAAAAAATTATTTGGGAAAAGTCAGAAGATCCTGAAAACAAAAAAACCCAGCCTTTAAAGCTGGGTTTTTAAGAATTTTATTCTTGTAAAAGATTAACCTCCTACAGCATCCATTACTGATTGTAATTTCATCGCTATAGACATATCGCCAGATACTTTTAATTTTCCTTGCATAAAAGCACTTGTGCCATCAACTTCTCCAGATCTCATTTGTTCAAATGTTTCTAAAGACATTGATAATGTACAATCAGCATCTTTATCTTCATCAGACACAGTATTTGGATTAGACTTACCATCTAAAAAAATACATCCTGCACCTTCAAAATCAAATTTCACAGTTGCACCCAATCCAGTATCTTTTCCCTCAATACCTTTTTGAAACTCAGCTAATAAGCTTGCTACATCAGCCATATTATTACTCTCCATTGTTTGTTAAGATTAGCAAATAAAACATTTTATAGACTATATGACAATAATTTTTTTATATAATACTAATAGTTTATGATGACGAGAAAGCCTACATTCTGGATCAAGGCAAAAAAAGAACTTTGCTTAAAAGATAAAAAATTAGCTAAAATCATAAATAAATATCCAAAGGATTTGTTGTATTCTAAATCTGATCCATTTAAAACTCTAGCAAGATCAATCATCGGCCAGCAAATTTCAGTTAAAGCCGCACAATCTGTTTGGGATAGATTTGAAAAAAAGTGTAAACATGTTTCTCCAAAAAAAGTATTGAAACTCCATCATATGACTCTTAAATCTTGTGGTTTATCCTATCAAAAGATTACCTATTTAAAATGCTTGTCTAATGCCTTTGTTAACAAAACTTTGGATCCAAATAAGTGGATGGAACTTGAAGATGAGGAAATTATATCTCAATTAACAAAAATAAAAGGTATTGGAAGATGGACAGCAGAGATGTACCTTATATTTAATCTATGCCGGCCAGATATTTTTCCTGTTAAGGACATTGGTGTAATTAGGGGTATATGTAAATGTTATAAATTGAAATATCCTATAAGTGAAAAACGTGCTATAAAAATTTCCAAGAGGTGGATTCCTTGGAGGTCAGTTGCCACATGGTACTTATGGCGAAGCTTAGACCCTATTCCAGTAGAATATTAAAATGAATGAAATTAAAATCACTTACGCTTCTGATTCAGAGCATAGCTTTGCCCAAAGATTAATAATAAAAACTATCGAAAGGGCAACAGGAAGAAAGAAGCTAGAAAAGATCTATAAAGAATATGCAGAAAAAATTAATGATCCAAAATTTTTTTGGAGTGCAGTTCTTGAGATTATGGATATTAAAGTTACTAATAAATCAAAAAATAAATTAGAAATACCTAATTCAGGTCCATTACTTATGATATCTAATCACCCTTTTGGAATCATAGATGGTTTAATACTTTGTTCTTTGGCTTCTAAAATTAGAAATGATTTTAAAATTATTACTCATGAAACTCTAAAGCTTATTCCAGAATTAGATGATTTTATTCTACCTATCGACTTTAGTGGAACAAATAAGAAAATAATAAAAAATAACATCAAAACTACTCAAGAAGCCAAAAATCATTTACTAAATAATGGACTATTAATTATATTTCCTTCAGGAAGCGTGTCAGTTGCCAAAGATTTAAAAACTGCAGCTGAAGATGATGAGTGGAAAATATTTTCAGCAAAATTAATTCATCAGACAAAAACTGATGTACTTCCTATATATTTTGAGGGCAAGAATGGTTTCCTATTTCATTTGTTTGCATCAAAAATTAAAAATCAGACACTGAAATACTCTTCATATATACATGAAACAAGAAGAAAGATTGGCAAGGAAATTATTATTTATTCTGGTGAACTAATAAAATATGAGAGCATAGAAAGCATTAAAGATAGAAGTAAATTAACTGAATACTTAAAAAATATTACTTATAATTTAAAGAAATAGAAAGATAATAATATGAATAATAATAATTTTTATGTTTATACTTTTTATAGATTCTTAAATATTACAAATAAAAAAAAAATAAAATTACTACTTGAAAATTATTTTAGAACAAAATTACTAAGAGGAACATTTCTGATTGCAAATGAAGGCATCAATGTTTCCATTTCTGGAACAAAAAATGACTTAACAGATACTATTAAATTCGTAAAGAGAATATTAAGAATAAGGAAACTTAATATAAAAATTAACAAAAATAAATTTTTACCATTTAATAGAATTAAAGTTAGATTAAAAAAAGAAATTGTCTCTCTTGGAAGAGGTAAAATAGATGTAAATAAGATTAAAGGAAAATTTATTCACCCTTCAAAATGGAATTCATTGATTGAAAAGGAAAATATAAAATTAATTGATACAAGAAATATTTATGAAACTGATATTGGTCAATTTAAAGGAGCAATGAATCCACAAACCAAATCTTTTAGAGAATTTCCAAAAAAATTAGAGAAAATGAAAATTAAAAAAAATGAAAAACTTGCCCTATATTGTACTGGAGGTATTAGATGTGAAAAAGCATCTGCATATCTGAAACTAAACGGGTTTAAAAATGTAGTTCAGTTAGATGGCGGCATCTTAAATTATTTAAATTATATCAATGAAACAAAGGCAAATTCTCTTTGGAATGGAGACTGCTTTGTCTTTGATAACAGAGTTACAGTGGATAAAAAATTAAAAAAAGGAAAATACATCCAGTGTAATGGCTGTAGACATCCGATTACAGAAAAGGACACTAAATTAGCTAGTTATGTAAAAGGTGTATCCTGCAAATATTGTTATAAAAAAAGAACTCAAATACAAAAAAATAGGTCTATTGCAAGGCAAAATCAAATTAATTTAGCTGAAAAAAGAGGCTTAGATCACTCGTTTAAAAAAATAAGAATTCAAGATATTAACTCTTAATTTTTTTTTCTTTTATTTTTTAAAAATTTTTTATACTTTACCCAATCATCCGAAGAAATTATATAACCAATACAGTTCTTTGAACCGCATCTACACTCATGATCTTTGTAGTCATCTTTGTCAAATTCATATCCGTAATCATAATTTAGCTCATCACCTTTTTTTATATTCTTTATTGAAACTATCCATATATGCCCCCTATTAATTTCTACCTCACAATTTGGACTACATGAATGATTAATATATCTCGCTTTATTATAGCTTGGTGAGCCATCAATATCGTACTTTTTATTTAGTTCAAAAATGTATACTGAACCTGTTTTTTTCGAGTGCAGGTATCTCTTTATTCTTTTTTCAGACCTTTTATCACCTTCTGACTTTGTAATTTTTTCTCCAATATATTCGATTATCTTAGAACCTTTTGGGATGCTCTCTGTTGCAAATACTCCAGAACCATGGACATACGACTTTTTTACTTTCCACATAGATATTATTTTTTAATCTCATATTTACATAGAAATTTCATTATCATATGACCTATTTTAAGATGAATATCTTCACAAATTTGCATATCAAATGATGGAACAAGAACATGGTGCTGTGCAATTTTAATTGCTTCTCCACCATCGTAACCTAAGAATGCAAGAGTCGTAGCATCATTCTTATTGGCATATTCAAGTGCTTTTATTATATTCCTAGAATTTCCGCTCCCACTTACAACTATAATTAAATCATCACTATTCATTAGTATTTTTAACTGCCCTGAAAATATTTCTTCAAAACTTAAATCATTTGAAAAGGCTGTTATTAATCCCATATTATCATTAAGGCAAGATCCTTTGACCTTCAATCCTCTAGCGATATTAGACATTTTGTTCCAATCTGTAATATAATGAGATGCATTATGTGCACTACCACCATTGCCCATAGTAAATATATTTTTTTCTTGCAGAATTTTTTTATAAATTAGATTTGAAGCAAACTGTATTTGAGAAAAATCAATTTTTTTTGAAACTTCTTTATGAGCAGAAAAATAATCTTCTACATTTTGAATGTTATCCATATTTATACTTTATACTATAATTTAATAACGTAAATAAGATTAATAAATATGTAAGAAATGAATATAATAATAAATGCTACTAAAGCATATATCGCTCCTAAGTAATAAAATAATAATCCTCCAACCAAACTTAAGATTACAGATATAATAAATAAAATGAACAAGACTAATTTATCATTAAGATTTTTGTCTTGTAAAAAATGATGTAAATGAAGACGGTCAGGAGAAAATGGATTCCTTTTTAGAAGGATTCTCTTAATTATTGTACTAATAATATCAAAAATTGGGAAAGCTATACTCCATGCAACAAGTACTGGATGTAGAATATATTTCTCCGAAACAACAAAATAAATCAAAATCCATGAGAGAAGATATCCTAGTAATACACTGCCAGAATCTCCTAAAAACATTTTACCTGAAGATATAAGTCCTAAATTGAAAAATAAAAATAAAAAAGAATTTAATATCAGAAGAGTAAATATCGAATCTAATTCAAAATAGGATTTATTAATAATTAAAAATACAACTATAGCTAATAATGATTGTAAAAACATTATTGTAGCTAGACCATCAATTCCATCAATCCAATTGAAGGAATTTGTTAGAAGAACCACAGATATTATCGTAAATGGAACTGCAATAAAGCCAAGATTTAAAGTACCAATAATTTCATAACTACCTAAACTTAAAAGCTTAATTCCAAAATATACCATTAGGGATGCAGCTATTATATGGATGATCACCCTAATTAATACACTTAGTCTTAAAAGGTCATCAAGAAAACCGGAAATGAATATTGGTATAGAAGTAAGTAAAATGAGCTTGATTGTATTATCTATGCTTCCAATAAAATAAAAACAAAATAATGATAAAATTAAACTAGTTCCTCCAACAATTGGAACTTCACCAATATGTTTTTTTCTTTCATTTGGCTTATCAATTAATTTTAGAATTTTTGCATAATTAGATAACAAAATATTTGAAGCTATAAATATAAGTAAGCAAAAAAGAACAGACATAATTTTATAAAAAAAATTTAACTAAGATATATTTAACTTAATCTTATTAATTAGTTTATAATTTAGCAAAGGAAATTTGGGTTCTCTGTAAAGTTGAGTTTTAAATATATCTCCACTAAAGCTCCAACTGATAGTAGGGTTTATTTGAAATACAAGCTGCTGTCGTGTTAAGGATTCTTTTGGATTGCCAGCCGTATGATAACAAAGATGAGGGTTAAATATAAATACATTCTCAAACTTTTCACTCTTGAATTCAAAATATTGATCCATTTGATCGTTAAGATTTGAATAAAAAGAAAATTTTTTAGACTCATTTTTTTTGAAGATTCTCATTGCACCATTCTCACTACTTATATCACTCAAGGGAAAAATTACTTTATGAGTATTTTTACTGTAGGGACCATCCCTGTGCCAATGATTAGCATAAAATTTTTCATTTCTGAGTTCTTTTGGTATGTGTGTAGTCTGATATGCTGTAACATGAGTAATAAAATACTTGAAACCAGTGCTTTTAAATAAATATTCAGCTATTCCGTTTTCTCCAAAGATTTGTTTTATATAATCGTTAATTTGAGATTCGGTAAGCTTTATCTTTGATAAATAAGGATTGATTGGAATTAATTTAGAGTCATTTAAATCTATCTCTACTCTTTTTTTTAATGGAATCGTAACAAAACCATCCTCTAATAATCTATTTTTTTTTATTGGTATTTCTTTATACTTAAAAAAAAGATCTTCAAATAAAGTTGATAATATTGAATAAATTATAAATATAAAATTTTTTAACATAGGTTTATATTTAGAGACTCATTTCAACTTCTTTTCCGCTGAAAGTATACTTTAGATCATATATAAATCCTTTTTTATTACACATAGATCTAATTTTTTTAATGCCCAAACTATAAAATGACTTATGTTTTACAGCAATCATAACAGCATCATAATAATTTTTTTTGGGTTTTGATATTAAACGTATATTAAATTCTTTTTTTAGTAATTCCTTGTCCGCAATATCATCATAAACATGAATACCTATATTTTTATTTTTTAAAATATTAACTATTTTCACCACTTGTGAGTTTCTAACATCTGGACAGTCTTCTTTAAATGTTACTCCCATGATCAGTACCCTAGGTCTTCTTAGGACCATATTTTGCTTTATTTTTTTTAGTAGTTCGCTTGTAACATATTTACTCATTTGATTATTAATCTTTCTTCCTGAAAGAATAATCTTTGGTTCGTAGCCTACTTCTTTTGACTTGGAAAATAAATAATATGGATCCACACTGATACAATGCCCTCCAACCAAGCCAGGAACAAAATTTAAAAAATTCCATTTTGTTTTAGCAGTATTAATAACATCATTTGTATTAATATTTAATTTATTACAAATAATTGCCACCTCATTCATAAAAGCTATATTTATATCTCTTTGAGTATTCTCAATAACTTTTGCTGTTTCAGCTACTTTAATAGAAACAGCAATATATGTTCCAGCCTTAATAATTTTCTTATATATATAATTAACTCTTTTAGTCGTTTTTTTATTTGATCCAGATACAACTTTCTTAATCTTTGTTAATGTTCTTTTTTTATCGCCTGGATTAATTCTTTCAGGGGAATAACCGCAGAAAAAGTCTCTGTTGTATTTTAATCTTGAAAACTTTTCTAATATGGGAACACAAAATTCCTCTGTTAGACCTGGATATACGGTTGATTCTATTATTACTAAAGAATTTTTACCTAAAAACTGGGCCGTTGTTTTCAATGCTCTTTTAAGCAATTTGAGATCTGGATTATTTTTATTATCAACAGGAGTTGGGACTGTAATTATAAATACTGTTGCATCAATTAAATTTTCTTTGTTGCTTGTTAAACTTAATTTATTTGCAAGTTGAAATTGTTTCTTTTGAATTTCTTTTGTCTTATCATATTTTTTTTTGAGCTCTTCAATTCTCTTTCTATCAATATCATACCCTATAGTTTTTATTTTTTTTCCGAATTCTACTGCTAAAGGCAATCCAACATAGCCTAATCCAATAATGGCAATTATTTCATTTTTCATATTTCACTTTACATTTTACCTAGCTAGAGAAATAACTATTAATTGAATTAAATATCTCTTTAACATGTTTATTATCATCAGGTAAAAACTTTTTGATATTGCCCCTGTAATATAAATAACCTTTTTCATCATGTTTGCCATTTTTAATCCCTACAAAATCTACATAATCATATAAATCAATTAATGATTTCGTATTTCTTAAAACAAACTCCTTTTTTATTTCTTTATCATAAGTAAGTGTTATGAATAGGGATAATCCCCTATTATCGATTAATGAAAATATCTGCTCAGAATCCTTTGTTAGAAGATTACTAAGTATATTTTGAGCTAGTTGGGTACTTTCTAAACTTTCAAATGTAATGAGAAAATCACCCGTCATTCTTGGTTCAACTGATTTATAAGTGATATTAAGCTTATTCAAAAATTCCTTGTGATCTTTTAACCTATAGTAATATTTTACTCTATCATATGCAACTTGTCTTAATCCGGTAGCTAATATCAAATCATAATTATTTTTCTCTAAGTAATCTCCAATTATTTTATTATAAACAACAAGAGCTTCAGCAAACGGATCTAAATTTTCTTTAATATACCAATTTGGATTTTTTACTTTATTTTTAACAGCTATAGAATTTAGAAAATAGTGGTGCTGAATATGTGCTAACCCATTAAAAAAGATAGTAGAAAAATTAACGTTATTCTTATTTAAAAGAGATAGATGAATATCATGTATTAATAAATCAAGAAATAGAGCTCTTCTCCACTTCTTGCTAAAGCTTGTAATAAAAAAGTAAAAGAACTTTAAATAGTTTGAAAATTTTCCAAATCTAATCATTGCAAGAAATAAAATCATCAAAGAATGCAGGCTCGCCTTTCCTTTAGAGTTATCATTAACAACCTGAACTAAGGTTTTTGTTATATTTTTACTCCAGAAAGAGTTATCGGAAGATGTATTTGTCCATGGATCTGGAATAAAATAGATTGGGTCTTTCATTCTATTTTCAACATTCATTGGACAGATAGCGCCTACAGAAAGATTTTTATTTTCCAAAATTTCATAAATTTGGCTTTCTTTATATTTTATAATATCACCAAGTCTAAATATTTTGTGCTCTTGAAGTGTTTTCCCAGTAGCAATCGACGCCCATTGAATCCATGGCTCTAATTCTTCATAATTCTTTTCAGAAGAGGTTGTGATAATCCCTTCATCAATTAATTTCTTAAAATTATCAATTTTTATTTTACCTAAATATGGCAATACGTATTCAAAATTAATCTCATTAAGTTGAATAAATATAAGTTTCTTTTTTTTCATCGCTTTAAAAGATTATTATATATATTCAATATTCTATTTTTTACTTCATTCAAATCAAAATTTTCTTCAGCAAATTCCCTAGCGTTCTTACCAAATCTTACTCGTAAATTTTTATTTTTTATTAATATTTCAATAGAATGTGCTAATTTCTTTATGTTTCTTATTGGAACGATTAATCCTGTTACATTATTAAGAACAGATTCTTTGCACCCAATAGCATTGCTTGTAACCACTGGTCTTCCTACTGACGCTGCTTCAAGAATAGATTTTGGCATACCTTCTCTATAAGAAGGTAAGCATACTATAGAGCATTTTTTATAAAAAGGATAAATATCTTTTTGATAATCTATCCATTCAATATTTTTATTTAATAGAAATTCTTTTAATTTATAAATACTCAAACTCGTTGGATGTTTGTAATCAATAGACCCTACCAAAATAAACTTCCAATTAGGATATTTTTTAGTTAAAATCTTTGCAGATTCTAGAAACTCAATAACCCCCTTATTAATTAAAAGTCTTGAAGGAAATAAAACTATATTTTTGCTATTACTAACTTTAGAAAATTTAAATTTTTTTAAATCAACTCCAGATCCTTTAATTAGAGTTATATTTTTTTTCATTGTTAGTTTTTTTTCAATTAAAAACTTTTTATCATCTTTATTTTGTACTATTACACACAAATTTTTATGATTTAAAATAAATTTCTGGATTAAAAGAAATATTTCTTGTAATACTCTCTTTTTAAAATTCGCTTTTCCAGTGAATAAATATCCCATTCCAGCAAATGAAACTACTAATCCTCTAATATTTATTAATCTAGCGATAATGCCTCCATAAATAATTCCTTTCGTTGAAGCTAAATGGATTAAAGACGGTTTATAAGCCAATAATTGATACATAAGCTGAATTAATCCAATCATTTCGCTTAAAGGCCTAAACCCAGATGCAGAAATACTTATTCTTTTATGAGTAATACCATGCTTTTTTATCACCTTGATTGCATCCTTTTCCATTACTTCACTTCCTGCCATGCCAGTAATTAGAACTACATCATATCCATTTTTTTTAGCATGGAGAGCTAATGGCAATCTATGAGAAACAAAAAAAGATACATGGTTAATGAAAAAAACAATTTTCTTATTCATAATTAATCAATTTTAGTAAATTAAAATTTTACTTTATAAAACATCCCAGTCACTCATCGTAACCAACCAAGTATCTTTGTTTTCTAAGTCAGACTTTATTTCTTTATTGCAAATCTTCACTAGCAGATTTAATCTTCTTGGATTAATTTTTTTTGGTATTTTTATATATCCACATTTAGTAAGTTCTCTAATATCTCGATTTAAACTACATAATAGTACAAAAGATAAATCTTTAGAAAGACCCAAGTCTAATTCATTAAGATTTGATATAAGTCTTTTAATATCTGATACACTTTTATAAGCATAGTCCATTATTATTAATCCATCATTTGAAAACATTTGATCAATCTTAGCAATTATTGACGCCTTAAGTTCATTTCCAGATTTTAATCCATAGCAAAAGTATTTTGATTTTGGAGTGTCTACATATTTCCAGTTTAAAAACTCTTTATTTCTTAAAAGATGATTTTCATAAGAATTCGAAAAATTTTCAAAGAGATTAATATTTTCATCATTGTTAATATCTATTAATTGTATAATATCATTCTTCCCCAATCTCGTTTTGTAAAATCTTTGAGCATATTTTATAATATTTGAAAATATTTGATCTCCAGGAAACTTAAATTTAGAGTTAATCAATTTCTTTGGATCAATTAAATAAAGATAAGTTGGTAATGTAGATATTAATTTATAATTATTATATTTTTTGAAAGTATGAATACTTTTATCGTTAGGGAAAGTATATATTAAATCTAACTGCTTTTCGGCATCTAAATTAGCAAATTTTGATAGTTTCTCAAATATAGCCTTCTTTCTATATTTTTTTAAAATTGCAACTGATTGAACATTTCCAATTCTATAATTTTGTTTGTTAATTATAAATTCATATGTAGGTATATGATAATACCCTATTATTTTACCTTCATCCAAAGCTACATATATTAGAGACTCCTTACTGGGTAATTTTTTATACTGCCATTCCCATAATTCTTCTTTGTATCCCTTTTGATCATGTGCATTGGTCTCTTTGGTAATTTCTTCTAAAGCACTTAATAAATTTAGACTTTTATTATTTTTTATTTTTTCATATGTAATTTTTGAAACTTCCATCATTCAATAAGATTCTTCATTGGCCCTTGGTGTTCAAAATACTTACAAATATACTTTATCTTTCCTTCTACAGATTTATGGCCTAAATGAGACCATTGAGTTTGTCTAATCCATGTATAAATTCTTTTTTTAAAATCTAATTTGCTTAGGTCATTCCATGATATCCAAAATTCATGATTAGCCGTCATCTCATAAGGATGCATATAAATTAGAGGAATATGGCCCATATCATGGCATTCCTTCATAGATTTTAACAGTAGTTTCTTTGAAAATAATCTAAGGAATGTTCCACCTGATCTAAAGCTTATTTTATTACCTAAAATAGGCATGCCATAGATAAAAAACTCTCTTAGAAAATTATTATCAAAAATAAAATTTTTTTCTTTTTCTAAACTCTCTATATTTTTGGATGTTTTATAGCTTGAGTCATATTCAAATCTTTTACTCAATTCTTCATAAGCCCAATAATTATCAGGATTAATTGCAAAATTAGGGGCTCTAAATCCTAATGGTTTATATCCCGCAACTTTTTGTATACTGTCTATTGCAATATCAAGGTTCTCAGCAAATTCTTCTCTATTACTATCTTTAATATCATCGTGAAAGTTATAATGACATGCTATCTCATGACCATCAGAGCTAATCTCTTTTATAAGTTCGGGCATTTTCCTGCAAAGCACACCAGTTACAAAAAAGGTAATCTTTTTATTATTAAGATAACTTTTACAAATATTTTTAATACTGTTATAACTATTATACAAAGCTTGCTCTTTTGATTTAGGATTATCAATCTCGAGGGCTCTCATAGAGTCATAGTAAAAATCTTCAAAATCAATTGAAAAGTAAAAAGGCAGTTTTTTCTTATCAATCATAAGGGTTTTCAAGATTTTTTGAAACTTTCGTTAGCATGTACAGAAAGAAAAGATAAATTGATGGATTAAATAGTAAAGATAATGAAAACTTATAGCCTAAAGTATTCAGACTTCCAATAGAAAGACTCTTTGTCAATTTAGAAAAACCTATTCTATCTGTTTCAAAATTTCCATTTGCTGTCAAAGTATCATAACCAAATTCATTATTAAAAATAAAATTTAAAGAATTACTATGCATTTCTACGTGATAATTCTTTTGCTCTGATTTTTTGATGCCTTTAAATATTGAAAATTCTACGACAGTATCCATATCGTATAAATAAATATTAAGACTCTGAAAAATATTTAAAACAGGTATCAAAGATAAAAAATACATAAAAGTTTTTGAATTTTTAGAAAAAATATTTCTTTGGTACTTTTCTGAGTTAGATTGGAGCTCATCAAAATCTATTTTTTTATATTCAGTTTTAGGAAGATTATTGATATTATTATAAATATCTTTCCAGAAGTTTAAAGACTCTTCATTCTGAAATAATTTATTGAGATTATGTGATTCAAGAGGTCGCATAATAATTACATTAAAATTATTATCTTTCCTTGACTCTAATTTATCTTTAACTTCAATTGGACTATTTGCACCCTCATTCATATAAAAGTTTTCTTTATTGGAGAAATAACTAAAACTTGCGAAAGGAATAATATTTTTACATGCTAAACTCTCAGCTTGCTCATTAATACGATCAATTTTTTCTGATGCGGCCTTTAATCTCCAAGTATTATTATCTTTTCCTCCTTTCCATGCAGCATAGCTAAACTGTGTTAACAGTAAATCAGCAGGTCCATATTTCTTTGCAAACTTATCTAAAACTTTTTTATCTTCAATAATACAATCATTTAGGTTAATGATCTTTTTATTATCAATTGTAATAATTAACGCTGAATCATAGAATCCAAAACGCTCAATTTGAATAATGAAATTATCATTGATTTTGTAACTCAAGCCATCTTTAACCTCTTCGATATCAAAACCTTTGGTCTTTAAAAAGTTAAAAACTCTTCTATCTTTAGTCTTTTGAAATAAAATCTTAATTTTTTTAGCATTTATCAAGTCTCTATACTTATTGAAAAAAATTACAGAAAAATGATCTGGGTGTTCGTGTGAAATCCAGATATGCGATGTATTTTTTAAGACCTCTATAATATCCTCTTCTCTATTTTTATAGAGTAGATTCCATCCATCATTTAGGATACTACCTTCATACCATGGGTCAGTTAATAATGCTGAACTATCGTCAGAAATTAAAACTGAGGCATGATTAATAAATTTTATTGCTTGCATACTTAAAAAGGATTTAGAAGCTAATATTATTTCTTTTTATACCCTATTACGCACCAATAAGGCTCACTTTCACTAAATTTGATATTCTCAAGGTTTGCCTTTTTCATCATTTCAGCAGTTTCTTTCTTTGTGTATCTTTTTTCTAATCTTGTGCCAAATCGATCTAATGCATCAGTTTGCATAGTGTAGAAAGATTTATCCTTATAGATACTTAATGGAAAATTACTTGCATCTATAAACTTACTCGCAAACAGTGCCAACCTTGCAAGTGGGTAGTAAACAATTATTGCCATTACTTTTGATATAAAGAGTTTTATTGGAAATGGAAATTTAGAAGTTACAAGCCTCATATAATTGCTAATTTTCCATAATAATCGATACCAAAAAGGTCTATTTTCAAAAGAATAATAGAGATAAAGTAAAAATGGAGCTCCAGGTTTCAGCTTTGACGTACATTCATTTAAACCTTCTTGAGATTTGGTAATATGATGCAGTACACCAAGCGAGTATCCAAAATCCATAGAATCATTTTCTATAGGCATTTCATGCACTGAAGACTTAATGAAATTACAATTCTTATTGTCCTCTAAATTTAATTTAGCTACATCTATGGCATTCGAAGGTTCAATACAATATAACTCTTTCACTTTTGGGCTTACAAATTTTGCCCATCTACCTGATCCACATCCTAAATCAAAGCCTACTGAATCTTTATTAATCTTATCCCATGGAAACAAGCTAAAATAATTATTAAAAATTTTCTCAAGTTCTTTGGGGATATCTCCTTGGGAATAGCTTACCCATTCACTTCCAAAGTCTTTTATTACTTTTTTATCTAGAGAATTTTCTTGCATATTAATTTACATTTCTTATATCTCTTATCAATAATATCAATAAAAAAATATAATTACGATCTATTAGTTTGTTATTTTTTTGAAATTTAGCTTCACATCATAGTTAACTGCAAAAATATATAGAACAATGAATACATACTTATATCTTGTCAATGCTCCTATATTGGATTGAGTATATCCATAGATCCCAGCAATAAAAAATAAACTCAAAATCCAAAACATTGATTTACCAAATCCTAGCTTTCTAGAATTATTATATACGTAAATAATTAAAAATATTGTTGCAATATTTTCAGAAGCTTGAACGAATTGAAATAAATTTGAAGCATTAAATATTGTTGGTTCTATAAAAAACCTCGGTATTGAAGATACTACCATAATAAAAAAGGACTGTAAATCATTAGCCAGAGGAACGTCTTCAACTAAAAATAAGTCTTCTCTTGCTCTGGCAATCCTATAATCATTCACAATTTGTATTAACTCAGCATTATAATTGATAAGAATTATAAAAGAAGAAACTAAAGTAAGTAGTATCTTAAGAAGATTTGATGATCCAATAATATTATTAAACCATAAAGAATAGAATAAAATTAATGGTAAGAGCAAATATGCATTCTGAGGTCTAAAAGCAAACACTAAAAATAAAAATAAGAGGCTTAAAATATACTTCTTTTCAATTAGAAATAAGAAAGTTAATAGTGTCAAAATAAGGATAATTGTGTCTCTTAGAGCAAGACTACAATAAAGTACAATGCTAGGATAAAATAATAAGAAAAATAATAGAAATCCATCAATTTTTTTCTTTAAAATTAAAAAACTTATAAAAAAAATATATATAAACCAATTAAAAAATCCCAAGCTAATGTAATTCTCTATGAATGGTAATGGAACTAAGTATGCGTACAGTATACCACTTAAACTTACAGGTGTACTAAGCGGTTTATCTAATTTTAAAATATCGTGAAATGTATAATTAAATTCGTGTAACCCCAATAAAGATCTAAATTTACTGGCGTGATAAGTAAATTGTATAACATCAGAATTATAAGTTTGAGACATAAAGAAAGTTAATAAGAATGGAGTAAGTGATAAAAAAACTAATGAAATTGTTACATCAAGCCTCAATTTATGAAAAATGGTAAGATATGATAAAAGAACAAGGATAAGACTATAATTAAGAAGATTGAAAAGCATCTTAATTATTTAACCAGGATTGTAGCATTAAAACATTCCATAATTGCTTATTTTTATTAAATCCATTTTGATGCTCTTCCCAAATAAATTTAACATTCTCAAAATTTAAAAAACCATGTTTTTCAATCATATTTTTTTCTATCAAGCTTTCACCCCAATCTTTAAGTGGACCTCGAAGCCAAGCATCAATCGGAACACTAAAACCAGTCTTAACATTGCTCAGATAGTCTAACGGTACATATTTTTTTAATATCTCTTTTGTTATCCATTTTCCTTTATTATTCTTTTTAGATTTATGATTAATACTAAAAACATATTCAACAAGTTCATAATCTAAAAATGGTGTTCTGACCTCTAAAGAGTGATGCATTGAAGCTCTATCAACTTTGCAAAGAATGTCATCAGTAAGATACATCATAACATCAGCTACCATCATTTTAGTTGTAAAATCCAAATTTAACTTATTTAAATCTTCCCATAGTTCATCTACTGGTTCTAAACTTTGATTGCAAATATCACGGTTTAGCAGTTCTTCCTCATCAGTTGATGTTGAGATTAAAGATTTATAAAAATCTTTTTCATTATGAATCGATAACAACTTAGAAATTTTTTCTAATTTTTCATCTGCTAATCTTACTTTTAGAGATTTAGGAAGATAATTTTTGATTAAATTATAATAATTAGCTGAACTTTTTGTATTGATAAGATTTAAGATCTTTTCAGCAAATATTTTTAAATATAGTGGCGTTTGTAAAATTCTATTTGACCAGATATATCTATTATATCCACTGAATAGTTCATCTCCTCCATCGCCCGATAAACATACTTTAACATTTTCACTTGCCAATTTACTTACAAGATAAGTTGGGATTTGAGATGAGTCTGCAAAAGGCTCATCATAAATATTTGACAATGAAGGAATTACTTTTAGAGCATCATCTGGACTTACTAGTAGTTCTTGATGATTAGTACCTAAATAATTAGATATTTTTTTAGCAATGTTTGACTCATCAAAATTTCTGTCTGTTGAGCCAATAGTGAATGTTTTAACATTATTATGACTTATTTTTTGCATTAAGCTTACGATAAGTGAAGAGTCAATGCCCCCGGATAGAAAGGCACCGATTGGTACATCAGAAATTTGTTGACCACTAATAGAGTTAACCAATTTGCTTTCGCATTCACTTACGATTTCTTCATCAGTTCTGATTTTGCTATCAATATTTTCTGCTATAACTTTATTTAAGGACCAGTATTTATGTATTTTAATATCATAATCAATTTTAGACTCTTTGATAGTTGCTATACTACCAGAGGGTAACTTATATATTCCGTGATATATAGACATAGGTGAGGGTATGTAACTGTATCTCATAAATGAAACAACAGCCTCTTGATTAATTTTACCTAGAAAGTCAGGATGAATTTTAAGTGCCTTCAATTCTGAACCAAATATAAAAGAATTTTTTTGTTTTCCATAATAAAGAGGTTTTTCGCCAATTCTATCTCTTGCAAGAGTTAGTTCCTTTTCTTTTTTATCCCAAACTGCAAATGAAAACATTCCTTTCAACATAAAAACAGTTTTTAAAATACCAAAGATTTCAATCAACGTAAGTATAGTTTCTGTATCAGATGTACTTTTCCAGTTAATTTTTTTTTCATTATCTAATTCATTCTCCAACTTAGTTCTTAATTCTCTATGATTATAAATCTCACCATTGAAGGTTATAACGTACCTTCCAGAGAATGAATGCATTGGTTGATACCCATTTTCAGAAATGTCTTGGATTGCCAATCTAGTGTGCCCAAAACTAAAATTTGAAGAATTATCAATCCAGTAAGAATTGGTGTCAGGACCTCTATGAATTAATGAGTCTGTCATTTTTTTCAAAGAAGTTTCATTATGAGCATTGTTTCCTATTGATCCAATAAACCCGCACATGACAAATTCACACCTGTAAAAAATATTTAAAAAATAACTTCGAAAGAATTTTGATAGTTAATTTCTTCTCCATACACTATAATAACTACTAATCATTTGTTGTAGCGGATAGTTTTTCTGTATCTGCTCTTTTGCGCCCTCAACTTTCTTTAACCACAAATCTGATTTAAATTCGTTTATTGCTTCTCTAATTGCATCAGCTAAAGCAATAGGGTCTTTTCTTTTTACTGTCCATCCATATTCTCCAATTATTTCAGAAACATCTCCAACATCAGTACCTACACATAATATTTCTTGGCTCATAGCTTCAGCAATAATATTTGGAAATGCCTCTCCAGAACTTGGGAGTACATTTAAATCAATTTTCGAGAATATATCATTTATATTTTCAACATACCCTAAAAGCTTAATTTTTTCTTTATTAACACCGACATTATCAATAACTTGTTGGAGCTCAATATTTTGATTATCTATACCAATACTAGCCATCAAGCATTGGTAATCAATTTTTTTGTCATCCAAAATCTTAAGAGCCTCAAGGAGATTTTTATGGTTTTTTTGAGGATCCCATCTTGCAATACAACCGATAGTAAAAACCTTACTTAAACTTCTATCATTTTCTTCTTGTTTTTCACCTACCTTAAAACCAATTGGTATATATATTGATTTTTTTTTATCAAATCCTTTTTCTTCGTGAACGTTCATAGCTGATTTAGCACAATAAATAATTTTATTTGGTATAATAAATGATAAGTATGAATTTAATTTTATTATAATTCTTGATGTAAATTTCATAACGTCTGGCCCAAGATTAAACGCTACCTCTGCCCATATTATCATTTTGATACCGGCTATTTTTGCTAACAAACCACCTATTAAGTCTGAGTGAGGCATCCACGTTTGAACCACATTCGGTTGTTCTTTTTTAAAAATTTTATAAAGTTTTACTAATTTAAAAAAATTAGTTGATTTATTATTCATATTAAGAGAATAACTTTTTATATTTAATTTTTTTAGCTCTTCTCCATAATGTCCTAATCCTTTTAATGATACTACATAATGTCTGCACGATGATTCTTTATTATTAAGCAATTTAAACAAAATTTTTTGTGTACCTCCTTGCTTAAGATCTGTAATTATATGCAATATTTTCATTTAGATGATATTTCTATCATGTCTTTGATACCTTCGCGAAATTTCCACTTAGGCGCCCAATTTAATAATTTTTTTGCTTTAGAAATATCTGCCAAGGTTTCAAATATTTCATTTTGTCTTTCATCATTAAAATTTTCAACTGGGTATTTTTTTGAATGAAACGATTGAATCATATCAATGATTTCAGAAATAGAATGGTTAACGCCAGATCCAGCATTAAGTATTTCTGAATATAAATTTTTTTCAATGATCTTTTCAATAAATTCACTAAAATCCTTTATATAAATTAAATCTCTTCGTGGTTTTAAATCCTTTATAGTGATTTTATGATTATTCTTAATCTGATTGATAATTGACATCACTAAGCACTGCTTAGTAGTAGAGTACCCATAAATGTTAAATGGCCTAACAATAGTTAATTTTAAGCCAAGATTTTTTTGATAAAAAATGCACATTTCTTCACATATTTTTTTAGATAGGGCGTATGGATTATTTACTCTTATTTTTTCTGTCTCTGGGGTTGGGAGAATTTTCGTATTCCCATATAGGTAGGAACTTATAAAAATTAAAAAAGTATTATTTTTAATACAGTAATCTATTACACATTTTGTAGACTCTATATTACTCTGTAATAATTCATCAAATGAATTCCAACTATTACCAATATTTGTACTAGCTGCACAATGTATTAAAATATCAGACGTTTCAAATTCTCTTAAAAATTGGTTATTGCTTCTATCTAGTCTTTTGGGAAATGAAATTATTTTGTACTTTTTCTCTAAATGGTCTTTTAAATTAGATCCAACAAAACCATTTTCACCAGAGATCAAAATTTTAGTCATCAATAAACAATTTTTTGTTCTCAAGAAAAACTTCTGTTGCTCTTTGATAGTCTGAAGGTCTCCCAATGTCGAGCCAATAGTTATTATGTTTTTTTACTTTGACTTTTATATTTTTTTTTAGCATTTCTAACATTAGACTATCAAATCCAAATTTTTTATTTTTGGGAATTAACTTAAGAATTCCTCTATTAATTGCGTATACACCCATACTAACATTGAATTTTTCATTTGGTTTTTCTTCGAACTGAATTAGTTCTGATTTTTTATTACATATTAAAACTCCATAATCAATATTTTCAACTCTTGTATGAGAAGATACAGTAAAGTTATTTTTATTTTTTTTATGATAATTTAAAAAATTATTAAAATTTAAATCTGTCAAAATATCAGCATTCATAACTAAAAAGTTTTCAGGTAAGTCATTTATTAGTTTCAGCGGACCCATAGTACCAAGTTCTTTACTTTCGAGCGAATAATCTATTTTAATATTCCATTTTGATCCATTTCCAAAAAAACTTTCTATCATTTTTGCCTGATGATTAACTGCAAGCGTAATATGCTTAAAATTATGTTTTCTTAATTTTTTTATAACTATTTCTAATATTGGAAATTCTCCAATGGGCATTAAGGGTTTTGGAAATATATTAGTATAAGGTCTTAACCTTTTACCTTTTCCCCCACAAAGTATAATTGCTCTATTGGTCATACATTATAAATATCACTTTTATATTTTTCAAGATTCAGTGGATTATTATACCATTCTATGGTCTTCTTCAAACCAGCATTAAAACCTCTTAAGCCAAAATGATCTGGTTTCCAATTGAGTATTTTTTTAGCTTTAGTAAAGTCGGATCTTAATCTTTGAACTTCACTTAATCTAGGTCTTAGTCTTTTTTTGTCTTCTAGAATAGTAATTTCTTTGTTCATTAATTTTGAAATTTTTATGGCTACATCTCCCATACTTATTTCAAATCCACCACCAAGATTAATTATTTCTCCATTATTTTTATTTGAATTCACTGATTTCACAAATGCACTCGCTATATCAGTAACGTAAGTATAGTCTCTCGTAGGGGTTAATGAACCAAGTCTTATCTTACTTTTGTTGTTTGCTATTTGTGAAATAATTGTTGGAATAATAGCTCTTGCTGACTGCCTGGGTCCATAGGCATTAAAAGGTCTGAGTATTGATACAGGCATATCATAAGAGTAATAAAATGACATTGCTAATTGATCAGCGCCAATTTTACTTGCGGCGTAAGGAGATTGTCCATTCAGTGGATGTTTTTCATTTATGGGTACATATTTTGCCGTTCCATAAACTTCACTCGTGGAAGTATGAATAAACTTACGAACATTTTTCTCTTTCGCAGCTTGTAATAAATTTAATGTTCCCTTTACATTAGTATCAACATAAGAATGAGGAGAAATATATGAATATGGAATTGCAATTAGAGCAGCAAGATTAATAACTGAAAGACAATCTTTCATTAAAGAATTCACTACATCATAATCTCTAATATCTCCCATCACTATTTCAACTTCATTTTTAATTTTCTTAGGTATTTCATCAAGCCACCCATAATTATTAAATGAGTTATAAAGAACAAATGCTTTAACATTATGACCAGAAGTGATCAGTTCTTCAACGAGGTGTGAGCCAATAAAACCCTCTGATCCAGTTACTAATATTTTTTTTGTCATGATCAACTTGCTTCCATAATTATTCTAATTGGCAGATTTTGTCTGATTAGAAAAAATATACCTCGTGTACCAATTAAATATTTTTTCACAACCTTCCCTAATCGAAATTTCTGGTTGATAATTAAAATATTTATTTAATTTATCCATTTTTGGTACTCTTCTCTTAGGTGACCCTGAAGATTCAATATCATTATATTTTATAATAAGGTCTTTTCTGTTGGCAATTTCAATAATTATATCTACTAAATCTTTTATTGCTATTTCCTCATTTTGGTTACCTAAATTTAATGTCTCTTTATTTAGAGCTTTATTACTACTTAAATTTATCATCATTTTTACAGCATCACTTATGTAACAAAAAGATCTTTTGTGATCTGGATTTACTATCTCAATCTCTGAATTCTTAGATAAGTTAGATATCTTCATCATAATTTCAGGAATAACATGAGATAGTCCCATTCTGGGACCATATACATTATGAGGCCTAAATATTATATAGTCTAGACCAGAATGATGACATAGAGTTTCTCCGTATATTTTTGAAAGCATATATGATGTTCTAGGATTAGCTAAATTGGTTAGAGCTAATGGAAAGTCTTCAGGAGTAGGAAATTGAAGATTGAGGTATTGTAGTGAGCCAATATTAACTTCAGATGTTGAGGAAAATATATATCGATACAAGTTTTTTTGTTTTTTAGCAAATTCAATTGAATTGTATGTCATCAAAAAATTTTCAGTCAAAACATTATATGGCTTTTCTAGGACATGTTTAACTCCAACTATTGCTGCTAAATTATAAATGTAGTTATAAGAAGTGCCAAGTTCATCTAACACATTCCTGTCCATCAAATTAATTTCGTAAAATTTTATATTTGGTTTTTTTATTAATTCATTAAATAAGATATCTTTTACTCCCCGAGTTAAACTGTCTAAAATATGTATTTCATTATGAATATCCTTAGACAATGAATTTGCTAAGTGATAACCAATAAATCCTGCACCTCCCAATACTAAAATTTTATTCACTCTCTCTAATACTTCTCCCTATTCCATTAAATTTGCATCCCAAAAATTTTATATCTTTTATTTGCTTATCAGTTAAAACGTAATTTGCATCAAAAACAAATGGTTTCGAATTTCTTAACCATTTTTTAAAATCAATTTTATTAAATTCTTCATGCTTAACTGTTATTACTATTAGATCAAAATCTTCATTTTCTGGGATTTTATTTACTAATTTTATATCAAGATCATATAGATTTTTTACAAGTGGGTCATAAACAGTAATATATGAACCTAATTTTAAAACTTCTTTGATAAATTTTACAGACGGTGAATACCTAGTATCGGCTATGTCTTCTCTATAACTTGCTCCTAAAACACAAATTGATTTATTCTCAAAATTACCAATTACATTTTTAATCATATTTATTGAGTTTGAAGGCATTTTATTATTTATTTTTATTGACATCTCTGAAAATGGAAAATTCATATCTGGTAAACTGTAAAAATTTCTTGCTCCAATATTTGCGAGCAAAGGATCTTTTGTAAGACAATATCCTCCTACACCGAAGCCAGGGCTCATAATATTTGAATGTGTTGGTCTGACTTTTATAGCTTCAATCGACTCGGCTAGATTTATATTTATTTCGTTAGCAAATTTTGTCCATTCGTCTATAAAGGCTATATTTACAGCCCTATAACTATTCTCCATTACTTTGGTTAATTCACTAGCCCGCATTGATGACAGTTCAGTCAGGGGGTAGTCCTTGGTATTTATCAATGACGAAAAAAAATCTCTACACTTCTTGGCTGATTTTTTGCATTTACCAGCATATACTCTCCAAAAATTACTTATTGAACTTAGATAATCTTTTCCTGGCATAACTCTCTCAAATGAGTGTGCGAGATAATAACTGCCTTCGTCAAATCCTCTTTTTGAAAGATGTTCATTAAGTATCGGGATAATATAGTTCTCACATGTTCCAGGCGGTACAGTAGTTTCAATTATTATTAAACTATTTTTTTTCATATTATTTGCTATGCTAATTATTGCTTTTTTTAAATGGTTTAAATTAACATCATCTACTCTATTCTTCTTAATAACATCTAAATTAACATCACATATAATTATATCAGCTTGTGCAATTTTACTGTCATCTGTGGTAGCAAAAAAATTATCCTCCATAAAAATCTTTTTAAATTCTGAAAGGAGCTTTTCATCTTTTGATTCGTATGGAAATATTTGATTATTTAATCTATCAACCTTATCTTGACCTTGCTTATCATTAAGGTCTAGTCCAATAACATTATATAGTGGAGATCTGTCTTTATTTTTAGCTGAAGCTATTGCAACTGCCATAGCAGAACCAACATAGCCCAATCCTTGTACGCAAACAACTTGTCTATGTTTTGAGAATTTCATAATCTGAATTTAATTTTACTGAGCGCAGAATGCAACAACTATTAGTTTTTTATCAAATTTCATCTAACAAATTTTTAAAATTTGAATACATTATTTCGTGTGAGAATTTTTTGTTAAAAGTTTCAAATGCATTACTTGAAAGATTATTAGATAATTTTTCATTGCCAATAAGGTTCTTGATTTCTCTGACAAAAGATTCTGGTGAATTCATATCAACAATTATTCCGTTCTTATTATGTTCAATAGCTTCTGTAATACCACCTGCAGATGTGGTAATGATTGGTAGGCTAAATTTCATGGCTTCTAATATACTAAATGGCAATCCTTCTAATAATGATGGAAAAACATAAATATCAAAGTCTAGCAAAAATTTGTCTAGCTCTCCCTCTATGTAACCCTTAAAAGAAACATCTTTATCATTAAGACCTAGGTTATTCGACAGAGATTTTATGCTATTTAGTTCTGGTCCATCTCCTATTATTTCTAATTTAACATTGTATCCTTCTTTTTTTAAATTTTTTACAACATAAATTAAAGTGCTTATTGACTTATCTTTGTCAATTCTCGATATTACCCCTAACTTTGTAAAGTTTCTTTCTTTCTTATAACTTCTATCAATTGAAGTTTTTGATTTTTTCAGTGCGTTATTTATAACCTTAGATTTTGAAGCTGAAATATTTCTATCTTCTTTTAAACTTTTTATCTGAGCATAAGCATATGTTATAATAATGTCCGCACTTCTTTCGACTAATTTATCAATTAATAATTCATAAGGATAGATAATAAGTTTTCTTCTTTGAGGCATACTTGCAATGGATAAAATATTTGGTTTTTTTAAGATTTTGGAGGCTATAATAATTGCTGAACATGACTCTGAACCGGGATAACCTCCGTTACATGAAATTATTAAATCAGCATTTTTATGCTTTATTATTTTTATAAATCTTAAAACATTAATAAGAAAAAAAATTGGTTTAATTAATATTAAAATTTTAAATAAAGAGCTTAAATATTTATGATTTTGAAATAAAATATTTACCTTATTAACAATATTTAAAGTATTAATTTTACTGATCTTAATATTTTTTACTCCGCTTGGTATTTTATAAAATCCCTCGTAATTAATTAAATACTCTATTTCGTGCCCTTCGTTAAATGCAATTGTGATGAGGTCCTCAATATACTTATTACTACCGCCATAAACCCAGTTCTCATTAAAAAAAATTATTCTCATTTTATTTTATTTTTAAATATATCAATTACTGCTTGATTTTTATGTTTGCTAATATGATGAATACCAATAATATCATTTCTAAAGTTTGGTTTTATTTTCCTAACAATTTTTTCTTTATAGTGATCTAAATTTAGTTTTTCTATTCTGTTAAAATTTATGTAATTACCATAAATACCATTTACATAAGCTTGAGAAGGCCTTATTAAATATTTATCATTTTGATAAAATAATGGTCCTGCATTTCTTGCATTGTCGGTGTCTGTAACGACAGGATTTCTACGGTGAGGTTGAATTTTTTCTAATAATGGACTGCTTACTTTGAATATATGCAGTTCACTTGTAAAATCATTGTATCTATCATTTGAGATATTGGTAAAAAGCCAAAAATTTTTTTTAAATTTAACAATTGACGTATCAGCAAGTTTTTTCCCATGAAAAAATGTTTTATGTAATTTCCATTTATAAGGAAACTCTTTAGACTTCCAAATTTCTAATCTTTGAGCCTGAAAAGTTTCTGGTATCAAATAAAAATGATTTTTATATTTAAATACATGTGGATATGAGAAATGGTATTTTCGACTTATAATATTTTTGATATCTTTTAACTCATTATTAATTAGACGACCTACTGCAATACATCCCTTGTTCTTTAAATACTGAAAATTTTCAAAAAAGATAAATTTTTCATTATTATGTTCTACTAAACAAGGATCAGCCCAAAACTCACTAGTTGGAGGTGTAAGTACTTTTGCTTTTTCCAAATTATTAATATTATTAATGTTGCCACTTACTATGGCAAGGTGCCACTTAAAATTTTCTAGATTGTTTATTTGTAAATTATAAGGAGTTAGTTTCTGAATTATAGCATTTGAATAACTAAAAAAAATATATTGAATTATGTTAAAAACAGTAAAATTATTACTATTAGATTTAAACAATTTATAATTTTGGGTATGTTCTTTAGAAATTATTGACTTAATTTCATAGAATACAAAATTCAGTGATTTAGTAATAGCATACTCTTTAGTTTGTAGAAAAAATTTAAATTTGTTAAATTTAAATTTTTTAATTTTATAATTTTTTTTATTTATGAACGTATATAATGACATTATATATATTTCTTTTTGCTTAAAATATTTGCAGAAGTCCTGAAATTTATAATTTTCATTTTTAACATCGTGGTTAAATGACCATATTCCATAGGAAGTCTTAATAAATTTAAAATTCGGAAGTGGTATATTATTTAGATTTAAAACTATGTCAGCTGAACAAATTTCTTTATTATTCACATCTTCCCATAATTTTTTTTGCGATAAGAATTTTATTCTTTCCAATAAGAATTTTTTTAGCTTAGCTAAATCATCTGGTGAATTTTTGATAGTAAATTTTGACTCCACAAACTGTACAAAATTCAATGCCAGATTGAAAAAAAAATTATTTGAAACCCCACTCTTACGATTTATCATAACAACTGAGGTAACTTCTAATTTATCGAGTTGAAATAATTTTAAGTAAAAATCTGACTCGCATTTTCTAATTAGATGAAAAGCTGGTAGAATAATTACGCATTTAAATTTTTTATTTTTTTTCATAAGATATTGGAAATTATTGAGATTAGTATTTTAACCTCTAAGTTCTAAATATTTTTACAACAATTGATGGGGACAGCAAAATTATTAATAAACGCAACTTCAATTTCCATAATGAAAAAGGAATTTCCATAATTGTTTTAATGACTTTCTTATAGTCTTTATCCCCAACATTATCCATAGCTTCGAGATACCTTATTTTATATTTAAATTTCTTAAAGCTATTTAATTTCGAAATGACTTCATTTTTTTCTGTTTCCTTGTGCCACATCTTGAGTTCAGATATTTGGAGTTTCCTCATACGAAAAGATTCATTAAAACCGTGAACTCTATAATAAGCTAAGATTTCATCTATGTAACCTATCGAATACTTGCTTGCTGTTCTTATTACAAATTCGAAATCACCAATTATGTGGAATCTATCATCAAACTTATCAAACAACTCTTTTCTTATCATTACAGTAGCTATGCCGACTTTATAATCTTCAATTATGTCCCTAAGGATATTGCCCTCTAAATTAATACCTTTCCTTAATAATATTTTTTTGTTTATATGATTTCTGCTTAAAAACTTGCACACGAAAATATCAACATGTTTTCCAAATCTAGTTTTTTTGTCAAAAATCAATCTTTGATTTGCATAAACAATTGCGAAATCTCCAGTTTTGAACTTTTCTATCTGTTTTTCAATTTTTGTTTCTTCCCACCAATCATCACAATCAAGAAAAGTTATAAAATCTCCTCTTGATTTTTCTACCGCCTTGTTTCTAGCCGTATAAAGATTGGTATGAGAGTCAGCACAAAAATATCTTATTCTTGAGTCTATAAATTTACTAATAATATTTTTTGAGTCATCAGTTGATTGGTTATCCCAAATTATAAGTTCAAAATTAATATATGTTTGCTTAAGAATACTTTCTATAGCATTTTCTATGTATTCTGATCCGTTAAAACAATTAATTATGATACTTACTAGAGGGTTGTCATTACTGTTCATTATACATTTTGATAGTTTTATTTATACCTTCAACTAATTTAGTACTTGATGTCCACTTTAAGTCTTTTTTAATGCTATTTATCCTAGCAACTAAGTTTAGATTTTCATTTCTTATAATTTTCTTCTCCCCAAAACTTGGGCTCCCTTTGCCTATTGATGAATGTATCAATTTAACTACTGATTTTACTGAAGTTGTTTTACCAGTTCCAATATTATATATCTTTCCATTAGCTTTTTTTGCTTTTAAACAAAGAAATATTGCTTTCACTAAATCATCAATGTAGGTAAAATCTCTTTTCTGTTTTCCATGAGAAATTTTGAATTTCTTATCTTTAAAACATTTATCTATTACATATGGAATCAATCTATTTTTATCTTGACCAGGTCCGTATACTAAAAACACTCTCAGAGTAGTTGCTGGAAATGACTCTGACTTACTCAACATTTGAAGAAAATGAGATGAAGCCATTTTACTAAAAGCATATGGAGAAGCAGGAGCTTCTCTATCACCTTCATTCTGAATTTTATTATCAATGCCATACTCTTCGCTACTTCCAATTTGCACAAAACCCTTTAAATTCTTTCTATTTAATACTGATATTATATTTATTAAAGAAACTAGGTGGTTATCAATAATACTTCTTCCATTTTTAAAAAAATTACTATGGTCTACATAACCACTTGTATTAACTACGTAATCAAATTTATATTTCTTTAAAAAAATAATTTGTTCTTTTTTTGTTATATCTTTAAAAAAATAATTAACGTTTGAATTTTTTTTGGTTTTAATTTTTCTTCTCTTAAGTGAGACTGAAATAATTTTCCAATTTCTTCTTGAGGCTTCCTTAATAACCTCTCTGCCTAAATAACCACTACCACCAATTACAAGCAAATTCATCTAAGTTTTCCATGGCTCATTGCCAATTAATGAGCTCTCTTCTAAAAAGTCTTTATCTCTCTTTGTGTCCATACATTGCCAAAAGCCTTCATGTTTATAGGCGCACAACTGTCCTTTTTTGGCAACATTTTCGAGAGGGTTTCTTTCTAAAATTGTTTGATCGTCTTTAAGAAATTCAAAAAACTCTGGTTCAATTACAAAGAAACCTCCATTTATCCATCCCTCACTAAGAGGATTCTTTTCCTCAAAATTTGTAACTAAATTTCCTTCAATCGTTAATGCTCCGAATCTAGCTGGAGGTCTTACAGCAGTAACAGTAACCATTTTTTTTTGTGATTTGTGAAATTCTACTAATTTTGAGATATCAATATCGCCCACTCCATCTCCATAGGTCAATAGAAATGTCTCATTTCCTATATACTCCCTTAGCCTTTTTATTCTTCCGCCTGTCATTGTCTCTAAGCCAGTGTCAATTAAATTGATATTTATTTTTTTATTTTGAATTATGTAGTTTGTCTTTTCGTTTATTTTTGTATCGAAAAAAGAGCTAATTAACTCTGCCTTGTATCCTAATGCCAAATAATAATCTTTATATCCATAATAAGTAAATATATTTATAATTCTTAAGAGAATCGGTTTTTGGTTTATCATTACCATTGGTTTTGGAATTACATCTGTATATTCTGATAATCTTGTGCCGAAACCACCAGCTAAAATAATTGTTTTCATTTACCAATCATAATTAAAATTATTTATATCTCTTTTCTCTTCTTCTTTTGGATCATGCAGGATGTTCGAAATATTTAATATTATGCTCTCACCCTTGTATAAGCCCTGAAATGCAAACCATATTTTTGGAGGAACAAATAATCTTACATATCTATTAATGCCTACTATTTCCTCTCTATATAATGAATTTTTTACATCGTAAAAAACAAATTTAACTAATCCATAAGGAACTATTAAATTTGATTTCATCTTCTTATGCATTTTCCATCCCTTAATTTTGTTTTTCTCAATCTTTGAGAAATAAGCTTCACCAAATGAAAAAAATTCTTTTTCATTTTTTTTTAAAGCATGCATTACATTTCCACTTGGACTTTCTATCTCTTCTAACTTAGATACTTTAATTTTATTTAATATTGATTCTGCCATGTTATTTTAACTAGCCCCCAGAAATATCAATATATTCTCTTATTTGCTTTATAGTAAACTCGTAAATCTTTGTACTATCATTTTGGAAATATTTATACCAACTAGCGGTATAATTAACTGTCTGACTAAAATCCAATGATGGAGCCCAATGTAATAAACTAAGAGCTTTATCACAGTTCAATTTTAAAAGTCCTGACTCATGGGGATGCACACCACTATTATCAATACTCCATTTAACATTCTGCCAATAATTTGAAAGTTCCCTTACAAGATCATTTACTGAGTAATCTTGATTTGATAAAGGCCCAAAATTAAACGACTCTCCACTTTTAATTGTATCGTTACTTAATGCACTTGCTGTTGAAATGTATCCACTTAGTGGTTCCAAAACATGTTGCCAAGGTCTTGTTGCATTAGGATTTCTTAAAATTATTTCTTTTCCTTCTGACCAAGATCTAATGCAATCAGGAATGATCCTGTCAGCAGCCCAATCACCTCCACCAATTACATTTCCTGCCCTTACACTAGCAACATTGATTTTTTTAAAGTCTTTCAAAAAATATGATTCATTATAAGATCTTATAGCAATCTCAGCAGATCCTTTCGAAGCGCTGTATGGATCAGTTCCGCCTAATCTATCTGTTTCCTTGTATCCCCAAAACCATTCTTGATTATCATAGCATTTATCGCTTGTAATCATTACACAACTACATTTCTTGTCTAATTTTTTAAGAGACTCTAGAATATTAATGGATCCTATTAAATTTGTGTTCCAAGTGTCGATTGGATCATCATAGGATCTTCTTACTAAGGGCTGTGCAGCTAAGTGAAAAATAAAGTCTGGCTTAGTATCATTGATAACATCACTTATTTTACTAAATTCTTTTATATTTTCTCTATAGTCAGTAATTTCATTTAAGATACCTGAAGACTCAGCAAGAGAGGGTTGTGTTGGAATATCTTTAGATATTCCGATTACTTTTGCCCCTAAATCATGAAGCCATATAGAAAGCCATGAACCCTTAAAACCAGTGTGACCAGTAATTATTACCTTTTTGCCATTAAAGTCTTTTCTGAAATCTTTATTATTATCTAACATTCTGTTCAATTAAGCAGTTTTTTATAATTGAATATCATATTGTTTAAGGTAAAAAAACTCTTATATTTTTTGAAACCATTCTCCCCAAAAATTCTCCTAGTTTTTGGATCATTAGATATTTTCAAAATTTTACTTGATAGAACTTCAGCATTATTTGCTTTAACAAGAAATCCTGTCTTATTATTTTCTACTATCTCAGTTGTTCCGCCAATCCTTGAGGCAATGGTTGGCTTCTTAAGAGACATTGCTTCAATTAATGTTAATCCAAAGCTTTCAGTAGAAATAACAGGATTAACCAACAAATTACAGATATATATTAAATCAGATATATCTTCTCTGTATCCAAGTAGTTTAACATTATCGTTAAGATGAAATTTCTTAACCAAACTCTTAATTGATCTTCTATCTTTTATTGAACCGTCACCAGCAATGATAAGAATTATATTCTTTTTTTGTTTGATTATTTGTGAAAAACTTTCAATAAGAATGTGGTGACCACGATTTACGTCTAGACTTCCAACAGAAAGGACAACAAACATATTTTCTTTTATTTTTATTTGCGACCTAAGATTTTTATTTTTTATTTCACATTTAGCTCCATTATAAATAACCTTTGGAATTGGAAGTGAAGTATTTTTTTTTATACTTTTTGCTGCTGCTTTTGAAACAGTTATAACTCTCATATCAATTTTAGAAATTAAATTCATAATCATTTTCTCCTGAAATTTTATTGAAAAGGGATGCGGTTTCACTATTCCATGGATAACTAAATTAATTTTTTTTACTTTTAAACTATGTGAAGCTAACAAAGCTGACCTTGTCATTCGTGCTGCTGGCCATCCTCCATTATGAATAAATATGGCGTCTAAATCAAATTTTGAAAATAATTTTTTAAAAATAAAAAATTCAAAAATCATAGAGATATAACTGATAAAGACGTAATAAAATAACTTTTTAATTAATAATAAAATACTACTCTTAAACTCTGATGACTTGGGGGAAAATATGTTGGAAGAATAGGTTACTAATTTTGCATGTTTAGATATTTTTCTTTTTATTCCTTTAAACCCTTTATGGTCATTATTACAAAAGAAAAATAGTTTATCATCTTTATTTTTCCAATTTACAATTGTATCAGTTAAAATTTTTTCAGTACCTCCAAATTGAGCATGACTCTGCAAAAAGAAACCTATATTCATATGATATCTTTAACTTTTATTAAATGTTGGAACTGAAATAATATCACCATGAAAATAATCTTCAAAAGTTACAAGAGGGAAAAAACGATTTTCATTTAAGAAATATAGTTCGTAATTGATATTATGAAAAAATTCTAAAATATCTTTTTTGTTTTTAACTCGCTCGTCACTATTTTTAAAATATTCTTCTTCAAATTCAAAAAAAATTATTGGTCTATTTTTTTTAATAGTTTCTTCAGCTGATTTAATAACTGAAAATTCACTCCCTTGAGTATCAATCTTAATTACTGCAATACGATGTTTTAAGTCGGTGGCATATTCATCAATCGAAATATTATCAACTAAGATTTTCTCATATTCATCGATATCAGGATTAAGTTTTGTACTAGATAATCCCATATTATTTGCGGATATTTGTGAATAAAAATGTATTTTATTTTCTGTTGAGTTACTTACAGCAAATTTAATAGCTTTTAAATTTGTTATATTATTTAATGACTTGTTAAAAACTAAGTCGTTATAAACTAATGGGCTAGGCTCAAAGCAATGAAATTCAATATTCCTATGTTTTTTTGCAAGTGCTATACTTATTGCTCCTATGTTTGCTCCAATATCTAGGACTATCTCCCTCTTTTCACTTAATTCTGAACTAATAATAGTTAAAATATTATTGTCCCAATTAAAGTTTCTATAAATACTTGTTTCAATTAAATTTGAAGGTCTACATTTCATTAAATATGTATTGCCATCAAATTTACCAACTGCAAGCCCAGTACTAAGATCAAGGGAATTGTAGTTTTTATTACTACTAAATATTCTTTTAAAATACTTTTTGTTTATATTAAAATTTCTACTGTATATAACACTTAAGAATAAATATATTTTGGGGAATAAATATTTAATAATTTTTTTCATCGTTTTTTTTGGTTTTCTTCGCCAAAACTACACTTGTACAAAATAAATCTTTATTATCTGGAAGTATAAAAGATAAACAACTAAATAATATTTGTATTGGGAAGCATAAAAAGATGTTTATAGCTCTTCTCAAAATCTTAGGGCTAGTATGATTTGAAATGTAGTTACTTAACAGCATCCCTATTGTTTCAAGCGCTGATAGAATTTTTTTATTTTCAATTACTTCAAAATCATTATCAGTCAGCAGTTTTTCGATTCCAAAGCTCGTAAATCTTCTAAAATCATAAGGTTTTTCTACCTCTCTATATATGAATGGTGTTGCAACGACAAAGTAACCATCTTTTTTTAATATACGATTAATCTCTTTAACGAGTGATCTTTCATCATCACATACTCCAAGTACTTGAGTACAAATTGCTCCATCAAATATCTCATTATCAAAAGGTATTGTTTTTCCGTCATAAAATTTATCAACAAGTTTTTTTGCCTGGCCATATCCCTTTCTTTCAATATCAATTCCGGTATATTCATTACCTTTAAAAAATTTTTTGTATGGTGTAGATCCACATCCTACATCTAGCCAATTTTGATTTGATTTTTTTGATAAAATTTTACGGATCATTTCACTTGTTATTTTTGTTTCTTTGTACTCTAAAATAACAATTGATGAAAAAAATTTTTTAATTATATTAAACATGTAAATTTACTTTGATTGAAATTTTAGTCTTTTAAAAATTCATCATAAAAAGACTTATAAATTTTTAATTCATTATTTTCGTAAATATTTTTTATTAAAGATAGATTAGGATTTTCAGACTTAACAAAGGTATAATAAAAATCTTTTGTAATCATTAAAATTTCATCCTCAGTATTGTCTTTATACGTATAATTAAACTGATTAACATTTTTAAGCAATTTGTTTATTGATTTAGGATATCCAATATTTTTGAGGTAATCTTTTTTTGAGACAATTTTGTCATTTTTATCAATTAATAACTTTGGAATAAATGTGCCTTTAGAAATTCCTTGAGAGCGTATATATTCATATTCGTTTACTAGTCCCAATGGTACATTATTTATACTTGCTAAATCAATAATGCCTGAGCTTGACCCGACACAAAACTTGCAAAAAATCATTAATAAGAAATCAATTTTAGAGTTTCTTTCTTTTATAAATGAATAATCAATAATCTTTTCATTATTGTTATCAACTATCTTATTTTTTTGGAATCTTCCTACTCTAATGGCGTAACCTCCCATATCTGTTATAAACTGCATTGATTTCACGTAAGTGTTAATATCTGAATTTCTTACTTGCATTTTTTTTGCTAAATTACTTCTATGGATTTCATCATAATAAGAGTCTCTTGCAAAGAAACATACAAACCAATCGTCTTTTTTTAAATTAAAAAACTCTTTAAGCTCAAGCTCATACTGCTTTTTTTTATTTCCCAACCAATCAAATTTTGGAATTTTAGTTAAAACGTTAAAGTTGGGAGAAATATAATTAAGTGAGATCAGGCTGTTTTCATAGAAAAATATTGGCTTAAGAATGAAATTTAAATATTTATTTTCTATATTTAGAATATTAAATTTTTTAAATAATTCTCTCCTAAGACTCTCAATAAAGTCATTGGCAACGTGACTTCCTGTTACACAACATATAATTATATCTTTATTGTTATTCTTTATCCTTGTTCTAAAAAAAATATCTAACCATGTGGCTGAACCAATTTCAGACTGCACATAGTTGATAAATTTTATATCTTTTCCTATTATTATATTAATTAGTTTAAATGAAGTAAAAAGAAATACAAAGAGTGGAAAAGTAAAAATATTTTTAATAAGAGAATAAATTTTTTTCAAAGTATTTATTTTGCATTAATCTTAAATGTTTTAACATTTTTTTTTTCTGTATTCAATAAATCGACTCGAA
>CEUZ01291842.1_pt1 | contig 35784 bp, 34 predicted proteins | sample 361511 | NCBI WGS metagenome assembly CEUZ01 (sample SAMEA2622822, study PRJEB7988) | marine metagenome | biome: marine biome (ENVO:00000447); feature: surface water layer (ENVO:00002042); material: "saline water (ENVO:00002010), including plankton (ENVO:xxxxxxxx)" | depth 5 m | reverse complement strand
GGGATCGTGTTTTTCCATTATTTTCAAGCCTAAAATCATATGAAAGCATAACAAAATCAATTGAACAAATCACCACTCCTGAAAAAACGGTAGACGTTCTTAGGAGGGCTATAGCAAGCATGAAAATAGGCCGCCCTGGTCCATGTATGGTGGAGATTCCAGAGGATATATTAAACAAGGATTGCAATGATGATTTATTTAATGATTATAAAAAAGTTGAGGTACCATTAAGCCAAGCTAATGAAGATGATATAACACGTGCATCAAAGATTATATTGAAAGCAAAGAACCCAATTATAATCGCTGGGGCTGGTGTTTTATATTCTGAGGCAACAGCTGCGTTAGCAGAGTTTGCTGATTTATTGCAAATTCCTGTAATGACTACAATGGAAGGGAAGAGTGCAATTTCGGAGAGAAATAACTCTCTTGCATTGGGGAGTGGCTCTGGTGTGATGAGTGATCCTGTAGTTCATTTTATGAAGAAAGCAGATCTTGTAATAGCATTAGGAACTAGTTTGACAAGGCATCCGATGGTTACCACAGTTCCACCCGGGAAGATTATTATCCATAACACTAATGACCCAAAAGATTTATATAAGAATTATAATATTGACCATTCCTTGCTTGGGGATACAAGACTGGTAATTAATCAGCTCATTTCATGTTGCAGAGATTACATGTCAGGAAAAAAGATTCAAAATAAAGTTATCCAAGAAATTGCTATGGTTAAATCCAAATATCTAAAAAATTGGGACTCTCATTTAAGCGAACCCACTATTCCTATCAGTCCTTATCGGGTTATCTCAGAATTCATGAAGAATATAGATCCCAAAGATGCAATTGTTACCCATGACGCTGGTAGTCCAAGATATCAGATGATGCCATTCTATCAAAGTGATAGCCCAAGATCTTATCTTGGTTGGGGCAAATCTCACCAGCTTGGTACAGGATTGGGTTTGGTTATAGGGGCAAAACTTGCAAAGCCTGAAAAATTCTGTGTGAATTTTATGGGAGATGCTGCCTTCGGTATGACAGGATTAGATTTTGAGACCTCCGTAAGAACAAACTTGCCTATAACAACAATAGTTTTTCGAAATGAGACAATGGCCATTGAAACGAATCATATGAAAGTTAGCCATGACAAATATCAAGCACGTGATTTGAATGGTGATTATGCCGATATCGCAAGAGCTCTTGGCGGTTGGTCAGAGAGTATCTCAGATCCAGAGCAAATTGGTGCGTCAATACTGAAAGCAAAAGAAAAAAACGAAGAAGGCACATCCGCTCTTTTACAATTTAATACATCAAAAGATCAGGACTTTGCAAATATGAGGCCTTTTGGTTGAGAACTCTAGTAATTATAAAATAGGAGACTAAAAATGGTAAAGATATTCATTCCTCAAGAAATTTCACAAACTGCCTATGAAAAACTAAGAACTATAGGGGATGTGACAATGTATACAGGTACAGACGGACCTATGCCCCATGATGAAATATTAAAAGAGGTCAAAGATAAAGATATATTATACGCTCTCGGTGAAATTGAATTTGATAGGGAAGTGATTATGGCAGCGAAGCCACTAAAGTTAGTTTCGGCAATGCATATGAAGGCAACATTTGTAGATAAACAAGCCTGCTCTGAACGAAAAGTTCCCCTTTGTGGCATACCAAACTTTGTTAGTAAGACAACAGCAGAATTTACTTTTGCCTTATTAATGGCAACTGCTTGGAGATTGCCTGAGGCTCACGAATATTTAAGAAATAATCAATGGACACAAAACCAATCAACCTCATTTCTTGGCTCTCGATTATACGGAAAAACGATAGGTATTGTTGGGATGGGAGCGGTTGGATCTGGAGTCGCAAAAAGGGCTGTGGCATGCGATATGAATATAATCTATCACAAGCGTAATAGACTAAGCCCCGCTGAAGAAATTACATTTGGCAATGCTGAATATAGAGCTCTTGAAGACCTGTTCATGGAGTCGGATATTGTAGTCCTATGTACTTCACTAACAAATGATACCAAAGGGTTAGTAGGCAAAGAACTTTTGTCTCTGATGAAGCCGTCATCGATTTTAATTAATACCTCAAGGGGGCCAATATTAGATGAAGCGGCTCTAGAAAATGCATTAAGGGAGAAAAAAATATTGGGAGCAGGGCTGGATGTTTATGAGGTTGAAGTTCCGGAGGATAATCCTGGACCAAGGCCTGGATTGTTTGAACTCGAGAATGTTGTTATGACCCCTCATATAGGTTCAGCGGCAAGAGAAACAAGAGATGAAATGGCTTTAAGAGCTGTTCATAATATCGAAAGATTCCTTGAGGGCAAAAGACCATTTGATGTTTTAAATCCAGAAGTTTATGGTGAAGCTAAGAACAATGATGAGGTTATTGGCTAAATTAAAATTATACATATAGCCCAATGAACGATGTTAAGATTGAAAGTTCCTGGAAAGAACAAATTATAGATGAGTTTTCAGCAGATTATATGAAATCTCTAGGTGATTTCTTGAGAGATGAGAAGAGGAAACGAAAAAATATTCTTCCTCCTGGCCATCAAATATTCAATGCATTTGAACAGACCAAATTTCATGATGTTAAAGTTGTTATATTAGGCCAAGATCCATATCATGGACCTGGTCAGGCTCATGGTTTGAGTTTTTCAGTTGAGCATGGCATAAAACCCCCACCATCACTTCAAAATATTTATAAAGAATTACAGAGTGATATCGGTATATCAATACCGAGTCATGGTAATCTTACAAAATGGGCAAACCAGGGGGTCTTATTATTAAATTCTATCCTTACCGTAGAAAGGGGACGACCAGGTTCCCATGCAAACTTAGGATGGGAAATATTCACAGATAGAATACTGACCGTGCTGAATACTAAGAAAAAGAATGTAGTGTATATATTATGGGGGAAGAAGGCTCAAGATAAATGTGAATTCATCGATGATAGTCAAAATTTAATTATCAAGAGCCCTCATCCATCACCTTATTCTGCCAATAGTGGATTTTTTGGTTCACGACCATTTTCTAAGGCAAATGAATATCTAAAAAGTTATAAAGTAGATCCAATCAAGTGGAACCTTTAGGAGGCATTGTATTAATGAGAAACATACCATACCTTTCCAAATTATCTTTGAAAATTATAGCCTTATTTCTACTTATTATTTTGAATTTTCATACCGCAAGCCCTGCCTATTCTCAAGACCTTTATAAGAATAATCTAGGTATAATTAATTGGAATGGGGATACAACACTTAAGGGTTGGCAAAGAGATCCGGGTTGGATAACTCATGGTAAAAGTGAGATGTTAAAATACGAAAACAAAAACGATATAACTTTGTTCCAAGTGCAGAATACAATTACAAGATATGGTGATACTGCATTCTTTATACAAGCTCCTGGGGATGAATGTTATAATAGAAGTTCTGATTGTAATCGTGCAAATGGAGAACAACAAAAGCGAGTAGAGGCGCAAACGAATTATGGGTTTAAAGGTAATGTCTGGGTATCATATTCTTTATACATCACAGATGAATATGAAATAAATAATTATAATGATAAATCAGTATTGCAATTCCACAGCACCGAAACTTATTTTGGTCCAATGTTTATGTTGAGAGTAAATAGTGAACACGGATTTATATGGGTTCATGAGTCAGCTGGAGGGCATATTTTTGTAGAAGGTGGTGATGATAACTGTGCAGCTGGTGCTGGTACAAAAAAGAATGATGAGAAGAGGACTTTTTGCGAAGCTAGGATTGATTTATATCAACTCTTGCCATACTCCGACTTAAGGAGAAATACCTGGTATGATTTTGTATTTAATATCAATTTTGATAAGAGGGATATTTCTCAAGCATACCATAAAGTTTGGTTAAATGGAGAGCTGCTGCATGAAAGATACAATCAAACACTATGGTTGGATCAGAAGGGCATAAAGGAAAACCTAGCAAACTTTAACTTCGGTATATATGGTTCAAGATTAGATTATACATATCAATCAATATATGTAGATGAAATTCATTTCGGCAGGCAATGTAAAGGATTGGCACTTGAGAACATAGGTTACTTATGTAAGGAATTAGAATCACAAAAAATTAAAGAATCAGTACCATTTTACATTGATGTTAGGTACAAATGATATTAGGATTTGTTAAGTTATTATCAAGGTAATATTCTGACATGAAATATTTCACTCTTTCCATGCTTATTTTTTTTTCAATCTGCGCAAATGCTATTGCCGGCGAGGTCCTTGTAATAAAGGACATACAATTCGCAAAAAAAATGAACCAATCTGGTAAAAGTATAAATTTACAATTAGATCTATTTAAATTAGATCATAATGAGATAAATAAATCAGCCATTATTTTTCTAGCGCATGGAGGAAGTTTTATGTATGGCTCTAGAGATGAATTTGATGAATATGCAAGATATCTGGCTCATCAGGGTAATATCGTATGCGCTATTGACTATAGGTTAATCCCAGAAGAGTTATTATCTGATATTAAGCATAGTAATTATTCAATAGCATTGTTACAAGCAATGGAGGATATGCATAGCGCTATTACATTTATAATGGATAACAAAGGAGAATATGGAATCGATCCTAATTCTATTATTGTTGGTGGGTTTTCAGCAGGTGCTGTAACCGCCCTACATTATGGATATGTTAATGGTCAAAAGGATTTAGCTATTTTAGCTTCAAGCGATATATTTCCGGGCACTCCTGAGTTACTGGATAAAATAATAGATCCAAGTTTCATCCTTTTATCTAAAAAATATGAGATTAATCAAATTATAAATATATCAGGCTCAATTTTCACACATATGGTTATCGATCCACAAGAGCCATCTATTGTAAGTGTATTTGGTTTAGACGATGAACAAGTGCCATTTGGAAGGGGTAATACAGATAACACAGGGATTATTTCAGAGGGTCCAGAACTAATTCATAGAACCGCATCTGAATTTGGGATGAGGAACCTGCTCATTACTATAGATAATGCCGATCATCACGTTTTTGCAAATGGAAATGAATCAGAGGATTGCTTAGATTGTAGGGTTATGGTTAGTAAGTTTATAAACGACATGTGATGCTTGAATTGTTTATTTATTTGATAAGTTTTTTAGAACTTCAGATAGATTACTTGGTAGATTATTGTAATATCCATGTACAAGATATTCATTCCATAAATAGCCAATGAATTGAGTTTGCAATTTCTTGTTTTGTTTCCATTTTCTATCAGATAATGCATAAATTAAAGATTGTGTATCGCTAACATTGCGTACTAGGCCTTCAATATTGTAACAAGCATCTGCTAACGTTATTACCGGTTTGTTGAATAGCAAACCCTCAATACCGACAGTTGAATTTAATGTAACAACACAGCGAGCATTTTTGATTAGTTCTGATGTTACATTCCCATTTGCAAATAGGATGTTTACGGGTAAATTTCTTTTTCCTATTACTGATTGTTTAAAACTCGGATGTTCTTTTATAACAAAATTCTGTTCAGGAAGTTTTTTTGCTACTTCTATAATTATATCTAAAAATTGTAATGTTGATTTTATCCAATGAGAGTGGACCCTAACTTGCATATCAGAAGGTATCTGAAAAGCAAAGAAAACAAATCCTGAGCCAACGGCTACTGATTCATAGCCAATCTTTGTTTTTCTTGATTGAATAGTTTTAGGTAAATCTTTTTGCGCATATGCAGGTCTTTCCAAATAAAAGTATGGATCTCGCGGCAATGAATTGGCTGCATTAATTCCATGTGAGTCAATTTGCAGAGTATTCGGGAAAAAGCCATTTTCAATATAAACCCTTGGAAATGATCTTGGAATCAATGTCATTAGGATGTCAGGAGATAAGGAGCCATTATATATCAGAAGCGTTAAATCTTCTCCTCTTTTCAAATAATCGCCAGTAGTATCTTCTAGGAGTTCAAAAACGAGATGAGCTTGAAGCATTTTATATCCAATATATGGCTTTGCTATTATTGGAAATTTAAATATTTTGGGATAATCAATCTGTTTTCTATAGATATTTCCTTCAATAAAAGGACGAGAATTATTTCTAAAAAGGCCATCTAATAAAATTTTAAGAAAACCAAGTTTCTTGTATAAAAATAACCTATATAATAAAGGAATTATACCAGTCTTTACCGTCTGGATGTTGTCGCCAAGAGCTATATCAAAATTGCTCATAATCGGTCTGTCAAGTTTTAGAAATTTAGTCATAATAATTTACACAAATTAATCCAATGATGAAATTGATATAGTTTTAAAATCTACTCTAGATGGATATGTCTTTTTCAACAAGAAACAAAAATCTATTTTTAGAATTAATATTGGATATTAGTGCAATAAAATTACTAAATAATTGCACTACTTGACATTCAAATATTATTGTCCTATTTCTTAAATGATTTCTACCAATATGAAAAATAATTGGAAATATATCAGAAATAAATATGTACAGGAAGATAGATGGACGCGATAAATAATCTCATTAATAGAAGGTCATCAGGTCACCTGAGTGAACCTATTCCTTCACGAGAAGAGCTTGAATTAATATATAAGGCAGCTCTCAGAGCCCCTGATCACGGTAATTTAAAACCTTCAAGATTTATAGAGGTTAGCGGTGTTAGTGGACTAAATAAATTAGCGAAAATATTTGAAGAATTTGCCAAACAAAATGAAACAGAAATTGATGAATCTGTGATTGATAAATACAAGAAAATGCCATTCAGAGCGCCAATGGTTATTATTTTAGTGTCTAAAATTGCTAGTCATAAGAAAATACCAGAAATTGAACAAATGATGTCCACTGCCTGTGCAGCACAAAATATACTGCTCGCATTGAATGCACTTGGTTATGCAGGTATGTGGAGGACTGGGAAGCTATCATTTAATCCGTCAATATCAAGATTACTAGGTTTGAGTGAAACCGAACAAGTTATAGGTTATATTTATATGGGTACAAATATTGGGCCCGAAAAGAAAGTTGATGATTTGGAAATAAATGATTTCGTTACATTATGGGATAAGCAATAAATATCTATAAATGTATTTTTGCATTATTTTAACACATCCAATATCTGCTCATACCACTTATTTGATCAATTTCTGTGCCTATGCTATAAGCTAATTATAGGTCAATCTTATGCAGGTTCATAACTTAACCAAACAGCAGGGGCAAATAACAATTCTTGAATGTATCAGGGATGTCCTCGAGAATAGAGGTGAAGGTTTATTTGGATATTTCTATGAACTTTATACAGAGGAGATAGATAAGTTCTAAAAAATTCTCCAAATATATTGGTACCACTGCCTGGATTCGAACCAGGGACCTCCTGATCCACAATCAGGCGCTCTAACCAGCTGAGCTACAGCGGCATATAAAATATCAATTTAAATATTATACCAAAATTAATAAAAGATATGTATAATAGTTAATATAAAAAATTATTATATCATTTTTAAGAAAAGTTCAAGTAATGGGCATCAATACACATCATAAAAAAGAAACAGATCTTCAGGTAGGACCAACATCCGATGGAATGGTTCGTATTTTTATTAAGAATGATGATCTTAGTCTACCTCTTGATTTCACTATAGAGGATGCTCTTGAGATAGCAGACGAGATCATTTCTTCTGCCAAAATATTAAAATCTAAAAATAAATAAAAAACTCTTGACATTAATTCTAATTAGCATTAATTAAACGCGCTATTTTTTAGCAAGTATTGAATTATAACAATTCTAAACTACGTTAATTTAAAAATAAGGATAAAATAAAAAATGTTAAGATATATTGTAAATAGCTGTTTGTTCGTGACTTTTATGTTCATATCAATCGCTACAGTTAAAGCTAATGAAGTGAATGTTTATTCCTATAGACAGCCATATTTAATTGAGCCAATGTTAGAGAAGTTTACCGATGAAACGGGTATTAAGGTAAATGTTTTATTTGCTGGTAAAGGCCTTGTAGATAAAATGGTACAAGAGGGTGACAGCAGTCCTGTTGATGTATTGCTCACAGTCGATATTGGACGATTAAACGATGCTGTCAACTCGGATGTTTCACAAGCCTTTTCTTCTTCTGTTGTAAATGAAAATATACCATCACAATATCGTGATCCAGATGGTCATTGGGTTGGCCTAACAGCTCGTGCGAGAGTAGTTTATGCATCCATTGATCGTGTCTCAGAAGATTCAATAAATTACGAAGATCTCTCAGGCCCTGAATGGAAAAACAGAATTTGTGTCAGATCTGGCCAAAATGCTTATAATCTAGCTTTATTTGCATCAATGATTGCGCATCATGGCGAAGCTGAGACTATCAAATGGCTTAAAGGGCTAAAGGATAATCTCGCAAGAACCCCTCAAGGCAATGATAGAGGTCAAGTAAAAGGTATATATTCTGGTGAATGTGATATTTCAATTGGTAATACCTATTATATGGCAAAAATGCGTACTAATGATAAAGAGCCTGAGCAAAAAGATTGGGCTGCAAGTGCTAAGATAATTATGCCTAACTCTGATGGCCGAGGAACTCATATGAATTTATCTGGCGCTGTTTTAGCTAAACATGCTCCAAACCAAGATAACGGAATAAGACTTATTGAATTCCTGACAGAGGATATTGCTCAAGAAATGTATGCAGAAGTCAATCATGAATATCCATTAAAAGAAGGCGTAGGAATATCAGATATGGTTGCATCATTTGGTACTCTTAATGCTGATGACCTTGATCTAATCACTATTGCTAATAATAGAGTGGTAGCTAGTGAAATGGTTGATTTAGTTGCTTTTGATGAGTAATTGCTTTTGAATCAAATAAATTTGTTATGACATCTTAATTTGAAAATGGTATTACAATTGTTTATGAAACTCATAACGAATAGATACATTAATTTAAGAGAGCTCCTAGAATCACTGGGAGCTCTTTTTATTGCTGGGATCATTTCCGTTCCAATCCTAACCATCTTTTATATGGCCCTCTCATCAGATAAGAATATATGGCCACATCTCTCTTCAACTGTACTACCTGGATACATAATAACAACTCTTATCGTACTATTTGGTGTTGGGCTTATAACATTAATCATCGGTGTTGGCTTAGCATGGGCAGTCACAATATTTGATTTCCCTTTTCGGAAGACATTGGAGTGGTTGTGTCTTATTCCACTTGCGATGCCAACATACATTATAGCTTACACATATGGTGAAATGTTTGACTATGCTGGGTTACCCCAGTCGATCTTGAGGAATCTTTTCGGGTGGCAATCAATTAAGGACTATTGGTTTCCAGATATATATACAACGGGAGGGGCAATTTTTGTCATTTCTTTTGTATTATATCCATATATATATTTAACTTCTAGAGCTGCTTTTTTGAGACAGTCTGTAACGTTAATTGAAGTTAGCCATACACTTGGTTATTCATTGAAGGCTAGTTTTTTTAGGGTAGCATTACCTATGGCAAGACCTGCAATTATAATAGGTTTAATACTTGTAATGATGGAATGCATGAATGAGTTTGCGGCTTTTGAGTACTATGGAGTTAATACTTTGAGTGTTGGGGTCTATGTTACGTGGCTTGAAAAGAATAGCCTTGGTGGAGCGGCCCAAATTGCAATTTTTATGCTTTTATTTGTTTTTTCTTTAATATTAGTTGAAAGAAAATTGAGAAATAATCGTTCATTCGTTCAAAATAATAAAAATACTATTGCAAACAATAGAGTTAAGCTTGATGGATTAAAGCCCTATTTTATATTATTTATTTGTTTGCTCCCTATAATGATTGGATTCATATTTCCATCAATAGTGCTGATAGACTTTATAATTCAGAGATATTACGAGATTGATATTTATAAATATATGCATCTAGTATTTAATTCAATATATCTATCAAGTTTTGCTGCAATTCTAACATTAGTAATTAGTATCTATCTGGTAAATGTATATTACTCATCAAATAACCTTATAATAAAGCTATCAATTGGGATATCAAGACTAGGTTATGCTTTGCCCGGAGTTGTAATTGCACTTGGTATAATTGTTCCAATAATCACATTTGATAATTTTCTCAAGAATCTTTTTGGTAATTTTTTTGGTATATCAATGGGTCTAATCATCTCTGGTACAGCGATTGGTGTTTTGTATGCTTATATAATTAGATTTCTAACAATCGCATATGGGACAATTGAGTCTGGATTTTCAACATTAAATCCTGATTTGAGCTCTGCTGCACGCGTATTAGGACGATCACGATTTGAAGCTTTGGTTGGAATCCAATTACCAATAATCAAGCCAGCAATAATTGCTGCAGTATTGTTAGTGTTTGTAGACTCTATGAAAGAATTACCAGCAACGTTACTGTTGAGGCCATTTAATTTTGATACTTTAGCTACTCATGTTTATACTTATGCATCACTTTCTGCCTTAGAGGAGGCAGCTTTACCTGCAATGACAATAGTATTGGCAGGGATAATCCCTATTATTCTCATAAATCGAGTGCTTATGAGGAACACAGTTTCTTAAGATATAATTTTAGCGCTTGTTTTAGATTTTATTTCATCAAGTGATACATGTGGAGCTATTTGGCAAATTTTTATACCATTTTTAGTAATCTCAAAGACCCCTAATTCTGTAACAAGCATATCAACAACTGATTTACCAGTTAAAGGCAGACTACATTCATTTACAAGTTTAGGACTTCCATCTTTAGCAACGTGCTCCATTAATATAAGCACTTTCTTTACGCCTGCCACTAAATCCATTGCACCGCCCATACCCTTGACCATTTTTCCGGGTATCATCCAATTTGCTAAATCACCATTTTCTGAGACTTGTAATGCACCAAGTATTGATAAATCAATATGCCCACCCCTAATCATTGCAAAAGACTCAGAGCTATCAAAATAAGATGTTTCTGGTAATTCTGTAATAGTTTGCTTACCAGCATTTATTATATCGGCATCCACCTCATTTTTTTTTGGAAAAGGTCCCATGCCAAGCATACCGTTTTCTGATTGTAAGGTTACATTAATATTTTGTGGTATATAGTTTGCCACTTTGGTAGGCATCCCAATGCCAAGATTACAATAATAGCCATCTTTTATCTCAAGCGCTGCCTTCTTACACATATCTTCTCGTGTCCATGCCATATTTTTTCCTATCTATTATTCATCTCTGAGAGTTAAGAATTCTATTTTCTTTTCTGAATAGGTGCCTTCAAATATTCTATCAACATAAATGCCAGGTAGATGAATATGATCGGGATCTAGATCTCCTATTTTTACTAGCTTCTCTACCTCAACAACACAAACTTCTCCAGCCTTTGCCATTGGTGGATTAAAATTTCTAGCTGCCTTTCTAAAAATCAGATTTCCTGACTCATCAGCTTTCCATGCTTTGATTATTGAAAGATCACCTCTAATGGCTTTTTCCATAAGGTATTCTACGCCATCAATAATCTTAGTCTCTTTTCCCTCGGCAATAATTGTTCCAACCCCTGTTTTCGTATAAAATGCTGGTATACCAGCACCGCCAGCTCTACATCTTTCTGCTAGTGTACCTTGGGGAGAAAATTCTAGTTCTAATTCTCCATTGAGAAACTGCTCTTCGAATAATTTATTTTCACCAACATACGAAGATATCATTTTTTTTATCTGGCGAGTTTTTAGCAGCATCCCAAGCCCATAACCATCTATCCCGCAATTATTGGAGACAATTGTTAGTTCTTTTGTAGCACTATTTTTTATTTCCTCAGTTATATTCTCTGCGATTCCACAAATACCAAAACCACCTGAGAGAATCGTCATTCCATCAAAAAGTAAGCCATTTAAGGCGCTCTTTGCATTTTTATAGATCTTATTTGTCATGTTATTTATCTATAAGATTAAGATTTGTATATCATATAATATAAATTGAATTTATTTAATACAAGAATTTTGTTATAATATTTGTTATGAGTTTTATTAATACAAATAGTAAAGAAGAATCAATTCTTGTTGACCCCTTTAATCGAAATATTGAGTATTTAAGAATATCTGTAACAGATAGATGTGATTTTAGGTGTGTCTACTGTATGGCTGAAAATATGACATTTATGCCAAAAAAAGATCTTCTTACCTTGGAGGAATTATACAGACTAGCATCACTTTTTATTGATATGGGAATAAAAAAGATTAGGCTTACCGGCGGTGAGCCACTGGTTAGAAAAAATATAATGTGGCTAATTTCTGAGCTTTCAAAGAAGATTAATAATGGCCCCCTTAAGGAATTAACAATTACAACAAATGCTAGCCAACTATCAAAATATGCAGAGGACCTTGCTAGGTATAATGTGAAGAGGGTTAACGTTTCCATTGATACTCTCAAACCAGATTTATTTAAAAAAATTACAAGGTGGGGAGATTTGCTTCAGGTGCTTGATGGGATTGCCGCTGCTAAGCGAGCTGGATTGAAGATTAAGATAAATACTGTTGCCTTAAAAGGTTTGAATGATTATGAAATTCCAGAAATGATTAAGTGGGCGCACGATCAAGAAATGGATATTTCTCTAATTGAAACTATGCCAATGGGTGACATAGATGGCGATAGAACAGAAAATTATTTGCCGCTTATGAAATACAAGAATACTCTTGAGAAGACATACAGCTTAACAGAATCAAACCATAAGACAGGTGGGCCTTCAAGGTACTACCATGTGAAAGAAACAGGTGGTTTATTAGGCCTGATTACCCCTTTAAGTCATAATTTTTGCAGTGATTGCAATCGTGTTCGGATAACTTGCTCTGGGAAAATGTATATGTGCCTAGGACAAGATGAATCGGTTGATTTTAATAAATTATTGCGTTCTTCTGCTAAAGATGGCGAAATTATGGATCTTATTTCAACGGCAATTAGCCTAAAGCCAATTAGTCATGATTTTGTAATAGATGATTACAATAAAGAACCGGCGGTAACAAGACATATGTCAGTTACGGGTGGGTAATTTTATGTATAGTGGTTTGCATCACTTGCGATGGGGATATCCTTAGCGTAATTGAGAGGCATAGATGTGGTATATTTTATTTGCTCCATTGAAAAACTAGTTGATACGTCAGTAAGATTAATTTTTTCTATCAGATTCTTATAAAATTTATCAAAAGCGGCTATATCGGGAACCACAACACGAATTAGATAGTCTATTTCACCAGCCATTCTATAAAATTCAACGACCTCTGGAAAGCTATTTACAGCATTTTTAAAATCAGCCAACCATTTATTATTGTGTTGATTAGTTTTTACAGCCACAAAGGCTGTTACATCAGCATTTATTTTTTTTGGATCAAGTAAGGCTACTCTTTTTGAAATAATACCTTCCCTTTCCATTCTCTGAATCCTTCTCCAGCATGGTGTAGTTGATAGGGCAACCTTGGAGGAGATCTCAGAAACCGCCATAGTACAATCTTCCTGCAATAAATTGAGTATTTTTCTGTCAATTCTATCTATTTTAGCAACCATAGTATTTTTTCCTATATATTTAGTAATATATTCTAATATTATATCTTTAAAGGAAAATTTTCCTAAATTCAATATTTAAAATGTTTTTTTTAGATTAATTTTCTAATTAAATTTCTTACCTAGTGTTATAATAATCTTAATAAATTTCTTGTATTTATATAAATGTAGTATATTTTCTTAATTTATTTTTATTTCGAAGATTTTTTCAATGCCAAAAAACAATTTAAACAAGACTATAAAAGCAAGTCTACCAAGAGGTCAAAGAGATATATTTGGCACAGACATTGATCTTATAAACGAAATTATCAAGAAAGTTACGTGTGTATATAAAAGATATGGTTTTGAAGAGCTATCTACGCCTGCATTTGAATTTAGTGATGTGCTAGGAAAATTCTTACCAGATGATGACAGACCAAATTCTGGTGTCTTTTCATTTCAAGATGATGATGAAAAGTGGTTATCACTTAGATATGATTTGACATCTCCACTTGCTAGATTTGTAGCAGAAAATTATGATATAATAGCCAAGCCATACAAACGTTATCAAGTTGGCAATGTATGGAGAAATGAAAAACCTGGGCCCGGGAGATACAGAGAGTTTATTCAGTTAGACGCAGACATTGTTGGTTCCGATAACTACCTTGTCGATGCTGAACTAATAATGCTTGCGTGTGATAGTTTAGCTGCTATCGGATTAAGCAATGAGAACTATAATGTCCGAGTTTCAAATCGTAAACTTTTAGATGCAATTCTAGAGATAATTAGTGAAAAAGATTCAATTGACAATGAAAGGAAACTTATAATCCTGAGGGCGATTGATAAACTTGATAGAGTTGGCCTAGAGGGTGTAGAGAAGCTCCTTGCAGATGGCAGAAAGGATGCTTCAGGTGACTTTACAAAAGGCGCGAAACTTAAATCTATAGGAATAAAAAAAATTATGGATTTTATTTCAATTGAAATTAGTAATCGGAATAAATTCATTTCAGATATCAAAAATTTAATTGGATCAAATCAGTCAGGAGAGAGTGCAATAAATGAGCTTATAGCTATTAATGATTTGCTTGATAGAATGGGTTATTCATCAGAAGTTCTTTTTGATAGTTCAGTCGTAAGGGGATTAGGATATTATACTGGGACAATATTTGAAGCAAATATTTCAATTGAAAACTCAAATGATAAAGACCTTCCAGTTATTGGATCAATTGGTGGCGGTGGAAGGTATGACAATCTTATATCTAGATTTAAAAAAGATGCTGTACCGGCCTCTGGTTTCTCAATGGGAATTAGCAGGCTATGCACGATTTTGCAATTAACAGGGTATAATATTCTCAAGCCAAAATATGGTCCAATTCTGATATTGCTTATGGACAAAGAATATGAATACAGTTACTTCCAGATGGCTAAGGAGCTAAGAGCAGCAGGAATGAACGCCGAAGTATATGTAGGTAATTCAGGTATGAAAGCTCAAATGAAATATGCTGACCGACGAAATTCACCTCTAGTGATTATTGAAGGAACTGACGAAAGAGCTAAGGGCATAGTCACAATCAAGAACCTTGTAAAAGGAAAAGAAATAGCATCTACAATAGATAATCGTGATAAGTGGATAAATAATACATCAATCCAATTTGAAATAAGTAGAGAAGGACTATCTCAGAAAATTAAAGATATTTTAGGCACGGATTAAATAAGTTGTTAAAATGAATGATATTTCAGCTCAAATAGACCTTGATAAAATAACTCAATATTTTATTGAAAATGGATATAATTATTTTAATCCAAGTATGACATTACCTGCCGAAATTGTTATGAATTTTATGGGCGAGGATGTAAGAAATAGGTTACTATTTGTTGCTTCGCCAGATGGACAAGAGTATTGCATAAGACCTGACTTTACATTATCACTGGCCTTAGATTACCTTAGAAATAATAATACCGCTAGCAAGTTTGTTTATGACGGGCTAGCGTTTAGGTTCCCTTCAGCACATGAAAAAACTAGATCTTGTCCTGAATTTAGGCAAATTGGTATTGAGGACTTTGGATCTAAAGATAAACTAGAGACAGAAATAAGAATCATTACAGAGGCTTATGATATTTTGCGAGATATCTGTAATTTTGAATTAGAAATCACAATAAGTGATATAGGACTTTTTTTCCAATTATTAGATAGTATTAGTTTAAGTGATCAAATTAAGAACAAATTAAAACGATTATATTGGAGAGGTTCCAGCATTAATGAATTCAAAAGTGTTATAGAATTAGAGCAGTTTAAGAATAAATCTAAAGAATTTAAGTTTGATACAAGTTTTATTGGTGAATACAAAAAAAAACATATTTCAAGCCAGGATTTTATTAAAAAAATAGCCAAGGACAATAACCTAACAATATATTCTAGCAGGAGCCCAGATGACATTGCTTTAAGCTTTATTGATCAATATGAATCTTTCAAGTCAAACCCGATAAACAAACCAATACTGGATCTTCTTATCGAGTTTTTATCTATGGAAAAGTCAGGTGCTTCATTTATTAATGATATAGAAATATTTGCTAACAAATATGAAATTGATTTGAAGGAAGAAATTCAAAAAACAAAAAAAAGATTACTTCTTCTTGAGAAAAAAGGAATACCTATTGAAGGTATTCAGTTCAAAACAACGCTTGCAAGAAAAGTCGAATATTATACTGGACTTATTTTTGAAATTAGTGCCAAAGATGCCTCTCAGAATAATCAAATTGCCATTGGAGGAAGATACGATAATATATTTACAGAACTAGGTTCTAAATCCTCAGTTCCTGCAGTTGGTTGCGCTATATATATTGACAGGCTAATTTACACAGGAAAGTTATATGGATAATAAATTGACTATTGGGATACCTAATAAAGGGAGACTTCAAAAAGAAACGGAGGATATATTAGCTAAATCTAATTTGAAAATCAGCAGAAGTAAGGGGAATAGAGACTACACGGGTAAAATAGTTGAGATTGAAGGGGCTGAGGTCATTTTTTTATCTCCAAAGGAAATTGTGATGGAATTAAATAAAGGCTCGATAGATCTGGGTATAACAGGCCTAGACCTTATTCAAGAGAATATATTTAAATCTGATGAAAGTGTATTTAATATTATAGAACTAGGCTTCGGTCATGCTGACGTTGTAATTGCAGTTCCACAAACTTGGATTGATGTTTCATCGATTTCAGACCTTGACGACGTAATTTATAATTTTAGATTAAAAGAAAAAAGAAGACTGAGGATAGCAACAAAATATAAGAATATATCTAGGAACTTCTTTTCTAAAATAAATTTATCAGACTATATACTTGTTGATAGTCATGGCGCAACTGAGGGAGCGCCAGCATATGGCTCATCAGAAATTATAATTGATATAACAAGTACAGGATCAACACTTGCTGCTAATCAGCTAAAACGCTTAGATAATGGTACAATATTAAAAAGTCAGGCATGTATTTTTGGGAGTTTAATGGCTAATTGGACACAAAGCAAAATCAATAAATATCTTCAATTATTTAAGGCGATTAGTTCAACATTGGGAACTGATATTGAAGCCAAAAATAAATTTCTTAATAAATTATCCAAAAAAAAACCCCTGTAAGATCTGTCAACAGGGGTTTTTATATGGAAATTGATGGATGATCTACATCATGCCACCCATTCCTCCCATATCTGGCATACCACCTGGCATTGCAGGTGCTCCACCTTTATTATCATCAGGCATATCACCGATCATAGCTTCTGTTGTAATTAACAAACTTGCAACAGAAGATGCGTCTTGTAGAGCTGTTCTTACAACTTTGGTTGGATCGATTATTCCAGCTTTTACTAGATCAGTATAAATCTCACTTTGCGCATCAAAGCCGAAGCTATGACTGTCATTCTCAAGTACTTTTGAGACTACAATTGATCCTTCAACACCAGAATTTTCTGATATTTGTCTAATTGGTGCCTCTAGTGCTTTTAGCACTATATTAATACCAGCTTGAATGTCTGCGTTCTTATTAGATAGTGACTTTATAGCTTTAGTGCAACGTAATAATGCAACGCCACCTCCAGGAAGAACACCTTCCTCAACCGCGGCTCTTGTTGCGTTTAGCGCATCGTCTACTCGATCTTTTTTCTCTTTTACTTCAATCTCGGTAGCACCGCCAACTTTAATTACAGCAACTCCACCTGATAGCTTTGCAAGTCTTTCTTGAAGCTTTTCTTTATCATAATCAGAAGTTGTGTCATCAATTTGTTGTCTGATTTGACTAACTCTATCTTCAATATCTTTCTTGCTGCCCGCTCCATCAATAACGGTGGTTTCTTCTTTAGTTATTGCAACTCTTTTTGCAGTTCCGAGCATCTCTAAAGTTACATTTTCGAGCTTAATGCCGATATCTTCTGATATCACTTGCCCACCAGTTAGAATAGCTAAATCTTCAAGCATTGCCTTTCTGCGATCACCAAAGCCAGGAGCTTTTACGGCTGCTACTTTAAGGCCACCTCGGAGTTTATTAACCACAAGAGTGGCCAAAGCTTCTCCTTCAACATCTTCTGCAATAATAAGTAATGGTTTACCATTTTGTACAACTGATTCCAATATTGGGAGCATTGGTTGAAGAGTTGATAGTTTTTTCTCGAATAGAAGAATGTAAGGATCTTCTAAATCACAAATCATCTTTTCAGCATTCGTTATGAAGTAAGGTGAGAGGTATCCTCTATCGAATAACATTCCCTCGACAGTATCTAATTCAAATTCAAGAGCTTTAGATTCTTCAACTGTAATAACGCCGTCATTCCCAACAACCTGCATAGCTTCGGCAATCTTTTCACCAATCATAGCCTCTCCGTTTGCAGATATGGTGCCTACTTGGGAAACTTCGTCAGAGCTTTTAATTTTTTTAGATTTACTTGTTAGATCTTTAATTGCAGTACTAACGGCAATTTCAACACCTCTTTTTAGATCCATAGGGTTCATACCTGCAGCGACAGCTTTGACCCCTTCTTTGACTATTGCTTGAGCTAATACAGTTGCGGTAGTTGTTCCATCACCTGCAACATCGTTTGTTTTAGAAGCCACTTCTCTCAGCATTTGAGCTCCCATATTTTCAAACTTATCATTAAGCTCAATATCTTTTGCTACGGTTACACCATCTTTGGTAATTCTTGGTGCACCGAATGATTTATCAATTACAACATTTCGCCCCTTAGGACCTAATGTAACTTTAACAGCATCAGCTAAGACATTGACGCCAGCAAGCATCTTTTCTCTAGCATCAGCTGAAAATTTTACTTCTTTTGCAGCCATTATATAAATTCCTCTCTTTTATTTATTCAACGATGCCCATGATGTCAGATTCTTTCATAATCAAAAGTTCTTCATCATTGACTTTTACTTCAGTACCAGACCATTTACCAAAGATAATTTTATCTCCTTTTTTTACGTCTGGTGTTATTCTTTTTCCATTGTCGTCTCTTTCACCAGGCCCAACTGAAACTACCTCACCTTGACTTGGCTTTTCTTTTGCTGAATCAGGTATAATAATACCACCAGATGTTTTCTCATCTTCATCAACACGACGAACTAAAACGCGATCATGCAAAGGACGAAAGCTCATTTTTGTTCTCCAATTTATTTAAGTTGTTAGAAAAAATTCAATAGCACTCACCCTAAACGAGTGCCAATAGAGTTTATATATGTTTTGCGGTATCTTTTGTCAATAGCTTTGTATAATTTTTTTTTAAATTAAGCATTACTATTTGTAAGTAATTTACACTATTAATTCACTTTATTTTGAGATAATACTATTTAAAAAAAATAATATTAATATGAAATCGCAAAATATAGATAATATTCTCTCTAAATATAAATTAATTATATGTGATATTTGGGGTGTTTTACATAATGGATATAATTTTTATTCAGAAGCTGTCAACGCTTTAAGTCATATCATAGATAATGGCTGTACATTACTATTGCTTACAAATGCCCCTCGGAGCTCGGATATTGTAAGGGAATATCTTATAAATATGGGAATAGATAAAAAAGTTTGTAAAAACATAATTTCATCTGGAGATCTTACTCAGGATTGGCTATCAAATATCGAGCATAAACCTCTCTACCATATAGGCCCGTCAAAAGATGGATCAATTTTTGATAGTATCAAAGTAAACAAAGTTAGCCTAGAAGACTCTCATGAATGTTTGTGTACGGGATTTTTTGATGAATTCAATGAAACTATTGATAATTATGAAAATATTTTAAATATGTTAAATAAACGTAATATTGTAATTCACTGCGCTAATCCAGATTTATATGTAAAAAAAGGTAATAAAACCCTTCCCTGTGCTGGCTTGATTGCTGAAAGTTATAAGAAAATGGGTGGTAAAGTAGTATACTTTGGGAAGCCTTACTCAAGTATTTATGATTTTGCACTTCATAAAGCAATGAATATAAGAAATGAAGAACTTAAGAAATCTGATATCTTGGCGATAGGAGATGGTCTTGAAACTGATATTTTGGGAGCAAACAATTATGGTTTGGACTGTCTTTTTATAATAAATGGAGTTCACAAGAATGAAATTAAAGACTATTTCTCTGGTTCAAATTATAAAACAGCAGATATATATGACTTTATTGCAAGCAAACATTCGAAAATTAAGCCGCCAAAGTATATTGAATTTGAACTAAAACTTATCTAATAATGCAATGGAAGTAATTACAAAGTATAAAGACGTAGGAAGAAAATATCAAAATGCAGTTGTGGCTATTGGAAATTTTGATGGTGTCCACAAAGGTCATTTAGAGCTTATAATGCGTGTTAAGAACGCAGCTAGTAATAATAATAAAGCTGGTATCGTTTCCTTTTTCCCTCATCCACGGTCATTCTTTACAAATGGCAATGGATTTAGTCAAATAATGGAATGGTCAGAAAAAGAGTATATACTAAGTAAGCTCGATATTGATTTTTTATATAAAATTAAATTTGATAAGCAATTATCTCAAATGTCTCCAGAAGCATTCTTTTATAATGTTTTGCTGAACGGTATAGGCGTTAGTCATATTATTGTTGGGTGGGATTTTAAGTTTGGGAATAAAAGAACTGGTAATACAAGTATTCTTGAGGAATTATGTATAAAAAATCAAATAGGCTTTGAATGTATTTCGCCTCAGGCGGATGGACAGAATCGAATTTTCTCATCTACTTTAATTAGAAATTTACTAGAATCCGGAGATATAAAGTCTGCAAATGAAATATTGGGCTATTATTGGTTTGTTTTTGGAAATGTCATTTCTGGCGAAAAAAAAGGATCCAAGATGGGTTATCCAACAATCAATACCAGAATGAACAAAAATATAAATTTAGCTCACGGAATTTATGCTACACATGTATATATCGCAAATAAGAGATACATGGGCTCATCTTACTATGGAAGAAGACCAACATTTGATGGAAATGAGCCATTTCTTGAAACATATATATTTGACTTTAATGATGATATTTATGATCAATCTGTAAAAATTGAGTTTATAGACTTCATACGTTATGATAACAAATATGAGACGTTGGAAGATCTCAAGAAACAAATGAAAATTGATTGTGATAATGTCTTAAAGAAATTGCAAATATTCAACAAAGAATTTAGTTTGTTAGATAATTAGTCAACATAGAATTTAATATGGATAAAAAATCAGAACAAGAGAAAAATTGGGCAGAAACAATCTTGCTTCCAAAAACAGATTTTTCTATGCGAGCAAATCTTCCGGATGCTGAGCCAGAAGTTTTGAAGTATTGGAATAAAATAAAGCTTTATGAGAAAAATAAAGCTAACTCAATAGGCGATGAGGGATTTACCCTCCATGATGGTCCTCCATATGCAAATGGAAACCTTCACATTGGACATGCGTTAAATAAAATACTTAAAGATCTCATTGTAAGATCTAAATTCATGGCACGTTATGACGTTTCTTACGTTCCTGGTTGGGACTGTCATGGTTTACCAATTGAGTGGAAGGTTGAAGAAAAATATAGAGCAAAAGGTGAGGATAAGGATCAGGTTCCTATAAATATTTTTCGCGATGAATGCAGGGACTTTGCAGCTCATTGGGTTGAAGTACAAAAGGATGAATTTAAAAGATTAGGTGTTATTGGAGATTGGGATAATCCATACACAACTATGAAATATAAATCTGAGGCACTGATTTCAAAAGAGCTTCATGATATTGCAATGAAGGGAGCACTTTATCGAGGATCTAAACCAGTTATGTGGTCTGTTGTTGAAAAAACTGCTCTAGCCGAAGCAGAAGTAGAGTATTTAGATTATACTTCAGATGCAATTTGGACGAAATTCCCAATTAATAAAAAAGCAAAATACAGCAAGAATAAAACTCTTGATCAACAAAAAAATCAAACGTCTATAATCATATGGACAACTACGCCATGGACCATTCCAGGGAATAGAGCAATAGCCTACTCATCTAAAATAAAGTATGGCTTATATCGAGTTGACGAAGTAGATATAGATATGTGGGCGAAAAAAAATGACTGCTATATTATTGCTGACAGGCTTATCCAAGATCTAAAAGAAAAATCTAAGATTGATAAATTAACGAGGATTGGTAGTATAGAGCCTAGTGATTTATCAGAAATTATATGCTCCCATCCCTTTAGAGAAGTCTTTAAAGGCTTTGATTTTAATGTACCTTTATTGGAGGGTGAGCATGTAACAGATGATACGGGAACTGGCTTTGTTCATACAGCTCCTGGCCATGGGTTAGACGATTTTGAACTTTGGATGAAATCTAAAGCACAGTTAGAGAAAAAAAATATAGAAGTAGCAATACCCTATACTGTAAATGAAGATGGAACATTTGATAAAAGAATCGATGGATTTTCTGATATTTTTGTTATGGGAAGAAATGGAGAGAAGGGTAACGCAAATGATTTTGTTATAAATAAACTGGCCGTAAATAAAAGAATAATTGCAAGACAACGTTTCAAGCACCAATATCCACATTCATGGAGATCTAAAAAACCAGTAATATATAGAAATACCCCGCAGTGGTTCATATCTATGCAGGATAATCATCCAAAAGGCCTAAGAGAAACAGCGCTTAATTCAATTGAGGAAACAAATTTTCTTCCAAGTGCAGGAAAAAATCGACTAAGATCTATGATTGAAAGTCGACCAGATTGGGTATTGTCGAGACAAAGATCATGGGGCGTTCCCATATCGGTCTTTGTTAATAGAAAGACAGAAGAGTATATTCCAAATAATACATTTAAGTACTCCAAAGAATTAATTGATAGAATTTATGAGATTTTTCACGCAGAAGGAGCTAATGCCTGGTTTGAAGAAAATGCTAAGGATAGATTTCTTGACGGCATTGTTGAAAATAAGGATGACTGGGAAAAAGTAGATGATATTCTTGATGTTTGGTTCGAGTCGGGGACAACTCATGCTTTTGTTCTTGAAGACGATAAAAATGCTAAATGGCCAGCCGACCTATATTTAGAAGGCAGTGACCAGCATAGAGGATGGTTCCATTCTTCATTATTAGAAAGTAGTCTCACGAGAGGCAGGGCGCCTTATGATGCAGTATTAACACATGGTTTTACTATGGATAAAGACGGCAGGAAGATGTCAAAATCTCTTGGCAATGTTGTATCACCGCAAGATATAATTAAAAAATATGGCGCGGATATATTAAGATTATGGGTTGCAACTTCTGATTATACTGATGACCAAAGAATTGGAGATGAAATTATAAAATCAACAGTTGATTCTTATAGAAAAATAAGGAATACCATTAGATGGATGTTGGGGGTTTTGCATCATTATGAGATGAGCTGGGTTTATCAATATCAATCGCTTGACGAGCTTGAAAAATATATACTTCACAAGTTATCCATTTTACAGCAAGAAGTTAAAATAAGTTACCATGATTATGATTTTAAGAAAGTTTCAACATTATTACTTAATTTCTTAAACCAAGATTTATCAGCTTTTTATTTTGATATCAGGAAAGATTGCTTATACTGTGATCCATTTTCTAGCGTAAAAAGGAAATCGTCATTATTCGTTATCAATATAATATTCAATACAATTATTAAATTATACGCTCCAATTCTTAGCTTTACTATGGAAGAGGTTTGGAGCAATTATAAGATTTCAGAAGAAGATTCAATACATATTAATAAATTTGAAAGAATAAGCAATGACTGGGTTAACGAAGGAATTAATTCAAAATGGAACGAAATAAGAAAACTTAGGCGAACAGTTACAGCTGCAATTGAAATTGAGAGGAGAGATAAGAGGATCGGATCAAGCCTTGAAGCAGGAATTAATATTTTTATTGATGATAAAGAAATAAATAAAGCTATCAAGGACATTGATTTAGAAGAAATTTGTATCACGAGCAAAGTAAAGATCCATAATACACCTCCAACCAAAGAGTGCTTTGTAATTGATGAGGAGCCAAAAATCGGTGTTATTGTATATCAGGCAAGCGGAAAAAAATGCCAGAGGTCTTGGAAAATATCTGATGATGTTGGTATTGACGCAAATTATCCTGATTTATCTAAAAGAGATGCAATAGCTGTAAAAGAGTTCTATCAAAAATATAACTCAAAAAATAAATGAAAAACAAATTGAATATAAACTTAAATAGCAAATTTAAATTATTTATTCTTTTGGCGTTTATTTTTTTTATAATAGATCGATTTATCAAATATCAATTAATATCATATTTTCAAAATTCAGAAATTAAAGTCATTACAATAAATAAGTATTTCGATATTATTATGGTTTGGAATAAGGGCATAAGCTATGGTCTTTTTCCCCAGCATTCGGATATTGGTCAATATACAATTATAACTTTATCAATTATAGTTTGTATTTGGATTTATAGATATCTTATTCGTTCAGATTTTAAATATAAACTTATGTCCATTAGCTTGATAATACCTGGCGCTTTTTCAAATATTATGGACAGAGTAATTTACAGTAGCGTGGCAGATTTTTTTTACCTCCATGTCGGAAGCGTTGGATGGTATGTGTTTAATCTTGCTGATATATATATAGTAACTGGTGTAATGATATTGATATTCACATCTTTTTATCCTAACATTAAACTATCAATAAACAAATAAATAGTATTTGCGTACCCAGTATGAAAAATTTTTATCTTAAAGTATTTATATTATTTTTTACAACCTTAACTCTGTCTGGTTGCGGAACGTCATTGAAAGAATTTGTTTCAAGTTCGTCATCTGGAGATACTTTTACAGCTGGCCCACCTGATGAGTTTCTCACTGTAACAAAAAAACCACTGATTCTTCCCCCAGACTATATTCTGAGACCACCATCAGATGCTCTTGATATGGAAATTAATGACCCAATGAAGGATGCAAGGGAAATTGTATTATCAGAAAATGAACAGGGACCATTAACCGAAGGAGAAAAATATATACTAGAAATGGTAAATGCTGATGAGGCAAATCCTGATATTAAGAAAGAGTTATTTTTAGAGGAGGGGGCTATAAAAGATGAAACGCTATCAGACTATTTTTCAAGGTTAAAAGAGGAAAGAACACAAATTCTTAAACCTGAAGATGAATTAAATAGGTTGAATAGTGAATCAGAAATATCAGACTCACCAAAAAATGATGACTTAGTGCAGCAGGAGAGTTTCCGAACAAGTGTGGAGCCACTTAATTTAAATAAGTTTATGCTCCAAAAATTAGAAGGGGATGTTCTTGAAGATAAGGAGGATAAAAGTATAAATTATGATATGTCCATAAATGATATTCTCGGTATAGATAAACCTAAGTCATTAGAAGATAAATCAGTTTTATCTTCAGATGATGGAGATAATTTAACGGATGTTGAAAGTGAGTTACCACCTGTTGACAAAATGCCAACTGTTTTTAAAGGCTTAATGGGCGGAATTATGGGAGGATTTGGATTATTCTAATAAATAGAACGAACGTTCTGTATATTTAAAGATAGATTTAAAATCAAAGACGAAGACTTTTTTGAATTAAAATTAAAATTTGTGTGCCGCCGTATTCTTTATGAGATAATAATTCAAAATTATCTTCGATGGAAAGATTAATGTTTTTGTCCTCTTCAATAATTAATATTCCGTTTTGTTTTAATAATTCTGATTTATTAATATTTTTAAAAATAATCTCTGAATAGTTCTTTTTGTAAGGTGGATCAGCAAATATTATATCAAATTTATCTTTAAATTTAATATTAGATAATTTTTTTATATCACAATTTATATACATTGCCTGATTACTTAGGTTACAATTTTCTAGATTTGTAAGACATACCTCTTCTGCTAATTTACTGAAATCAACAAATGTAGAAAATGAAGCACCTCTCGAAAGGGCTTCGATCCCAAGTGCGCCAGTTCCTGAAAATAAATCTAGTACATTTTTACCTTTAAAATTAAAATCAACGAGTCTATGCGCAATTATATTAAAAATGGCCATCTTAACTTTATCTGATGTAGGCCGAATAACACTATTACTTCCAGATATAATTTTCTTACCTTTTAATGATCCAGATACAATTCTCATGTTGGTCTCTATGGTTGATTATTAATTAATCTTATACCCAATTTTATTTAGCTTGGCTTTCATTTGGTCATATTTCACTTCAAGGGTTTCTCCCTTTTGTATATTCCCCAAATCAAATGGACCGTAACTAATTCTAATTAACCTTAAAATTCTAAGATTGAAATGTTTGCATATTTTTCTAATTTCTCTATTCTTTCCTTCAGCTATTTCTATAGTCAACCAAGAACTCTGCTTGTTATTGGATAGCAGTTTACATTGAGCAATATTATAAATATACCCATCTATTTGAATTTCTCCTAATATCTTGCTTGTTATATCATCAGCTACCCATTGATCAATCTCGATTTTGTATTTTCTAATTATTTTGTTGCTAGGATGCTCCATGTATCGAGAGAGTTGGCCATCATTGGTAAATAAAAGTAATCCTTCAGTATTAATATCAAGTCTACCTATGGGGATTAGGTGGTTTGTCGCCTTAGGCACTAATTTAAAGACAGTATTACGATTTTGTGGATCATTAGCGGTAGTAATAAAACCCTTTGGTTTATTTAATATCCATATTTTTGTTTTTGAAACGTTTGGAATCTTTATTTTATTAATATATATATCATCATCAAAACTTGCCATAGTTACAGGCGAAGTAACAACTTCGCCATTCATAGTCACATTCCTGTCACTAATCATTCTCTCCGCTTCTCTTCTTGAGTATGCTCCAGTTCTTGCTATAACCTTTGCAATTCGGTATTTTTGTGTTTTATTTTGATATTTTTGTGTCATTTGTATAATTATATAAAAAAAAATATAATTTAAAATTAATACTTGGAATTAGAATGAACTTTATGGATATAGCTATTGAGGAAGCTAAAATAGCATTGCAATCTGGCGAGGTCCCGGTAGGTGCAATTATTATTGACGATTCTGGTGAAATAATTTCACGAGCTCATAATCTTACAAATTCAAGTTATGACCCAACTGGTCATGCCGAAATCATTGCAATTAGGTTTGCGGCTATGAAATTATCTAATAATATCCTATCCAATTGCGATATGTATGTAACTCTCGAGCCATGTATTATGTGTGCCGCAGCAATATCAAATGCCAGAATAAGAAGATTATATTTTGGGGCCCAAGACACTAAGAATGGATCTGTAGAAAGTCATTTTAATTATTATAACTCGCCGTTATGTGTGCATAAACCAGAAATTTATGGTGGAATTTCAGAAAGAGAAACAAAAGAAATAATAAGTACATTCTTTAACAATAAAAGAAATAGATAAACTGGATTAATTTATCTTATAATGCTCTCCACGCTATATCTTTCCTATATATCATATCTTTGAAGTTGATAATATTTAACGCAGCATAGGCAGCTTTTTGGGCTTCGGATATTGTTTTCGCTCGAGAGGTTACATTTAATACTCTTCCACCTGTAGCAATTAGGTTTCCATCTATTTCGGATGTACCTGCATGAAAGACTTTGATGTTCTTATTGCTTTCTGCATCTTTGATGCCTGTAATAAGTGCATCACAATTATAATCTTTTGGGTAGCCTTTATTAGCTAAAACAATCGTGAGAGCTTTTTCATCATACCATTCAATATTCTGATTTTTGATATTACCTGTAACACAATCTATAGCTATCTGCACAAAATCAGATTTTAGTAACATCATCATAGCTTGTGTTTCAGGGTCACCAAATCTAATATTATATTCTATTAATTTTGGCTCACCATTTTTAACCATCAAGCCTGCAAATAATACTCCGGTGTAAAGGATATTTCTTTTATTAAGACCGTATAATGTAGGCTCTAAAATCTCATTAATTATTTTGTTTTCGAGCTTTTTTGTTAAGAGTGGAGGGGGGCAGTAAGCTCCCATACCGCCGGTATTTGGCCCCCTGTCACCATCTAATAATCTTTTATGGTCTTGGGCTCCCATTAGGGGTAAAATATTTTTACCATCTGTTAATGCAAAATAACTTATTTCCTCACCATCAAGGAATTCTTCAATTAACACATTTTGTTTAAGACCAAACTTTCCACTAAATATTTCATCTACCGCTTCTCTTGCATCCTTTATATTATCGCAGATTGACACGCCTTTACCCGCAGCAAGCCCATCTGCCTTTATAACATAAGGCCCATCCATATTATTGAGGTAATTTTTAGCATTAAATGCATCACTAAAGCAATTTGCCTTCGCAGTTGGGATATTGTTTTCAAAGGCTATCTCTTTTGTAAATTTCTTAGATGACTCAAGTGCTGACGCCATTTTATTTGGAGCAAAAACTAGTATATCAAGATCTGATAAGATATCTGATAAACCGTCACATATTGGAACCTCTGGCCCGATAATAACAAGATCAATATTATTATTTTTTACGAAATTGTATATATCACTATAATTATTGATATAAATGTCAACACATTCACAGTATTCGCTAATACCAGGATTGCCAGGCAATGCATATAGTTGTGTTAAAAGAGAGCTTTTGGATATAGCCATTGCAATTGCATGCTCTCTTCCACCGTTTCCAATTAATAGTATTCTCATCTATATTTATTGCTTTAATATTTTATATATTAATATTACCCTATTCATAAATAATGTTAATTGATAAATTTTAGATCCACATGAATTATTCTAATAATAATTTAAAAGAATATAGTGTAAGTGAAATATCACAAGCTATCAAATTACAATTAGAAGATAATTTTAGTTATGTAAAGATAAGAGGTGAGATCTCTGGCTTTTCAGTTAACAACGGGCATGCTTATTTAAAAATCAAAGAGAATGACTATGTAATAAATGCAGTAATATGGAATAACGTATTAAGGGGGCTATTGACTAAACCTGAGGATGGGCTGGAAGTAATAGTTGGAGGAAAAATAACTACATGGTCAAGGTCAGGTATATCAAGGTATCAAATACAAATAGAAAGTCTTCAATTGGCAGGAGAAGGAGCTCTTCTACTACTTTATAATAAATTAAAAAAAAAGCTATCTGAAGAGGGACTATTTGATGAGAGGTTTAAAAAGAAATTACCTAGATATCCAAATCGTATAGCAATTCTAACTTCTCTTAAGGGAGCCGTCTTGAGAGATATCTTAAGGGTTATCAAAGACCATCAATATCCAATTAATGTTGACATTTATCCTGTGGCAGTACAAGGAGAAAGATGTCCAGATGAGGTTTCTGAAACAATCAATCGAATTAATTTACTATCATCAAAATCAGATGCATACAGGCCGGAAATAATGATTATCGCAAGGGGGGGAGGTTCATTAGAAGAATTGTGGGGGTTTAATAGTGAAAAATTAGCTAGAGCAGTTTTCAATTCAGATATACCAATAATAAGCGCGATAGGTCATGAAACGGATATTAGTCTAATTGATTATATTGCAGACTGTAGAGCGCCCACACCAACAAGTGCCGCAAATATAGCCATACCTATACTTGGCCAAGTTCAAGATCTTATAGAAGAACAAAGGAAATCTATTTTATCGGTTATGAGCTCACAAATTGAAACATGCGCTGCGGAATGTCAAATTGCTATAAAATCGCTCAGTATGAATAGTTACAATAAAATAACTTCCTTTCAATATAAATTGAAATATTTAAATTCTAAAATATCAAGAAAAGCTTTATTAGATAATATTTTGGTTAAAAAATATAAATTAGAAAGTGAGTTAAATCTATATTTAATAAATAAGAAAGATTTTGTGCAGTCAAAGAGTAATTCTATAAATGAGAATTATTTAGCCATTTATAATAATACAATAAAGAAGATTCCAATAAGAAGAGAGCAGTTAGCCGGATTTAATAGAATTTTAAATTCGCTTAATTATAAAAATATTCTCAAACGAGGTTTTGCAATTGTTAGAGATGAAACGCAGACAATCATTCCGAATCAGAAAATAGCCGAGCAAAAGAAAAAATTAAATATTGTGTTTTCCGATGGAGAATTAAATGTTATCAATGAAAAAAGTATAGATAAAAAACATGACGTTTAAATGAATAACAGATTTCATAAACTAACTGATGGTAATCTTGCAATTTTAAAATACAAGCATGGTGAGTTTGATGTTTTAAAAGATGGAAGTTTTGTCTATTGTGCAATTACAGGCAATAAGATTAACATTGACGATTTAAAATATTGGAATGTTGACAAACAGGAGGCCTATGACTCTCCGCAGTCAGCAGTGACAGCAAGCGAGTCTTATAGTAAAGACTGATTATTTCCGATTTTGTAAGAATTCTTCGAGTGTTTCATTGTTTTCAAAAGTAATTTCCATCTCAAAAATATCAATAATATTTCTCAGCTTTGATTGGGTATCGTTAATATCATTTAATCTAGCATAATCTTTTTCAGTTGTGATGATTGTATACTTTTCATAAGATTTTGATATATCGTATATTTTTTTGATATCCTTTCTATTATATTGATGGTGATCTGGGTAGATTAGGGAATTTTCTATCTTAAACCCATTTTCTTTTAATGAAGATTCAAATTTATCTGACTGTCCAATTCCAGACAATAATACTCTATTTTTTTTTGTACTATATTTGGGTCTATATTTTATATGTGTATATATTATTGGCTTCTTATATTTGTTCACTAACTTTAAGTAGGGACCGGATAACTTATCTTTGTTTAACATTATTATGAGATCAGACTGTTCAAATGCACTGTTTATATCTGATATTATTGGCCCCGCAGGAAATGGATAGTCATTTTTTATGTTTGTTGCCCCATCAATAACAAGAAATTTAATTTTATTAGTTATGGAAGTATCATAATATCCACCATCAGTGATTATAATTTCATAATTATTACCAATATACTGAAGCCCTTTTTTTCTATTCTTTGAAATAAAAGTATCATTATTATTTGAAAGCATTAATGCTTCGTCGCCCACCTCGTATGAGGAATGGATTTCGGAAACTAAGATAGGTCCTTTTGTATTCCCTTTATAACCGCTTGTAAGGATAGCAACGCTCTTCTTGTTTTTTAGAAATTTGACTAAAGCCTGGACAGTTGGTGTTTTTCCGCCTCCTTGTATAACAGGGCTACCAATAGAAATTATTGGGACTTCAGGGGTAAATTTTGCTCTTAATCTATAATTAGTGATCGATAGTCTTTTATACAAAATACCTAATGGTAATAATATAAATGCCAAAAGATTTTTCTTTTTCCAAAAATGATCAGTTTTCATAATAATTTATCCTTAGTGTCATTAACTATTATTTCTCTTATTTCATTTTCGACATCTATTTTTTTATTTTCTATCAAATTAGATATATTTTTATAAAATTTATTAAAGTATTTATGATCACGAAGAATATCTGAAATCTTCATAAAAAGAACATCCTTATTTATGACATTTATAGCTAAATTTTCTTTATCAAATAAATCATATATCTCTTTAAAATTTGCAACGTTATTTCCATGAATTATTATACATTTATGTTGCGCAGCCTCAATTGGGTTATGTCCTCCAATATCTTGAATTGAACCACCTATAATAGCTATATCTGATATCGAGTAATATGTTCCTAAAACACCTATTTTATCGACTAATAGAAAATTTATATTTTCATTATATGTTTCAGATATAGCAGGGGACCACGAAATGTTTTTTTCGTTAAGGTAATTCTTAATTTCATTTATTGTATTTGGATGTCTTGGCGCTAAAATTGTTACAAAGTCTGGATATTCTTTTGCTAACTTTTGATGTACTTCTATGATTATCTTATTTTCATCTTGATGTGTTGATGCGGCAATACAAAAGACTTTATTCTTATATGTTGATCTAAGATTACGATATATTTTATTATCTACCAATAGCGGCATATTTGCATATTTTATATTTGTTATATTTTTTAAATTTTTTGCTCCTAACTCTTGAAGCCTATTATAAGAAATTTGGTCCTGGCAGCCAATAATTCTAGGTATATTCAGTACCGTGCTTATAAGGGATTTTGCGTATAACCATTTTCTAAAACTATTTTTTGACATTCTCGCGTTCAAAAGATATAGGGGTATATTATTTTTTTTGATTGTCTGAAAATAATTTGGCCATATCTCAGCTTCCATAAAAATGGATTTAGAAGGCCGCCAATAATTGAGAAATTTATTTACATAAGCCTGTCTATCAAATGGAAGATATTGATGTATTATCCTAGAATTATCAGAGGATGAAATAACATCTTTGGATGTTATTGTAGAGGTTGTAATGAGGACACTCGCATTCTTATAATATTTCATTAGAATCTCAGCCACTGTAATTGCAGAGTATGACTCGCCAACACTAACCGCGTGTATCCAAATAATATTCCCACTTGGCCTATTTGGAAAGTCTAATGAAAGTTTTTGTAAAACACTTTTTTTATCTTCTTTACCTCTTTTAAGTCTCAAATTTAATATAAATTTTAGGAAAATACTAAATAATATAGTTGAGTAGATATATATTTTTAACTGTATATATGTTAACTTTTTTTCTATCATTATCCCCTCAATTTACACAATTGATAATAACAGGCAAATGCATATCATGAAACCAATGGATTGATTATGTATAAAAAATTTACGACATGAATTTGGATCTTTTATGTCAAGTTTCAATAAAAATACATAGGTTAGTAAGATTGTTATAAAGAAGAAAGTCATACTAAATAAATTTACCTTCATCAATATAAGTAAAATAAGCATAAGTAGAAATTGGCAACAGTAAAATAGCCATAGTATATTTTTTGAATTTTTTCCAAATAATCTTGAGGTTGATTTAATACCAATTCTCTCATCATCATTTATATCCTGGTAGCCATATACAGTATCGTATCCAAGAGTCCAAAAGATTGATGCGATATACAAAATATACGTTTCAAGGTGTAATTGATTTGCCACAGAGGCCCACCCTAAAATTATCCCCCAATTAAAAGTAAAGCCTAAAAATAATTGCGGCCAATAAGTTACTCTTTTCATGAATGGATAAATAATAACTAATAAGACTGATGATAATCCCAAAAATATTGTTAGGGAATTGAAATTAATTAATATAATTAGACTTAAAAGCAATAAAAAAAATAGAAGAATCAAAGCTTCAGAAACTCGCATACTTTTATTGGCTAATGGCCTATTTTTTGTTCTTTCAACTTTTGCATCTAATTTTCTATCAACTATGTCATTAAATATACAACCTGCAGAACGCATTAAGATCGCTCCAAAAAGAAAATATATTATAATTTCTATATCTAATCTATATCCCTGAATTAGGCTAGCTCCAAATACCCCAAATAAGCATGGAATATATAGAAGAATCCAACCTGTTGGGTTATTAAGCCTTGTAATTAGTACATAATTTTGGATTTGTTTTTTAATCTTAAACTCTACATATTAAAGTATAATATTTTTTTAAATAAAATTATTCTTTTGCTATTAAAAAATAGATATAATTATCTATATCAAAAAATCTATTAAATAGAAATAATAATGAAAAAATTAAATATAAGAAAAATTAGATTATTTACACATAGTGATCTGTTCTTGGGGCAAAAGATAAGCATAATAGATCAAGACTTCCATTATATTTCAAATGTCAGGAGGCTTAATTTAGGAGATGAATTTGTTGTATTTAATGGCCTGGCAGGAGAGTGGATTGCAGAGATAATTAATAAAAAGAAAAACTCTCTTGAATTATTGGTAAGAGATTTTTTGAATGCGCAGTTGAATTATAGAAATTTTGAATGTTATTTTGCGCCATTGAAAAGTAATAGGCATAATTATGTCATAGAAAAACTTACAGAATTAGGTATCACAAGTTTTACTCCGATAATAACCGAATATTCTGACTTAAGAAAAATTAGTACAACTAAGTTAACCTTGAGAGCAAAGGAAGCGGCAGAGCAATGTGGCCTAATGGTAGTTCCTGATATTAATAGTCAAATATTTTTTGAACAAATTTTTGGAAACATAAAATCTAATACTCAATTGTTATTTTTTGATGAGAAGTCAGATGAAGGTAACCCAATTTCAACGCTACAATCAATGAAATTTGATAATGTAATTATATTAATTGGACCTGAAGGGGGATTCTCTGAATCTGAAAGAAGTAAACTAATTCAAGAAAAAAGTGTCACAAGTATTTCCTTGGGAAGTAGAATATTGAGAGCAGATACAGCATCCATTTTCGCCGCGATATTATTACAGATTACAGCTGGAGATATTTTTACTCAAAAGTAGTATTGGTTTTAAAAATAAAGTCTATGCAAATATAAATAATTATGGTTATTTGTATTTATGCAAATAGAAAGTAATAGCGATCCAATAGTTAAGAAAGATCTTGAGGAATATTTTCACTCAGGGTCAAAAGAAAAAACAAATTGGGTCATTGGCACAGAAAACGAAAAATTTTTATACCATAAGAGTAACTTCAGTCCAGTATCTTTCGCAGGAAATAATAGTATTCAGTCAGTCTTAAGTCTATTTATTAATAATTATGGCTGGAAACCAATAAAAGAAGGGGGATATATTATTGGTCTGAATGACAAAGAAGGCAAAAGAAGCATATCCCTTGAGCCTGGTTGCCAAATAGAATTATCAGGAGCTAAGCTACAAAACCTACACGAAACCTATTCGGAACTAATTTTATATCATGAACAGTTGAACGAAATTTGTGACTCACTTGATTTGGGATCGCTGGCTCTTGGCTTTGTTCCAGAGTGGAAACTTGAACAAATTGATAAGGTCCCAAAGACTAGATATAAAATTATGAGAGAATATATGCCAAATGTTGGGTCTACTGGCCTAGATATGATGCATAGGACTGCGACGTCTCAGGTAAACCTAGATTACTCAAGTGAAAACGATATGGTAAAGAAATTTAAAGTGGGCATTGCCCTTCAACCAATAATTGCATTACTTTTTTTTAACAGTCCATTTGAATCTGGTCGCCCATCCGCCTTTCTATCGCAAAGAATAAAAACATGGGAAGACACAGACTCTGCCCGATGTGGCTATTTACCGTTTGTGTTTAAAAATGAATTTAATTTTAACGCATATACCAACTACGCATTGGAAGTTCCTATGTATTTTATTATACGAGATGGTGATTATTTAGTTCCAGATATGGATTTCAAAAATTTTATGGCAAATGGCTATTATGATGAGAGGCATGGGAAAATATATCCAACTATAAAAGATTGGGAAGTTCATCTATCTACATTATTTCCGCAAGTGCGATTGAAGACATTTATTGAAATGAGAGGTGCTGACGGTGGTGGCATCGATTCAATTATGGCACTTTCTTCAATATGGACAGGGTTATTATATGATCAGAGTTCTTTGGATGCTTGCTACGATATAATATCAAGGTGGACATACGATGATATTATTCAGCTTGCATCTGATCTAAATCATTCATCATACGAGGTAAGTTTTAAAGGAAAGCAGGTTCAGGAATATATAATGGAAATACTTGATATATCGCGAGAGGGTCTCATTAAAAGATCCTATAAGGATGACTTGTCAAATAGTGAGGATATATATCTCTCAACTCTCTATAATCTCACTCATGAGAAAATAGTTCCTGCTTCACAGCTAAAAAGACAATATGAAACTGTCTGGTCTCAAGATATTAAACAAGTATATAATAAAGATTGCATA
>CEUZ01033683.1_pt1 | contig 35839 bp, 33 predicted proteins | sample 361511 | NCBI WGS metagenome assembly CEUZ01 (sample SAMEA2622822, study PRJEB7988) | marine metagenome | biome: marine biome (ENVO:00000447); feature: surface water layer (ENVO:00002042); material: "saline water (ENVO:00002010), including plankton (ENVO:xxxxxxxx)" | depth 5 m | reverse complement strand
TAATTAAACAAATATTCTTATCTTTATTAATTATTTTTAAACTATCTTTCCACCTATGTTCACTAAATACTATAATTTTTAAATTATTTTTTTTTTTATAAATAAATAATTTTATAAAAAATAAACTAACAAAGATTCCTAAAATAAATCCAAAAAATTTATTTTTCAAAATTAATTTGAGTATTTTCACTAATATGAAATTTGTTTTTGTATTTTAACTTTTACTTTTTCTAAAATTTTAGCAATTTTTTTACCAGAACTTCCATCACCATATAAATATTCTTTTTTATACTTATTCTTTTTGATTTGTTTATTAACTGATTTAAATATGTCATTTTCATTGTAACTACAATCTAATGTGTTTTTTCCTCGATCTCTATTAGATTGTCTGGTACCAATATTAACCACAGGTGTTCCTATGTAGGCCCCTTCTCTTATACCACTAGAAGAATTACCAACCAAACAACTAGTTTTTGACATTAATTTCATATAAACCTCTGGTGGAAAATTTTTATAAAATCTTACATTACTTATTAAATTTTTTTCTCTAAATTTTCTAAATACTCTAGAAATTTCATCTGAACCTGCGTCTGGATTTGGCCAAAGAATTATTTTTTGAATATTTATTTTATTAACTGCTTTCATAGTCGACTCAATTTGATGTCTTGTATCATTATATTCAGTAGTAACTGAATGTTGTGAAACAATTATAAATGGTTTTGAGAAGTTAATTTTATCTCCAACTCCAGCATTTAAAAACTTTTCATTTAAAATAGATTTTTTATCACTTAATACTTTCTTTGCTAAATCAATTCTAGGGCAACCAACTAAAAAAACATTTTCTTTTCTTTCCCCTAATTTTATTATTCTCTCTTTTGCACTCTTACTAGCTGGAAAATGAATATGAGAAAATTTTGTAATTGCATGTCTTATACTTTCATCAATTGTACCTGAAACTTCTCCTCCCATTGTGTGTGCTATTGGAATATTCATATAACTAGCTGCAATAGATGCTGCCATATTTTCAAATCTATCACCTACAATTAAAACAATGTCTGGTTTTAAATGCCTAAAAACCGTAGGAAATTCCAATAAACCCATACCGGTTGATTTAGCCATTGTTTCAACTGTCTCTCCTTCAATAAGCATATGCACTCTATTATTAATTTTAAAACCATCCTTCTTAATCAAATCAACAGCTGATCCAAACCTATCTATCAAAGCAGAGGCTCCTACTACTATTTGTAAAATAAGATTTTTATTTTGTGATACACTTCTTAAAACAGATTTTATACTACTATAGTTTGCCCTTGAAGATACTACTGCACAAATTTTTCTCATTTTAATAATAATCCCCTTTTTTTAAAATGTGTTCGATATTTAAATTCTTTTTTGTTTTTTTTCCAATTACTTCTTTATAATTTTTTGGACTAATACCATTACCTGGTTTTTTAAAAGTTATATCATCAAATCTTATTATTTCACCTTTTTTTAATTTATTTTTAATAACAATACTTTTTTCAAATATTCTTTTCATACCTTTTAGTTCTTTTAAATCATTTTTATTAACTTTATTATCTAAAATAATTTTAGTTTCTTTAATAGAGTCAACCATGAGCTTAAATTCATTAGGCTCTAAAGCATTAAATGCATCACTTCCATACATTTTTCTTGATAATGTTAAATGTTTTTCAATTGAACTAACGTTATAAAATATAGAAAGTATAGATGCTGTTATACCAATAGTATGATCTGAAAACCCTATAGGCCTTTTATATCTGCTTCTCATTTTATTAATTATATTTAAGCCAACTTTATTTGCGGGACACGGGTATAATGAAGTGCATTGCATTATTGTTAATTTTTTAACATTTTTTAATTTTTTTATTGCTAAATCTAACTCTTTCCAGTTTGACATTCCTGAAGATATAAAAGTAGGTTTATTAATTTTATTAATTTTTTCAATTAAAGGTATATTTGTAATTTCCCCAGATGGAATTTTATAACCTCTTATATTTATTTTTTCTAACAAATCTACTGCCTCTAAAGAAAAAGGTGAAGACAAAAACTTAATTTTTCTTTTTTCTGAATAATCTTTTAATTTTTTCCACTGATTTATATTAAAACTTGTTCTTTTAAAATAATTATATCTTTTTTCTTTACTAAAATACTTTGGAGAAGGCGCATCCTTTAAAGTTTCTGCCTCAGCAATATGAGTTTGAAACTTTACAGTTGTTGCTCCACAATCTTTCGCTGTATCAATTAGTCTAAATGCTAATTTTAGAGAGCCATTATGCACAGAACCTATTTCAGCAATTATTTCCATATTAAATATTATTTAAATTTGGTTTTATAAATTTTTTATTTGTTTTCAAAATTTTGGCGGCATGCTTAAAATCTTTATGACTATCAATATCTATAGAAATTTTATTATTAAGAACAAATGGTAAAATCTTTTTTCCTGTCATACTTTTTTTTTTCAAAATAGTTGATGTTTTAGTTATATCAATTTCTGCTGTTTGCCAATAAGTATTAGGTAAAAGTTGTCTTGGTAAATTAAAAGCCTCTTTAATTTTTTTAGAATTTATAATAGGAGATAAATTATTATTCTTAATAAACCACATTTTATAAGGAGTTTTTTCATTTAAACAAACGGATCTTATAGAATCATATTTATTAGAATTTATGAACTTATCTATTGCTACATCTAAAGTATTTTTTTTTCTTATTGGTGAGGTTGGCCTTAAATTCACTACATAATCAGGATTATAATTAAATTTTTTCTTTAAAAATTTTAATGCATGAAAAAAAACCTCAAAATCTGTTGATAAATCTTTTGCAATATTTTTTGGCCTTAAAAAAGGAACTTCAGCTCCATATTTCTTTGCAATAACCGCAATTTTTTTTGCATCAGTGCTACAAATAACTCTACTTACTAATTTAGAATTTAATCCTGCAGCGATGGCATACGATAACAATGGATGCCCGTTCAATAATTTTATATTTTTATTTTTTATTCCTTTACTACCAGACCTTGCAGGGATAATTGCTAAAATTTCTTTTTTTTTATTCAATTTATTACTTAAAACTTTCAATAAATTTTTCATAATCATGAATATAATCATGGACTTCGTATTTTCTATCGCATATCACGCTAATAATTGTTTCATTTTCTAAATATTCAATATCAGTCCAAGTCATTTTATTTATAAACAGCGCAGTTTTGCAGCTTTTTAATAAAAAAGATTTTTTATCTTTATTAGAATAAGTGCAGTTAACTCTAACTTTACCTTTTTGACAAATAAGTACTTGATTGCATTTTTTATGAGCATGTGAACCTCTTTTAACATTTTTGTTTCCATTAATATAAAAAATTCTTTTTATACTTTTCATTTTAAAAATTTTTGGTTCAAAATAATAAAGTGATGCTTTTTTACCTGGAAAAAAAGGAACGTTGATTAAAAAAGGTTTATTTTTTTTTTTAAAAGATTTATTTTTTTCATTATTTAAATTCTTAAAAACGGTTTTTAAATTAGAAAATTTCTTATCTCTTAAACTAAGAATGGGATTTTTAACAGGCCATTTTATATTTAGATCTTTGTCATTCCATATAATGCCTTTTTCATTTTTTTTATTAAAATATTCAGTTGTTTTATAATTAATTTTCGCTTTATCACTTAATACATAAAAACCATGTCCAAAACCTCGAGGAATATATAAATGATAATGATTTTTGTCTGATAACTCTATAGAAAACCATTTTTTAAAAGTTTTTGAATTTTTCCTTAAATCTACAATTACATCTAATATTTTTCCTTCTACCACAGAAAGTAATTGGGCTTGTTGTTTCCCTTCTAAAAAATGTATTCCTCTTAATACGCCTTTTTTTGAATATGATCTATTATCTTGAACAAAATCTTCATTTATTCCCAAATGAACCAATTTCTTTTTTTGAAAAGTTTCATAAAAAAAACCTCTATTGTCTAAAAAAACGTCGGGTTTATAAACTATTATATCTCTAATTCTTTTTGGATTTTTATATATAACTTTCATTTTAAATATTATTTGAATTTCTTAATAAAGAAATTGTATCTGAAATTCTATTTTTTATATTTCCTTTAAATTTAAATTTAAGTTTTGATATTTTTTCATTATTAACAATAAAAGAATTTGGTTTTAATCCATTTTTATTTTTTGAAATAATTTTAATTTTAGGTAAAAATTTTTTTATTATTTTTATTAATTCTATAGTAGTCATATTATTAGTTACTAAATTTAATGTTTCTTTATTGATTTTATTTTTTATCAAAAAAACTAAAGCTAAATTTAAATCTTTTAAATCTAAATATGGCTTAGATATTAAACGAAAATTTTTCCATAAAGATAAAGGAATACCTTGTACTGCTTGTAGACAGAATTTATTTACTGCTGTATGAAATTGCATACCAGGAGAGGTTCCAGCTATAGTACCTAAGCGAAGAATTAAATAATTTAAATTAAACTTTTTTGAATTTATTTTTATTAAATTTTCTTCTTCCAACTTTATCTTAGAATAAGGACTATCAGGTTTTAGTTCTTTTTTTTGGCAATCTTCACTGATAAATTTATTTTTTGTATTATAAACGCTAGTAGAAGACATAAAAATTAAGTTAGATTTTTTTTTTAAACATGCTTCGACAATAAACTTTGTATTTCCAAAATTTTTTTTTTTATATATTTTTGGTATTTTAAAACTTTCCCAAGCATTAGTTAATGCCGCTAAATGAATAACTATATCTTCTTTTTTTAATATTTTTTGTAAGTTCAAATCTTTTATATCTGAATATATAAATTTATACTTATATTTCTTATTCAAATTAAAAAGTGAAGAATACTTTTGCGTGCTTAGATTATCAATAATAATAAAATTAGATTTCGGAAAAAATTTAGGTAAATTTCTAATTAAATAAGAGCCTATATGACCTAACCCGCCTATTATATAAAAATTCATTTTTTTATTTTTAAATTAATCTTTCTTTTATATTCATCATATTCCTCATATTCAGGATAAAAATTTCTATATAGTTTTTTTAAATAAGCATAAAGTCTATTTGGTAATAATTTTAATAAAACCTTAGTTATAAAATTTAAAGTTAAATGTATTAAAGAATTAATTATTATTCTCCAAATAACAGGAAAAATAATCAATCTTTTAAAACCTATTGGTAAAAAAATCGTAGAAACAAAAAATTTATAAGAAACTTTCAAAAAATTAATTTTGGACATAGCTGATAAAATATTTGGATCATTAGACTTTCTTTCTAAATAATCTTGCTTGTGAATTGTTTTTTTTAGCGAAGTTTTTGTACTGTAAGTAATATCTCCCATCAGTGCCATACTAGAATTAATAACTCTTTCATTAATTATTGGGCCTGTTTTTATATATGAATTTATAACTTTAAGTAACGTGTCCTTTTTATTTAAAGAATGAATTAAAGATCCATAAGAAGGATATAATAAAGGGTTTATTTTTCTTTTTCTTACTAAAAACATAGATATTAAATTAAATAGCGATAATTTATCAGGTAATTTTTCTCCTTTATAATCTCTTTTTTGCAAAACATGCCCTTTTTCATTAATGTCATAAACAGTTGTTCCACATGCTACAAATTTATCTTTTTTAATTAGTTTGTTGACAGACTCGGAAACAAAATTTTTTGCATAAAAATCATTTGGGCATGCCCAAAATACATAATCACCTTTAGATAAATTTATCGCTTTGTAATAATTCATCCAACTACCTAAATTTTGTTTATTTTTATTTAAAAAAATTATTTTTTTACTTTTTTTTTTAACTTCTTTGCAAATTTCGAAACTTTTGTCAGTTGAATTATCGTCTGATATTATAAATTCTATATTTTTATATTTTAACTTTAATAAATTCTTTAAACTTTCTTTTAAATTATCTCTTTCACTATTATATGTGAGAAAGCAAACTGAAACTTTTGGAAGATTGTGCACTTATTATCTAATTTTCTTTATGTATCCAGATTGGTTATTAGAAAAAAATAACTTTTTATCTATATTTTTGTCTATTTGAAAATTTTTATTTTCTTTAAGGAAATAATTTACTGCTGACATAGGATTTTTTTTTGAATTCCATGGTCTTTTTCTACCTTTGATTTTTCCTCCAACAAAGTTAAGTATAGTATCGCAGACTATTAAATAAGAACCTTTAGTTATATACTGAGAATAAAAATTAAGCTCATTTAATACATGTTCATGTGTATGGTTTGAATCTAAAATAACCATAATTTTTTTCTTTTTTTTAATCTCTTTTTTTAAAATTTCATCAATTTTTATATCAACTGAATTATTTTTGATTAGTTTAATTCTTTTTGAAAATTTACTTTTTTTTAATTTATTAATGATTTTTTTATCTAAATTTAAATCTATTCCTAAAACCTTACCTTTATTTATATTATCTAATATAGTCGCATAAAATAATATGCTACCTCCCCATGCAACTCCTGTTTCTACTAAGATATCTGGCTGTATTTCAAAAAGTTTTTCTTGAATTATCATAATGTCTGAAGGAGATTGTAGTATCGGTTCACCTAACCAATCCCATAAATAAACATAACTCAAATTGACGGCAGCTTCATTAAACTTTTGAGAATATAATTTTAATTTCTTAGATTTACCAACAGATGTTAGGTATTTTCTTCTTTGTAACTCAAATTTTTTTCTATTAAATGTCATTTTCTTTTAAATAATAAATTTGATGTATTTTTAATTCTATTTTCTTTTTTAAAATTTCTCATAGGTAAAACTTTTTGTAAGTAATATGTAGGGTTTTTAAATGGAACAATTGATACTAAATCATAATTATTATTTTTTAAACAATCTATTAATTCTTTATTATTTATAAATCTGTAAGGAATTATTTTAGTCTTATTAAAAACTTGTTTTGATATAAAATTTTTTTTTTTAATAAGTGGTACATCAGAAAAAACTATATATTTTGGTTTAAAATTAGAAACACTTTTAATTAAATCCTTCCATAAATTTATATACTGAATGCAACTACCTAAATGAACAATTTGAAAGTTTTTGTAATTAATTTTATTTAGATTCTCATAAAATTTAATATTTTTTCTATTTTTAAAAGATTTATTTGCTATTTTACAAATTTTTTTATTCTCAACAATTGTCAAATCAAATTTAAACTTTTTTTCAATAAAGTTATCTAATTTAAAATATAATTCTCCAAGCCCACCCCCAAAATCTAAAATTTTAGTTTTTTTATTAATTTTAAGTTCAGATAAAATAATTGGATAAATCAAATAATCATAAAATAAATTATTTTCTTTTATAAATTTCATATTTTTTTTTAATTTTTTTATCCATAAATCGGTTTCAAAAAAATTAATTTTATTTTCAGGAAACTTATGAAATTTTCCCTTCCACAATATTTTTTTTTTATTTTTTATGTTCAATTTTATATTTTTTTAATACTCTTTTAAGACCTTTACATACATTTCTTATACTTTCTTTCGATAAATCTAATGCATTTGGCAGTCCGATACCTTTATTATTTAATAAGTAAGAAATTTTATTTTTTGTTTTTAAACTTCTTTCTTTAAAAACAGGCATAGAACTTAAAGGATAAAAAAAAGGCCTTGTAGGAATATTTATTTTATATAATTCCTTAGCTAATTTTTTTGAATCTATTTTATATGAGTCTCCTAAAACTATATGTGTATGCCAAAAACTATTATATGTGTCTTTAGTTTCTATATTAAATTGGATATCACTTATTTCTTTTAAATTTTTTTTATACTCTTTAAAAATCCATCTTTTTTTATTAACTAATTGTTTCAGTCTTTTAAATTGAGCATATCCTAAAGCTGCTTGAAGATTAAAAGGCATGTATTTATAGGCAAGTTCATCAAAATAATATGATCCTGGCTTTCTTCCATGATCTCTTAAAAATTTACACCTTTCATATATTTTTTTATTATCTGTTGTTAACATTCCTCCTTCACCAGTAGTTAAAGTTTTTGTTCTATGAAAACTAAAAACTGAAGCAATTCCAAATTTACCTGATTTTATATTCTTATATTTTGAACCTAACGATTCCGCGGCATCTTCAATTAAATGAATTCTTTTTTGCTTAACTATTTTCTTTATTTCATCCATCTTAGGCATATTGCCATATACACCAACAACAATTACTGCTTTTGTTTTTTTAGTAATATTTTTCTTTAATTGATTAGGACATAAACACCAGCTATCTTTCTCAACATCACAAAATACCGGTTTAGCATCAACATATTTTATTGGTGATGCGGTAGCAATCCATGTTGTTTCCGGAACTATAACTTCATCACCTTTTTTTATACCTAATGCTAAAAGAAGTAGATGAATTGCACTTGTGCAATTAGTTGTCATTAACGCAAAATTTCTTTTATGAAACTTGGCAAAACTTTTTTCAAATTTTTCTACATAATAATATTTATTTTTTCCATACCAACCGTTTGATAATGCATCTAAAATATATTTTTTTTCAAGATTTGATATCGATGGTCCTGAAACTTCAATTGGTAATTTTTTTATCTTCATAATTAATAAATTTAAAAAATAATTTAAATTAAAATCGAGCTATTAAAAATAACATTATCAACATTTTTAATGGACATAGATTTAATTGCATCTAATGGACTTTCAACAATTGGCTCTTCGTGATTATTAAAAGATGTGTTAATAAGTACAACTTCTCCTGTTTTTTTAAAATAATTTTCTAGTATCTGGTACATTATTGGGTCATCTGCTTTATCAATAACTTGCGGCCTAGCTGTGCCGTCAACGTGAACTACTGCAGGAGCCTTTTTCTTTAAAAAGTTTGAACATTCATACACGCTTAACATAAATTTAGAAGTTTTATCATTTGCCTTCCAATTCAAAAAACATTTCTTTGCTAAAGAAGAAATAGTCACGGGAGCAAATGGCATAAATTCTGTTCTATTTAATCTCTTGTTTAACCATTTATTTACAGTTCTATCTTTAGCATGATATAAAATTGTTCTATTACAAAGAGCTCTATAACCAAATTCCATTCGACCTTTAAAAAAACCTACTACTTTTTTTCTTTTAAACAAATCAATTAAAACTTCTTCTACGTTACTTATATACCTATATTTTTTATTCCTTTTTTTTAATAAATTAACTACTTCTCTATTTGAATACGATGAACCAAGAAATGTATTCGCTAAATTACTTTTTTTATTAATTAATAATTTCAAACCGCCTAATGGTAAACCTGCATCACCAGTTGCTGGTTGGATAAATAAACTGTCTACTTTTTTTAATTTTTTAATTTCATGTATCAATTTAACATTACCGAAAACTCCACCAGCTAAACTTATGTTAACTCTTTTTTTTTTATAAATATTTATATTTTCTGAAATCCATTTGCAAATTACTTCTTCTAATAATTTTTGCACACCTGATGCCAAATCTTTATCGGAATATTTTTTTTTTAACTTAAATAATTCAGGTAAATCTGACTTTTCTGCAAACCACGGAATGTGATATTTTGACCATATACTTTTAATCTTACCTTCTTCTACAAAAAAAAAATTTCTAAAAATCTTAATTATAGCTTTATATTTTCCATATGCTGCTAACCCTGTAACTTTTCCTTCGTGCTTCTCCGGAGTAAATCCTAATACCCTAGTAATATTTCCATAAAAATATCCAATACTGTCAAAAGTGGTTGAAAAACTCTTCATTTTTAATTTTTTTCCTTTATACAACCAAACAGCGCTACTTAAATAATTACCTTTACCATCGCATGTAAAAGTAATTTCATCTTTAAAATTATTAAAATAAAATGCACTTGCAGCATGGCATGCGTGATGGTCAAAACAAATTAATTTTTTTTTTGATAATTTAAATTTTTTTAAAAATAAATTAGCATTACTAAATAATTTTTTTTGAAGTTTAATCTCGCTATTTAATCTTTGATTATATTTTATCTTATTATATTGCTGCTGCTTTAAACCTTCATCAATTCTTAAAGAAATATTCTTTTTTATTTCATTTTTTGGATAAATTTTATCTGCGTAACAGTATATTATTTTATTTATATCTTTTGGGTTAATTTTATACTTTGATAATAAATATTTAATTGATCTATATGGAAAACCTCTATACATTTTTTTCCTATTAAATCTTTCTTCTTGGACAAATTCTACGATATCATCATTAATAGCTAAAGCGGCAGCGGCCTGAATTTGATTTGAGAAAGAAAGATATATTTTTTTATTTTTCACTAATTCTTTTATTTAAAAAAGGAATTTATCAAATAAATAACTTTTTTCTGGTCTTTTAATTTTAATTCTGGATAACAAGGTAAACTTAAAATTTCTTTAGAAGCTTTTTCTGTTTCTTGTAAAATTATTTTTTTATTTAAGTATACTTTTTCTTTATGAACAGGTTTTAAATAATGTATTCCTGTATTAACTCCATTTTTTTTTAAAAATTGTTTTAGTTTATTTCTTTGTTTGCATCTAATTACATATAAATAAAATACATGATCATTATTATTTCTTATTTCCGGGATTTGAACGTTATAAGTGTTTAAATGTTTATTATAAGTTGCGGCAACTTTTTTTCTCTTATTATTATTTATATTAAGTTTTTTTATTTTTACATTCAATACAGCTGCTTGTATTTCATCCATTCTAGAATTAATTCCTATCAATTGACTTTCTCTTTTATTGTTCCAACCGTATTGTCTTAATAACTCTAATTTATTAGCTATTTTTTTATTATTTGTTGAAATAATTCCTGCATCTCCAAATGCGCCTAAATTCTTTGTAGGATACAAACTAAAACATGACAAAATACCAAAATTTCCTAATTTTTTATTATTATAAAATGCTCCGTGAGCTTGCGAACAATCTTCAATTAAATTTATTTTGTTTTTCTCTGAAATTTTAATAATTTCATTTAAATCGCAACTCTGTCCATACAAATGAACACAAATAATTGCTTTAGTTTTTTTTGTAATTTTTTTTTTTATACTTTCTGGATCTATTGTAAAAAAATTTTTTTCAATATCAGCAAATACAACTTTTGCTCCTGCCATCTCAACCGCATAAACAGTTCCTATTGCTGTATGGGAAGGAACTATTACCTCATCTCCTTTTCCTATATTTAAAGCTTTTAATCCTAAATGAATTGCGTCTGTGCCGTTTGCTACAGCTACAGAATATTTAATATTAAGATATCTTGAAAAATTTTTTTCAAAAAGCTTTACATTTTTTCCTAAAATATAAGATCCGTCTTTTAGTACTTTTGTAATTGCTTTTTCAAGATTTTTTTTATCTTGATTATAAGAATGATATGGTTCAGTAAAATTTATCATTTATTTAAATTAATTATTTTGTCAGCAAATTTTGTAACATTATTCCTATGAGAAATAATAATTACAGCAAACTTTTTTTTACATTTCTTTATATTATTTAAAATTTTATTCTCAGTATTTATATCTAATGCTGAAGTTGCCTCATCTAATATTAAAATTCTAGGTTGTTTTAATAATGTAATGGCTAAAGCAATTCTTTGTCTTTGACCACCAGAAATTTTTGTTCCTTTTTCACCTAATTTTGTATTTAAACCATTTTTTAAATTAAAAACAAATTTATCGGCTTCTGCAACTCTTAATGAATCATTAATTAAATTTTTATTTAACTTTTTAGAATTACCTAAAGTTAAATTATTTAAAATAGTATCGTTATAAAGAAAATAATCTTGTGGTATATAACCAACTAAGTCTTTCTTTAACTTTGTTATTTCAGGTTTAACTATCCTATTATCAATTAAAATCTCACCTTTAGTTGGATTTAGTAAACCACAAATAATATCAACTAAAGTTGTTTTCCCTATTCCTGAAGAACCTTTTAATAAAGTAATTTGGCCTATTCTTAGTTTTAAAGAAATATTTTTTATAATTTCTTTTTTATCATATGAAAAAAAAATATTCTTTAATTCTATAGAATTAGAAATATTTTTAACCTCAACTTCTTTCTTGTCATAATTTATTTTTAAAACTTTATTTAAATTAGTTATTTTTTTATAAGGAGCTTCACATTGGGCAAGTTTATGTGAAAACTTTTGAATTCTTCCCATACCCTGGGTAAGTCTTAGAAATAATGCAGATAAAACTGCTATTCTTTCTATCGGAAAACTTATGTTTACTAACAAATAATATATTCCAAACAATAAGCTTGTTGTAAAAAAGATATTTTGGAAACAAATAATATTTTCTTGGAAAAAAACAAACTTCTTTGTATTTTTATTAATATTCTCAATATTTGTAAAAAGTATTTTTTTTATTCTGTTTTCTTCTCCCGAAACTTTTAAATGTTTCAAACTGCTCATTATTTCAACAAATTTTTTATTAAAAACTGACCTTACTACAGTGTCTTTTTTTCCTAATTTTTTAGTAGCATCAATAAATCGTTTTAAAATAAAAATAATTAAAAAACTTATCGTAATTGCTGCAAATGTTATTTCCCATGAAACAAAAAAACTTAAAGTAATTAACATTAAACACTGAAGAAAAGAAACTATTATATGGCAAGTTATAGAATAAGCGTTTGCGGGAGACTCTGCTTCTCTATTTATAGAATTAACGAGAGCGCCTAAAGATAATGAATTAAAAAAATTAAATTTTGTAGATATCAAATTATTAAGAAATTTCTTACGTGATAATGAAATTAATTCTGACCATACTCTGGTTATTTGCCAAGTTGAAAATGATAAAAATATATGTTTTAGGATTAATAACGATCCAAATAAAAGTAAAAATGTTCTTACTTCAAAGTCTAGCCCAATATAATTAAATACTTTAAGTATATATTTACTAAATCCAGAAATTTCATTTAAATCGTTATTTAATATTATTTCTAAAAAAGGCAACAATAACCCAAAACCTATTGCTTCTACAAAAGTTGCAAGAATAATAACAAAAACATTAATTAATGTTGCTGTAGGAAAATTTTTAACTGTATCAAAAATAATACCGTACATGCTTTTTACTGATTTAAGTTTGCTGAAATAACTGCTAATCATGAATATTATATTTTTTTGAAAGGAAAATATTTATTAATAAATAATTTATTTTTAGATAAAAATTTAGCTTCTTTTATCAAATTGAAAAAATTTAATTCTTTAAAATCTATTTGATCATCTTTATTTAAGTTTATATTTACAATCTTGCATCTTTTCTTAAGTAAGTTTAATGCTTCAGCATGTAATTTTAATCTTGGAAAACTAAAAAGAATAATTGGCAAATCTAATCGTAAAGCAGTTTTAAATGCAGTTGAATTTGGAGAATCAAATATTATTATTTGTTTGCTCCAACTTATTTCATTAAAATTATTATTAATAATATTAACTTTTAATCCATTTGATACTTTATTTATTATTAGATTTGAAGAATCCGGATGTGGTTTCAAAGCAAATTTCATCTTTTGTTTTTGTAAATTTCTAATTATTTTCCTTTGAAACGGAATTAATAAATTATCAGGATAAAAATATTCTAAATTTGAACTATCTTCAATATACTTAGACGTAACATAGACTAAATCAAAATTAATTATTTTTTTTCCTGAACCACTATTCTTTATTAATGTTGTCGCCCAATCAACTTTTGTTTTATTACTTTGATTTCCTCTAAACTTAAAACTTATTTTAGAATTCTTTACCATACCTTTTGCTTCATACGGGCCAAAGGTTACAAATTTATCTGCAAAATCAAATTCATAAGAACAATCTAAGTCTGTTTTAAAATAACCACTTCCCATACCATGATCAAAAACTACTACTTTGCCTTTATTTTTCTTTACTCCATACGCAAAAAGTCTATTTAACGGTATTCCCATTGTTCCTGAATAAAAAAATAAAGGAGTTTTTTGTTTCTCAATATGTTCTTTATGTTGTCTATACCAAGCAACTAATAATGAAGTGTTAATAAAAAAAATATTTGATAATTTATTTATTTCTCTTTTTGAAAAACAAAATAAATTTCTTTTATAAATATTTTCAATAAACTTTGAAAGTTCTCTATCTGAATCTTGAATTCTAATTTTTTTTTTAATAAACCATTCGTTGAAATTACTTAAATAAAACTTTTTTTTCTTTTTTTTAAAATAAGAAATTAATAAATCTGTTGGTGAAAATGTTAAAGATTCTTGAGAATGAAAAAATAGTTTTGGTTTATAAAAATTGTCTATATAAAAAAGACTTTTTAAATACCTTAATATTTGAAAAAAAAAATAACTTTTCCCTTTAGGAATCTTTTGCAAAATTTTTATTCTTGGTAAAATTGTTTTTTTATTTATTTTTTTTTTTAAAGAAAAAATCTCAGATATTAAAATAGTTACATCGGTAAATATTAATTTCATTAAATCTTTATCAAAATTAAATTTATTATTCTTTTGATTTAAAAAAGAAGAGTAATTAATCCTAAAATTATCTATTATTTTTCTTTCATGTAGATAATTTTCTATTAAATTTTTTTTTAAAATCTTATTTATAGTTCTAGTCTCTTTTTCTACCATATTTCATTCTGTACGCTTGACCTGAACCAAAACTTTTTTCTTTTTGATTTTTATCAATATCTCTAACGCCTAACAAATATTTTTGGTATTCGTTTAAATTATTTAATACTTTTTTATCAATATATTTTTTTTGATTTAATAACTGTGGTAAATTTCTATTTCTTATATCAATAAGTATTATTCTTCTTTTATTTCCTGAAATATTTCCTGTACCACCATGCCAAAGATTTCCATTAATAACAACAATGCTACCTTTTTTAAGAAAAACTAATTTTTCTTTTTTGTGCGTTAAATTAACATTTTTAATATGATCATCTGGCCAACCTAATTTTTTATGAGTTCCTGGCACAACCCTTAAAGGGCCATTTGTTTTGTTTGTATTATCTAATACTATTTGCACTAAAACAGATTCAAAAGGGTCTTTATGTTTAGTTCTTGGCAACCAATCAATATGTAAAATTTGATTTCCAGTACCAATCAAAGGATCTCTAAAATCAACAGCTCCAATTTTTATATCATTATTTACCATATATTCAGAAGTTTGGGCTATTTCGGGTAATACTATTAATTCTTTAAAAATATCATTTTTATTAATTAAATTTCCTAATCTTCTAGCTCCTTTTTCAAATGGCTTGCCTTTTTTATAATATTCTTCTTTGCCTTCCCATCCTGCTTTACTTTTTTCTTTAGTAATCAAATTCTCTAAGATTTTATGAATCTTTTTTAAATTCTTTAAAACAAAATTATTAGGAGGAAAAATAATAAATCCATCTTTATCTATTATTTTTTTTTGCTCTTTACTAAGTATAAATTGTTTATTCATTAATATCTCTAGATAGTAAATCTTTTAAATTTTGTTTTCTTTTAATTAAAATAAATTTTTTCTTTTCAAATGCTAGTACAGGAGGCGAAAATTGTATAAAATTCCATGACTGAGAGAAACTATATGCTCCCGCATAAGAAGTGTATAACACATCATCTTTATTTAATTCATTTAATTTTATATTATTTCTAAAACAATCAGATTGCATACACAATGGTCCATACAAATTATATTTCTTAATTTTTTTATTTTTATTATTAATTTTAAAAAAATTATGTTTTCTATATTTTCCAGATGGTAAAATATTAACACCTGCATCTAATATCACAGAATCTAAAGTTTTGCCTCTTAATCTTTTTACTTTTGTTACTAAAAAGAAACTTTCATCTACTAAAAATCTACCTGGTTCTAAAATTAATTTTGGCAACTTATTCTTAAAAATCTTTTTTATTGGATTTGAAATAGCTTTTATATACTGATTTGTTGTAGGAACATTCCATATTTTTTTTTTGTAATCTTTGAATGGCAAATTTGTTGCAAAACCACCACCTAAATCTAAATATTTTAAATCGATTAAATCATTTTTCCCTAAAAAATATGCAAACTTTGATACTGCCGATGAAGCATTTTTATAAATTTTTGTATCTAAAATATTTGTTCCTATATGCATATGAAGACCAACAATCTTTAAATTTGGCATTTTCTTTTTTACTATTTTTGCAACCTTAGTTGCTTCTTGATTATCTAAATTAAAGCCAAATCTAGACCACGTTTTTTTTCCTAACTTCGTGTAAATTCTTATTCCTATTTCTAAAATTAAATTTAATTTCATTGCAACTTTCTGTACAATTTCTAATTCAGTAAAATTATCGATATTAATTCTGCATCCTAATTTAGAAAGTTTTATTAAATCTTCTTCTGATTTTAATGGCCCATTTATAACAACGTCTTTATTTAATAAGTTTAATTTTTTTACAATAAGAATCTCAAATCCAGAGATGCATTCAGGATAAGCTCCAAAACTATAAGCTTTTTTTACTACAAATGGTAAATAATTAGTTTTTACAGAGTAAGTAATTTGTGAATTTGAATAATTTTTTTTTAAAGATGCTTTTAAATCATCAATTTTCTTTTTCATGATATTAGGAAAAAAAATAAAAAAAGGGGTGTCATGAGCTTTTATTATATTTTTAACCTTAGAATTAATTAAAATAGTATTTAGTTTTTTCTCATTCATTTGTTTTTACAAAAATTTCTCCCCAATATCTCATCATTTTAATTTTTGATATTTTTTTATTAATATTTTTTATACCAATATTTAAATAAATGGCATTTTCTAATAATGAATACCCAGCTCTTGCAGAAATTATAATTGGTGCGCTTGGTCTTACATTAATTTCATATAATAATAATTTTCCTTTTTTATTTTTTTTTTGATATGCCATTTCTAAATTTACTAAATTATTAAATTTAATTTTAGAAAAAATAGTTAGTAAATATTTTTTAATTTTTAAATCTTTATCTACTGATCCTTTTTCTAAAGAACCGTGTTTAGGAAGTAACCTTTTTTGCGCTAAATAATTTATGATTTCACCATTATTAGCTAATACGTCAATATTGAAATCTTCTCCTTCTAAATATTCCATCAAAATAAAATTTTTAGAAAAATTTTTTTCTAAAATGATTTTTTCTAATCTTTCTTTAGTTATAAATAATTCTTTCTTTTGTTTTGTAACTTCATCATATTCGTCAAAGTTAGCATTTAATATTCTAAATCCCCTTCCCCCTCTTTGATCTACTGGTTTAAACACAACTTTTTTTTTTGGATAACCAAGTTTTTTTAATGAATAATTTAATTGTTTAATACTTTTTGGAGAAAAAAATTTTGGATAATCTATTTTTTCCTTTTTTATAAATTCCATTAAATTTAATTTATTAGAAACAAATTTTGTTATTTTGTAATTAGAAACTAAAACTTTTACTCCTAGCTTATTAAATTTATTTATATTTTTTGATAGATTTAAAGCCTCTTCATCAGAAAATGGGATAATTATATCTACTTTATTTTTTTTACAAATATTTATTAATTCCTTAATAAATGAGCTTGAACCTCCATTGCTGACTTTAAAAAATAAATCTGCAAAATATTTTCCTAATGCGTCATCATTAATATCTGTAGATATAACTTTTGTATTAATTCTTTTTAAATTTTTTAAATGATTTATAACACCTGGCGCATGGTATGCGCCACCACAAGTAACTAAAACAACTATTTTTTTTTTCAATGAAATTATACTAGAAACTATTTTCTTTTTATTGCTATTCCAAACCCGCAATTAAAGTAATATTTTTTGCAAACTATTTCTTTAAATGAAAATTTTTTATTTTTTTTCAAAGTAGACCATGCTTTACCAACGCCAGGGTACTCTTTGTTATAAATATCGTGCATAACAATAATGCCTTTATTATTTATTAAATTAGTTGATATATTAATATCGTTTATGACATCTTTATATTCATGGCTTCCATCTATTAAAATTAAATCAAAGGGGCTAAACTTTTTTAAATTATTTTTAATTTCTTTAGAACTAGAACTACCGCATAATAAAATTAATTTTTTTCTCTGAACATTCGCAAATAAATCATTAGCGTTGATATCGCATGCAAAATTATCAACTGCAACTATTTGATTAAATTTAAAAAATCTATTAAAAATAGTGTTTGTCTTTCCACTAGCAAAACCAATTTCTAAAAAACTTTTAAAATTAGATTTTTTTTTTTGAAATTTATTAAGAAAAAAAACTAACTCAGATAGTTCTTCTGGAATTTGTAATAAATGATTTCTACTTCCATCATAAATTTTATATCCCCCATATTCAGAATTTGTTTGATGCCTTAAAAATTCTTTAAAAGATTTCTTTTCTTTATTCGTATTTATTGATTTAAATATATATTTATCATTCATATTTTAATATCCCTTATTAATATTGAAGCATCTTTTTTTTTTGCAACTTTTAATGTTTTACCTTTAATTTTATTTAATTGATTTATAAATAAACCTGAACTAGATCTTTTAAAACTTATATTTAAATTATTTATTTTAGTTCCAGAAGATAAGTCTTTTTTTGCTACAATCCTTCTTCTCATAAAATTTTTATTTTTTATTTCTTTTTTTGAATTAAATATTTTTTCAGTACCTAATGAATTTTCTGTAAACCTTATATTATCAACTAATTCTTTTAATTGCTTTGGATTGACAGAAAAGGAATGATCAGGGCCTAATAATTTATTATCTAATGTAAAATGTTTTTCTATTATTTTTGATCCAAGAGTTACAGCTATCGCTGGAGCTAATGTTCCTAGTGAATGATCTGAATATCCCCAAATTACTTTTGGAAAAACCTTTTGTAAACTTAAGATTTGTTTTAAATTTAATTCACTAGAAGAGCTTGGATATATAGAAACACAGTGTAAAACTGCCAGTTTTTTATTTATTTTATATATTTTATCAATTATATTTTTAATTTCTTTTATATCTGACATGCCTCTTGAAATAATCATGGGGAGTTTAGTTTTAGCATAATATTTTAAATTACTTATATTATCAAAATCATCTGATCCAACTTTTATAGCCTTTATGCCAATTTTCTTTAATAATTTAAAATTTATAGGATCTTGAACTGTTGACATAAATATAATTCCAATTTTATCGCAATATTTTTTAATTTCTTTCCATTGAGAAACTGAAAATTCATGTTTTTTATACAAATTATATAAATTCCAAATCTTTTTCTTTCCATTTGAATAAAGTTCAATTTTTTGTTTTTTATCTGCGCAAAATTCACTAGCAGTAAAAGTTTGAAATTTAATACAATCAGCGCCAGCTTTTTTAGCCTCATTAGCCATTTTTTTTGCTAAAGAAACCCTACCGTTATGATTTATGCTTGCTTCAGCAATTATAAAACATGGGTATCCTGCCCCTATTTTTTTTTTTCCTATTTTTATAAATTTATTCATCAAATTTCTTAATTATTAACTTTGCTATATTTAAACTTCCCTCAGAATGAAATATATTTGGATTGTTTATTTTATATTTATTTCTAAAAGATTTTTTATTAATAAAATCTTTTATTAAAGAACCAACTTTTCTTTTTTTTAAATTTTTGTAAAAACCTAAATTTAAAGCACATTTTTTTTTAACCAAAAATTTAGTTATAATTCTTTGCGTCTTATCAAGTGAAACTAAAAGCTGTGGTATTCCTAAAGCAGCTAATTCTAAAGACATATTTCCAGAAGAACTAATAGCAAAATAAGATTTCTTCATTACATTTGAAGGTTTTTCTAAATCATAAAATATTTTAATATTTTTATATAATTTTGAAAATTTTTTATATATTTGTTTTTTATATTTATATGCTCCCCCTAACAAAACATAAATTTCTTCATTTTTTAACTCATTAACAAAGTTACTTAAAAACCAAGAAGTAACATTATCAGGATCCCCTGCTCCCATAGTGATAAGAATTTTGCTTTGATTATTATTTACTTTTTTATTGTTACTATTTATAAATTCCTTTCTAATCAAATTAGTCTTTTTTCCATACAAAGGGATAATTGATTTATTATTTTTTTCAGAAGTACCAATTAATATATTTGAATAGCTTTTATTCTTCTTTAACTCATTTATTAAAACTAGAAAAAAGTATTTTGAATATTCTTTTAAGTAATAATCTTTTAGGCAAAAGGTATCGCAAATCAATATAGAGTTATTATTATCTTCTAAATTAGAAAATTTTTTCATAAAAAGTAAATCTTTTTTTGTTCCTAATGAAAATGGACATTTATAAAACTTAAAACCATTTTTTTTTATTCTTTTAAAAACATTATGATTATCTGAAAAAACAAAAAAAATAATTTTTTTTAAACCTAATTTTTTAAAACCTAATGCTAATTCGATAGATCTAGTGATATGACCAAGTCCTAAATCAGACCCGCCATCACATCTAAAAAAAACATTTTTATTTAGAAGTCCAGCCACCATCAATGCTAAAATTTGCTCCTGTTACGTAACTTGATGAATCAGAAAGTAAATAAATTATTGCTCCAGTTATTTCTTTTGGATTACCCACTCTTCCAATTGGGATGTTTTTAATTAACCTTCTTTTGAAATTTTTATTTTTTTTTAAAATACTTTCTTTAGGAAAAGCTCCAGGAGATATTGAATTTACCCTTATATTTTTTTTTGCTAAATAGCTTGCAAGATATTTAGTCATATGTATTAATCCAGCTTTAGTTGCGCCATAATGTACAGGATTAGTTAAAACATTTTCATCATATACACTAAAATTAGGGATAGTTATTCCGTACATGGAAGCAATATTAATTACACTTAAAGTATTATTTTTTTTAAAATTTTGAAAAGTTTTAATTATATTTTTAATTAATATAAAAGGAGCAATTAAATTATATTTCGTAGCTAATAAAAAATCCTCTTCGTCAATATTTTCTATTGATCCATCTTTACCACTATATGCGTTATTAATTAAGCCATTTATAACTTTATGTTTTTTTTTTACATAATTTATACAATTTTTTATTGATGAGCTATTAGTTACATCCATTTTATAAATATCAACTTTCTTATTATCCTTAAAAAAATTATTCTTTACTTTTTTTAACTTATTTAAATTTTTTGATGTCAATATTACATGCGCATCACTATCTAAAATACTTTTTGATATTTCTAATCCTAGATGTCCAGTTGCACCTGTAACCAATACAACTTTATTTTTTAATGAAAAAATATTTTTTACCATTCGTAAGGTTTTATTAATCTATCTGGAATATTAACAAATGTTTTTTTTATCTTATAAATCATTTCTTCAGACATGTGTGGTTTTTTTGAAATACTTAAGATATTTTCTAATTGTTTTTTATTATCTATCCCTAGAATTATATGTGAAATCCAATTTGTAGATAAAGCATATCTTAAACATAATTCTAAATTAGATCTAAAATTAAATTTTTTTTTTAAATTATTTATATTTGTTAATATTTTATTTGAATCTACCCAACTTGGCCAAAAATTTTTCTTAGATAAAAGAAGACCTTGTAAAAAAATACTCCTTGCGTAAATTTTTACATCAGGTCTATTATCTAACAACTTTCGGAATTTTATGTTATGCCATCTATAGTCAAGAATATTAAAAGGAATTTGCAAATGTTTAATATTTTTCTCATTTAATGCTTGTGTCGCCTCCTTAATATTATCAACAGATGCCCCTAAACTATTGATTATACCACCTCTTTTTAATCTAATAAGTTCCTTCCACATAATCTTTTTTTTCAAACTATATTGTTTCCAGTCATGTAAAAAAACAACTTCGATACTTTTTTTTCCTAAACATTCTAATGATTTAGAAATGCTTTCAGAAACTTTTTGTTTAATTATTTTATTAGATAAGGAGCTATAATTATTTATTGTACCGAAGGTGTCAAGTTTAGTAAAAATATTATATTTAAAACTTTTTATTTTTGTCTCCGCTTCTCCATAAATTCTAGCAGTATCAATAAAATTTATTCCTTTTTTCTCAGCAAATCTTAAAATTTTATTTGTTTTATGACTATCAATTTTTTTTTTTTTAATACCGTAATTCATTCCAAAATTGGCAGTTCCTATTCCAATCCTACTTAAATTTGATAACTTATCTAATTCTAATAATTTGGTTAATAAATTTTTCCAACTAACTTCAGTAAAATCATTTTTATAAAACTTAAATAAATTTAACATTCTTAAATAATCATCGAATGTGTCGATTGAACATTTTAAATTATTTGTTTTTTTTACTTTTAGATCTGAATAAGATAAATTTTTTTTATTTTTAATATTTCTTTTAATCCACGTTGCTACATGTTCTTTATCATATGATGATTTAGAATTATAATAAGCTTTTCTTAATTCTTTGACAAAAAAAATCTCTATACATAATCCAAAAGCTAATCCGTTTTTTGGTGAATCAAAATATAAATATTTATATTTTTTTTCTTTAAATATTTTTAAACATTTCTTTACTAAATTTGCATCAGGTATTGGGTTATCCGCAGTTGCCCTAATTATAATATCTTCATCTTTAAGGTCTAATGATGAATAATAAAATCTAGAAAGCACATTATTTAAACTTCCTCTAAAAAACTTAATTCTATTTTTTTCTAAAATTTTACAAAGCTTGTCGTCACTTTTATTATTTGATGTTGCTATAATTAAATTTTTCTTATTTTTTAGCCTTTTTGCACATAAAACTGTTAACGGTGTATTACATAAAGAAATTAAGGATTTACCGGGTAATCTTTTAGATGTTGTTCTCGATTGTAATATAATTCTATATTTCAAATCTTTATCTTATTATTAGATATTTTTAATTTTTTTTTATTGATCTAATTAAATTAAAAGACTCAGCGTATTTGAGACCTGACTGACTTCCTCTAAAAGTTGCAAGAGCTTTAATAGTCTCAATAGATCTTGGATGAGGACTTTTTTTAAATTCTTTCTTATATGCTTTTATTGCTAATATTTTCTTTTTTAATGTTTTAGAAATATCAAAAAAACAATTTGCATTAAATGCATTTAAATAATTCCACTCTGAACTAGATAATATTTCGAAGGAATAAATATTTTTTAAAAAAATTTTATCAAAAGGTCTTGTCGCCGCCAACATTGCTTTGTTAATTATAGTATGATCATTGTTTACATCGTTTTGTGCGTGAGTAAATATATTTGTTGGCATAAAATCATAAACTTGTTTTTCTATTGTTTTTGTTATGTCTAAAAAAGAAATTTGATCTAAATTTAAACATTGATAATTGTTAAAAAAAATTTCTTCTTTATTAACACCTAGAATTTTTAAAGCTTTTAAAGCGCATTTGTTTCTATAATCAATTTCCTTTTTCACTTTAAACGAACCAATATCTTTTTGTAAATATCTTGCACTTATACCTTCAGCTAAAAAAACTACTCTAACTTTTATTTTTTTTTCTCTAAGAAATGCTATTGTACCGCCGCATCCTAAAACATCATCATCTGGGTGTGCGGCAACAATTAAAACTTTATCTTTTTTTTCAAAATTCATTGCAACTTTTTAAATCATTAACTAAATAAAAAATACCATCTTCTATAGTAGGCATAGGTTTATTAAAAATATTTTCTATCTTTTTAACAGACATTGACATATTTTTTGGACGATAAGCTTTTAATTTAATATTTTTAACATTAGTAAATTTAGACTTAAATTTTTTTAAATTTAATTCTTTTGCTACTTTATATAAAAACATACCTTTTGAAATACTATTTTTTGCTCCTAAATTTACTATACCATGAGCTTTTCTAGCTTTAATTAACTTAACAATATAATCACATAAATGTTTAACATATACCGGATTAAAAAAAATATCCTTTATAAGACTTACTTGTCTTTTTTCTTTAATTTCATTAATAAACCAATCTATTAAAGAGTCTTTATGCTTAGGAAAAAAACCATAAAAATTAGTTCTAACAACTAAACTGTTTTTTAAAGATAATACCACTCCTTCAGAAAGAAATTTTGTTATAGCGTAAAAATTTTTTGGATTCGCACTTTTTTCATCACTTAAATTAGAATTATCATACAATTGGTCAGTTGATAAATAAATAAATCTTATTTTCTTTTTTTCTGACCAATCGACTAAATTTTTTGTAGTTAAAAAATTTATTTCATGTGCTTTATTAAAATTTTCCTCACAAAAATCTACTTTTGTAATAGCTACTAAATGAATAATGATTTCAGGTTTAATTTTATTTAAAAAATTTTCTACTTTATTCTTATTTGTTAAATCTAATTTATAACCATTCTTAGGTTTGTTTTTATTTCCTATTGGAAATAAATTATATTCTTTATTAAGAAAATTTATTAAAGTGCTTCCTAGTTTCCCACTTGCTCCAGTTAGAACTAATTTTTTTTTCATTAAATTTTTTTTAAAAAAATTTCTCTAAAGATAAAAGATCTTTTCTTGTTAACCATGTTTTATTTAAATTGCTAGTATATTCAAAATTTTCTTGAACCTTATTACCTTTTATTTTATTTTTTTTTAATCTTTCGCTATCCCATTGATGAATATTTGGCTCTATAACATATCTATCTTTACAATCATAAGTATATCTGGAATCTTCTTTTGTTATCATTGTTTCGTGTAGTTTTTCACCTGGTCTAATACCTATTTCCTCTAATTTTTTGTCAGAACAAAATGAATTTATAAAATCAGTAATTTTCATGCTTGGAATTTTAGGAACATAAATTTCTCCCCCACTCATTAAATCTAACGAAGATAAAACAAATTCTACTCCTTGATCTAAAGTTATCCAAAATCTAGTCATTCTTTTATCAGTTATTGGCACTTTCTTTAATTTTTTTTCAATTACATTTTTAATAATCCAATAAATACTTCCCCTAGATCCAATTACATTTCCATACCTAACAACAGAAAACCTAGATTTTACATTTGCTGCTAAATGATTTCCTGAAATAAAAATTTTATCAGCTGCTAATTTGCTAGCTCCATATATATTAATTGGATTTGCTGCTTTATCAGTAGATAAAGCAATTGTTTTCTTTACATTTGAATTGATAGCTGCATGGATAATATTTTCTGCTCCAAATATATTTGTTCTTATACATTCAAATGGATTATATTCAGTTGAAGGAACGTGTTTTAAAGCGGCGGCATGAATTATAAAATCTACTCCTTTTGTAGCCATTATCAATCTTTCTCTGTCTCTTACATCTCCAATAAAGAAACGTAAAATATTAGAATATTTCTTTAGTTCATTAGCCATTTCATTTTGTTTATGTTCGTCCCTTGAAAAAATAATTAATCTTTTTGGTTTATATAAATTAAGAATTTTTTTTGTAAATGCTTTCCCAAAAGATCCAGTACCACCAGTTACTAAAATTGACTTATTATTTAAATTTAAATTTGAATTGTAAAAATTAAATTTCATAAGTTTTTCCTTCATAGCTACCGCACTCTAACCCGAAAGAAGGAATAGAGAAAAAAAATACTTCTAATTTTCTATACAGGCTCAATACTATTATAAGGTAAATTTAAATTTATTTCCCTACCTAACAAACTCATAATTAAAAAAACATTTTTACTATCTATTTTCTTTTTAAATTTAGCTTGTTTTCCTTTGAAAGGACCTTCTAAAATCTGATACAACCTTCCCATAATCGGTTTTTGTATCTTTGATATTATAATAAAGTTATTTTCATCTTCAGCTGCTTTCAAGCTGTCTATATCAGAAAGATTAACTGATGATAGAGTGTTAGATATAGAAAGTAAAGATGTGACACCCAATGTATTATTAATTTTTGACCAATTGCTGTTATTCAAATCAAATTGAACAAATAAATATCCAGGAAATAATGGTTTTTTTAAATGAATTATTTTATCGCCCATCTTTTTAATTGTTTTTATAATTGGAGAATAAACTTTAAAATTTTGATTAATTAAATTAATCTTAGCAAAATCTTCCTTTAAGCGTTTTGTTTTTACAACATACCAATTAAGCATTTGATCCCCCTCTCTAAATATTTAATATTTTTGGTATAATTATTTTTTCTTTATCTAAATTTCTTTTTAAAAAATCTAATGATTTAAAAGAATTTTTCATATCACATAAAATTATTTTATCTATTTTTTTTACCGGTAAATAATTACAAATTTCTAATCCAAAAAATTCTTTTTTATTAGTAGCCGAAATATATATTCCGCCAAAATTAATATTAAGCTCTTTGGCAGTTAAAATTAGCACTTCTGCTAGTTCACTTTGCCCATATAAATATATTTTCTTTATTCCTTTTTTCTTACAATTAGAAAGAATTTGATTACATTCGTTTCTCATATTTCTATACAATGAAAAAGAAGAGCTAAGATATTCAGCAGTTAATTTACTTTTTTCTATAAAACCTTTAGGAGTTAAATAATAAATATATCTTTTCTTAGGAACCGACCTAATTTTAACCCAACCTTTCGACACACATCTTTTTATATAAGAGTTAGCCAAACCTGCGGAAATACCTAATTTGAAAGAAATATTTCTTTGAGAAGAATTAACCCCACTTTGAATATCTGTTAAAATTTTTAAAATATTCTTTTTATCTGTGGTTGATTTAAGATTAGGAAAAACTTTCATAATTACATGTATTCATATTATGAACAATAATGTTCATATAATGAACAATTTAACTATAAATGCTTTTAATACAAGAAAAAAATAAAAAAAATAACTATATTATTTTTTAATATTAATTAAATAAATAAAGTACTTTTAAATTAAATGAAAACTTCAATTATTAAATATTTACCATTATTTTGTCTTTTATACAGTGATGTAAATGCTGAAGAACTAAGCTTTAAAATAGAAAAAATTTTAAATGGATTCGCAAAATATTCTAGCATTATTGAAGAAAATAAAAACTCAAGCAATTTTTATGTAATAAGCAGATATGAAGGAAAAGCATATAAAGTTGTTAATGAAAAGTATGAAAAAGAAATTTTTTTAGATATTAAACATAAACTAAGAAATGAATCTTACTCAGACCATGAAGAGGGTTTGTTAGATTTAGCATTTCCAAAAAATCTTGAAGAAACTAAAAAAGTTTATGTTTCTTATACAATTCCAAAAAAAGAAGATGATGGTAATTTTTTAATAATAAGTAGGTTTAATATATCAAATGATCTTAAAAAGGTATTACCTGAAACTGAAGAAATATTATTTAAATTAGAAAAAAATACAACTGCTCATCATGCCGGGCAATTAGAATTTAGCCCTAAAGATAACTTTCTATATATAGCAATCGGTTCTGTAGCAGGTGAGTTTAATCAAACTGAAGACACGGCGCTTGCTCAAGATCTGTCAAATTTATGGGGTAAAATATTAAGAATAGATGTTGGTGATCACAAATCAAAATACAAAATCCCTAATGATAATCCTTTCATTGATATAAAAGATGCAAAAAAAGAGATTTGGTCATATGGACTAAGAAACCCAGCAAAATCATCTCTTCATTTTGATAATATAACTGGTGATTTATATATAACAGATACTGGAGATTCGTCTTGGGAAGAAATAAATTTCCAAAATAATTCTAGTAAAGGAGGACATAATTATGGTTATCCTATGACTGAAGGTACACATTGTAAAATATCTAAAAATAATATCCCTTGTTATAAAAGTAATATAGACTGGCCAGTAATAGAATATAGTCATGGAATGGGAGGATGTTCAGTTATTGGAGGAGGAATGTACAGAGGTAAAAATAAGAATTTAAATAACTCATACATATTTACAGATTGGTGTAATGGTCAAGTTTTTGGATTAAAAAAAATTAATAATATATGGCATGGATCTGAAATATTAAATGATGTTGATGAAATTCACCCGCATTCTATGTCTTCAATAAAAGGTGTTATATATTTATCAGATAGATTGACAGGAAATATTTATAAATTAAATTTAGATAACGAACAAAAAAATATTGTTTGGAAAGAAGCTATACCTATGTTTAGCAGCGCAGCATTTGGATCATATTATGAATTAGAAGAAATAAAAACTTCAACTTCATGGAAAATTACTAAACCTTTAAGATGGTTTATAAACAAAACGAAAAATTTATTTAACTAATTTTGGAAAGAAACAAAAAAAAGTATGATTGATAACTAAAAAAGATAAAAAAACAAAAATTAACCATAAAAAAACTTCATCAATTCCAAAAAGAAAAATAGAGATAGGGCTTAACCAAAAAACAAAAAGAATTACTAAAATAATAAATCTAGAATATTTTTTTTCAGTAGAAGAGATAGATGTTAAATATGGAATTACTAAAAGTAAAAAAATTAATCTATAATCCCAATTAGCACCTAAAATAAAACTTCCAGAAAAAATAAATGCTCCTGCAATCATTTCTGGATAAGAATTATTATAATTAATTAATTTATAATTAATGATATTTCTCTTTTTTTTAAAAAAAATAATTACTAATAAAAGAATTGACGAAATAAAAAATATTTTAGAAATAATAAAGTTATTATTTTTTAATTCTAATGGAAATATAAAAGGATCAATTGTTTCTCTTAAAGAAATCAAACTTATATCAAAATTTAAAAAAAAATCTCTATAAGCTTCAATTTTATTATAAAAATTAAATAAATTAGCTTCAAAAACGTTATAACCATAAGAAAAAAAAGGAGATTCTAATGTATTTTGTTTAATTAAATTAATTTGATCAAAATTAAAAATAAAATAAAAAATAAATAATATGAAAGTTATTAAAGAAAAAATTTTGTTGTAAAAGTTCTTTTTAAAGAAAACAAAAACTGCAAATATAGGATAAAACTTAATTAACGCTGCAGTAAATAAAATTAAGTATCCAAAAAAAACTTTATAGATATTATCAAATCTACATAAATATAAAAAAAATAAAACTAAACTAAAAATTAATAAATCACTATTACCTCTTTCAACTGCAAGCATTGTTACAGGTGACAAAATTAAAAATAAATAAATATAGAAATTTTTCTTTGTTTTAATATTAATTAATTTAAAAAGACTAAAATAAAACAATAAAACGAATAGGATCCCAAAAAAATATAAATATTTTAGATTAATACCCATTTTAAGAAAATTGAGCCATATAGGCATATAATTAAATATTCTATTCCATGGGTCACAACTCCTAAACTGATCATAATAGTCAGTTAGAGTATTACTAATTAACTTACAATCACTAGTTACAAAAAAAGGATAAATATCTGAAAAAATTTTTTCTTTAGCAGGAACCCCTAAAAAAAACCAAAATTGATTAACATCAATTGATAGCAAATAACTTAAAAAAAAAATTGTTAAAAAATAAGTTATAATTGAAATAAAAAGATATTTTTTAAAATAAAAATTATTATTTTCATTAGGCGTAAATTTTGAGTATAAAATCATTGTGTAATAGAAAATTTAAAGTGATATAAAATATATCAAATAAAAGTTAAAGTTTAAAATGAATAAAATTATAAATTTAGAAAAAATAAAAAAAAAAAAATTTTTTTTCGTTTTCCTAATAAGCTTTACTTTATCTTCTTTATTAACTCTATATTTAAACATAAATTTTAATATATTAGACAAAAACTATGAAAGTTTAGATTATATAAGACCAGCTTTAACACTAAACAATGAAGCATCGTTTATAGAATTTTTTAATTCATTATCAGCCAGATTACCTACCTATCCTCTGTTAATATCTTTTTTATTTAAAATCTTTGGAGAAAATAACTATTTATCTATTTTATTATTCCAATGTTTTATCCATGGAATTACAACTGTAGTTTTATTAAAAACTGTTGAACTGTTTACAAAAAAATTTTTTTTAATCAGTTTCTTTTTAATTGCTCTTAATCCAAATATTTTTTGGCAAACCGGAATAATTCTTCCAGAAACTTTAATGGTTTTATTTATTGCTTTAGGAATTTATTTTATGCTTGTCTTTCTAATTAAAAAAAACCTTATTAAATATTTAATTTTTAGTTCATTTTTCTTTGGATTGTCTTATATAACCAAACCATCTGCTATATTTTTACCTACTTCTATATCTTTATTTGTTTTTTTAATATTTTTTTTTAGAAATAAATCTAATTTTTTAAGAAGCTTAATATTTTCAACTATTCCATTAATAATAATTTATTTATTAGCTTCCCCTATTTATTATTATAATTATTTAAATACAAATAAGCTAAATCTAACCTACCAAAAAGGTGGACATCTTTTGCAATATGTTTACCCATGTTTATCTAATAAATGGGGTTGTGGTGAAAGAAATAAAATAGCTCTTAAAAAAGCTTTAAATTTACAAGAAGAAGCTTTTGAAAAAAATAAAGATTTAATTGAAATAGAGTCTTCTGGTAACAAGCATAAAAAATCTATAATTGAATCTGATATACAAACAGAATTATTTATTAAACTTTTGAATGAAGATATTGAAAAAGAACAAATAATAACTTCTGTTACTGGTTCATATATAAAAACTTTATTTCATACATCTGTTATATCAATTCTACAAAAACACGGTGTTAAGTATTCCGAATTTTCTTATAAATCCTATTCAAAAACAGATTTTAAAATAAAAGCATATCATGTTATTTGGTTTATATTTCAAATATCATTATTTTTTTTAAGATTTTTTCAATTGTACTCTATATTCCATATAAGTTTTTATAATAAAAAAAATATTTGGGTAATAATTTTTTTAACGCTAGTTAGTTTAAGCTTCTTAGTAACAACAATAGGTATTGGAAATTTTAGATATAGAATTCCTATGGAACCATTTCTTTTTATAATAACAATTCTTGGATTAAAGAATTTTAAAAAAAAAATAAAAAATTATAAATTTAAAATAGTTTGATTCAAAGTATCACAACTAAAACAAATTTTTTCAGATCTAAAATGTTTTCGTGCAACATAAACATTAGAAAAATAATGCCAAAAATTATTATTATATAAGTTAGGAATTCTATTTACTCTACATTGAAATCCTATTAACAAATCTTCAAATGGTAAAAAATTATCAACAGTCATAAAAAAAGACTCTTTTCTAACCTTTAAATTTAAATAATTTATTTTTTCTTCATAATTAAAATTTTTAAACAATTTATTTAACATTGAGCTTTTAAGCTTTTTGACTTGTACCGTATTTGAAGTAAAATCTACTAAATAACCATTTTTATTAGATTTAAAGTTATCGTCAGTTAATTCTAAAAAAAGTTTTAATTTATCTTTAAACTTTGATTTCTTAAAATATGAAATTACTTTTTTTTCATTAAAATTTTTGTAATTTTGTTTGATTGTATCTATGTATGAAGAAATATATTTTTTATTAACTTTATAAAGTTTTCTATAAATAATTTTCTTTCTTTCGATTAATTTATTTCCTTGAAAAAAATATTCATCAAATTCTATAGGATTAAGAACTTTAACTTTTGGATACTTTTTATTTAGTCTTTTTTTTATATCGTCTATAGAATTTTTTGCATTATTATTCTTTATATATTTGTCCCTTATTGAAGATTCTTCAAAAAATCCTGCGTATGGTAAAAAAAATTTTGTGTTCAAATTTTTTAATATCATTTCTATTTCAATACTTTTTGATATTCTTGTGTTTCTTAAAATTTTCTTTTTTTCATTTTTAGAATAATTTGAAAAACACAACGGAAACCCAGAGGCTCCGGTTGCGAAAGAACTTAAAAAAACAGTTGATTCTTTAGGTAAATTCCCACCATTTAGAAATTTTGAATCTACAGCTAGTAAAACAGAAAATTCTCCTGATTTTATAAATAACCCTGAGTCTTCTCTAAAATCTCCTGACTTAAATATAGTAAAAAATATGTTCTTTGAATTAATTTTAAATACGTCTTGAAAATTTAAAGCATTTATGTTTTTACAACCTATTGCTTTCAGCATTTTTTGTGATGATTTAGAAGAAAAATTTGGGGTAATCATTTTTTTATTTTTTAAAAATTTTAGTGTTTCTGGATGTAAATGATCCGGGTGATTATGAGATATATATATTAAATCTGCATCTTTTAAAATTTTAAAAGAATCTGACTTAGGTGGATATTTATGCCACCATCCATTATTGAAACAAGGGCCTATTAACCACGGATCAGTAACTATTTTAAAACCATCAATATCAATAGAAATGCATGCATGTGCTAAAAAACGTATTTTTACTTTTGGTTTTGTATTTTTTATTTTTTTTGGTAAATCGACAAAAAATTTACCATTTTTATAAGTAACTTTATTTTTTTTTTGTGTAAATTTTATCTTTTTTTTTTTTACATTAACATTTTTATATCTCAGGTTTTTTAAATCAAGTTTCCACCCATGATTTGGACATTTTGCTATGCAATCTCCTAAAACTTTAGGATTATACATCAACATTCCTCCTGCATGATCACAAGTTCTATTAATTACCCACTCAACTTTTTTATCATTATTAATTTTATAAAAAATATCATCATGAACATGATAGCCAGGGTCTTTTCCTGAAATATTGAAAGATTTATTTTTAGTTAAAGATAAATCTTTTATAGTTTGACCAATTTTACTAAACATACAAAATTTTAGAATTTTACTTATTAAATATATAAGATTTTATATGATTAAATTAATAAAAATTTAAAATTATTTAATTTGGTAGCGGGGGTAGGATTTGAACCTACGACCTTCAGGTTATGAGCCTGACGAGCTACCGGGCTGCTCCACCCCGCGGTAATTAAAGTATAGCTATTTTAAATTAAAAAAGAATTGTTTTGTATTAAAAAAAAAACCGGCAGCGACCTACTCTTCCGTATCTTAAGATAAGGTACCATCGGCGCTGGGAAGTTTCACTACCGAGTTCGGAATGGGATCGGGTGGGAGCCTCCCGCAATAACCACCGGCAAACTAAAAAATAGTATAAAAAATAACTTATTTCAAGCTAAATAATATTTTTTTTAAACTATATGAAGACAAGATAATTAATATAGGTTCTATAGGGAATCTGTATCTAATTGAAACAATAGTTAAACTGTATATAGCAGTAAATAAAAATAATGTTGTAATTAAAGGTATTATTTCTCTTATATAATTTCTCGAATAAAAGAATATAAAAATTAAACTTAGAAAAAATATAGGACCATAACTAAAAATTGAAGTAAATTTATAAAAAAAATTACTATACTTTTCATCTGCAGGATAAAAACTCCAGAATCTTAGTAACTTTGTAAAAGTTATACCCACAAATTCCATCGGGTTATTTTTTATGTAATTATATGCATGTTCTTTAAAAACTTTATCTGCTTTAAAATAATCATGCTCAAGAGAATCTAAAATAAGTTTATGACTAACATCTTTTCCACCAATACCTCCACCTGTTTTGTTCATTTCATTATTTCCTGAATACAAATGATATCCATAAGAAAGATTGGTCGGTATAAAAGTATCGTACTTCTTAAAATTATGAATCCACCAAGGGGTCATTAAAAAAGTCAAAGTAATAATATAAATTGAAATATATTTAAGTAAGTTTTTAGAAGAATAATTCTTTGAAAAAAATAAAAAACTTAAAATTAAAATAGGAGCTATAAAAAAAGATATAGATTTAACATAAATGCTTATAATTATGAAAATTACTCCGTATAAATATTTATTATTATAAAAAAACCAAATTGAAGAAAATAATAAAAAAATATATAAATTTTCATTTAAGCTACTTAATGAAAAAAAAATTGAAAAAGGATATATTGAATAAATTATTGCTGAAATCTTAGCAATATTAATATCATTAAATATTTTTTTTGAGATTTGATAAATAATATAAACGGTAGAGCAAGATAATATTATATCAAAAAAGATAACACCAAAATTTGATTTCATTAATAGATTTGAGATATGCATATAAATCCCATAACCAGGCATGTGGATAGAGGAAAATATTATGTTGCCACTAAAAATTTCTTCGCCAATTTGTTTGTGAGTTTGAGTATCTCCAAAATTTGGTAAATCAAAAAAAATTAAAAATAAAAATCTTATTAAAAGACTAAAAAAAATTATATTTTTAATATCAATTTTATTTATAAGTTCTTTTAAAAATCTCATTCATTCAACCATTTATTGCTATTAATATGAGAAGATTTAATATTATTTAACCCAATACGAAATTCTTGATAATGAAACTGTGCGGTAGAATTTTTTGGAAATTTATTTTTTACCAATTCTTTTTTTATAAAAAATGCATTAACTCCTAACGCATTACACCCTACTAATACATAACCTATTTTTTTCAAAGTATTTTCTAAAAGTTGTAATGAAGAACCAAAATAATCATCATAATCCCAAATAAATTTTGGATCGTACTTAATTGTTTTTTCAACTGGTGGAGGGAATTTAGCATTATATTCAACAATAATAACTCTAGGATTTATAATTTTTAGTTCATTTAAAACATATAATTCATTTCCATCTATATCTATAGATAATAAATCTAAATTTTTATTGAGTTTTGAAAATTTAAGTTCTTCATTTACATTCTCTGCAGTAATAATTTTATTAAATAACTTTAATTTTTTATTTTTAATAAAAGACGAATACTTTTCTTCAATTTTTATAATTTTTTTTTTGGATGACTCTAACCATACTCCTTTCCAACCATTAAATAATAGATATGTGGTGTTATTAAAATCAGTATTTACACCAAACTCTAAAAATTGTTTATTAGTTGTGCCAATTCTTTTAAAGATTTCATTTATTATCCCATCTTCATCAGTTTGTGAAAAAACTTTATAACCAAATGGAATTAAATTTTTATTATCTCTTTCAAATTCTCTCTTTTTTATAAAGTTTATTTCTTGTCTTAATTTAGATTGCAATACTACTTCACTTTTATTTGTCGCGTAAAAAAATTGAAAAAGTTTGTTAAAAAGATTTTTTATCATTTAATTAATTTTTTTTTAAAAAATATCGACATTAAAATAAAAAATATTAACAAAAAAACTACAAAAAAATTTTCATAATTTAAAATATCTTTTATTGTTATAAATTCACTTTTATCAATAACTTTCCTTAATTGCAAACCGGCTAATGAATAAATTACTGCATAAGGTATAACGCCTAACAAGGTTGCAAAGAAAAATTTTTTTGCAGAAATATTTAATAAAACAGTAATTGCATTTTGAATAATAAAAGGTATCGGAATTAATCTTAATAATAGTAAATATTGAAATTCATTATTTTTAAAAGTTAAACTTATTTTATTTAACCAATATTTTGCTTTTTCAAAAAAAATTATTAAATTGATTTTTTTTAATAATAAAAAATTAAACAACCCGCCTATTGTTATTGTTATAATTGATAAAGGAATACTTATATAAATATTAAAAGAAAATCCTGAGAATATAAGCATAATTGCCGAAAAAGGTAAAAAAAAAAATAATAATACCAAAAAAAGTAAATAAAAAACTATTAAAGAAAATAAAAAATTTTCATTAATAAAATTTTGAAAAAAATCATTATTTCTTTTTATAAAATCAATAGAAAAAAAATTATCTAGATCTAATAAAAAAAATGAAATGACAATTATGGAGAATAGAAAAATTAAAAAGATTTTTTTTAAATTTAATTTACTCATTAATTTATTATAAATAAAAAAAAAAATTAAATTAAATAAATAATATTAATTAATAAATATGAGAAAATTAAAAAAATTTCATTACGAATCTTTTTTCTACACGCTTTAAAATCAAGTTTTTGAGCTATTAGTACTAGTTAGCTTCACATGTTACCATGCTTCCA
>CEUZ01082839.1_pt1 | contig 36008 bp, 35 predicted proteins | sample 361511 | NCBI WGS metagenome assembly CEUZ01 (sample SAMEA2622822, study PRJEB7988) | marine metagenome | biome: marine biome (ENVO:00000447); feature: surface water layer (ENVO:00002042); material: "saline water (ENVO:00002010), including plankton (ENVO:xxxxxxxx)" | depth 5 m | reverse complement strand
TTTGTCAGTGAATTATCACTTATGTTTGAAAAATTGGGAATTGATACGAATAAAGTTCTTGAGGCTGCCAAGAAAAAATATAACTTTCAAATACATTACCCTGGTGCTGGCGTTGGTGGTCCATGCCTTCCAATAAATTCTTATCAATTACTTAATACCGCAAAAAGAACTGGTTCAAACCTAAGTATTATTGAACATGGAAGAAAAATTAATGAACAAATGCCTGAACACGTTGTCAATTTAACTCTGGATGCTTTTAATGAATGTAAAATAAATATAGAAAATAGTAACATACTGATTCTTGGAATTTCATACAAACCAAATGTAAAAGATATACAATTAACTCCAGCACAAGAAATTATTGTGAAATTAAAAGAAAGAGGTGCGTCTGTTCACATTTATGATCCGTATTTTGTTTCAAAGGAAATTTTTGGAATAGATACTGAAAGTAGTATTGACGATGTAATTCAAAATATTGATGCATGCATTCTTGTAACTGCACATGATGAATTCAAGAAATTACCAGTCTCATTGTTCAATAAAATGAAACATTCAATTTTAGTAGATACCCGAGGAGTTTTTGATCCTTTACAAGCTGAATCTGCAAAATTAATTTTTAGAGGACTGGGTCGTGGAAAATAATACTGCAATTAATCCATCATCAATTGTAAATATTCTAACACTGAGATATGATCCAAGTTTGTCCCCTAATTTACCAATTAAGACATGGAATGATTTCAAATCAAATATACAATCTGCAGATATTAATTTCATTGAGAAATCTATCTCAAATTACATAAAGCAAAAAATAGAAACATTAGATGCTAAAACTGTTTCAATAGCATTAAGTGGTGGAATTGATTCAACTCTAGTTTTATCATTAATTAGAAAAGTAAAACCTGACCTAAACATACAAGCAGTATCAATCAAATTTGCAGATAGTGTTGATGAAACTATTCATGCATCAAAGATTGCTGAAACATTTGATGCTGAACATCATGTAGTATATCTTGAAAACTATCTCGCTGAATTACCGCGCGCAATAAGTATGATCAAAATGCCATTTTGGGATTTACACTGGTACTATGTGGTGAAAAAATCCCAATCACTATCAAGAGTTTTAATCTCTGGAGATGGAGGCGATGAGCTTTTTGCAGGATATACATTCAGATATGAAAAATTTCTTTCACTTACATCTGAAAGTTCATCACCAAAAGAAAAAATCCTTGCATATTTACAATGTCATGAGAGAGATAGGGTTCCTGATCAAGAAAAAATTTTTAATGATAAATCAAAGTTTTCTTGGGATTTGATACATAATCGCCTTTTACCGTATTTTGATAACGAATTATCCCGACTAGAACAAGTATTTTTAGCTGATTATAATGGAAAACTTCTTTACAATTTTAATCCAATAAACACAAACATCATAAAAAATTTCAATATGGAATTACTTACTCCAATTCTGAATGATGAATTAATCAAAAGTGGTCCTCATCTTATTCAATCTGAAAAATATAATCCAAAAAGTAATTTGGGAAAGTTACCACTCAGATTAATTCTGAAAAAAAATAAACATGACCATTTAGTTGGTTCTCAAAAATTAGGATTTAATGTTAATACAATAAATCTGTGGAAAAATTATGGAAAAAATATATGTAAAGAATTCCTTACTGACTCGAGAATTGTAAAAGAAGGTTGGATAAACAACGATTGGATAAAAAAATACATAGATTCGCCAGAATTGGATGTAAAATATGTGAATAAATTTTTTGGTATATTAGCTTTTGAAATATGGTATAGATTATTTATCACAAAAGAGATGAATAGTAATTCTACACTAGATTAATTTAGTATGTAATATGAATAAAATAATGAATAAAGATATTGTTGTTGGATTGGGCGAAATAGGATTGCCAATTTTAAAATTAATCTCTAAAAAAGAAAATGCTGTCGGTTATGATCTTAATAAGAAATTAATGAATGAAAAAAAATTTAAAAAATTTGAAAGTTGGAAAACTAGATTTTTACACATTGCTATACCTGTTAATGAAAAATTCATTCCAAATGTAATACAATTGTATAAGAAATTTCAACCAGGATGTGTCGTTATTCATAGCACAATTAGTCCTGGAACTACTGAACGGATACAAAAAAAATTGGACGTCCCTATAATTTTTAGTGCTACTAGGGGTGTTCATAAAAGAATGTTAAAAGATCTTCAAACGTATACCAAATTTTTTGCTATATCAAAACATGCCCCAAAAAAAGATTGGGCTATTACTAATTACCGAAAAACTATGAAAAAATCTGGAATTAAAACTCAACAAATGTCAAAACCAGAAACTTTAGAACTTGCAAAAATTCTTTGTGATACTACTTACCTTGGTTGGTTGATCAATTATGCTCAGCTTACTAACACTATTGCAATACAGCATAATGTCAATTATGACGAAATGTGGGCATTTTCTGATGAAATTCATGAAAAATTAGGTAATAGACCAAAAATGTTTCCTGGCTTTATAGGCGGTCATTGTGTAATTCCAAATTTAGAATTAATACAAAATCAAACACTTGATCTTATAAAATCAATTAATCAAAAATATTCAAAACAAGTCAAAAATTCAAAATCAATTTATAAAAAATATTCAAAATAACTAATATTTTTTTAAATGAGGATTAATTGTATCTAAAAATTTCTTTGTTACTAATTCCCAATTGAATTCTTGTTTGATAAATCTTGCACCTTCTTTTCCCATTTTATTTGCCAACTCTTTATCATTTAGTAATTTTGATAGTTTTTCTTTAATGTCATCTGAACTTCCTTCTTTAACTAAATAGCCAGTTTTCCCATCAATCATCATCTCTTTATCTCCTCCAACATCTGTTGCAATTACTGGTTTCTCCATCAACTGTGCTTCTTTCAACGTAAGTGGAGCAAGATCCATTCCAGTGATTAAGGCGTAAACATCTATTGCATCCAAAAATTCTCTTATTTTATCAGGATAATCTAATCTTCCTAGCCATTTGAAATTGTCAAATTTTTCTAATTTATCGGTAATTTTTTTACGATATTGCCCGTCTCCTACCCAATAGAAATTCACATCAGGCATTTTTTGAAGAACATCTTCTAAAACTAACAATTCTTTCGTTTTGCCCCACCAATTTGCATCTTGTACTAATCCTATACAAGGATGTTTCAATTCCATTTTTTGTGTGTGATACCAACGTTCTGAATCAATTCCTTCTAAAAATATCCCTGTATGCTGTTTAGGATATTGTTCTTTTACAACATCTTCTAAATATTTACATATAGGAATTATACCTGTTGCTTCACGAAAAACTTTTTCTGAAATTTGATTTCTAAACCAAAGAATGCATCTGGTTTTAAAATTTCCACCTAGAGTTTTCATGGCCCAAAAATATTCTTGCCAATAATGACCTCTAAGTAAAATAAATGTTGGAATTCCTGTTTTTATTGAATGTAATGCAAAATGTGTTTGACGATCAGTGAAAATTACATCAGGATTGAAATCTTTTATTAATTTTTTGAATTTTTTATCTCCATTAATCCACTCAGAAAATTTCTTACTAGGAAATCCTCTGCTAAAATCTGTATCTTTAACTAATTTCACTTCTATATTTTGTTTTTCTAATGCAGTTGAAAATTCTTTCAAATGAAATAATTTTCCCAAACTTCCATACGCTATCAATATTTTCAATGCATTTTTTTAAATTAACTTCTAATATTAAATCTCTCATAATTTGTTAGTAAATGATTAATTCTTTAATTGAACATTAATTAGAATATTTTAAAAGGATGGGTTTAAACAATTTTTATGACTAAAAAAACTGTGCTTATTTTTGGTGTATCTTTGGCATCCGTTTTCATATTTGGAATATCTGTTGGTTTAACATCTTCTGTACAAGAATTAAAATCAATTTCTCCTCAATTGGTTGCTGATGTATCTGATATTCAATCATCAGATATGGAATTTTCTTCCTTTTCGAATCATATTAGCTTCAAAAACCAATCTGAAATTTCTGAAAGAAAAATTGTTCTAATTAATTTTATATGGAATTCTGAAAATCTGCCTTCGAACCATCCTGATTTAATTGAAAAAAATTTTCAAGACCCTAGATTTAAAAACCTTAAAAATCTAAAACAAATTGATAAAATCTCAATTTTCATGGAAAATGATTTTCATTCTTATTCCTATTTGTTTTTACCTGAAAAAAGTAATGGAAAATTAATTATCTACCATCAAGGTCACTCTGGTGGTTTTATCAATGGAAAGAATGTGATTGAAAAATTTGTTAATTCTGGTTTTTCAGTTGCTGCATTTTCTATGCCATTAATTGGATTAAATAATCAACCAACTGTAGAATTAGAAAATCTAGGTCATGTCAAATTCTTTAAACATAATCAACTTGTACTTTTAGAATCTGATGATTTTTCTAGTATGACTTATTTCTTTTCTCCTGTTAACACCACGCTAAATTACGTTGAAAATAACTTTACTTTTGATGAGTATAGCATGGTTGGAATTTCTGGTGGAGGCTGGGTAACAACTGTATATTCCGCAATTGATGATAGAATCACAAAATCATTCTCTGTTGCAGACTCGCTTCCTTTTTCATTAAGAAATACTGAAGCTGATGTAGGAGATTATGAACAATTCAATCCTAAATTTTATGCAATTGCAAATTATCTTGAATTATATGTTATGAGCTCATTTGGAGAAAACCAAAAACATACACAAATCATCAATGAATATGATCCGTGTTGTTTTTCTGGTAATTATGAAGAAAATTCATATCCTGATTTAGTCAATCAATTTCTTTTGAATAATGGCCCTGGAAATTTTGAATTAATTACTGATGATACTCATTTCGAACATAAAATATCTGATTATTCTATAGAACAAATTTTAAAAAATATTTCTTAGAAATTATAATTTATAATTTTGTTTAAAGTATGACTGATCTTTTTTATTTGAAATAGTTCTGTCATCCATATGTTCAAGAAATTTTGATTGTAAATCTTTTATTTCATGTATTTCTTTTTGTGTTATTTCCTGTTTTGATGATAATTTCAAGAGAATATTTGTTAATTTCATGTTTAGTTCTAGTGATAATTGAGTATTGACTAATACTCTTGCTTGATATGGATTACTTTCAACCCAAACATCAGCCTCTGCCCTATACGATGGAGTTTTCTTATAATGTGCATAACCAATTGTAACTAGTAATGGCAGTCCTACTAAAACTACAATTAGGATATACTGCTCAAATGAGGGAAAAATTGTTTTTAAAAAAGGATAGTTTTCGATTGCTAAATAGTAAGTTACGGTCAAGGTATTCACAGCCGCAAAGATAAATGCAAAATATGTACTCCAACCTTGACGGAAATAAAACCAAGCACGAAAACCAGGATTTTTACCCATTACATACTAAAATGATTTTTAGTATATCAATTTCACTAGTGATAAATAATGATCATTAGGTTCAATTGATATTATCTAAATTAAAAATCAAAGAAAAATTTCTTAATAGCAATTAGTAAAAAGATTATTATATTTTTCAAATATTTTGACAATTATTGCTCATAATCTCCCAAAATGCTATCAACTATGACTTGGGTATCCCAAATGATGCCGTTTTAAGAATTAATTTAGCTTGGTGTAACAGTATAACTGAATTAGAAAATATTTTGAAAACTCATCAGGAAAATAAAATCTTCGTTGACTTGCCTATTGGAAGAATAAAACCACCGAATAATCGATACACGCTTCAGGAAATTATTCCACTTCTTGAAACTTACAAAAATATACATTATTTTGCGGTTTCCAATGTTGAGATTGATTCTGATTTAGACGAATTTTTAGATTCAATCCCGAAAAATATTACTATTGTACCTAAAATTGAGAGTCCAACTGGAGTTAAAAATATAGAAAAAATTATTAAAAAATTAGATTATGAGCAACAAATTGTAATGCTGGATCATGATGATCTGTTTTCAAATCTCAAAAAAGCAAACGAAGATCCGTCTAACTTCCAAAAATATATCAAAATTTTAATTGAAAAGTGTAAAGAACATAATGTAAATCTGTTAAGAACTGTGGGTGTAGTATTTAGCGATGATGAAAAACGTGAAACACAGTATGTAAAATAATTTTTCTATTTTACTAGTTCATATCAATTAAAATTTTATTTATTTAATCTATTTTTTAAAATAGGTAAAATTTCATCATAAATTCTCTCTGCCATTATCTCATTTCCTTTGTCTCCCACATGAATTAAATCATAAAAGATTGTTCCAGAATTTTTATCAAAAGAATCTGTTAAATCCAATGTTTTTGTACATTTTTTTTCAATTATTTTCAATTGATCAACTAATGTTGGAAAATGTTCTGCAACATCTGTTCTCATATTATTTAATTTTGTATTTTTCTCCCAGTTTGAAAATTCCTTTTCTCCTGTGCCTAAATAAGGTTGAACTGCAACGATGATATCTTTTTTATCTATATTTTGTTTATGACAAAACTCACTCCATCTTTCACCCCATAAAATAATTTTTTGTTTTATTTTGTCTTCAGAAATAGTTTCTATTTTTTTATTTTGTTCATTAAAAATATTCTTTTGAATTATTCTGTCTAAAAATTCTATTAAATGCGTTGTTTTATAATAATTTCTTATTTGTTTGGAAAATTTTTCTATTTCAGTAGGCCAAGGGTCAGTCAAAATTTCTTCATTACTTATTTTATTTAGTAAATCATTTCCTCCATCATAAATAAAAATCATATCTGGTTCCAGATTTAACAATCTATCCGTCAAGAAACTTACTTCATCAAATGAATCTGATCCATTTATGCCTGCATTAATTATTTCTATATTAAAATTAGGATTTTCTTTCTCAATTTTTTTTTCTAAGAAACTTGGTATTGTTGCTGAATCTGATGTTGCGTAAACCCCGTACATCGTTGAACCTCCAAGCATTACTATTCTATATGTGTCTGATTCTTTTTTTAAATTAAATTCTTCACCCCTAATTCCGAAACTGTTAATGTTTACTGTATCTGTTTTTTGATCAGGTTCCCAGTGTTTGTATGGTTTTTCAAAATCTATAATTGATTTATAATCTGCACATAAAGATTTTACAAAATTTTCTGAATAATCGTCATATAATCCACTTTCCCATAATCCTACTCCACATGAATCTCTTTCATTCATGATCACATAAGCAAAAATTTCAACAATAACAAAAATAATTATTAAAAGAATTATACCTAATCCAAATTGTTTTGAATACGACACCTGAACAGACATTTTAATTCATTTTATTGTACTATGATTCTAAATTATATCTTTATGACGTTCCATTTTTTCAAATATTTTTATTTTTAAAAACATTAGGATTAATCTCATTTTTTTATCGTAAGTTTTTAATACATTGTGATTTTTTTTAAGTTTGTATGAAACTCTCAACTATCAAAGAAATTTTTGAATTATACACTAATCGAAGAAAATTCTTCATGTTTCCTGTTGTAATATTTTTAATTGCGTTAATAGGTGTCACTGCTTTGGCACAAAGTGGTTTAGTGGCTTTCATTTATCCGATCTAAATGGAATTATCATCTCCACGTTTCAAAAGTCTGGCAGTAACAGCTGGCTTTTCTTTTTGGTTTTTAATTATTACATTTTCATTAAATATTTTCTATTTAGAATATTTTGCAATTTTTGTAATCTCTATTCTATTGATAACACAAATTTTTTCTGTTAAACTTTCAAAAGGATTGGATTTATTTGCAATTTTTAATACAAAAATCTTTTTAGGAATTTTTTTTATTTCTTTGATCTCGGTTTATGGAATTATTTTTAGATTTTTAAAAGTAGATCTTTTAAGATTAAAAAAACAATCAAATTCTTATTGGTTAAAAATGGAACACTTAGAAGGAGACAGAATTTTCAAACAATATTGATATGTATAATTTAGGAATTTCTTGCTATTATCATGATTCTGCAGCAGCTCTCTTAAAAGATGGTCATGTTATTGCTGCAGTTGAAGAAGAAAGATTCACAAGAAAAAAATTTGATGATGATTTTCCATCGCTAGCAATTGACTGGTGTTTGAAAGAAGCTAAAATCACTCCAAATGAATTACATTCAATTGCATTTTATGATAAAAGCGTTTTAAAATTTGAAAGGTTATTAGATAATTATATTGCAGTTGCACCTCGTGGTATCAAAAGTTTTTTGGATATAATGCCAAAATGGCTTCATAAAAGATTATGGATAAAAGATGAAATAAAAAAAAACTTGAAAGGTTTTAACGGAAAAATAATATTCCCTGAACACCATCTCTCACATGCAGCTTATGCATTTTTCACATCTCCGTTTAATGAATCAGCTATTATCACAATTGATGGTGTTGGTGAATGGTCTACATCATCTTTTGGTTTTGCAAAAAAAAATTCTATAACTTTGACTGATGATATTCGTTGGCCTCATTCTTTAGGTTTATTTTATTCTGCATTCACATATTTTCTTGGATTTCAAGTAAATGAGGGCGAGTATAAACTCATGGGACTTTCTTCTTACGGAAAACCAAAATTCTATGATTTGATAATAGATAAATTAATTGACATTAAAGATGACGGAAGTTTTCATCTAAACATGGAATATTTTGCATTTACATATGATAATGTGATGACAAATACAAAATTTTCCGAACTCTTTGGAATAAAACCTAGAAAAGAAGATACAAAAATTGAACAAATTCATTTTGATATAGGTGCTAGTGCACAAAAAGTTCTTGAAGATGTACTTCTTAAAATGGTAAAATATGTCCATGAAAAAACTAATATGAAAAATTTGTGTTTAGGCGGAGGTGTTGCACTAAATGGTGTTGCAAATAAGAAAATAATTGATTCACACATATTTGAAAACGTACACATACCTCCTTCTCCTGGAGATGCTGGAAGTTCTGTTGGTTCAGCTCAATATTTGTATTATTCTCAACTTAATCAAAATCGAACTTTGAATTCCAATACGGATTCAATGATTTCTGAAAATGTTTACATTGGTCCTTCTTTTTCAAATGATGATATTATAAAATTTTTAGATAAAAATAAAATAGTGTATGAAAAACTAAATGATATTTCACTTTTAGAAAAGTCAGCTGAATTAATTTCACAAGGAAATGTAGTTGGCTGGTATCAAGGTAAAATGGAATGGGGACCTCGTGCTTTGGGTAACAGAAGTATATTGGCAGATCCAAGAAATCCAAAAATGAAAGAAATTCTTAATGAAAAAATCAAGCATAGAGAATCATTCAGACCATTTGCACCTAGTATCATGGAAGAATTCACAAAAGATTTTTTTGATATTGATGTGTCTAGTCCCTATATGTTATTAGTTGCAAAAGTAAAACAACCTGAAAAAATTCCCGCAGTAACTCACGTTGATGGAACAGGTAGATTACAAACTGTTTCAAAAACATCAAATCCGTTATACTATAATCTAATTAATGAATTTTTTAAAATTACTGGTATACCAGTTATAATCAATACTTCAATGAATGTTCGTGGCGAACCTATTGTTAATACTCCTGAACAAGCTTATAACATGATTCTCAAAACTGACATGGATTGTATCGTAATGGGCAAAAATTTAATTTTCAAACAGTAATGTAAGAAATGAAATATAATACACAAACTTATGGTACCATTCGCAATATTTATCAAAAATTTCGCTATGGTTTTTGTTCACGACCTATTAATTACATAACAAGTCCTTTACGTGTATTACCTGATTTTTTTGTTATAGGTGTAGTTAGAAGTGGAACCACTTCTCTATTTCATTATTTAGGTCAGCATCCCTGTATTGAGAGTTCTGCTTATGATGAAATAGGATATTTTGATGATAATTTTCATTTAGGATTAAATTGGTATAAATCATTATTTCCTACTAAATTCACAAAAAATAAAATTAAAAATAAAACTGGAAAATTTTTAACATATGACGTAACACCGTTTTACATCTACAATCCATTAGTAGTAAAAAGAATCAAAACATATTATCCAAATTCAAAAATTATAGCATGTTTAAGAAATCCTGTTGATCGAGCTTATTCAAATTATATTATAGAATCTCAAGATGGTGATACTGAATTATCTTTTGAAGAACGTATACAACCTGAAATAGAACTAATCAATGATGAAAACATAAAATTAGATGATGAAACATTTTTGGTGGATACTTATTATAATAAAATTCTAACAAGAGGATTTTATGCAGATCAACTAAAGTATTGGTATCAGGTTTTTCCAAAAAACCAACTCTTAATGATTTCATCAGAAGATCTTGCCAATAATACTAACTACACTCTAAACCAAATTTTTAATTTTTTAGGCTTTTCAGATATTCAAATAAATGACACTTCACAAAAAAATAAACGTGAATATTCTCCCATGAAAAAAGAAACTAGAGATTTACTAATAGAATTCTATAAACCTCATAACGAAGAACTCTATAAATTAGTTAATAGAAAATTTGATTGGGACAAATAGGATTGATACATATTTGAAAAAATATCAGTTGGTAATGCCAATTTTATATTAGTACTTCAATATTTTCATTATAGATGAAAAATAAAATTAAAGTATCTCTAATTTTTAAACAAAATTATAATTATTTTAATCCTGAACATTTTGATAGAACAACTAGAGATTTTTTTTTAAATTCATTAAATAAACATGAAAGGTTAGAATTATCATTACACCCATGCGAGAATAAATTTGATGTAACAAAACTAAAAGGGAATTGTGATATAATTTTACTTGCTAATAATAGGACTGATGCAACACCTGAAAATTTAATTGGAATCCATGAATCTGAAATACCTGTAGTCTCTAGAGTTGGTGATCCACATCATGCACAAAAATATGATCAATTGTCATATCATGAACAATGGAAGATTGATTGCTATTTTGGAACAATACCAAAAAATTATTTTTACACTTACTATCCTGAAAAATATGTTTATGAAAATGTAATTTTTGGGTTGGAACCTGATATTTATAAAAATCTAAAATCATTTGATTTAAGAATTAAAGATAGAATATTAAATTCGGGTGCAACCGGAAAATTAAATCTAAAATCAAGGATTGCAACATATTTTCTAAAACCAAGAAATTCTGGATGGTATTTTTACAAATTAAGAACTAAATGTAACACTCTTTCATATGTGGATTATCGTGGCATTAGAGGTAACCAATTTCCAAATTCAAATTATCCTGAATATTTGTCACAATATCAATCTGCAATTGCTGCAACTACATATTATCCAACTCAAAAATATTGGGAAATACCTGCTGCGGGTTGTCTGACATTTATGGAAATGACCAAAAGGAATTTTGGTAATTATTTAGGTTTCAAAGATAATGAAACTGCAATATTTATCAATGAGAAAAATTACAAAGAAAAATTTCAAAATTATCTATCTGATCCTGAAAATCCAAAATGGAAAGAAATTGCACAAGCTGGTTGTGACTATACAATGAAAAATCTAACAAATTATACTGCTGCCGAAAAATTAGTCAATATATTTGAAAAATTAATTTAAACATTCTCTCTCCAAGGCGATTTTCCAAAAATAACTTCATTATTGTTTGATTCTGAATTTTTCCTTCCTTCTAAGTTTAGACTCATTAGCATTCCATTTTCTTTATCCATGTGTGGCAAATATGATTGACTATAATCATCATGCATGCTGTGTTCTGTTTCTCTCCAATTCCATTCATGAATATCTGTAAACCCACATTTTTCCAAAACTTCTGTAAGATATTTTTTATCATATATCATTTGGTGATAATCAAAATCAGATTTTTGACCTCCACTAACTAAACCTACTACATCTAAAATATTGTTTGTTTTTTTATACCACTCAATTGCTTTTTCAAAATCTGGTACTGCTATTCTTAAAATTCCATTCATCTTCAATTTTTTATTCCATGTTTTTAAAACATCACCAAATTCATTTCTTCCAACATGCTCTAAAACATGCGATGCATAAATTATATCACATGATTCATCTTCAATTTTTTCAAGTGTTCTAATATCATCTTGAATATCTACGCCCGGTAATTTTTCAATATCTAAATTACTCCAACCAGAAAATATTACATTACCACAACCAACATGTAATTTCATAATATTGAAATTTAGTAATTAGATATAATCGAATCTATCAAATTATCTAAGACTTATAATGTATATTTAAAATTAAAACTTATGAATTGGTCGGGTAGAAATGTCTTGATCACTGGAGGTGCTGGTCATATAGGCTCTCATCTTGCAAGAGAATTAATAAAAAAAGGTGCCAATATTCGAATTGCTGATAACTTGTGGAGAGGAAAAAAAGAATATCTTTTAGATGAAAATGGAAAGCCAATTTTAGATTTTGAAAAAAATTTTTTTGAATTAGATCTTCGTGAAATGAAAAACTGTGAACAGGTAGTAAAAGGAATGGATACGATATTTCATCTTGCAGATGTTGTTGCTGGAATAGATTTTGTTTTTGGAAATGAAGCGTTTGTTTATAGAAGTAATGTTTTAATCAATTCAAATATGTTTGAGGCTGCACGTAATGAAAAACTTGAGAAATTAGCATATGTTGGAGCAGCTTGTGCATATCCTTTAGAAAAACAAAATGATCCAAATCATCCATTGTTTAAAGAAGAAGACATGTATCCTGCACATCCTGAGTCCTCTTATGGGTGGGGAAAATTAATGGGTGAGTATGAATGTGAATTGTATAGCAAGACTGGATTACTAGATGCAGCTATTTTACGATTACACAATGTTTATGGTCCAAATAGTGATCTTTCCAAAGAAAAATCTCAAGTAATTCCTGCAACAATTAGAAAAGCAATTCTATACCCAGAAGAAGATTTTGTAATTTGGGGTAATGGAGAACAAAGTAGAGCGTTTATGTATGTAACCGATATTGTTGACGCCTTAATTCTTTCAATGGAAAAAGGAATTAACAAAGGTCCAATTCAAATTGGAAATAGCACCAAAACAACCATCAATGAAATAGCAGATGCTGTAATTGAAATATCGGGCAAAAATATTGAAAAAAAATATGATCTAACTAAACCTACTGGAGATCTAGGTAGAGCTGCCGATTGCAGTCTTGCAGAAGAAGTTTTAGGATGGAAACCTAAAGTAAGCTTGAATGAAGGACTTAGACGTACTTACGAATGGGCAGAACAGTTTTTAAAATCATACCCTAGTATTTCTAATTAATGACACAATTTTCCCAAAATTTTTGGAATGAAACCAATGTATTGGTTACTGGTGGTGCAAGTTTCATCGGTAGTCATCTTGTTGATAAATTAGTATCTCTAGGTTCCAATGTCACAGTTGTTGATAATTTGAGTAGCGGAACCCTTGAAAATTTACGAGAATCAAAAGAAAAAATTTCATTTAAGAACCAGGATTTGGAATATATATCTAAACCTGATCTAGAAAAAATATTCAAAGATCAAGAAATAGTTTTTCATTTAGCCGCAGTTCACGGTGGTCGTGGATATATAACAACTCATCCTGCTGATGTTAGCTCAAATTATTCTATTGATCATCATGTTTTTGAAGGTTGTAATGATTCTAATGTGAAAAATCTTGTTTTTGCTAGTACTGCTTGTGTTTATCCTACAAAGTTACAAGATACTATTGGGTCTGATTATAAATTGAAAGAACAAGATGCAGATCCTACTAATTTGGATACTTTTATGAGTGCTGATATAGAATATGGCTGGGAAAAATTGATGAGTGAAATGCAATTAAATGCATTTAAAAAACAATACGGTCTAAAAGGATGTCCTGTCCGTTTTGTTACCGCGTATGGTCCACGAGAAAATGAAACACATGCAATAATCGCTTTAATCTATAAAGCAATAGAAAAAATGAATCCATATCAAATATGGGGTGATGGAAATCAAGAAAGAGATTTCACATATGTTGAAGATATAGTTGAAGGAACAATTTTAGCTGGAGAAAAAATATTTGATGGCACTCCAGTAAATTTAGGAACTGGTGATAGGTATAAGATGATTGATGTGGTTAACATGATTTTTAAAATTCTTAATTGGAAACCTGATACCATAGAATTTGATACATCAAAACCTGTAGGTGCATTATCTCGTGCATTAAACAATGAAAGAGCAAATAATCTTCTTGGTTGGTCTCCAAGATTTGATCTTGAATCTGGATTACGAAAAACTATTGATTGGTATAAGGGTAGTCATAAATTAGAAGGTAGTGTTGATGAGGATATTTTATTAGAAAGAAAATAATTCTTTCATAGTTCTAAATCATGTTTTTTTCAAATTCAATATAATTTATATAAAAAATTTTAACTCTTTTATGTTCTTGTACTGATTTTGAATCGTAAACCTTTTCCAAATATGGATATTTTTTCTCATCAGTAAAAATTGAATCTAAATATTGAGTATTATTTGTTTGATATATTACTAAATGAGTTAAACCTTTTTTGTAATTTTCAAAAATAAAATCTTCAATATTTTCATGTTCTTCAGTTGCAAATTTCTGTACATCGAATGATATTTTTCTATTTTCACCGTATGGTAATAATTCCGGCCATTTTTCTTGCATAATTGCAACTTTCACAAACGTACCTCCATCATAATTGTTGATACCTTTTGCAAATTTTATAACGTTCATGGCATCTTCAAATGATTCTCTGTGATTAACATCATCATAAGTTATAACAATAAAAAATCCTGAAGAAATTACTATTGGAATAATTAGTAATAACACTTTTTTCCCAATTTTTGAATAAATCTGACCAACCCCATATCCGCAAAATAGTGTTACTATAGGAATTAATGTGAATAAATAACGTACCTCCTGAATTCCTTTCCCATATGCGTAAAAACCAGTAAGTGATAAAATAATAAAAAATATCAAAAATATGATCTTATTTGAAGAAATTCTTTTTTTGAATACAAAAATTGAAAATAATGCAATCCAAACTAAATTTGGCATTAGAACCCATACTAGGTACTTCGAATAGTTCAATATTCCATTTTTAATAAATTTTCCAACATTGTCGGTTATATTTCCCGTTTTTACAGATTGTTCGTTTGTATCCATAACCATTTCTTGTTCAGAAATTTGTGCAGCATAAATTACCGTGTCAAAAATGCTCATATTCATATCGCTTGCTAACGCAAAATCTGCTGCAACCACTATTATAAAAAATGAAATTAACCCAATTGCTAATTTAATAATTTTATTGAGATTGAAATCTTTTCTAATAATGAAACTAGAAATTAATGGTATCAAAATTATAATTGCTTCTTGTCTTACAATGAACGCGAAGCTTGCCATAATGTATGAAATATAGTGATATTTTGAATTTCTAACAAAAATAAACATTATTGATAAACTAATAAAAAATACAAAAAGTGGATCTGAAATTCCTAGTAAAGAATTTTCTATAATTTTTGGATTAAAAATGAATAATGATGCTGCAACTAGCCCAATTTCTTTGTTGAAAAAATATCTAATTAAATAGTATATTGGAATTAATGTTAAAATAGAAATAAAGATACTAATAATTCTCTGAATGTTCATCAGATCAATCATTTCGGGATTATCTACAAGTGCAAAGAATGGTGCAAGAAATATTGGCCATCCAAATTTGTTAATTACATATCCGTCAGGAAAAATATTTCCTTGTGATAATGCTACTGTGTATGCAAAATAGTCTATTGCATCAGTTGCAATAGGTGTGTTATTTGGAAAAAAATATAGTCTAATCAGTAATCCTGCTATGCTAACAAGAACGATTAGAATAATTTCTTGTTTTTTACTGATAGATGTTTTCTTTATTTCTAACATATTTTGATAACTAATTTTTGTTTCATGAATTTTTCTGAATTGAAGATATTGTATTTATGACAAAGTCTTGCTCTTGTTTTTGAATATCTGGATATAATGGAAGTGATATAATCTCATCATATAATTTATTAGAATTTTTTAAATTATCTCTTTTTAATCCTAATTTTTTGTAAATTGAAAATTTATTCAGTGGTTTATAATGAATTGTTGTTCTAATTCCTGCAGATAATAATTTTTTGAAAAATTGATTACGTGATATTGGAAATTCATTTTTCAATATTCGCAACACATACAAATGACATGCGTGATTTTTTAGATCAACTTCACTTGGAATGGAAACTCCTGGAATATCTTTTAAAAATTTATTATAATACTTGAAAGCATTTCTCCTTTTTTTATTCATGGTTTGAATTTTTTCTAATTGACTTAATCCTAATGTTGCACGGATCTCATCTAATCTGTAATTGTACCCTGCTTCATCAATTTCATATTCCCATGGAAATCCTTTGGAATATCTTTCTGTTAATGAGTGAGTTATTCCATGATTTCTGGCAATACTTGTGTCTCGTGCAATTTTTTTGTTGTTTGAAATGACCATTCCTCCTTCTAATGTTGTAATATTCTTTGTTGGATAAAATGAAAAGCATCCACAATCTCCAAATGTTCCTACATGTTTATTTTTGAATTTTGTTCCTATTGCATGTGCGCAATCTTCCACTATGAATAATTTGTGAGATTTTGCTATTTTCATGATTTTTGTCATATTACATGAGCGTCCTGCGAAATGTACTGGCATTATTGCTTTAGTTTTATTTGATAAGCTTGACAAAATTGATTCTGGAGAAATATTCATTGTATCTTCTTCCACATCAGCTAAAACTGGTTTTGCACCTGCTAACAAAACTGCGTTTGCCGTTGCAACAAAAGTCATATCTGGCACTATGACTTCATCATTTTTTCCTACTCCGAGAACTTTCAATGATAAATGCAGTGCTGCGGTAGCGTTAGATACTCCTACTGCATATTTTGAATTTACAAATTTCTTGAATTTATTTTCAAATTTAATTAATCTTGGACCATTTGTAAGCAATTTTCCATTTAATGCATCTAATACTGCTTTTTTATCAGAATTTGATAATGATGGAGTAAAAAATGGAACTTTTATGTTGGGATTTGCGAATGAATCTTTTATTTTTTTCATATAAGTTCTAGCCTAAATTCCCATTGTTTAACTTTATAGCTTTTTCATAAACAGAATACATTTTGTTTGACATACTTTCCAAATTAGCTTCATTAGAGACCATATTGAAACCTGATTCAGCTAATTTTTTACACTTTGTTGGATTTTGTATTAGTTCTAAAATAGCATCGGCAAGATTTTTGGGATTTGATGGTGGTACAAGCAAACAGTTTTCGTTATGAGAGATTGTAAATGGTATGCCATGTGCAGTTGTACTTATCACAGTTTTTTTACATGCAAATCCTTCAAGTGGTGTGAGAGGCGATAATTCCCATTTTGATGGTAGAACTAAAAATTTACATTCATTATAAGCTGAAATTACATCTTCTCTTTTAGGTTTCTTTATGATAATTAATTTTTTAGAAATATCAAAATTTTCAATCATTTCTTCCATTCTTTTTTCATATCCAAAATCCACTCCCATAATCAAAATTTTCATTTTATCAAAAACTGGATTTTTTTTAATTAGATTGATTGCTGTTAATAGAGTATCTATTCCTTTCACTTCATGAAATCTTCCCAAAAATAAAATAAAATCATCATTAATATCAAATTTTTTACAGAAATCCGGATTGTATTCTTTTATTTCATCAAGATCAATTCCATTTTTTACAATCGAAATTTTTGCTTCATTAGTAAATTCCAAAAAAATTTTTTTTTCATATTCATTTGGCACGATGATTTTTGTAGATTGATTAATTATGAATTTGATTAACGGTTGTTGTAATCTAGCTAAGAATCTTTTTTTGAATGATGATTCTATAAGATCTGGATGTGTTGTAAGTCCTCCTTGGTCTGAAATCACTAGTGGTACTTTTTTCTTTTTTGATACTATTGCAGCTATAATTGCTTGAAAACTTCTAATCCCAACGGCATGAATAATGTCAAAATCATCATTCATCATTTGTTTATACATTCCTGGATTTACAAAAAAAAGAAACAGAGAAAACCACACGTTAGTTCTTTTTATTGAAAATTTTTCAACTCTCTCACTTCTAGGTAATTTTTTGTTGAATGTATTACTATTATTAGCAAAATCAAGATTTGTAGTATAGATTGTTAGATTATGACCGATATCTGATAATTTTTTTGAAATATTTACGCATAAAAACATAATTCCGCCAAATTGTGTTGCAGGCAATGATGCAGGACATACAAGTGCAATTTTCATAATATCAAAGTCTGAATTCAAGGTATTTATCATTCACTCAGTTTTAATCAAATGATAAATCAATTTTATTTATAAAAATCAATTATTTTTATGTGCTATCAAAAACCCCATATTATTATGATGTGGTTTAGTTGAAATTTCAAATCCCATGTTCTTGATTTTTTGTATTAATTTTTTTACCAATTCTGGTTCTGAATCCGCGAAATGATATTCCATTATTATGTTCTCAATTCTATTAAAATATTCTTTTGGTAGTGATTCAATGATTTCATATTCCGCACCCTCGCAATCTAATTTTAGAATTTTACATGAGTCAATATTGTTAGTATCAAAAATTTTATCTAACGAAATAGATTCAACAGTTTCAAATTTATTATTTTTTCCAAATAAACTGTGAGCTGAATCATCATTATCTAAAAATAATTTTATTTTGGAAGATTCTTTAGATACAGCTAAATTAAAAGGAAAAATATTTTTCAATTTATTTAATTCTAAATTATTATTCAACAAACTAAAATTTTTTTTAATTGGTTCAAAAGAAAATATTTTTCCATTGGGACATGATCTTGAAACAAGTAAAGAAAATAGACCTATATGTGCACCAATATCAATTATTATATCGTCATTTTTCAAACAATATTTTTCAATTTCATATTCATTTATCATCCATACATTAGTCAGTGCCATTAAATCGGTAGTATTTACACGAATTTTTATTTCTAAATCATTTTTTGTTTTAAATATGGCATACTTTTTCTTAGATAATTTTAAATAAATTTTTGGATATGTGTACCAATTTTTGAAGACTTTTCTTGAATTAAATAAAATCTCTAATTTTGTGAAAATTCCTGTCATTATTAATACAACTTTTCTTGCCAAAAATATATTTTCGTAGTAATGAGTAAGTTAACTTTTAACTTACTTAATTTTCATTCTCTTATTGAGACTATTAATCACTGGTGGCCTTGGTTTTATTGGCAGTCATCTTGTAGAATCTCTTACAAAAAAAAATCACGACATTCTTATTTTAACTAAATCTCTATCCAAAAAATCCAATCTTCATATTAAAAATAAAAAAATAAAAATCCAAGAAATTGATATAACAAATTTTAACAAAGTTGGAAAGATAATTGAAATTTTTAAACCAAATGCAATAATACATTTAGCTGGTAATACATCTCATTCAAAATCATTTGAAAAACCTCTTCAAGATGTTGATTCTAATACAAAAACTACAATATTCATGCTTGAGAAAATCAGAAAACTCAACATTTCTTGTAGGTTTATTCTTGGAAGTACATTCATTGTCATTGGAAAACCATCAAAACTGCCAGTTAACGAAAAAACTCCTTGTAATCCAACTACGATTTATGGAACTAATCGGTTAGCAAGTGAACATATTTGTAAAATTTATCATGAACTATATGGAATAAACACAAATGTATTTCGAATAACAAACTCTTTTGGACCTCGAGAACAAATAATTCCAAACAAAAATGCAGTAAATTTTCTGATTCATCGAGCATTCAAGAAAGAACAAATTAGTATCTACAATAAGGGAAAATTTTTTAGAGATTTAATTTATGTTGATGATGTAATAAGTGGAATAAATACAATCATTGACAAAGGAAAACCTGGTGAACTTTACTGGATTTCTTCAGGAAAAAAACTTTGGTTTAAAAAATTTGGAGAGCTATTGAATAAATATACCCAATGTGGAATAAACTATCCATCAACTCCAAATTATACAAAAAAAGTTGATGTGGGAAATTTTGTTGTAAATAATTCAAAACTAAAAAAATTAGGTTGGCAACCAAAAATTTCTATTGATGAAGGAATCAAAAAAACTTTAATCTTTTTTGAAAAATCTAAGCAATAGTATTTTTTGATAAAAATTTTGAGAAAGAAGAAAACTCAAACTGACTAATAATCTCATTCATTTTATTAAATGCTGTATCAATATTATGAAATGTTATAAAATGTTCTTTCATAGGTAATTTTATTCTTGGAAAATATTCTGGAGTTAACTCCCAGGAATGAATATAAAATGTGGCTGGGATATTCTGTTTCTCATAATTTTTTATCCCATTTTTAATAATTTTTTTTGGTAATGTTCTTAAATAAAATCCGCCACCACTTGGTATCTTTTTTCCTAAAAATTTGGTAACAACTAGTGGAAATTCTATTAATTTTCCATTGGGATCATTTCTTTTTAATGAATTACTTGAAATTCTGTATGGTTTTATTTCAGCATCTGGAAGTCCATAAAGCTGAGTTTTAACTGGAACCACACTGCTATCATAGGCGTAATTCTTTTTGGATAAAAAATCAATTACCCATGCACTTTTTTCATTTAAAGAAAATGTAGGTGCACGGAATCCTTTTGATTTAAAATTAGTGATTTTTGAAAATTTTTCAATTTCGTCAGAAAATTTTTCTTTAAATCCATTTGAATCAATTTTTTCATGATGCATAGTATGAAATCCAACTTCATGACCATTTTCTAAAATTTTATCTAAAATTTCTGGATTATTTTCAAGTAATTCTCCTACAACAAAAAAAGTTGCTGATGTATCATTTTTCCTTAACATATTGATGATTTTATCTAAACCTTTGAACATTGTAGGTTCATGATCTAAATTTTTAACATGTTTTTGAATTAATTCTGGATGATACCAATCTTCAAAATCAATACCTAATAGATTCATTTTACAAATCCAATTTTTTTATAATTCTGGCAGGATTTCCTAAGACAACAGAATTATCTGGAATGTTAGTACTTACAACACTACCTGCACCAATAATACAATTTTTTCCAATTGTAGTGCCAGCAGTAATGATTGACCCTGGACTAATTATTACTCCATCATTAATTTTTACAGAATTTACTTTACGTGGGTATCCGTGTTTTTTCATAGATGGATTTGTTGTTGGATTAACATGAGCAAAGATCATAACATTTGAACTAATTGTGACGTTGTTACCTATAGTTATCATTTTTGGATATAGTAAATCTATTAGAACGTAGGGTGCAAAATGGCAATTATTCCCAATTTTTACGCCACGCCAACGTTGCATTTTCACAATCCATGAAGATAATGCAGATGAATATGCACTTTTATGAAGTAACCATGTTTTGAGAAATTTAAAACGTAATTTTAATAATCCAAGATTACCTGTATAGCCAAAATACGTCATTAACTCTTTTTCATTTTGAGAAAAATAATCTTCTTGTTTTTCCATACTCATCATTAATTATTTCAACATGAACCGTTTAATCTTTCCATATGATGTTCTAGGAAAATCATCTACAAATTCGATTTTTGTTGGAACTTTGTATCTTTCCAAATTTTTTATACAATGAGATAATATGTCGGTTTTTTCCATTTTGGATTCACTAGTTTTTTTAACCAATAATTTTACTGTATTTCCAAATGTTTCATGTTTCATAGGTATTGCAACAGCTTCTTCGACATCTGATAAAACCTTGACTACACTTTCAACATCTTGAGGTAATAGTTTTTCTCCTCCAATATTGATTATATCATCTAATCTTCCTAACAAATACAAGTATCCGTTCTTATCTATTTTCCCAAGATCTCCTGTCCTCAACCACCCATTTTTTAGATTTGAATCTGCTTCTGTATTATTCCAATATTTTTTAATTACATTTGGGCCTTTAATCCAAATTTCACCTGATTCAAGTTGTGATTTGTTATTAATTTTTATATCAATTTTTTCAGGAGCTATGCCAACTGAATCAAATATTTTTTCATCATCAAATATCATAAATGTTGAGCGAGATGCTTCCGTGAGTCCATAATATGTTGCAATTTTTCCATGTTTCAAGATATTTTTATATTCTTTAACTGTATTTGCTGGAATACTTGTACTATTGGTCATAATTAATCTCAGATTTTTAAAAATACTTTTCACTTCGGTAAAATTATTTTTGATTAATTTTATTAATGAAGTTGGAACTGCAGCAAAAGTTGTTGCATTGTAATCATTCATGGTCTTAAATATTTCAGAAACATTCATCATATTTTTGTGTAAAATTAGTGTACTGCCCACACATAGAGATGTATGCAGACACCCTAAACCAAATGAGTGTGAAAGTGGAAGTGGAAGTATATCCACATCTAGATTATTGTAATTTAATATATTCACAATATTATTTGTTGTAAACACTGAATTTTGATGTGTTATTGGAACTCCCTTCGCTTTAGATGTTGTTCCTGATGTATAGATCAAATATGCATAATCATCTGCATTAGCTCGTCTTTCTTCGTACGGATTAGATTCAATTTGAGAATATTTTATTTGTTCAATTTCAGTATCTTTGACTACCGATAATTTTGATGATAATTCATCAGAAAAAACTATTGATTTGGGATTGGTTGAAGTTATTTGTTGATAAAAATTATCTTCTGATATATTTGGTGGAACTATATGTGCAATACATGCTGATTTTAAAATTCCAAGATATGAAATTATAAATTCTGGTGAATTTTCAAAAAGTAAACTTATTACAGAATTTTTCTGAAATTTGTTAAAAAACGATGACTTTTTTTTAACAGCATCTAATAATTCACCATAAGTAAATTTTGAATCTTTAAAAATCAGTGCTATTTTTTCCGGATGCTTTCTAGATGAATTTTCTAGAAAATCAGTAATTAGTGTCATAGGTGTGATTTCACACATTCGAGTAGATCTCTGCCAGATGTAATTGACGTGGTCTCATCAATCGATATGACTATATTAAATTTTGATTCAGTCATAGTGATAAGATTGAGATGAGCAAATGAGTCCCAATTTTCATAATCTTCTTGTTTTTTCTCCAAGTTAAATTCGTCTTTTTTCATATCAGGAAATGTTTCAAGAAATATCGTCTGAATGTCATTTTCTAAATCAGTCAAGTTACTATGACGAAGTAGAGAATAAATAAATCTATTACTATTTTTTTTAATGAATAAAATTTTTGGTCTTGGTATAGATATTGTAGATATAAATAAATTCAAAACTAAACATTTTGAAAATAATAAAAAATTTTACCAAAAAATTTTTCTTGATTCTGAAATAGAATATTGTTTAAAGTTCAAAAATTTTGGACAACATTTTGCAGGTAAATTTGCAATTAAAGAAGCAGTAAAAAAATCACTTAAAGAACCAATAGATTTTTTGGATATAATAACAGGACATGAAGATTCTAAACCCACAATAACATTAAAGTTAAAAAATAATTATGATTTTTTTGTTTCAGTTAGTCATGATAAGAATTATGCTATTGCAATAGTAATTGTTCAATAAAATTCATACCAATTTACGACTCAAAATAGATAGTTTTTTGAGAAATTGATTAAATGAATTATTACTGTTAGTATTCAAAATCCATTCAGGAACTTGTATTTCATCTTCAAATTTTTTTATTACATCCTTGTCTGAAACTTTTCTAATTTTTTGTAATTGGTTATTTTTATTATGTATGATTTTTAGATTTTTTAATATGTTAAAACTAGCTTTAATTTTTTGTTTGCCCATGCCTTTCTTTATATAAAAAAGTAATACGCCAATATCTATGATCAAGAGAGCAGGAAGTAATTTTGTAATTGTTTTTCGTGAATAGTGTGTTAGCACACAATACATTCTATTTCTTTCCATTAGATAAAATTTGTAATCACTCCATTTGAAAGCATAACCCTCTCTAGGATGAAATACTATTGAATTGGGAACAAAATATGAATCAATATTTATCATTGAAGCTCTCCAACAAAGATCTAAATCATCATGATATGCAAATAAAAAATCATCAAAATAGTTTAGATTTTTCATAAGAGTTAATGGCAAAAACATGCATGTACCGGAAGCATAAGCAATTTTTTCTGATTCATACTTCTTATTTTTTAAATAACTTCCCTTATCCCTGGAGAATCCAAATCCAAAAAGATTTATCATTTGACCAGTACTTAGAAGCATTTCACGATCTTCTGTGGAAATAAATTTTGGTTGATAGATTGCATCTCCAAATTTTTTATACGATTTAAGAAATTCATTTATCCAATCAGGCTCTACAAGAGTATCTGGATTTAGAATTATGATAAATTCTCCTCTTGCTTCTTTGGCTCCAATATTATTCCCCCCACAATATCCTAAATTTGATTTATTTTTGATAAGGTTGATCTCTGGATGATTTTTCTTACATATTTCAAAAGAATTATCATCTGAATTATTATCTACCAAAATAACTTCGTAATTTTGGTAATTAGATCTAAATATTGAATCTATACAATCTATCAGAATGTCTTTTGCATTATAGTTGAGAACAATAATGCTCACTAATGGTTGTTGATTATCATCCAATTTTATCTATAGATTTTTGTGTTAGACGTACATTTGATTTCCAACTTGGAGGAATAGACCTTAGATTTTTACTTGATTCCCATTTTCGTTTTTGATCTTTTAATATTCTCTCTGCCTGTTTACTATCTAAATTAAACTCTGTAAGAATTTTTTTTACATCCTTGTTATTTTCTTGTAGATGCCAAAATGTATCAAACATTTGAAAAGGTATTCTGAAAAAGAATTCTTCATCTGAAACTTCAAGACTCCATGTATCAGGAGAAGGTTTTCTAATAATAATTTCATCAGGTATTTCTAAAAATCTAGCTAATTGGAAAACTTGAGTTTTGAATAAATCAATTAATGGTTCAACATCCACTCCTCCGTCTCCATATTTTACATAATATCCTTGTACAAATTCAGTCTTATTTGTAGTACCCATAACTAATGAATTATTTTTTTCTGCATGATAATAGAGATTAATCATTCTAGTTCTATGTTTAATTGTTGTTGAAGCCGTTATTGATAGATAATCATCATATGATAATTTTATTTTTTTTATGACATTATCTATATTCTGAACTTCAAGATACGGAAAACCTACCCCATCTCTATCAATCAAATCATGTGGAACAACAATTCTATATTGAGTTTTTTCATTAAACTCAGGAAAATATTTTTTTATAATTTCTTCTTTAATTTGATAGACATCAAAACTTTTTAGTGTATTAGTTATGTCAACAATTTTTGTTTTAATTTTTAGTTTTTCTGCAAGATTTTTTGCTAGTATGATGCTATCTGGATTTGATTCTCTTTCTGGCATAATTAGTCCAAAAACATTTTCTGAACCTAATGCTCTGACACAAAGTGCAGCAATCACCGAAGAATCTAATCCGCCACTAAGACCTATCACCACACCTTTTTTTTTAAAATTTTTATTAACTTGTTCTACTAAAAATTCACTCAATGAACCAACAACTTCTTCAACATTACTGATTTCAAGTACATTTTCATCGTTCATTTTATTATTTTATGATCTTATCTATTTAATATTGCTAAGGAAAACTAGCCTTGAAAATATATTAATTCATCAAAAAAATATTTGATTAATGGACAAGATATCGCTCAGTGTAGAGAATATGTATAAAAAATACCCATATCCATTTCCAAGTTCTAAAATTAAAAATGTAAATGAATTATTAAATTTGTTTAAATTATTTAGTTTGGAAAATAATTTTGATTTTAATAAAAAAAACATATTAGATGCTGGGAGTGGAACGGGACATCGAATAATTAATGTTGCAAAACACTATAATGAATCAAATTTCCTAGGAATAGATTTTTCAAAAAATTCTATTGAATTTGCAACTCAATTAGTAACAAAAAATAAAATTCAAAATATAAAATTTAAAAAAGCCAATTTATTAAAAAAAATAAAATCTAAAAATAAATTCGATGTAATATCTTCTATGGGGGTTTTACATCATTTGTCTAAGCCGGAAATAGGACTAAAAAACATCTTATCTGTTTTAGAAAAAAAAGGTGTTTTGTTTTTGTATCTCTATGGTAAATTAGGTGGACATGACAGGATGATTAAAAAACAAATCGTAAAAACATTATTGAAAAATAAAAATAATTATGAAGATGGAATAAAATTAATAAAAAAATTGGAATTTGCTGATTTAGAATATGGATGGAAAATTGATTCTGAAAATAAACGCGAAATAGATTCCGTAATTGTTGATGCGTATTTGCATGCAAATGAAAAATTGTATGATTTTGAGGATATTGATTCTTTGTTATGTAATTCCGGCATTTTTGGATATTCCATTTTTGGAATAACAACCAAAAATCAAGGACTTTTGTTTTCCACAGAATTACACTCTGAAGAAAAATTAAAAACACCGTATTCTGATATTACAAAATTTTTATCATCAAAATTTACGCAAAAATTCTATAACTCTCTTAATGTGCGTGAGAAGTGTAAAATTATTGAATTATTCTTTGAACCAAATGGGTATACCGTTGTTGGTTTGACTAAACAAATGTATGATTCACTTGAACCTAAAAGTAGAATAAGAAAAAATTTTATTCGTTGTAAGTCATAAAGAAAGTACTGTACCTTCGCCTAGGAGTAGAACTTTTTCATCATTTTTTTCATCTAATGTTATGGATGAATTTGATGCTAGTATACTATTTCTAATTTTCATATTGGAATCTATTTTACAGTTTTCCATGATGATGGAGTTTTGAATATTACAATTATTCAATTTTGAGTTATCGCCAATACTTACGTTAGGACCTATTGTACAATTTCCTTCTATAGTACAATTTTTACCTACAATGCATGGTCCTGACATCTTTGAATTTTTTGATATGATTGAATTATTTCCAATCATTATGCTACCACTTAGTTCCGAACCTTGTTCTATACTTCCGTTGTTATAAGATTCCATATTTTTTAAAACTTCTCCATTTGCATGAATTATGTCTTCAGGTGTACCGGTATCTTTCCAGTAATCGGTTATCATTTCAAAATTTATAATATTATTTTCTTCTAGCATCATTTGTAATGCATCAGTTATTTCCAATTCATTTCTCCATGACGGTTTTAATCTAGTAAAAATTTCAAAAATTTTTGGAGTTAAAAAATAGATCCCAGTAACAGCCAAATTTGTAGGTGGATTTTTGGGTTTTTCCATAATTTTGACAATCTTATTCTCCTTAACATCTGCAATTCCAAATCTTTCAGGATTGGACACTTCACATAAAAGAACTAAGGCATCATTGTTGGAAGATTCAAATTTTTTTGAAATGTCCGATATAGATTTTTGAATTATATTATCTCCAAGGAATGTAAGAAATTTTTCATCTCCTACAAAGTTTTTGCATAAATTAATAGCATGTGCAATTCCTTTTGGTTCATTTTGTTCAATGTATGTGATATTTACATTAAATTTGGAACCATCCCCATAGTATTCTTTAACTTTGTTCGAACCGATTCCTCCAATTATTATTGCAATATCTGAAATTCCGCAATCTCGTATAGCTTTAACGCAATATTCAGACATTGGTTTATTTGCAATAGGTAAAAGCTGTTTAGGACCTGTGTGAGTTAACGGTCTTAATCTAGTACCGTGACCTCCATGTAAAATTATTCCTTTCATGTTATCTCACATTTTGTTACTGGATTTTCTCCAAGGGGTTTGTTCCGAAATTATAGTAGATGAATTCTCCAAATTCTCCAAATTATCTAAATACCACTTTATTGTGTTCTCTAAACCTTCGTCAAAACTATATTTTGTTTTCCAGTTCAATTCGTTAGAAATCTTTTCTGAACTCATGCTATATCTGAAATCATGACCTGGTCTATCTTCTACAAATTCAATAAGATTTTCAGATTTATCCATAATTTTTAAAATTTTTTTTACAATTGTTAGATTGTCGATTTCATTGTTGGCAGATATATTATATGATTCTCCTTTTTTTCCATCATTCAAAACTGCTAATACTCCTTCACAATGATCATCTACATGAATCCAATCTCTAATATTTTTTCCATTTCCATATATTGGGATTTTTTTATTTTCATTTACCAAAAGAATTGTTTTTGGTATTAATTTTTCTGGAAATTGATGTGGACCATAATTATTGGTACATCTTGTAATGATGACATCTGAATCGTGTGTTATTGAATACGATTTGACTAATAATTCTGCAGATGCTTTAGTTGCTGCATATGGACTGGATGGATTAAATTTTGAATTTTCTGTTGCAGTTCCCTTGATCAAACTTCCAAAAACTTCATCTGTTGATATTTGGATCATGCGTTTTTTTTGTCTGGTGGTAATATCTAGAATTGTATATGCACCTCTAATGTTTGACACTAGGAATGGGTTGGCATCTAAAATACTTCTATCAACAAACGATTCTGCAGCAAAATTAACAACTGCATCACATTTTTCTATAACTTTTTCCATCAAATTTTTATTCGTGATATTCCCTTTAACAAATTTATAATTTGGAAAATTTTGTATCTTATCGAGATTTTTAAAATTTGAACCATCTAATTCTGCATCTACGTTTACAATCTCCATGTTATTATTTTCTGTTAAAATTTTTTTGATAAAATTACTACCAATGAAACCCAAACCTCCTGTAACTAATAACTTCAACATTTGACCGTAATTTTATGGCTTATAAAATCTTCTTTCCATTGTTAAGAATTCATCATAATTTTATTTTTTCAATTTTTCTTATTTCATTTACCATGAGTTTTAATTCATTTGTATCAATTGATGATGATGCATCTGGACCTTTTGAATTAGGTAATTTTACATGTTTTTCAATAATTATTTTTTTTGTCTTCATTTTATTTTTCAAAACTGAAAAAATAATAGGTGCAGTAATTCCTAACGTATGATCTGAAAAACCATCAAATTTCACTGCTTCATCCCATTTTATCTTTTTAAAATCTGTTGGATATTCTGATATACAATAACAAAAAACTGGCTTATTCTTTGAAAATATTTTTTTTATGCGTTTTTTGTCTCCGCCCATTCCCATGCTAATTATTGCAGGTTTTTTTGTCTTTGATTTACTAATTAATGTTTCAAGAGAAAACGGATCTTTTAGTAAACATGTTCTTGATGCAATTTTATATCTTTTAACTTTAATCGATTCAAGAAAATCTATTGCCTCTGGGTAAAATGCACTACAAAAAAATTCTATATTGTAATTATCACAAATCTTTTTTAATTTTTTTACTACTTCGAATTTTAATTCTGATTTCTCAATAAATTTCCATAATGGATGACTCTCTGAATATAGATCTTTAGCTCTCCACATCTGAAATTTTACTGCGTCTGCTCCTGCTTCTTTAGATTTTTTAATAATTTCTTTTGCAATTTTTAAATCTCCTTCCCAATTGGAAGCAATTTCTGCAATAATGAATGATTTCAATAAAATTTAATTTTTTAATTAATATTTTAATCTATAATATGATTTATTCTGGAGTGAATCTTGCTTTATAACTTAGTAGGAATTTCATAAATTTTTTTTCCATTGGGTTATGTTTTTTTCTATACGTTCTTTTTATTACATTAAATATTGTAGTCGAATCATTGTCGTTAATTTTATACTCCTCGTTACAATGAATTTTTATCTCTTCATTTCCTAATTCAATAATCTTTAGTTTATCATCAAATGTAAATTTTACATTATTATTTTCAGAAAAAAGCTTTGCAAATTCTTTCATCATTTGATATTTTTCTATTTCTGATAAATCTTGATATGCACGAAAATCACCATCTATCTTAATTGGTTTTGCTGGAATGCCGCCAACAATTGTATTATCTGGAACATCTTTAGTTACCAATGAATTTGTTAAGGCGATTACTTTGTTTCCAATTTTTACACCTGGACTAATTGTGATCTGCCCTATCCCCCAAAAGTCATCTCCAATCGTAACTGCACCAGATTTTGATGGAACATCTGGTAATCCTACTGCTATCCTACTTCCTAGCAAAAGTTCTCCCCATGCTGCATGTGTCCAAATTTTTGAAAATGCACCAATGCCGCAATTATTTCCTACGATTAACTTGTCAGTTGAATTAATAATTGAATTTTGGCCTATCCAACAATTATGACCAAATTTACAATCTTTGTAACCTGTTAGAAACGTGTTATTATGAATTGTTCCATAATCGCCCATTTTGAAATCTGAATCAGAAAAATAAAACCTACAGTTTTCATGAATTGAACAATAATCTCCAAAATCAAACTTTCCATTTGTGCTGTTTTCCATGATTTTGTCAAAAATACATGTTGGGTCAATTTCTACATCTTTTCCCATGTTCATTTTATTATTCATCATTTTCTATTTCTCTGATAATTTTTATTGTTTGTTGATAAACTCTTTTCAATGTTTAAGTAATACTTTTCATGAAATAAAAAAATGAAAAATAACACAATTCGTCACATAGATCTGGAAACACACCCAACCAAAGACATATCGGATAATCATGTAAATGGTTCATTAACAGTAATTTGGAGAGATTGGGATAAAATTTTAGAGGTAGAGCCAAAAATGGTCTATGTTTCATCAGTAAACCCTGGAGAAATTAAAGGGCCTCATCTTCATACAAAAAGGGATAGTTATTTTGTCTGTATACGTGGAAAAGTTATCTTTGTGGCTAAAGATGAAAAAGGGAATTATTTAGAAATAGAGTCTAGTGAAAAAAATCCAGTTTTGATCCAAGTTCCAAAAAATTTTGTTTCAGCACACATTAATCCTACAAATGAAATATCTACCGTTTTAACACTTGCAAATCCAGCTTGGACTCCAAATAATAATGAAATGCAAAATGTAACCTTTGATGATTATGATTGGAAGAAGTGGAAAGAATAGTTTTTTAATTTTTACTGATAAAATTAACTAAATTTTCTGAAGCAGATTTTTTATTATAAAAATAAAATTCTAAAAATTTACGAATATTATTAATTTGTGAATTTTGCAAATCTGGATTGTCGATTATTTGTAAAATCCCATCTTTAAAATTTGAATCAAATTCAAAACTTTTTACCGCATTCATTTTTTCAAAATCATATATCCAAGTATTTTTTTGAAGTTTGATATTAATTATTGGTATTTCTTGTAACATCGATTCAAAAACAACTGTTGATGCATCCAAGTTGTCTGGTGAAATATTGATTAGAAAATTTGCTTTTTTTAATACTTCATTTATTGATTCATCTTGTAAAATTTGGATTTTAGGATTAAATTTTGTTATAGTTGATTTGATAACATCATTATGAAAATTTTGCTGTGGATGTAATTTGAAAATTATTTCTACATCTTTTCTATTTTTAAACATGAGAATTAATTCTTTTAAAATTAATTCGTATCTTAATTGTAATTCCAGTTTTATTCCTTCTACATGTTTGATTAATGGTCTTGGTGTTATCACAATTGTTTTTTTATCTATTTTTTTTACCTCATTAGGAATATAATTTTCATGTCTTGGAGATCCTGAAAGAATAATATTCTCACTGGGGCAAATTCCGTTTTTTATCAAGTATTCTTTAACAGGATTTCCCCAAACTGCAATTTTATCTTGTATCAAATCATAATCATCCAGTGTGTCGGAATACTGATTAAAATCATAATAATTTGAAAACCCATGCTGTAAAAGAATTAATTCTGTATTTTTTTTAATTTTTGAAAAAATCACTTCAGTTTCTCCTGATAGATTTAATGATAAACCTGCAACCACGTCTTCTCGTTTATCTAGAAATTTACAAGATTCAATTTGCCAAAAATATTCTTCCAACCGTTCTTTCAAAATTTTTATAACTTGATTTTTAATTACTTTTGAAAGAGATACATCAAAAAAATCAAATTCAGAAAAACTTTCATTATTTTCGATATGTTGTATTATTTCTGTAGATTTGTGTTTAGTTTTTTCAGACAATAATTTTTCATTAATCTGTAGTATGTCATTTGAAAACACTATGGAATTTGTTTTTTTAATTATATTCAATGAATTATTCGATGATATTGCTGGTTTTCTAAAATTCAGAAGTACTGGTGTATAACCACATTGATTAATCTTTTTTAGTAAATTTTCATATAGTTCAGGATCAAATTCAAGAAGTAATATCTTATTTTTTTCGTCTAATTGATTTTTTCCAATTAAAATTTTATTAAATGAGCCTAAAATTTTTTTTATTTTTTTAAATTTTTTTCTTGATATTTTAGAATTAATTTCTATTATTCCAATTTTTTTACGTATATTCACATAATCAAAACTTAGTTCATGCTCTTTATCGTCATATATTTCTGTTAATTTAATTCCAGTTTTAAGCTCTCTAATTGTATCAAGAATTTTTTTCGGTGCTAGAATCTCATTTGGAAGATTTTCTTCAATAACTATTTTCATTAAAATCATCTCTGAATATACTTCCATAAGATATTCGAGAATCTCATTACGATCTATTATTCTAAATACATTAACATTTTCTATTTTTAATCTATCATCTACTTTTTTCGATAATTCTTCCCAAATTTTTCTACACTTCAAAAATAACTCTTTTCTATCTTCTTCAGATAGATAATTATCTATAATTTTATAATTTATTTTTCTTTTTTCTAAAACATCCACTGTTTGGTAATCTAATGGAAAAATAATTGATTTTTCATCTATTTTATCAATATACTTTATGTCAAATTTTTTTAAAAAACAAAGTTTTGTCATTGAAATCCGTTAATCTGAATACTAATAAGATTTAATTTTGAAATTAGTAGTAAAGATAATCTATCATTGATTCTCAATTCACGCTAACTAATTAATCCATAAACTGAAATACATACAAATTACAAAATAATTGTGAAAATTTGTAAAAAATGTATTCAACCTGATTCTAGACCTGGATTATATTTTGATGATGATGGATTATGCGGTGCATGCGTTTGGGAAAATGAAAAAAACCAAATTGATTGGGATTCGAGATATAACGAATTATTACAATTAGCAAAAAATATCAAATCCAATAATTCATCTAGTAACTATGATTGTTGTATTGGTGTAAGCGGTGGAAAAGATAGTACAAGACAAGCAATTATTGCACGTGATGAATTAGATCTTCGATGTTTGTTGGTAAACTGTGAACCTCCAAATATTACAGAAATTGGAAAAAAGAATATTGAAAATCTGAAAAATTTAGGATTTGATGTTTTCACAATTAGGCCAAATCCTAAAATTTTAAAAAAACTCATGATATTTGATTTTTATAAGCATCTTAATCCAATCAAAATAACAGAATTCTGCTTATTTGCTTCCACATACATCATGGCTGAAAAATTTCACATTCCGTTAATTATTCAAGGTGAAAATCCAGGTTTAATTTTAGGTACAAGGTTGACAGGAGTTGGGATTGATTCAAATGCATTAAAAGCTGATCAAATGCAAACATTATCTCTTGGATGGAGAGAATATTTGGAATCCGATGGAGTATCCGATGAAGATCTTTTTCTTTTTCATTATAATCGTAAAAAACTTGAACAACAAGGGACCAAAGCCATATGGTTAAATTATTTCATTAAGGATTGGGATCCCTTTGTAAACGCTGAATTTTCAAAAAAATATGGATTATCTGTAAGAGATGATTTAGTTCCAAATGAAATTGGTTCCTATCATGCTTATACTGCATTAGATTCTGATTTCAATCCTATGAATCAAATGTTAAAATTCATAAAATTTGGATTTGGGCAGTGCATGGATCAAGTCTGTTATGATATTCGAACTGATAGGATTTCTAGAGATGAAGGAATTGAATTGGTAAAAAAATTTGATGGAAAATGTTCTGAAAAATACATCAAATCATTTTGTAATTATATTGACATTAGTACTAATGAGTTTTGGAAAACTGTTGAAAAATTTAGGGGAAAAATGTGGTATAAAAATAATAATAATTGGGAAAATTCCTATTGGGATGAATTTTATAAATAGAATGTAAAATGATTGGATGCATAATACAAGCTCGAATGAAATCACAACGACTGCCTGGAAAAGTCATGATGGATGTGGAAGAAAATAACCCATTACTAAATTCTGTTATATGTCAAGTCGAATTTTCTAAATTAACAGAGAAGTTTGTTGTAGCTACTAGTGATTCAACAGAAGATGATATTATTTCTGAATTTCTAAAAGAAAAATCAATTAATTGTTTTAGGGGTAACGAGTCAGATGTACTGGATAGATATTATCAGTGTGCAAAAGAATTTTCATTTTCCACGATAGTTAGAATTCCTGCTGATAAACCGCTAATCGATCCTTTTTTGCTAGATAAAACCATTAATTTTTTCAATTCAAATTCGTTTGATTATGTGACCACTTTTTTACCTCCCACATTTCCTTCAGGTACTGAAGTTGAAATTTTCTCTTTTTCAGCATTAGAGAAGGCATGGAATAATGCAGAATTGCCATCTGAACGAGAACACGTTACTCCATATTTTTACAACAATAGGAATAAATTTAAAATTTTTAATTATGAAAATGAAAAAAATTTATCAAAATTTCGATATGCGGTTGATAGAATTGAAGACTTAGAGTTAGTCAAAATTTTAATGTCAAGAATAAAAAAACGCCCAATAATATTGGAAGATATTTTGAAACAATTTGATACTGATCCTAGTTTAATTAATATCAATAAAGACATAGATTACTATGAGGGATTTGAAAAATCAAAAAAAGAAGATATTGATTTTCTTAATTCAAAAAAACAAGAAAAATGAAACAAAAAATTAAGTTATTTGATCCACATGTTGATGATTCTGAAAAGAATATGATTATTAAAACGCTAAATAGTCATTTCTGGGCTTCTGGTAGTGGCGTAGGGAATGTTAAAAAATTTGAAACATCATTTCAAAATTATATAAAATCGAAGAGATGTGTTGCAGTAAATAACGGAACTTCTGCTCTCAATCTTGCATTATCGTTATTTGATATTAAAGGGAAAGAAGTAATTTTACCTTCTTTGTCTTTTGTGTCTACTGCTCATGCTGTTGTTCTTAATGGCGGAAAACCAATTTTTGTTGATGTAGATCCAAAAACTTTATGCATTGATCATAATAAAATTCAAGAAAAAATTTCCTCTAAAACAAAATTAATTTTACCTGTTCATTTTGCAGGAATGCCGTGTAATCTAAAAGAAATACAAAAACTTTGTAAATCATATGGAATTACCTTTGTTGAAGATGCAGCACATGCATCTGGTTCAACATATAATAAGAAAAAAATTGGTTCACATGGTTCTGCAGTATGTTTTAGTTTCCATCCTGTTAAAAATTTAGCAATGCCTACCGGTGGGTTAATTTCTCTAAATGAAAAGGATCATTCTGATCTAAAAAAGAAATTATTTGCTAGAAGATGGTGTGGTATTATCAATAGAAAAGACTACACATATGATGTTGAGGAAATGGGTTGGAATTATTATATGAATGAATTTTCTGCAGCTATAGGAATTTCTCAACTAAAAAAACTTGATAAAATGAATTTGATTAGAAAAAAAATTGCAAAAAGATTTCAAAATGAGCTTAAACTTGAAAACAAAATACCTTATGATGATGACTGTTCATACCATCTGTATTGGATTTTGGTAAAAAATAGAGATCAATTTATGAAAAAAATGGGAGAATTTGGAATTGAAACCGGAATACATTATAGACCTATACACACAATGTCAATGTATACTTCTAAATTTGATTTACCTGTTACTAATAATGCTGGAAAAAATATTGTCTCTATACCAATTCATCCAAACCTTACT
>CEUZ01234543.1_pt1 | contig 36082 bp, 50 predicted proteins | sample 361511 | NCBI WGS metagenome assembly CEUZ01 (sample SAMEA2622822, study PRJEB7988) | marine metagenome | biome: marine biome (ENVO:00000447); feature: surface water layer (ENVO:00002042); material: "saline water (ENVO:00002010), including plankton (ENVO:xxxxxxxx)" | depth 5 m | reverse complement strand
GTTGATGTTATGATGGTTAGATTCCCTGTTCCGTCACAAAGTGGATATAGAATTATGAAAGTAACGGGTCTTGAGCTGGGGTTAGGCGATTCTTTTAAAATCAATCCTAAAGTTGTTAAAGAAGTGTTTGAAGGGGATCACGATCACGATTCTGGTCATATTACAATATTAGACAATAAGCTTACCAAGATGCTAAAAGAAAACCAAGTGTCTACAGCTGGTATAAATATAGGAAAATATGAACAACAAGAAAGTTCAGGAAGTATTGCTAATATAGTAGGGTCTACTCAAGCTATGGCTGCTTTAACTCAAGGCAAAATGGCAATAGGAAAGATCGCTTCTTTACAGAGAAATCATGGTGTGGTTTCTTATTATTTAAATCACTTAGTAATTGATGGTAAAAAGATTATAATTAGAAGTCTTGATTCTCCTGTAACAGATCCTGATATGATAATTGCTGAGACAGGTAAACCAGAAAAACAATCATTGGGGATGATGTTAAGAACTTACGCTCAGGCTGCTTTTGATAATCCAAAATTAAGATTGCTTGATAAGTGGAAGTTTAGTGATACTAAGTTAATTGGAATGATGTTTCAAGCTGAGGATGGCTCCGCTTTAACAGAGGCTCAAGTAAACACCTTAGCTTTGTATCTATCAGAGCATAATAAGGCAAGCCAAATAAGAAATGGTAAGAGCTCTAAGAGAGTTTATAAGCTTGAAGAGCTTTTATCTTTAAGTAAAGATTATACTGAAATGGTACAAAATAGAGAGAGACATATTGTTGATAATGTTGATTCTAAAATTAAAGAAGTTTCTGTTTTTAATAACAGACCATATGGAAGACTTTCTAGTTTAAGCGCAAATGAAAATGTTCATCCAATGGAAGTTAGGGCTATGGCTCCATATCAAAAGCTTGATGATCTTGGTCTTGGTCTTGCTGAGATAACGAATCAAGAGAACATAACTAGCTCTCAGGCTCATTATAATGCAAAAGAAAGGCTCATGCAGGATAATTTCAGGACGCAAATGACAGCTCAAGCAGCTGGGTTAACATTAGAACAGTTTAAAAAGATTAGCTTAGACGAGTTTTCAGTTATTAATGAAGAGGTTCAATCTGGAGTTGATTGGGGAAGAGCTGTTCACTCCAAACTTCTTGCTCTTTATTCAAAAATGTATGATTCAGACAATTTAGAATCAGCTAGACCAATCGATCCAAATGCATGGGATCATAATCAAGATTTTAATGACTTTTATCATAATTTGTATAAAGATGGCATTGGAGGGCTTTCTGCCTATAAGGATTTATCAAAGGTGCAGCAAACTTCTGCAACATTTGCTTTTTTAGATAGGTTTATTAAAGATGACGGCGTTCATGCGGATTATGCTGGGAAAATTCTTCCTGTTAGTAAAGATGGAATAACTCTTCTTGACCCTGATGTAATGAAAAGATATTTTAATTTATACAATGAGGCTGCTGAAAAGATTGTTGTTGGTCAAGATATGCCTATGGTTGAATCTGGAGCCATATCTAGCGTTCATGAAAACCAAGTAACTGAATTAAGGAGGATTTACGGTTGTGAGTAAAAAAGCTTGTGGAGATCTAAGAAAACAATTGCCAATACAGAGAAATCTTGATTGGTATGAAAGAAGAATGGTTGAAGACCATTATGCTCAAAATTATGGAGATAATAGAAAGTCTCCTTGGTATGCAAAACTTACCACTTTTCTATCAGATAAATATGGCAGTCTGGTTGGGAAAGAGAGCATTGCATCAGTTGATTCTCAAAGAAGATATTTAAACAAGAGATATAAAAAGAGAGAGGCTGAAAGAGTTCTTTTAATGTCTCAGATAGAAGCGCTGCTTGAAAGTAATCCAGGAGTTAGTAAACACTTTTGGAAGTTTGTTCAATCTGAGATGACCTTATTAGATCCAGAACTAATGAGAAGAAGGTTCCCTGAGTATGAGATAAAAACATTTAAAAATGAAGCTGGTCAAATGGTCCCTCATTTAGATACTTTGCCTCCTGATTTTTTAAGACCTATATATGCAGAGCTTTATGGTTGGGTAAATGATGGAAAATTTTGGAAGAAGAAGACTTCCCGTTTAAGAACCATTCAATTAGAAATGCTTACTCCAGATAGCGTTGTTAGAAAAGACTCTACTGGATTGATAGGAGATATGAATAGCAGCCTTTCTACTTGGACAAATAATGCAGCTGCTAGAGCATCAGATTTTTATCAAGGATCTATGGATGGGAAAAGACCTGGGCTTTATGATATATCAAATAAAATAAAAGAATTATATGATAGTTTTGGCAATCTGCCAATAGATCAGGTATGGGATATATTTTTTAGATTTAAACGCGGACAAGCTTTCTTTAAAAAGGGTGACAATAGATTGTGGATGAGTACAAAATGGGTTCAACCAAAACCTGGAGAACCTCACAAGTGGATAAGATCTGAAGATGCAATCACACCTTATGTTTGGAAAGATGAACAGCATAATGAATTCACTGTTGAGTTTACCGAAGATAAGGTTGGATCATTGGGTCAGACTCAATTAGAGTTGTTAGTAGAAGCAAACAAGATGTTAGTTAAGTGGTATGATTCTGTATTTGAAACAGCTGAAGCGATTACAGAAGCTCATAATAAAAGAAGAAGAAAGATTAATGAGATTGCAGATAAAAATGGAACCCATGATTTATTAGAAGAAATAACAGAATTTGGAATATTGGCTGACAATGTTGATATCCAGGGTCTTTCTAAAGTGGATAAAAAGAATAAGTATCATTTTACAAGAATGTATTATCAAGATCAAATCCCTAGATTGCTAGAAGAAGCTTTAATGGGCGAACACGGGATGATTAACAAAAGAGATATGTTAGCATCTAAACTTAGAGAGTGGGATCCATCGGTTGAGCATACTCAAGCTGAAGTTGATAAACAGTTACAGTATGAAGAGAGATTGAACTCTCTTAATGCAGATATTCATATATTAAACGAGAAGGTGGAGAAATTTAATGACGGTCTTTTTGATACACAGTTTAATGAATATATACAAGCACAACATGTATTGAAAAACTTTAAGCATGTTACCGAAATGATTCATCCTGATAATGCAAGAACAGACTCAAATGTTTTAGTAGACTATATTGATGGGCTCTTTAGAACTTCTGTCAGAAATGATGTTACCTTAGATCTTATGGAAGCAGTTGCAAGTAAAGGACATCTCGCAAGACCTGGTGTTGTTGATTATGCTATTGATCATTACAAATCATCTTTTTATTTCCCAGATGCTAAAACTACCTACTTAGGATTTAAAACAGATGCAAAAACCTGGGCAAATAGAATTAGTGCTCTTGGATATCCAATTACGGCTGAAGAGTTATCTACTCAATTAAGAACTCTTTCTTCCTTTTTTATATTTAATACACTAAACGGTCCTTTGCAGGGGATGACTAATTATTCAGCTTTTATGTTAAAAATACATGAGCAAGGAGTAGATAAAGTAACTCGATACCTTGATGAATTTGATAGAAATCCAGAATATTGGAGAAATCTTGCAGCAAAGTCTGGTGTAACTAAGTTTACAAATTTTATTGAAGGATATGTTCAAAAGGGATTAAGACCAGATGAGATAGTTGTTTATAAAAAGGAAATGGAAAAACTTCTTGATGAAATAGATTTGCTGGATGAGACTGGTAATGAAAAAAGATTATTAAGATTAAAAAAGAGATGGAAAAAGCTAAAGAATAAAGAGTGGGGAGATAGAATGAGTCGAGCTGCTCAGTGGGCTATTACCAGAAAGATTTATTATTATCAACATGATAGTAGACTTAAAAAAGCAATTAAAGCAAGTGCTGGCAACTTTTACGGTAAGGTCCTTCCTAGCATAGCTCAGACTGAAGAAGAATTAAGAACTATGAGTTTTCTTATTGGTGTTCAAAACTTCTTAGAAAGAAATCGAGGAATGAAAGCAGACAGTCCTGAAGCTATTGCTGCTGGAGTTGATTATACTCAGAGAACAGACTTTGGATTATCTCATCAGCATGTAGGATTAGCCTTTAGAGGACCTCTTGGAGGATTTTTAACAAGAATGAGAATATGGCATGTTCAAAGATTCGGCAATGATATTAATGTTTATAAAAGAGCTTTTAGAGAAAACACAAGACCAGAAATGTTAGACAGAACTGAAGATGGTGAATATGTATTTAACTCAGGATGGATGAAAAGAGCTGCTAGATCTGGATCTGGACTTGTAAAAACATTTGGATCGCTGGTTATGCCTCCTGGTCCATTAGCTACAAAACAAAGATTAGATAGAAAATATAGCGCAAGAGCAAGAAGTCATTTTTGGACACATGCTGTCATGACTGGTATTATGGATTTTGGACTATATGCATTAGCTCCTCCAGGAACAGGAACTATGATGAGTTATGTTGCTAGAGGTGCAGGAATTGCATATTATAGAAGTCCTATGGGGAAAGGATTAGCTGGGTTTGGGAGTTCGTTAATGAGTTTAACTTTTGGAGCTGCGCATTTATTGGGTATTATGGCAACGGGAGGATTTGAAGATAAAGAATATACTCCAGAACAATTTTTCATGAAGTACGCTTATCATATACCGATTTTAGGTTTGGGGGCATCTGTAATGATTGATTTGGCTTTACATGCAAGTCATAATCACAGATTAGATAGGGCGAGAGGAAGACATTCACATCAACAAGACCATCTTAAAAAGATTAGAAATGTTTCTAGTCCAGGGGGAAGGGTTCCTTGGGAGTTCAAGGAATTTCTTGAATATGTATTTGGTGTAAGAAAAGATCCAGAATGGCTTGAAAGTGATTATGTGAGATAGCTATATTCAATATATTAAATAGATCTTTGTCGGTTGGGATTGGGCATCCAATTGACATTCAGGGTGAGCAAAGCCAGAGTTGGACGGTTTCTCTGGCTTTTGCATTTATAAAGTAGTTCCGATTCCGACATTACCGCTAAAAAACATCATTCTGAGAGCTTCTTGCTGTATTTATCCCAGCAACCTGCCATAGCGAAGTGTAACATTTCCAGCCAGTCATCATATTTCATTACAATTAAAGGTTCTTCACGGTCAGCTTTAATAACCTGTGCGTCAACGTTTTTATTGGGTATCATCCACTGACCCATAGCTCTTCTGCATTTAGCCTGGAGTTTAATATCATCACCAATTAGAACATCCACCTCTTCGTGTTGTCCCATTGCTGCACCATTGGATCCCCAAGCTCGTTTAATTTTTATTTCTCCATCGAAAAAATCTTTTGTCATGTCAACTATTAATCTTTCAAAGCGGTTACCTTTAGCTTTAGATTTGCTTGGCATCTTTAGTTGTCCTTTCTACGGTAAATTCTTTAATCAATGATTCTTTTTTATCATTAGTATGCATAACAATAGCATCTACAAAGCCCTGAATATAAGCATGTCCTTCAATTGTGGTATCAAATGCTTGCATGGGTGCAGAACCTTGTCCTTTTGTTAACATATCTTTCCAATAAACTATATATTTCATTTTGTTTCTCCTTTACTTTGGTAGTTAAGTGGAACTTCTTTAGCTTCACCAACTAATGATCTCATTTTATCAAAATGCTCATCACAAGTAGATGCAATAGTGTATGTTAATTGCTCTGATGTATAATCTGTAAATTCATATTCTGCTAATTTATCACAATCTTTCATCATACATTTTGGTAACTTTATTCTTTGGATTCTCATTGCTCTCTCCTAATTAATTGGGGTGGGAGGTATGATAATAATGAAAGGACATCTAGATTCATAGATGATATAAAACCCACCCCATTATTTTTTTGTAAAGTCTATTTGTTTTACTCTTTTTAGCATATCTTTAACTTCTTGATCTTCTTCTATAGTTTTAATTTTTGACGATTCATCATCTAGGTTCTCATGGAATAATACTCTATCTCCATCAAATCCGAAGATTAGTTTTCTATTTTCACCATAACGAACTTTAGCTGCTACAATCTGTGTTTTATTTCTACCAAGATCACTTTCCTCATAATTAACCTTATAATCATAATACACAAATAATACATTTTCTGCAACTTGTTCAATGGATCCAGATTCAGCCAGGTCTGACATCTTTGGTACGGGATCAATTCTTTTCTCAATATCTCTATTAAGTTGACTAATTAACACTGGAACAATTTTATAAGTTTTAGCAAGCCACTTGTATTCATTCATTACAGTTTCTAATTCAAATCTTCTTTGATCATATCCTTCCATTTTAATTAATTGAATATAATCATCAATAACAACATCAGGATTATGTCTCATTATTTGCGCTGTAGATGAACTTAAATCTCTAGCTGTATCACACATTATTAATCTATTCTTATATTTCTCAGCTATCTTATCATTAACAATCAAAAGTTCCTTGTAAGATTGATCTGTTAAGGTATTCATTCTAATATCTGAATAACTTAGTTTTCCGCTTTCTAAAACAATTAACTTTTTCATCATTTCTATATTAGTCATCTCTCTATTGATACATAAAACTTTTAATCCTTGATCAATGAAATTCTTTACAAGATTAATGGCAAATGTAGTCTTGCCGTGAGAAGGTCTACCAGCTATAACGGTTATTTCGCCTTTTGTCATTCCTCCTGCTAGATTATCTAATCTATTAAATCCAAATTTTACATAATTACCACTAGTCTCAATTGATTCAATGGTATCATATATTATACTATCTAAAGTTGGTTCTTTATTGGGAGTTAATGAACTTAGTTCATCTGTTCTTTTCTTTATTGATTCAATTAATGTGTCAAAGTTCTCATCATTATCAAAAGCTGACTTCTGGATCTCAAAAGTTGTATTTATTATTTCTCTTTGTAAAAATTTCTCTAGAACAATATTAGCATAGCTAGATACATTTGCTGTTGACGGTATAGATTGAGGTAGCCCCGTTATATAATAAGCAGTAACCTTTTTCTTTTCTGAGTCAGATAGTTTAGCCATTATTGTAACAGCATCTATCTCTTCATGATCATCATTCATCTTTAACATTTTATTCCATATTATTCTACTAGTATCATAATAGAATATATCTGCTTTGGGGATGAATTCTTTTATTTCGGTAATTAATTCAGGCTTTAGAAGTGCAGAACCTAATACAGATTCTTCAGCTTCAAGACTTTGGGGTTGGGCTTTAAGTTGAGTCTTTTTGCTTATTAATTTCTTTTTACTTAATCTAGGCATGACGCACAAGACTCTGGAGCTTGATAAGAACCATTTAGTTTATCAGGCGTACCGTCTAGTGCTTTACCTATTTCATTAATTGCCTTTTGCAGGCTTGAGGTGTCTGGCGCATTAGTCGCTTCAATGGAGTTGAACGATTTTAATGCTGCTAATAATACTTTACATTCTTTGGAATTAATCCTTAATAAGTATTTATTTTTTGAATCTTGTATGAATGTGTTTGGGTCTGAATATATTTGCATTTTAATCTCCATTTCTTTATTTAAATTTGTAATAGCAACGAGCCAATTATCACTAATTTTCGATTGTCAGCCAACGCAAAAAAAACCAGTTAACAACTGGCTCGTTTATTTATGTTTTTCCGATTAACGAATTTACTTCGAATTCGTTTTGGGGGTAGGGAAAGTTTAATCTTTTATCAGATCATATCCAACTTTAAAAGCCGTTTGCTTTATGTTTTTACCCCAGCCAAAACCAATTGAAGACATTGGATCTGTGTAGTTTTTATTGTGATCAACATATTCTGTTATAGCATTATACGCATCCCACATTGTTTTCCCGTGATTACCTTTACCATGCCTAAAATTATTAACTAAAGTATCATATTGAGGTTTAGCAAAATTAGGAATCTTTCTCTTGGTTATAGGATGAAATGAAACATTATCACGATTAACTAAGGTTGGAAATACAGTTTCAAAATATTTAGTCATCACTCTTTCATTGACTTCTGCATCGTTCATAGCCCTCATTATTGTAACTGCTGCATCAATATTACCTTCACAAGTCTTTAAAGCGCTTGTTAAGCTGGCTAATCGATCCTTTACGCCCGTTGTATGTCTTAAGGCAATACCATTATCGGTTCCTTTATTTAACGCGTATTCAAGCGTATTATTACATACAACTCTAATCATTGTTGGTTTCATTGTTACACCTGTAGAACCATTGTGACTATTAAATAAAAGAACATATCTTTCTACATCGTCTCCGCTGTGTCCAATCGTACTCTTTTCTGGTGCTTTAGCAAGTATCCAGATTTTTTGACCATCTTTAACAGCACCAGCTGTTTCATATGTATATCCATGATCCAATAAAACTTCATCAAACGGTTGAAATGCATCTTCATTTTGAAGGACTTCATATTTTTTAGAAACATGACCTAATACAACAACTCTTTCTGATCCTTTTTTATCTGGATCAATTCTATAAGTTGAACAATATCCCGTTTCTACAGGAGTTGGAGACATTGCGTTTGCAAATGATAAAATTTTAGATTTAGCAATTCTTTTCATTGGAACATTGATATAAGTTTCGTCTTTATATACTTTCCAATCAAGTTTTGCAAGCTTTAAAGCTTCATCTGTATTAGGTGATATTTCAAGTTTCTTACCAAGTCCATGCCAAGGCGTTTTACCTACATAGAACATGGCATTATTATTCATTAATTCGTGAGCCATTGTTACTCCTCTTCTGGGGGATCAATCCCCCTTAGACGTTTTTCTGCTTTTAGGGTGATATCTTTACGTTCTGCATTGTTTCGTATTATTGCAGCTAGATAATCTAGCGTAAAGCCTTTCTTATACATCTTATCTGACATATAAATATTTATTCCATGCACAATGTCTTTAACATCTTTAGTTGCTCCAACGGTGTACATGAATTTGCTTCGTTGTTGTTTGTTTAATCTTCCGTTATAAACATAACGATTGCATATATTAAATAGTTTTTTTATTAAATCCTTGATCCCAGGTTTTAATTCATTATAATAAAGGCGCGCCTCGCGATTCATAACCGCTTTGTCGGTTGTATATCCGCAGCGAGGACAGCGCCAATTACTATATTTAGGCATCAAGTTATAGCTACAGGAGCGTTGTAATCGATTTTCTTTCTGACACTTTCTCCGTCTTCGCCAACACCTTTTACATACATTCTTTCTCCATCTCTCCACATTAATGCAGCTTCCACTGTTTCTTCTTCAATCCCGTCTCTCCCTCCTCTATTGCTATTATTATATGGACCTACGCCTTCAAGATGAGTTTCACCAGTAGACGGATTAAGCATCTTTAAATAGTATGCAAATTCTTTTTCTACTGGATTAATCTCGAACTTGATTAGTTCATATTCACTATTGTTGACAGTTGATTTATCCAAAGATACTGGGTCCATACTATTAACTATTTCTTCTACAGAGAAATGATCAAGGTATAACCTTCTTGTACTAACATTTCGAACTTTAAATGTGTCAGCAGGATTAACTAGCAACCAATTATCCGTTGCTTTAGCATGTTCTGCAGCAGCAATGGCTTTCTTTTCATCTCTTCTAGCTTTAGCCATCCGATTTGTTCGTTTTCTCATTAGATCCAAATATTTATCTAGTTCAGCTTGAACCTCTTTTGCTTCTTCTGAATCCATGTTAAGACAATCGCCACTGTAATCAAGAACCATTGTTTTAAAGAGTGGAATCTTCTTATTTACATTATGTCCATTCTTATCCTCTTTATAGCTGTAGAGATAATAATTAGGACATTGGGATCTCCATTGATTATCTTTTGATAGTTCATCAAATTGAATCCAATGTTGCTTAAATGTAATTTTCCAAGAACTATGTGCTAAAGCCTCAACCATCCCTTCTGCTCCATATTTACCAGCTTTTTCCATCATTTGTACTTTCTTTTTATCAGCTATAAAGTCATATGACTTATTCTTCCATTCTTCTTTTGTTGGATATGAACTTGGAAAACCATAGACCTTTAGTCCTTTTCTTACTAAGTAGTAATGCCTGAATCGTTTGTGATCTTTATCGTTTATTATGATTCGTTTCCAGTTAAGTAATGTGCGTACTTCATTTAATAACATCAGTCTACCACCGTTCTTGTTTCGCGTCTCATATAATCAAATTCACGAACTTGAGTTATTTCATATTCACCAGGTGGAATTGTGATAGCATTATGCTCTTCATGTGTTAGAACGCCATCCCCACCTTCAATTCGCATTACTCCAGGAGTATCTCCACCAGTTATTTTCCTACCATATTCACTAACTCTATGAAAAAGAGTAATGTCAACTCCAGGATTATTAGTCATATTAAATGCATGGGCATGACCAGTTACTTCACCTTCAGCTATTACAGTTCTACTTGCTTGATTCCATCGATCACTTTTATCTAATGCAGTAGATTTATTTCCATTATAATCTTCTGTATGTTCTTTAATAGGGCTTTCAAGCTTGCGAATTATTACATCGCCTTGTTGATATTTTATCATTATTATTGTTCCTCTAAGTAAGATCCATATTTATCTAAGAAAACATGAATCAGTATTTTATCACCATCCTCCTTCTTGATTTGCCATGTGAATTCCTGTCCGTCTAGGAGTTCTGACATCTCAGTTGCCGTTAATGGTAATTTGATTTGTGGTTTTTCGGACTTTTTTTCTTCAGGGTGTTCCATAAGAAAATCTTTCTGTTTAAATATTAGGGCGATACCCCGATTTACCGTCATCGGTTAAGGTTAAGGATTCGAACCTTGTATTGCAGCGAGCCAAAGCATCGCCCTTTATGTGGAAGGGTTAGAATGGAAGATCGTCGCCATCTTCCTCAACTGGAGCTGGCGCATTCTCCCACTTACTCACCTTTACCTCTTTAGCATAAATTTTATCTTTATACTCTTCGTGAGTAACTTCAATTATAACGGGTTGACCCATTAGTTTGGTTTCGTCAATAGTTTCAGGAATTACGGTTACTTCTCTCTTCTGTCCTTTAATACTCATTTCCTTCTTTTCAAGTTCATAACCAGTAGCAGCAAGAAATATAGAGATCCGTTTATTCCCACCAGGATTAGTTTTAAATTCATCTTTCTCAGGAGATTTCCATAAGAAGAATCCTTTACTTTTAACTTCTCTGTTAATAAACTGTGATGCATTTATTTCATCACCTTTTTCATCACGGAGAGTCATATCAGCCACAGCATTATCAAGCTTATAAGTAGCTTCATAAATATCAGCGACTTGATTTTCATTATTTGTCCAGGTCTTTTTGTATTCAAAAGAATTAACTCTTGCTTTATATAAACCTTTGGGCAACACTACAAATTCATCGCTTTCAGATGGGTCATAGTATGTCATTTTTTCTTCAAAACTCATTTTTTATGTTCCTTTATTTTTTAGGACCTTTTTCGATCCATTCAAGTAATTCAGGAAGATCGGTTTGATTTATCTTTCCTTTCCTGATGTTCATTTGTATTCGTTCTATTTCTGATTGAGAGAACTTAGCTTCAAGCATTTTCTCTTTAACCAAAACTTTTTCTTCAGGCGTTAATTCAATAACCTGATTTCTATAAACATCATCAGCGATGTTCATAAAAGTGTTAAAGGCTTTCTTCATAGCATTAGTATTAGCAGCCTTAAGCGTGTTACTAACTCCAACAAATTTTCCAGATTCTTTTCCTTTTTGAAAAGGATGTGATGCTACAACATCTCCTGTTCTTCTAACTCCAGCGTCGAACCATGTTAATCTTGCATGAACTTCATATTCTACATCACCAAGATTACCACATTTGATTATTCTCCAAGACCATCCAGGATAATGCATATCAGCCATTAGTCTCATATATCCTAATTCTACATATTCTTGACCATCAAATCCGCGTTTCTTTACTTGAGACTCAGGTGTTTTAATATCGCTAACCATTTTATGGTGTTCAGTAATTTTATGTAATTGTTCCTCTATTTGAGGCAACATATTTGACACAACTGTTAATTCGTGTTCTTGATCTCTACTCATTGTTACTCCTAGTTGCTTTATTCATTATACTTAGGTTTAATTTTGTTTTATATCTTTTTCTTCTTACTACCTTTTTCTTTTCATTGGCTGGTTTTAATAATTCTATGAATCCTTTACGGACTTGATTAAAGAATTTATCTTCTATACCTCTCCAATTGCCTTGGACATTCTTTTTACGCGGCATTATATTTTCTCTTTCTTTTTATAGGGTGAATCGCAATGATTTCTAAAGGCACAATACTTTCCACACTCCCATTCTTTATAAGGAGCTCTACCACTTTCACCAAGTGAAAATGCTGGTGGTTCTTCCTTCATTTGATATTTATTAACTATGTGCCAATAATTTCTTGCAGCAGTCATATATTTAAGATCTGCTTCTTTAGTTTTTATAACACTATTGTCTTTATTAATATATATGTTAGCCATATAAACAATGTGGTCACAAAATTCATTAGAGTCTTCTATCATGAATCCATATGTTCCTAATTGAAACTCATAATTATTTGATGGATTGGGATCAGGTTTTTGACCGAATAGTCCTTTAAATTTCCAGGAATGAGCAGTCTTATAATCAAATAGGTATCCCAACTTAACTAAATTAGGTCCATCGGGCTCTTCAACTACAATTAATAAATCAAAATGACCATTTAACTTTAAATCTTTATGTGAAACAGCAGTTTCATAATAATATTTAATGTTATTACCTGGTATTTGAGCATTTGTTTCTCTATCTATCCACCATTGGATTGCATCATCGAAATCTTCTCCCATTACAGTACCAAGTCTCATTTTTCTTACATCTTCTGGTTCCTGATCTGCATATCCGTACTCATTATAGTCATACCAATGTTTACGAATACATAACCCAGCACCTGATGCTGAATATTTTTGGAAATTATTTCTTTTACGAACTGCTAGTTTCTCTTCATTCTTTACGGCAAGATATCTATCGTAAATTTCTACTGGATTAGGGCATTTTATATCGTTCACTGTGGGCTCCTGAGAATATATATTTTAATTGTTCAGAGTGTATTTTACCATTGAAATTCTTCAAAGAATTTAAGGCTGAATGATGCAATTTTAAAAGAAGTCTTGCATCTGAAAGGTTACTTTCTATCTTCTCCCTTAATTCTTTATCTATCTCTGAATGAGGATTATCCAAGAAAGACTTAGTGTGTTTCATTAGGTCTTTTATTAGTATTACCATTCGGGCTGCTGTTTTAGTTTGCAGTAGACTATGGTCATATTTTTTTGCAGTCATAATCCGAGCTCCTTTAGTTGATTATCAAGATCCGTTCTTGCATCGCTGGGTAATTCTTCCCAGTATCCCATAAAAGCATTAATTGCTTGTTTATGTCTTTCAATATGACTTTGTTTTTCAATTAATAAGGATGATAAGTAAATTGATAGATCCAGAGCTTCTTCTATTGCCTCTTTTAAATTGTCCCTATTCTTTTCACCATTTATTGGGATGTCTCCACCATATCTGTTTCTTCCGATCTCTAATCGTTCATATATTTTCGTTATCACCTTTTGTTCATTAGGTTGTAATTCGTTCATTTTTCCTCAACTCTCCAGTGCTTTAATGGCACTATTAGTTTAAGCTCTCCCGCGAGCTGTTTTATGAAACCTTTATCAAATGCTTTGCTGTAACTTATCCTGTAAATGTTCCGTTCCGTGAAGTATACAATGTTCTTTATTTCTTTATTATTTACTTCGTCTAGGTTTATCGTCCAGGCTCCACCTGACATTCTTAATTTATCTTTTTCAGATTCTTTTTTGATATACATGTCTCCATCTATTAAGCCGTGCATAATTAACCTAAGATGTCTTTAGCATATTCATATTCAATGTAATCTGCAAGATCAGTTAAACTTTGATTTGTTTCATCGTTTCTTTGTACAAGTTCATCAAAGAATGCCATATTAATAGGATGATTTTCATCTTGAACTGCCTGATTTTTTATAGTATCAAAGAATGGTTCATATAAAATTTCAACTTCAGGATCTGATTCTATATAATCACCTACATCTTCAGGGTGAGTATGACCATAAAGATGACTAGGGTGCATATCTTTTGTTGCAACCATACATCCAACACCAAGAACACAGAAAGCATCTTCTGTTTCACTATAAAGAGAGCCTTCTACTTGTTTATAATCACCACTTCTGAGTGCTTTAACCCACTTCTTAAAAAATTCTTTAGTCTCCATATTCAATTACCTCCTCAAATGGTTTTCTATATGTTTTTAACCAATTTGTCCCTTCAATGCTGTTATGTATATGACTATTAACTCTTTCTGTTGTCTGACGTACTTCTTTTGAGATCTCTGACGTTGCTAATGGTCCACTAACAGAAATCTTACCAAAGTCTTTAATAAATGTATTATCTTTTATAAAATCAGCAACAATTCTGTTCGCGTATTCACCTAAGAGTGTTGTTCTCTGGCTATGTTTTAATTCTTCACCAACTACCTGATCCTTTTTATTATAAATGGGAACTTTTACCGTCAAATCTTTTTTAGCTATTACTTGATAAATTATATTTTTCATACTATTGCCTTCCCAGGATCCAAATATCCTCTGCTTACTGAATGATCTTCACTAAATATCATCTTTATGGTATTATTTTGACCTTGAATGGTCTGAAATTTTACTATTGTCCCTTCTTCAATATCATTAGCCTCAAGAAATTTCTTAGGCAATGTAATTCTTCCCTTGTTATCAATTCTGGTTTCACTTATGTACATCATTTGTTATTTACTCTCTTTCTTTATGTTTAAATTAACCTTCACCACCTAAATCATATTCTTCATCATCGTCAGATCTTCCGCCTGTGCTATCTAGATTATCGTAATCTTCTTCTGTTTCAAGTTCATTAATATTTGTATCCCATTCAGCAAGGACATCCTTACTTACTGGCTTGTGAAGGTTTGTTACTTCTTTATCTATTGAGACATCAAGACCTATTTCTTCTAACCTTTTTAGATGAGATTCATAGTCCATATGTAGATTAGCATCTATAGCTGTTTTAATATCCAATAAGATGTCGGTTAATTGTGCTATATTCATTTTTTTCCTTAATGTTTTGGGGAGATGGGCTCGAAGCTGCTACTGGCTATTCGAGGATTCCATGTCGACTGCGCTATATGCCACCTCCCCTGTTTGATCAAAAGTTATTGCAGGTTCGCTAGATGTATTAGTAGGAATTGTGTTTATACTCACGGTTTATAGCAGACTATATACTGCTTCCATACCTGCAAATCTTTACATTACAATGTCGAAGAATAATAATTTATCATCATTCGTGAAATATTCATCAAGTGTACTACATAACCATAATAAGTGATTTTTATTTTCATAATCATAGATCCAATAACTACCACTCTCTACTATTTCCATTTTATTAGCATCTTCTTCACTTATACCTTCTCTTGGCTGATATTCAATAAAGCTTGCACCTGGGAAGTCTTCATTAGAAAACCTCATTACATAATGTCTTTCGGGTTCAACCCTACCATACTTTTTCTTTATTACCATATCACAGACATCATCTGCACCTGATACAAATGCTTCAGCCCAAATATCTTTAGCTGGATCATCAAATACCCACTGTGTTCCAAATAATTTGTATAATTTTACTGCGTGCACTGACATTTTTTTGTTCATTTCTTTTCTTTCTTGTTAAATCCAAAGTTGTTCCAGATCAATCTTTGTATCCGATAAACTTTGGTTAATGCTAGTGATTCCTTTAGCCAAGCTTCTGGATCCTTTTCCCATCCATTGGGAAGGCGACCACTTCCAGATTGTTTAAGTTTCTTTTTAAGTCTTTGCTTTAATTTCATGGTATGTCCCTAATAGATCGACGGGGAGACGAAGGCAGGCTATGTAAGACCTGTCTTAGGGTATCTCCCCGCCATTGAGCATTAGATGAGATGAAGTGTCGATAGGGATACGACCATCCAATGCGAAATATTTCTTACAATCCAAACCTTTCTTTGAATAACTGCTTAACATCAAGTTTAAGCATATATTCTTTATCTCGCTTTGGGCTATTCCAGTACTTTTTAATTGCCTTTCGTCTGTTCTTAGCCTTTCTCACCTGTGATGCTGACATTTTACGTCTGTGATGTTTAGTCCTCGCCATTATTTAATTTCCCTAATGCTACCCAGAATAGTTCTGGTGTTAATCTTTTTACATTACCGTGTTTACATCTAGCTGCCATTCTATAAATTTCACGGTCAAAATGATCGTCTATCATATTTATAGTCGTTGCAGGCAGTTGGACACCAAATTGTTTAAATGTTTCCCTTAACTTTTTAACATATATTGTAGCCATTATCCCCTCCCATCACATTTAGGACAAGGTTCTTCATTGACATCCACAGTAACTTCACCTTCGAAATCATATCCAAATGATTCGTAGAATATTACACCGTGACCTTTACATTCAGTACAATGTGGATTTACTTCTGGCACACTAATTTCTTCTTGAGTAGGTCTGCCTTCCCACTCCATATCGTGTTTATCAGGCATCTTTGTTTCCCTTCGTTTTTGCGTTTAAGTTTATTATTTGTTGTTCTAGTTGATCTAGTTTGTCCATCACCTGTAATAAGTCTTTATTTTTAGGTATTTCTTTGATAATAACTCTTTCAACTGTATCAATTCTTTTATTAGTCAGCGTGTGTTGATTCATCATCGCTTTAATTGTTGTTTTTAATTCTTCTTCCCAGCTCATTTTGTGTACACCTCAAACCCTTCCATTATTTGGAATATTCTATTACTTATAATCCCAATATTGTGATGACAATCTTCTTCGCTCCAGCTTTGTTTAATGCTGTCAAGTGTAATAGCATCGAGCTCTGTCGTTAAGCATTTTAATTGTCTTTTAGTCTCATTGTCAATGTAGACTTTATTTGTTTTACGATGGTTCATCTTATGTCTCCTTCTTCATCTATATATTGTTTGTATTCATCTTCCCATTTTTTATGATCTAAATGAACCATTTTATGATGATTTAATTCACTTTTATCGTTACCAATGAATAATAAGGCTAGAGTGCTGGCACAAGTAACAAGTATTGATATTACTAAAATACCAACGACATCGTTTTGTGCTAGATCGTAACTGGAATCGTTAAAACGGCGTAATGAGGCGATAAGCAGTATCCCGCCAATAGTACTCATTGTTGCAAAATAATAGGTTAATAGCTTTATAAGTAATTTCATCTTAATCCCTTATTGTGTGATTGTAGGTGTATGCTAAAAGCAGGACAAACAAGCAGTAAGCGTATCTATCCCGCCTTTAACATTTTTGGAAAGCCAAAGACCCCCTAAGGGGTCAAAGGCTAAGGCAAAGTCGCTGAGACTAAGCGTCTGAAGGGACCAACATAATTGGTTCACCAGACTCTTCGTCGATGCCACCTTGAAAGACCAAGGTCTTTGCAGGTGCTTTGCCGTACTGCTCTTCGAAGGCTTGAAGAAACTCAGCACGGGACATATCTTGGAAATCTACAGGCAATGAGATGCCGTCAGGAGCGGTGTCAACAAGCTCATCAGGTATGTCATTGAAAGTGTAAGGTTTCATAGACTGGCTGATTTCTTTGTCCACGGGCTCAAGAGTTTCTGAGTCGAGGAGAGTACATCCATTCTTCACATCGCCTGGGCGGTAGCCCCAGCGACCAGAAGTAATGGACTGACGAAGATGATAAATGACTTGAGGAATTGAATCTGACATAAAATGTCCTTTCATTTTTGTTTGATGATTCCGAAATGAATTGCAACTTGGAATTGGGAATCGCAATCCAAGCAATCCCCGCTATGAGATAATATAGTCCGTGCACTATTTTGTAACAATTTTTGAACTTTCTGTAATTCTACGAGGAGATGATGTTTATATAGGACTATTTTTGTCGCATATAACGAAAAGTGTTTTTTGTGGATCAGGAAAAGTGGGGGGTTTTATATAATCGAGGGCAAAAAAAATAGCACATCTGTAAGTTCTTAAAACAGTGTGCTTTTGCTCCGCTAGACGGTAAGGGTTTTGACCTATACCAGTCAAGAGGAAAATTAAAAATCTTTTAGTTTTAAAAAACAGTAAATAGTTTTAACATCTCATATGAAAACGTATACCTTGACAATCATTTACAATGAACTCACAGGTGAATTAGAGTCTCTAGAAGAAAGGGTTACAGAGAAGGAAACTCCATTAGCTATAGACGCAAGTCCTGATACTATGGAGAAGATATTCCAAGCTGATTTAATAGAAGATCTGTTAGTCCCTCATCCAGGGGAGCGTGTCGGGGAAGCGTAATGCGCCAATATAAGATTGGCAAGAATACACATCCAGTATTCGAAAGTGATGATGAAGTTCCGTCAGGAACAAAGATTGTTGAAAATTGGCGAGATGCAGAGGTTGGCGATTGGATGAGAGCTGATGATGGGAACATTATACAAGCACTCAGAGTTAACCAGGTGTTGAACCAAGGCAGATACCCGATTAAATATATTGGGACCTGTACTGGGACATACTTATGCAGAGATAATGATAAGATGGATACAGAGAAAAGAGAAAATATTTACTCTTTCTCAGCTAGGGCGTCTAATAATACAGGGAAACGGATCAAGACGCGAAATTATCTAACTGCGAATGAAGCTGCTTTCTCAAAATATATTGCTAATGGATTTTCACCCGAAGAAGCCTACAAAAGAGCATATGGTACCGATAATACTAACTATGCTAAAATGAAATCTGCCGTCCTAGTTAAACAGGAGCGAATTGTGAGTGCTGTAAAAGAAGAACTCGATGTTGTACTAAAAGATATGGGCATAGACCTGAAGTATCTTATAAAGGGTGTAAAATTAGAAGCAGAAAACGCCGATAGATCTAATGATAGGCTAAAAGCCTTATCTATGCTATGGGATGCTGCAGATGTTATCCCTAAACAGAAAGTCACACAACTAACAGGAGCCGTCTTTCAAGGCTTCGACGATAAAATGTTAGAGTCAGCGAAACGCCCCGAACTAAAAGGCAAAGTAGCTGATGCACCAACCAAATCATAATATAGACGAAATTTTAAAAATTTTGGACGCACAGCGTCCTATCGCTCCTAGCGATGCTACTCGCGTAGAGCCTGGACAAGTAGAGGAAAGGTATCCTGGCTATCCTCATTCTATGTGGTCTGCTGAAGATAGAAGCGAAGATCCCCGTTGGCTTGGAAAAGCCTTATCAGAATCTAAATATTTACCTGTACCTGCTCACGGAGATGAAGCTAGGTATAGAGAGAATGTTAAAGGATTGACGGATATTTTAGTTCCTCAAACTTATGGAGACATAGCTCTTGAAGCTGCTGGTGGGAAGCTTGTATCTGGTGGCATGTTGGTCGCTGCTGTGCTTGGCAAATACGGCAAAAGGGCAGCGCAGATTGCTTCGGGTAAAGTAAAAAAGCTTTATAATGATAAAATAGGTTTAAAAAGAAAAGACCCAGGTGTTAGTTCTAATGATTTGTTTACTGAACTTCCCTCTGATAATAGAACAATGGCTGAGATGATAGCAGATATGGACGCAACCCAGATTCAAGATGCATCCGACGATATTCTTCAGCGTATGGATATAAGTCCTGAAGAAGCCAAGCGAATTGTAAGAGGCGATCCTGAAAATAGATTTATCCCTATAGATGAAGAGACATATATGCGACAGTCTCAAATGCAAGCAGATCAGTGGGCTGCGAGCCCTGAAGGTCAAGAAGCGTTTGCTGATGTAGCTGAACAATGGAGCGCTGCTCCTTCAGAAGTTTATAATCCTTCTATGTCCGATATACCTCGATCAGCAACTAAGGGTAGCTATAGAACAAATGTTCATACTCTTGAATTGGAAAGTCCGACTGGTACTCATAAAATTAGCAGAAAAAGTGCGCCAAATAGAAAAGATCATGGGGAGATACTTGTTGAACATGACGCTCCTGAGCAATGGAATCAATATGAATGGGGAGAGAGCATTATAGATGAAGCTTCTGTACCAAGTACACGAAAAGGATATAGAAAACATACATTTACAGTTAGGCACAAAGCAGCCGTTGATGCGATGGATGAAACTCATGATGTCTATGGTAAACCAATAAAGAAGAGTCAGCAGGCTCCAATACTTGCTAGGATGTCATTTGAGACAAAGGTGATGCCTAACGGAGAAGTTCATATAAGCGGTTTAACGTTTTATAAACATGGTCCTAGTGGAGGTCAGGGTACTTCTTGGGCTAGACCAGATATGCAGCAACTCCCACCAGAGCTTCAAAAGCGATATGGATGGGATCCAAATAGACCAGAAAGAGGGGGAATGCCTACTCAGGGAGACTGGAATTATAGAGAAGGAATCTATGATATTGAAACTAAGAAGGAAGCCTACCTTTATGTAGACGAGCTTGGTAGGTCGACGGATTATGCAGAAATTGGTGGAGGGAGAAATGCTGCTCAAATTATGAGAATGACTTTTAGTAGAATGCCTGAAAATTGGGTTTTGAGTACAACCGCTAATAGCTTTACAATGGATTCCTGGACTAATTTGGTTAAAAGCGTTATGAGGGAAGCTGCTGAATTACATATTCATGATGATTTTATGCTTGTATCTCCAAGTAGCAATTCTAGATTTTCTAAATTATTTGATAAGCTAAAGAGAGAAAATTTAGGAGATGAAAGAGTAGCTATTGAAACGGTTGTTAAAGAGATGGCAGTAGAATGGGAAAAGATGGTAGGCAGAACAACCAGGAAAGGTATGAAGGTCTCTGGATCAGAAATGAAATTTTTACCAAAACCAGGAGAGCCAACCGCAACTGGCGGTAAGACAATATCTAAAGCTAAAGCAAGTCATTTTACGTTTAAAGGAATGAAAGCTGCAATGGCTGCTCTATTTGGAATCAAAATTTCTCAGTTAGATGAATTTTTGGGACAATTTGAAGAGGTAGACGAGAGGAATCATCTTGTCAGATAACCCAATAACTTTGGGAGATTTAGAAAAGCCAGTAAATACGGGATACGAGAAAATAAATAAATACGGAGACGACGACTGGGCAACACCTCCGAAAGAAGATAAAGAAGAAAAGCCGAAGGAAGAAAAAGAAGATGATTGAAGCATACGCTGAATATGGAGCCATTGGCGTTATAGTAATATTGTTTGTTATGATGATTACAAATCTTATAAAGAGTCAGAAAGTACAGAATGAAGATCTTGACCAGATTAGACAAGCAATAGCCAAGATGGAGTCCACGATAGAGAATGTTGAAGGAATTACTATAAAATTGATAGAAAGGTGGAACAAGTCTGACGATACCAGTCAAAGACATAGGGAAGATATTGTTAAGGAGTTAAATGATGTGACTGATGACTTGGCATATTTGAAAGGTAGAATAAACGGGAAATCGAGATGAAGGTGGAAGACTATAGAAATGAAACCACAGCAAAGCTTGTTAAGTTAGATGAGAGGCAAATCAGTATTTTTAAGACTCTCCAAAGAATTGAGAAACATTTAGAAAAACTAAACGGGCAAACACAGAAGAATAGCGATGCAATCATCATGTTTAAAACTTGGGGGTCTGCTGCTATTTTTATTGTCCCTATAATCGTAACACTAATAATGAGGTTGATATAATGTTAAAAAAGATCATTGCCAGAATGGTAAAAAGAATGGGATTAGTAAATTTGTTAATAATGATAGGCGATCATGCTGTTAAAGCTAGCAAGTCTAAAAAAGATGACGAAATTTGGGAAGAAGTTAAGACTCTCTTAGACACTCTCGCTTGAATATAAATTCTCAAGATGTAAGTAAGGCTGAAGAAGCTTTACGAGAAGCCTCTAAGGATATGATCTCATTTGGGAAGCTTTTTCTTCCTGATGATTATATGAGATCTGAAACTCCTTGGTTTCACTATGAGATTGCTGACTCTATAATGGATAAAGAGACGAAGCAGTTAGCAGTCATCATGCCGCGTGGACATGGAAAGACCGTATTGACCAAATGTGATATACTTTGGTCTTTCTTGTTTACGAGAGATGAGCCTTTGTTCTATGGATGGGTTTCCGCTACAGCGAAATTGGCGACAGGTAATATGGATTACATTAAACATCATTTAGAGTTTAATGATAGAATCAAGTATTACTTTGGAGATCTAAAAGGAAGAAAATGGACAGAGGAAGATATTGAATTAAGCACAGGACATAAATTGCTCTGTAAATCAAACATATCAGGTATTCGTGGAGGAGCAAAGCTCCATAAGCGATATGACCTGGTAATACTGGATGACTTTGAAGATGAGAATAATACGATTACTCCAGAAGCTAGATCAAAAAACGCAAACCTTATCACTGCGGTTGTTTATCCTGCTTTGGAGCCTCATACTGGTAGGTTGCGCATTAACGGTACTCCTGTCCATTATGATTCCTTTATTAATAATTTATTAACTAACTATGAGAAATCTAAAAGAAACAAAGAAGATTTTGCTTGGACTGTAAAAACATATAAGGCAATTGATACAAAGGGTAATGCTTTATGGGATTCTTGGTTTCCGAATAAAAAATTAAAAGAAAAGAAGAAATTCTATCAGGATTCTGGACAGCCTCAGAAATTCTATCAAGAATACATGATGGAAGTCCAGAGCGCGGAAGATTCTATTTTCAGTATGAAACATGTTAAGTACTGGGAAGGAAATCATATATATGATGAAGCAAATGGTATGAGTTTTGTAGTGACAGATGGAGACGCAATTCCAATCAATGTATTTGCTGGTGTGGATCCTGCAACAGATTCGATCAGAAGAGATTCTGACTTTTCAGTGATAATGATAGTAGGTGTTGATGAAAACAATAATATATATGTACTTGACTATATTCGAGAGCGAGGATTACCTGTTCTTGGAATACCTGGCGAAGATAGGGACGGGATTGTTGATAAGATGTATAATCTAGCAAAAATTTACCATCCTTCACTTTATGTAGTCGAAGATACTACAATGAGTAGACCTTTGTTTCAGGCTTTGATGGCTGAATCACGAAGAAGAAATGACTTTTCTGTTCGATGGAGAGAAGAAAAACCTGGAACAAGACAGGGGAAATTGGATAGAATACAGGGAGTGCTTGCACAGCGTATGACAATAGGATCTATAAAAATTAAAAAAAGTCATTATGATTTACAACATGAAATCATTACATTCGGACCTAGAATGGCGCATGATGATACCATTGATGCGCTTGCGTATGCAGTTAAATACGCTTACCCGCCCCAAAATATAGCCGTTCAAAAAGACGGAACACACTTCCGTAAACATAAATCGCCCAAGAATTGGATCATAGCATAGGTATCTAATTGGCGAAACGAACAGACAAAACTGCAAACAGAGTTAAGTCCTTATATGACTCTTTAAATAATTCTTTTAGAGAGAAATGGGAAGCGACTAACCAGCAGGGATATGATTTTTATTTAGATAATCAATTATCGGCAAAGGAAAAAGAAGCTCTTGAGGAAACGGGGATGCCGACATTTACGATTAATAGGGTTATTCCTGTTGTTGAAATGCTTAATTATTATGCGACAGCATCCGATCCTAGATGGCAAGCTGTCGGAGTTGAAGGAAGCGATTCTGGGGTTGCTGCTGTTTTTTCTGATATTGCTGACTATATTTGGAGCAATTCAGATGGTCAATCGCTATATTCTAATGTAGTAAATGATGCTATAACTAAAAGCGTTGGATACCTTCTTGTTACTGTAGATCCTAATGCAGATAACGGCATGGGGGAAGTTGTCATTCAACAACCAGAACCTTTTGATATATTTGTAGATCCAAAATCTAGAGATCCATTATTTAGAGACGCCGCTCATGTAATGATCAGAAAAGTATTCACCCGAACACAACTTTTAAAAACATTTCCTCAATATGCAGCAAAGATAAAAAGAGCATCTGCTAATTATGGTGAGGTAATGAGTCAGTCTCTTGGTGCAACTGATACGGGAGATATCCAGTATAAGGATATTACCGAAGGTTATACAAAAGAGGGTGGCGTTGATGAAATGATAGAATTATTTGAGCTCTATGAAAAAGAACAGGTTAAGTATTATAATATATTTTATAGAGTCATTCCATCCGAAGAAGAGATGGCACAAATCACACAAAATGTAGAACTCCAAATCCAAGAAATGCAGAAAGAAATGGCTGTTGAAATGAAAGAAATGCAATTTCAAATGTCTCAAGCTGTAGAAATGGGTGAAATGCTTCCAGAAAGAATGGCTTTGGAAATTGAAAAACAAAACAAAATGAATCAGGAGCAATTAGCCTCTGCAAAACAGCAGTTAATGGCTGAAGCTCAAAAAGCTGCTAGTATAGTTCAAAACAATGTTGTTAATTCGAAAGAATATAAAGTCCTTATTGAGGATGAGAATTTTTCGGGGAATATTGTTGATATTGTAGAATTTTATAAGCCCGCAATTAAACAAAGTTGCGTAGCTGGAGATGTCACTCTGTATGAAACAGAATTGCCAACAGAGCATTATCCTTTAGTTCCATTTACTTATAAATGGTCGGGGACGCCTTACCCAATGAGCGCTGTGAGTCCTTTAGTCGGGAAACAGCGCGAGATTAATAAGGCGCACCAGCTTATGATTCATAACGCTTCATTGGGATCCTCGCTAAGATGGATGTACTTTGAGGGATCTATTGATACTGATTATTGGGAAAAGAACGCTACCGCTCCAGGAGCTCTTCTTCCCGTAAATCAAGGGTTTGATCAACCTAAAGAGGTCCAACCTGCAGCCTTAAATAATGCATTTTACACAATTACTCAACAAGGTAAACAGGATATGGAATATCTTGCTGGTATTTATTCTTCCGCTCAAGGAGATACACAACAGCAGCATGAAACATACCGAGGAATGCTTGCGTTAGATGAATATGGAACTAGGAGAGTGAAACAATGGTTAAAGAGCAGTATTGAGCCAGCCTTAAAACAAGTAGGGGAAGTTGTGAAAGAATTTTCTCAAGCAGTTTATCAAGCTCATAAAGTTTTTAGAATTGTTCAGCCTAGCGCTCTTCAGGAAGAGAAGGAAGTTGAAATTAATGTTCCTATATTTAATAATATGGGAGAGGCTATTGGAAAGTGGCAGGATTATGGAGCTGCAAAATTTGATGTAAGAATTGTAGCAGGTAGTACATTACCTGTGAATCGCTGGGCTTACCTAGCAGAATTAAAAGAATTGATGAAGCTCGGGGTTGTTGATGACCTTGCAGTTCTCGCTGAGACGGATATTAAAGATAAAACAGCGATTGCTAAACGTAAGAGTCTATATCAACAATTACAGCAAGCCGTTGAGGCTTTGGAAGAACAAGTCAAAGACAAGGACGGTACTATTGACACGCTTGAACGACAATTGGTTCAGGCGGGTATTCGCGATAAAGTGCGAACAGTAGAAACTGAACTTCGTAAAGGTGCAGCTAAGGCGCAGGGCAAAATGGCTCTAACCGCTGATAGGGCTCAAGCTGATGCGAAGATTCAAAAAGAAAAAGCTCAAATAGAGCTTCAAAAAGATAAACAATCAAGGAGTAGTAATGGCACAAAAGAATAGTCCAGCAAACTCCCCAGCACCAGCCGAAGAGTTGAATCCTGATGTGGATTTAACAAAAGACGACGGCGGTATTGAGGACTCTGGTGACTTTTTCGAATCATTAGACCGTGAGGTGAACGGGATGATTCTTGATGACGATACAGTCGGAGAAGTCGAAGAACAGGTAACTCAGCAAACGGAAGCTGACCCAAGTGTTGACGTACAACCAGACGATCACCAGCACGATTGGGAAAAAAGATATAAGGATTCATCTTCAGAAGCACAGCGCTTAAAATCGCAGCTAAATGAGATGAAAGAATATCAACCCTTAATCGAGCGATTGAAAAACGACACGGGAATGGTAAATGCAATAAAAAGCTACGTCGATGGGGGAAATCAACCTCAAGACGTAAGGCAGGCACTTAATCTCCCAGAGGATTTCGTATTTGATCTAGAAGATGCAGTTTCAAATCCAGCTTCTATGAGCGCAAAAGCTCTTGAGCATACGATTGGAAATGTAGTTGATCACCGTGTTAATAATCAGCTTGAACAGGACCGAGTTCAAAGAAGGGATGAAACCCTGAAGGAACAAAGATCGCGCGAGGCAAGAGAGTTTAAAGAAAAGAACGGAATTTCAGATGACGAATATTCGGATATGATGTCTTGGGCTAATGAGCACCAAACAACACTTGATGATATTTATTATTTGAAAAATCGTGGTGAGAGGGACCAGAAGGTTGTTAAGGGCGCAAAAGAGGACATGCTAAAGCAGATGAAATCCGTAAGGAGTATTCCAGCAAGCGTATCAAACAAGAATACAGTGAAAACAGAGAGAAAACACGAAGATGAAGTCTTCGATGCTCTGAAGGATGTGGATTCTGGTTTGGATGGCTTATTTAATTAATGGAATAAAAATAGTGCCTCCGTTCAATTAAAACGAAAGTGAGGCAAACCTCATGGCTGATAATCCTTTAAAGTTATCAACACATGCTCAGGCTCAGGTCGAATCTGGTTTTAATACTGGTGATCTAAGGAGACGGTATGACTTTTCTGATCGTGTATCGGAATTAGCTCCAGACCAAACTCCATTTTTTAGAGTTTTGAGCAAAGTTGCTAAAAAAGCAACAACAGATCCAGAGTTTAAGACTTTGGAACAACGCCATATGTGGCACAAGCGTTATGCTTATGCTGTAGCTATGGATCTTGACGGCGGAGTCATTGGCTCTGGCGACAATGACAACGAATACGTCAATTATTCTTTTGCAGGCACAGATTTGCAATTGGATGACGAGATGAATGTCAAGTTTGAAACTGACTATTTATCTGCTGGTAATGTACAGAATGTTCTAGGACAAACTGGTACAGCAGTTGGCGCATCTGGAACAAAACCTATCTTTTTTCTCGTAAATCAGATGGTTAAGATTCCAGTTCGTTTAATCACAACAGCTAATGCTGGTTCAGGTCAGGACGAAACAGTCCCTGCAACTTATACCGATGATTATCTCATGGTTAAGATTACAGCGATTGGATCTCCTGCTACTGGAGCTGACGCACAGGCAGTTTATGCTAAATGTAAAGTTGTTCGTGGAATTTCTGCAACTGCAGTTTCTGCGCATAATCTTTTTTCATTGGCTAATGGAGTATACGAACATACTGGCACTACTTTTGATGGAGTTGATTTAACAACTTACAAAGAAAAAGATAAGTGCTACGTTGTTGGTTCTGCACATGCTGAAGGTTCTAGTTTCCCAGATACCTACAAAGATACACCTTACAAAGATGTAGTGGGTTATACTCAAATCTGGAAAACAACCATGCAGATGACAAACACTGCTCGCGCAACCGAGTTAAAATTAGCTCGCGACGAATGGGCACGCGTTTGGAAGAACAAGCTTATTGAACACAAATGGGATATCGAAACAGATATTCTTTTTTCTTCTAAACAGAAGGATGCTGATGGTGTTCGATACACAGCTGGTATTGTAGACTATGTATTATCTAGTGGAAACTTATTCTCTATTAACCTTGGCGCATCTGGTACCACATCAGATGATTTCTTGGATAATATGAGCGACTTCATGGATCCACGATATAATAGCTCTGCAGCTACTATGTTCATGTGTGATACTGCTACTTATAACTGGCTACACAAATTAGGTGGATTCCAGAAGAACGATATATCAATCAGTGATCAATACCGATTTGATTTCGCAGTTTCTGGTAAGAAATCCTTATTTGGAATTCCAGTTACAACTATCACAACTCCATATGGTGATATGAACGTTGTTCGCAATATTCATTTAGATGGTTCTCCAGTTAGAATTTTGGCTGTCAACTTGAAACATGTCGCTTGGCGACCATTGGTCGGTAACGGCGTTAATCGCGATACAGCGGTTTATGTTGGCGTTCAAAGTCTAGAGAACACGGGTGTTGATAGACGCATTGACTTAATCCAGACCGAAGGCGGTATGGAAATAGTTATGCCTGAAGCACACGCTATCTGGAAATAATGATTCTTAAGGAGGAACCTCTGTTTTTACATGTTCCTCCACTAATCAAAGGGAAATAATATGGCAAGTTTACAAACACAAGTTCGAGCATTAGCAGGAACTTCTACGAATGAATTACAATGGGTCAATGATGGAATAAGAGTTGTTATTGATAGGCTTTTATCTATTGATCCTGAGTCTGGGCATTTGTTTTCACAAGAACTTTCTGGTTCAAGCAGTGGCGCAACTGTAACCGAAAGACAACACATATTGAGCGTTGCAAAAGGCAGTAAAGCTGCAACGGAAATACCTCCAGATAAAAGATTTGCAGCTGCTGAGGCAACTTCATTGCAAAAAGCAACAGCAGATTATCCTCAATATTATGTTTTAGATCAAAAATTATATATTTTACCATCTGGAAATTTTACTTATAGCGCTGTTGACTATACAACCCTGGTAAATTTAAGTGCGAGTACAATTAGTAATTTTCCAACTAGCCTAATACCTATAGTTGTTAATTATGCTGCTATGAAAGCTTTACAAGAAAGGATGGTCGGCTACACGGGTCTGTCGGGCTTGGTTCTCTCTTTACCTTCTACACCTCCTCAACCTACGTTGTCTTTTGGAGTCGCAAATGACGGGATGACGGCAGTGACTGCTGTTGGCGACGTATCTTTACCCGAGTATGTCTCGATAGCCGACCCATCAATTGATGCATTAGATCTCTCTTCTTCGAATAGTGCAATAGATGCTATTCCAACTCCTCCTGGAGCCCCTTCTTTTATTTATACAGATGCAGCATTACAAGGATCTTATGGAGCTCAGTCCGCAACCTTTAGTACAGCTGCTCCTACTTACACTCCTCCAGTAATGAAGGAGATAAATTTTACAAAGATAACTTCATTGATCGAAACAGATGAAGATATTGAACTCGCTCAGTCTAAGTTGTCTGAAGAACAACAAAAGGTGACTGAATTCAGTGCTAAAATTCAAGATAGTTTGAATACTTTCAATAAAGAGAATGCTGAATACCAGGTTCAATTTCAGAAGTCTATCAATGAATTTGAAAAAGATATACAAAGAAGAATACAGGAGATGAGTCTTTCAACGAATGTAGATCTACAAAATAAAGCAAAGGGACTTGAAAAAGAAGCAAGTGAGTATAATTCTCAATTGCAAAGATATGGTACTCAAGTCCAGCAGTATCAAGCACAGTTAAATGCTGTCGTTCAAGAGTGGACTTTAGAGAACTTAAATTACAAGTTTGCTAAATGGCAGGCAGATTTACAAGAAAATTTAAACGAGTATCAAGCTAAAGTTGGTTCTACCATTCAAAAGTATTCAGCAGATATTTCAAGGCAGACTTCCTTGACGCAAGCTGAAGCAGCTGAATTGGGAGCTAAGTTACAGCATGATGCTGCAAAAAATCAGGTTGAGTTACAAAGGTTTGGGTCTCAATTACAAGATTACCAAGCTAGAGCTCAAACTTATATAGCCGAGTTCAATGCTAAGATGCAAAAAGAACAAATTCAATATCAATGGTATGAAAAACAATACGCGATGGTCAGAGAGCAATTCGAGAAGGGATTTGAGCCATTCATGATAAGGAGACAACAAGATGGCGAACAGAGTAGAGTACGCAGTTAGCGTAACACCAGTAAGAACAATTGCTGCAGTAAGTGGTAAATATGCTGCTCAAGATGTTATAGAGGGTGATATAAATAAAACATTAGGCGGTAGTGATTCTGTCGTAACGGGATCAGCAGATATATCTGTAACAGGATTTACTGCAGGAGCAGTTGCTTATGGCAATTGTCCTGTTTCTGGTGGATCTGAATTAGTAATTGCAGCTAATGATGCATGTGATATGTTATTCATTAAACATACTGGATATCAATGGGGAGGAAATGCAACTACTTTAGGAGACGCTTCAACTTCAAGTATTGATCTAATTGTAAAATTAGAATATTCAGATGGAAACTTTAAAGAATTTTGTAGGATAAGTCCAGGTGGAGCAATTGCTTTACCAAAGGTTCCCGATCTAGGAAGTGGAATGGGATTTGGGCTTATTTCTTCTGGATCTGAGACAATAGCTGTGGAATATGCGGTTATAGACTAATATGAGTTGGAATAATACAAATACAACTCCTAATACTTCTTGGACCACTACAGCAGAAGTAGAGCCAGGTACGTCTTATACTACAGCGGCTACAAATCCGAGTACAAGCTATACGACTACCACAACTCCTGCTGAATTGACTTGGGCTCATTTTGCTTACTTATTGTGGGCAGAAGGAGAAAATAGAATGTGGGATCAACTTGAATTTCAGTGGGGTACATAATGACGCTTAAAGAATTAATGGAAAGAGCGGGGTCAACTAACCAAGGATACTCAATAGCTTATTTAAAAGATGCTATGAGAGAAATAAATATGATGATTGAAGATAATGTAGTCGCATCTAAGGCTAATATAGTTAAAGATCAGCGATACTATTCATTCCCAGCTAATTTTATTTCCTTGAAAGATGTAATGATCTATGATACAGATGAAGCTGAGTATGTGAAAATAGACCGCGTTCTTGAAACAGAAAACGTAGATAAGGATTTGACGTAATGGCTATAGATTTTAAATATTATTTACGCGGTTCAAATATTGCTTTAATAGAAAAAGATAAAACAACTAGCGTTTATAAAAGCCCATCGGCTGCAGTGACGAATGGATTAATGCTTGAATATTCAGCATTGCCTACAATTCCTGACGATGAAACAGACACTATAGATCTGGCTGAAGAGCTTTGCTTGGCTTCTGTTGAATATCTAAAAGCAAAATTTGCGGAAAATGAAATGAATTATGAAAAACGTAACTTTCATATGAACGAATTTAAAAGATTGGTATTTACATACCAGAAAAATAGATTTGGTGGCATGCGTAGAGTCATGGATAAAGCACCATATGCAATAGTGTGAGGTAATTATGGCAACAACTTTAGTAGGACAAACAATTTCATCAACTTTTAAACAACTTACCCATGTAGATGGGGGTTTAAGTAGCTCAGAGACTGCACTCCTAGATGGAGATGGCACTGAGGCTGCCGTAGAGCTCGGTACAGACAATATTAACGTTTCGACACATAATGGCTCCGATAAAGGCTTAAAGCTCCAGGATACGCTTGTTACGGCTTCTGCTACAGAAATTAATCAATTAGACAATAAAACAGTAGGAGGTAGCGCAGCGACTGATATAACATCAAATAATGGCACCTCTACATTAACTAACAAAACAATAGATGGAGGCACATACTAATGGCTAATACTATTCAATTCAAGAGGAATTCATCTGGTGTCCCTGGAAATAGTGGACATGCCGCTGGTGAGCCTCTTTACAATACTGGTGATTCAAGACTTTGGATCGCTTCTGATTCTTCAACTCCGAACTGGGTTGGAGCACCTATTCTCGACGAAGACAATATGGCGAGTAATAGTGCACTTAAACTTGCAACTCAACAAAGTATAAAAGCATATGTTGACGATAAAGTAGATGACTATGATGCTCTTTCTGAGCTTACTGATACAGTAATTACTAGCCCTCAAGCTGGTCACTTAATGCTTTATGATGGTACTAATAGTTGGGATAATCAGGCACTAGGTGGAGATGCGACGATCAATGCAGCTGGTGCTTTGACGATTGCTAATAATGCAATAACTAATGCTAAAATGGCTGATGATGCAGTCGATAGTGCTGAAATTGCTGATGGGGCTGTAGACAATGTTCATTTGGCTGGCTCAATTGCAAATGCAAAGCTTGCTAATTCAAGCACTACATTTGCCGCAGATTCTGGAAGTGGACAAGCAATGGCTCTTGGTGCTACTTTTACAATCGAAGGAACTGCTAATGAAATTGTAACTGCAACAGGAACCAATAAAGTAACGATTGGTCTTCCAGACAATGTTACTATCGCAGGAAATCTTACAGTAAATGGAACAACTACAACTACAACAAGTAGCAATGTGGCTATTGGGGATGTTAATATAAAACTTGCTCAAACAAATAGTGGCAATAGTGCTGATGTTGGTATCTATGCAAAATATGTTGATAGTGGAACTAAGTACAAAGGGATATACAACGAGCAAAGTAATAATGTTTGGACATTCTTTAAAGAAGCAGGTACAGAACCTACAAGTACAGTAGCGACTGATAATGGATATGCTTTAGCTGGAATTAGTTGTGCAAGCGTTGATAATGCAACTATAGATGGTGGAGCATATTAATGGCTAACACTGTTCTTTTAAAGAGAAAAACTAATGGGTCAGGATCTCCAGACGCAGATGATTTAGCTGCTGGCGAATTGGCTATTAATACTGTTGATAAAAAGCTTTTTTTTGAAGATTCATCAGGGAACATTCAGGAGATTAAAGATAGCACAACATTAGCTGCAGAAGTTCAAGCAGACACAGTTGCCCTTGCGATTGCGCTTGGGTGAGAAAAGGATAAAATATGGCAAATACCTTTAAAGTAAAGACAAAATTGAATGTGTCAGCTTCTGCTGGTAGTCCAACTACAGTATATACTGTTCCAAGTTCAACTACTGCAGTTATTGTAGGTTTGACACTTGCTAATACATCTGCATCTTCTGCTGCTATAACAGCTACTGTTAAGTTAGAAAACAATGATGGAGATAATATTACTTTATTAAAAAATGCCCCTGTTCCCGCAGGAAGTAGTTTAGAGGTTATGAGTGGGAACAAAATCGTAATGGAGGCTAGTGACATATTAAAAGCTTATGCTAGTGCATCAAGTTCTATGGACTGTGCGCTATCACTTATGGAGATTACCTAATGCCCTATTTTGGGAATGAACCCGCAAAAGTTGCGATGAAGGTTGGATCGGGAGTAATTACCGCTACAGAGATCCAAGATGCATCTATTTCTACTGCAGATATCGCAAACGATGCAATTACACCTAATCAACTAGATGATGATGGAACTGGATTCCAGGTAGGTACGCTTGGTGTAGGAACTGCAGTTTCAGGATCTGAAAAGCTAACAGTCGGAGGTACTGCAAGTTTTTCTGGAGAGGTTGATGCTGCAAGTCTCGATATATCTGGAGATGTCGATGTGGATGGCACTCTCGAAACCGACGCGCTTACAATTGGAGGAGTTACTTTAGCCGAGACAATAGCAGATACAGTTGGCGCAATGGTAGGGTCAAATACTGAAACTGGAATAGCTGTTACTTATGAAGACTCGGATAACACTTTAGATTTTGTTTTAAGTGCAGCTCAGACAGGGATTACCTCAGTAGGTACTCTTGGAAATACAGATTTTTTAAGCAATTCAGTACAGATAAGAGCAGGGCAAGTCTTGGTTAGTGAGAGTGGTGGTAGTCAATCTTATTTATATAGTGGTGGTTCATTTACAGCATTAAGGACTACATCTGCACATCCTTTGCATTTATCTGCAAATTATAGTAGTGGAGATGATGCACTTGTAATAGGGACTGACTCAAACGTTACGTTTGCAGGTTCTGCTTTAGTTGCTAATGGGTCAGCAGGTTCGCCTTCACATTCATTCTCAAACAATGCAGATTCAGGAATGTATAGTCCAGCTGACAATCAACTTGCTTTTGCAAGTGGAGGAACACAAGCCTTAATATTTGGTGGTGACCAATCAGCTACGTTTGCAGGGGATGTTCAAATTAATAAGTCATCTCCTGTTTTGGTTTTAGGAAATGGTGGTAACACAACAAATTCAGGTATTAGAGTTGGTGGCGACAATGACGCAGGTAGCAGGGTATATATTCAAGCAAACAGCGATAATTCTTATATAGATTGCTATGGTGGAGAGGGTAGTACGGGAAGATATAGAGATTTGATGATTGGAGCTAGAAGTCTAACCCTTAGGACAGGCTCGGCTCAATCATTAGGTACAGTTCTTACTTTAGATTCATCACAAAACGCTACTTTTGCAGGTGATATAAATGTAAATAAAGCCAATCCTACTATAATGCTAAATAGTGCATCTGCTCAACAAGCTAATAGTGGTAAAATTAGAATGTCGGAACACGCAACTGGAGCTAATGATTATTTTGATATATACCAAAATGGTTCTGATAATGAACTTGTTATTGAGTCAAATGAAAAAAGTGCTATTTTAAAATTTAGCAGAGGTAATGGAAATGCTTTTTTTGGTGGAGATATAAACACAACGAATCACGAAGTTGTCCACGAAACAGGCTTTGGATATGATGCAAGTACTTACAAAGTTATTCAATTTGGTGGAGATAAAGGTGGCAACAAAACAATATCTTTAGGTTACGACCCAAGTGAAAACGATAATGGTAGCTTTGCAGGTTCAGGAGATGAGATACTTACAAGAAAGGCTGTTACTTGGAAAACTCCAAATACAAATGATGACGGATGGCATACTCCAATGGCTTGGAATGACGGAGACATAATAATGTATGGACTACTTACTCTTGCTCACGATAGCAATGAGAAACTGCACTTGCAAGGTTCAACTCAACCATTAATTAGATGGAAAGAAGGCACAACAAATAAAGCATATATACAATGGCAAGATGATGGTGGTTGGCATTTTGTTAATGAAGAGGCATCAGGTCATATTTATATGCACACAAATTCAGGAAATTTTAATGTTGTAGGAGATGGTGGTACAGTAGAAATAGATAGTGATGGCTCTACTATGTCATTTTCAAAAGATGCAACAAATCAAGTTAGGACAACAGGTGCATCTTCTATCTTGAAAATGATGGCAGAAAGCAATGGAGTACAATTAAATAATTCAGCAACAAGTTGGTCAGCAGTTTCTTCAGATGAGAGATTAAAAACAAATTGGACTATGTTTGAAAATGCTACTGATAAAATAAATACACTTACAAAAATTGGAACTTATAATCCTATAGACAAAGAAGATGTTTTATTAACAGGCTTATCGGCAAACGAAGTTCAAAAAGTATTGCCTTCAGCAGTTTTTGAAAATGAAGATGGCTATTTAGGAATGAATTATCAAGATGTATTTTGTTTAATGTTGAAATCTATCCAAGAATTAACAGCGAGATTAGAAGCATTGGAGGGTAACTAATGGCTTATCTCGGACATTCGCCAACTAACGCTGGAAGTTTTATCGAAATTGACGATTTCGGATCTTCTTTCAACGGGAGTACAACTGCATTCAATATGCAAGTAGGTGGAGTTGATGTAACTCCAAGCACTGCGAATGTACTCTGCATGATTGATGGTGTGGTTCAGATGTCTGGAAGCGCGTATACAATAAGCGGATCTACAATAACATTTACTGAAGCACCTCCAAGTGGTGCAGATCTATATTTATTACTAATGGGACAATCAGCGTCTGTTGGTCATGGAACTATTGGAGCTGATGAGCTTAGTGTAACTGGAGACGGATCAAGCGGTCAAGTATTAACTTCAGATGGAGATGGCACTTTTAGTTGGGCTACAGATACAGAAAACTATTTACCATTAGCAGGTGGGACTATGACTGGTGCTATTAATCTTGGCAGCCAAAATGTTACTAATGGTGGAACTATCACAGGTACTTTTGTAGGAAATATTACTGGCAATGTCACTGGTAATACAAGTGGTACTGCAGCTACTGTAACTGGAGGTACTCAAGCATCTATTACCTCTGCGGCTAATCTTGCAACAGTAGGTACAATAGGTACAGGTGTATGGCAAGGGACTGCTATTGCCTCAGCTTATCTTGATGCTGATACTGCTCATCTTTCAGGGACACAGACGTTTAGTGGTGCTAAAACTTTCTCAGCAGAAGCCAAATTTACAGATAGTATTAATATTAATGGTAGTGGCACAAGACAAATAAAATTTGACGATGGTAGTGAATCGGAAGGTGCTATTGTATTTGATGAGATAACTGATGGGTTTATTTTTAAAGTTGGTGGAACAAGTGGTTCAAGTAAAGTAGATGCATTTAAGATTGAAAATGATGG
>CEUZ01046385.1_pt1 | contig 36218 bp, 23 predicted proteins | sample 361511 | NCBI WGS metagenome assembly CEUZ01 (sample SAMEA2622822, study PRJEB7988) | marine metagenome | biome: marine biome (ENVO:00000447); feature: surface water layer (ENVO:00002042); material: "saline water (ENVO:00002010), including plankton (ENVO:xxxxxxxx)" | depth 5 m | reverse complement strand
TCGAAGCTAGATTTTACTGTATCAACAAAAAATGTTCTCATTTTATCGTAATCAACACCCCAGTGCTTATCTAGCTCAACTACCAGATCTACAGAAGCTTGCGTGCCCAATGTGATAAACTTTGATGGGTATCCATTTGATTTCGGGGCACTTTCACAACCAATTAAAAAAATTAAGATCGTTGATATGCTTAGTAATTTCTTCATTTACTTCTCCTATTTTACTATTAAATATACTATTGCGGAGGGGGAGGGATTCGAACCCCCGAAGAGTTTCCCCTTGCCGGTTTTCAAGACCGGTGCAATCAGCCAGGCTCTGCCACCCCTCCAAATCGATTACTCTACTTAAATATGGGAACTGAATTTATGTGTTTTAACATAAGTTAACTCATGATAATTGTTACTTTATCAAAGACATTTTCCGTGTTTTTACAATAGAACCTATTTTTAATTGATAAAAGTAAATTCCACTAGGTAGGTCACTACCATTAAATGTCACTTTATGTATTCCTGCGCTACGAAATCCTTTTTCGATCTCCATCACTTCAACACCTAAAGTATTGTAAACTGAAATGTTAACTTCCCCTGCTTTTGGAAGTTCATACTGAATTTGTGTAATCGGATTAAATGGATTCGGATAATTCTGTTTTAATGCATAGTCGTCAGGAATTGCAATATCATTTTCAGTAGAAAGGTTTCCTCCTTCTGATGCCTTTAACACATAGAAGCCCTCTTCAATGGAAGTCATAATTATCGTTCCACTGCTGAAATAGGGATAATTACTCCATGAGCCGACAAATGAAATTTTATCCCCAGCAGCATAAGTATCAAAATAAGCTGACTCTATTGGCATAGTGGGATTTTTAATATTGATTACCCTTAGCCCAGTTGAATAATTAGATTGATAGATCAGATCCCCTACAACATAATTATTATGATCAATAGTATTTAATCCAGAACGATAAACGCTTGCAACAGTAGGGTTATCAAGATCCTTGAGATCGAAAATAACGGTCGTTTGTTCTGTATCATAACCATATAACTCATTAAGTTCATCATTAACATAAAAGTAGCGATGATCCGTACTCAACCAACCTTGATGAACATAGCCAAATTGCATATTATCAAATTTAGAAATGAGTTTGGGAACCAGTTTATCTGTTAGGTCCGCAATACTCAAAGCCGTCTCATTCGAACTGAATGCAATTTCCTTTCCTTGATGCTCCGTGTCGGGCCCATTATAGACAACAACCTGAATATCATGGGTATAACCAGTACTGGCACGACCTGTATTAGGATGAGCGAAACACCCTGCAAAATCTGGATTAGCCGGATCTGCTAAATTTATGATATGAGAGCCTCCTCCGCATTTTAATTCATAGTTTGGCGCGCTACTTATACCCACTGCATAAGCATATCCAGTGGCTTCATTAATGTGAATATTATGAACACTACCCACCTTTGTATAATGATTCGTCATTGTAAATTCTTTGAATTCCGTTACACCGCGTAACTGAGACAAATCAAATACTTGTACCCCATGATTGCCTGCATTATCAGCTACTATATAAGCGTGATCTTTATAAACCTTAATATCTCTCCATGTGGAGCTACTTGTTGCAGTAGGTAGATGGCCCACAACAAATGGATTCAATGGGTCTGAAACATCCACAAAGGAAGTTCCATTTCGAAGGCCAACTAATGCATATTCCTTGTCGTTTTTAGGGTCGGTCCACCCCCAAATATCGTTCAGCTCTGTATTTACACCCCCCGTTAGATCTTTGGGTGTTAAATAAGCCATTAAGTCAATACTATTACAGGAATAAATGTCGTCTGCTTTCCCATTGGAGCATATCTTCTTTTCACCTGTTATTGAAACGTTCTGACTTAAGCTTTCGACCATAGAACTCATTTGCCACGACTTGTCTGTTGTCTTAGTATAAATAAATGCTTTTTCTCCATAGGTGGCGCCAATGAATAAGGAATAGTCATCGATGGCAACAGCTCTTCCAAATTTATGATCCATATCCCCATGTGATTCAATCGATTGTTTATGAGTGAGACCAGTTGTATCATAAGAATAAATATGGACAGATTCATTGTTGTAATCGCCGATTATTATTTCGGCTTCACCAATATCTATTGAAGCTCCAAAATATGATCCTTTTGAATTTTTTGGGTTGGAAATTGTTTTTACATATTTCCACTGTCCGTAACCACCGTTTTCATTATTAAAATTGAATACTTCAATATGACCGATATTATCAAACCCTGGTATTCCTACAACTGCTAGATCATTACTCAAGCCTACAGAAAAACCAAATCTACCGTTACTTTGTAACTTGTTTGGTGTCAAAATCTGGATTTGAGTCCATTCATCTGAAAATACGTAAGCCACCGTCATATTGGCCGTTCTTGAACCCACAAGCATCTTATTCTTATCTAAGGCTATATCGTGACCAAAATATCCATCTGCAGGAATTTCATCATTCTGAATATCTTTACCTCTTACCCATCCATCTTTTTCATCATCATATAAAAGAGTATACACTCTCCCGCGTTCTTCATTAGCGTATCGGTCACCAATAATAATATGTTTACTATTTATGGCCACCTTAGATCCAAAATCAAAAGACCAATTTTCATCAGGAATAATATTTTCAATCAACTGCCATCGATTTTTGGCATCTTTTTTGTAAATATATGCTCGACCATTATTATTTACCCTATTTGGTGAACCAACCACCATATATTTTCCATACACATCTAAAGAATATCCAAAATCAAATCCAAGTTTATCCTTTATTGGTGATTGGATATGTGTTTGGTTAAAGTTCATATTATTATCAGGAGTATATATAAAAACAGAACCATTATTTAATGAAGATCCGGTTTGCCCAACATAGAAAATATTATTTGAAATTGCCACATCTCCAGCGACTCCAAAACCTAATGAATTATGATCTCGACTTTTTGGATCTTCTGGATGCATTAATTCGGAAGCAAAAATAAAAACAGGAATAATTAGAAATATTTTACTCATAGTTGGATCGACAAAATTGCAAATAAGAATTATTTATTAATCTACTCGTGAGAAACTATTAAATATTTTATTTATATATATGTTATTTAAATCAGTTCTGTATGCAGGCTCTGAATTGGGTCTAGATGTTATGGCTGTCGTTAATCCACGCGATGGAACAATGGTTATGTATTGCCCACCATACCCTATTGCTTGATAGATTAATTCATCCCCATATTGAAATACCCACCATAGAAGACCATATCCATCTGTTTTATCTTCATTAAAAGGAACTACCATTTTTGAAGAATTTTTTACCCAATCAGTAGAAATTATCTGCTTGTTTGCAGATCGACCATTTTGAAGATAAAGTTGTCCAAATTTTACCATATCAACAACTTTTAGATATAAGCCAAATCCGCCATTGGAAACACCTTTTGAGTCTTCAAACCAAAAATAATCATAGATTCCCAAATGCGGAAAGAAGTGTTTTTGCCCAAATAAACTAGCGGAATTTTTTGTCGCCGCAGAGAATATGTATGAAAGAACATGCGTACCTGCAGATGTATAATTCCACGAAGTCCCAGGTTTATAGTGTAAATCATAATCCATAATTTGCTTGAGCGGATAAGAATCATCTATATAAGATAAAAAATCAGGTATTCCAGATGACATGGTTAATAATTGACCTATTGTAATACTCTGCTTTATAGAATCACCAATAGTTGGATAATATTTTCCCAACATCTCAGAGTGGTCTAATATCAGGCCTTTATCAACGGCCTGCCCCACCAATGCAGATAGAACGCTCTTTGTTACAGAATAGACAGCGTATTTGTTATTTTCACTACCGTATTTATACTCCTCAACAATCAGCCTTCCTTTATAAACTATTGCAATTGCATAAAAGTTATTTAGCCCTTTAAGCGTTTTTACTCCTGATTCCAATTGGTTCGTATTTATGCCATTTGCATCAACTCTACCTGTTTCAAAATCTTTAGATAAATCAAGATTTTTCCAATCTAGCTCAATTTCATCTGGTAATACATTATCTTCACAATTAAACCAGATAAAAGAAATTAAAACCAGTATATACCGGCTCATGTTAATTTTTAAATATTTTATTTATTTATTTTGTTCTTTCTCCAAATTCAATTGGTGTACGTCTACAGACCATGTATTATCCCCAATCAAGTGTTTAACAAAATATTCTGCACGTTGCCACGCCCAGTAATCAGACATATTACCATATCCATGGCGCTGTCCTGGATATAAGAAAAAATCAAACCGTTTATTCGCTTTAATTAGTGCTTCTGCCATTCTGATAGTTCCAGCTGGATGAACATTGTTATCTACATCACCTGTTGTCAAAAGAAGATGGCCTTTAAGATTTTTTGCTAAAGATGAATTACGCGCTATATCATATTCAAATTTGACCCGATTAGAATCATCAATAACCTCTTTTATACCATGATGTTTTTCAGACCAATAGCTGTTGTATATTTGATTTTCATGATTCCCCGCAGATGAAACAGCAACTTTAAAAAAGTCAGGATATACAAGCATTGCAGCTGTTGACATGAAACCGCCACCGGAATGACCGTAAATACCAATTCGATCAATGTCAATAAAGCTATGCTTATTAACTAGCTGTTCAATACCAGATTTTTTATCAGCGAGTCCATAATCCCTTAAATTCCCATATCCATAATTATGGTACCATTTTGACCTAGCAGGGTGCCCTCCTCTATTTCCAATGGTAATTACAATAAAACCAAATTGAGCCAAATGAGTTGTATGATGACGTAGCTGTGTAAAGGATTTTGCGACAGATTCTGTTTGAGGCCCAGGATAAACATAAGCAATTACTGGATAAGATTTTGTTGAATCAAAATCAAAAGGCTTTGTCATTACACCATAGATATCTGTAACACCATCAGCAGATTTAACCCTAAATGGCTCAGGGTATTTAAATCCAGCTGCTATCATTTGACTCATATCGGCCGTTTCAAGGTCCAGAACCTTTTTCCCTGCAGCAGAGTACAATCCGCTTACTGGCTCCGTATTAACTCTAGAAAAATTATCCACAAAATATGAATTTGCTTCGTTCATAGAAACACTGTGATAATAATTCTTTTTATCAAGTTGTCTCAACCTGGTTCCATCTAATGATACACGATATAAATGCTGGTAATAAGGGTCTTCATCTTCTTCTTTTCCATTAGCCATAAAATATACAAACCCTCTAGATTCGTCTATTCCGATTACTCTTCGAACTGAAAATGTCCCGTCAGTTAATTGCTTTTTTAATTTTCCATTACTGTCATACAAATATAAGTGACCCCACCCATTTTGTTCTGACCACCAAATGAAATCACCATTTTTCAATCTCTCTAGTGGCAACTTATCTATATATGTATTTAGCCGCTCCTCAATAAGCACTTCAACATTGCCAGTTTTTGTATCTGCGACGCATATATCAAGTTTATGCCAATCTCTACTCTGGCGAAAAAAATATAATTTTTCAGAATTTGGTGATAGCCATAATGATCGTCTTGGTTCATCGCTAGCAGGATATCGGAATTGACGTTTAGTATAAATTCCAACTCGCTGATCTTTAAAGTGATTTATTTCCATAATTGTTGATTCAAATTCCTCCAAATCATAAACCATCATTTCATACTGAGTCACACTCGTGTCTCCTGCCATATCATATTTATAGGATTCTAGTTCTGGGCGCTTATGGCCTACATTATGAATTACCCATAAATCCTTTACATCACGACGATCATAACGAATTGACGCAAACTTTTTTGAATCCTGCGACCAATAGATATTTGGACGTTTTCGATCATTCTTTTGTTCTTCTTTTTTTGTATCTAGGGTGCCTCTGGACCATAAAGCTCCACCATAACTGTAATGCAGTTCACCGTCTTCAGTCAATTGTATTTCATTTAACTCCAATTTTTTCACTGCTTTATCAGCTTCTTTTTCGTCTTTTCCTCTTCTCGCGTCTAAAACTTTTTTATATTCATCTTTATCTATTTTATAAAGGTTAAAGTGTTTAGCAAAAACGATCGTTTCCCCATCAGGAGATACACTGGCCCAGCTTGGATGATTATTAGGCGCTTCCCAATTTTCTAACTCCCTTAGTTTTTCAGTACGAATATCATATTCAAAATGAAATATTTTCTTTTTTGGAGCCTTCTTTTTAGTTTTCTCTTCTTCTTGATTTTCTTCTTCTACTTCATCTTTAACTTCATCCTGAGATGAAGTGACTTCAAATTGAAGAATATTCTTTGAAATAAACTTTATTTTTTTAATCGGCAAATGCTTACCATCCCACGGATCTTTGGTTATCCTTGTTAACTCCGCCGCAATTTTATCATTATTAAATATAGGACTTTTTGTCCCTTTTGCTGGATCAACGATGAAGTAATCAGTACCATTAGATGATTTCCATTCATACCAAAATCCTTCACTCCCCTCAATCCATTTTGGCTGAACAGATGTGCTATACATCATTTTTTTGATTTTGTAGGGTGCAAATTTGGTTGCCAAACTTATGTTAGCACGGTCATTAGGATTGGAATCAGCCGCAAAAATAAATGTGACCATAAAGAGAAATATGGAAAAAATATTTACTATTGAACGCAAAATTAATCTCCTTTAGTTATTTGAGGTATTAAACTAGTCAGAATATAATAGAGTTATACTTCGCTAATCGGAAAAAGTTTTTTATAGTGGCGGAGAGGGTGGTAAGGATGATTATGGTTTTATACTTTTTGAGATGTATGAGAACCAAGTCTCAGAGTCAATATTGCTACCACACAGAATAGCAGCCACAGACCGGTTAGTACACTCTTTACGGAGGGGTCCCTGAAGGGCCGCAAGGACTGCAGCGCCTGCCGGCTCTAATATTAGTTTAAGCTCATCTGCAGCCCATGCCATCGCATGACACATAGCATCATCACTTACAACGGTGATTCTGTCGATTACCTTTTGGCAAATATTGAAACTAATTGGAGCATGCATAGGAGCACCAAGACTATCCGCAATAGTATTTACTTCCACTTTTTTCAAGGGTGCGCCTTTTTCCAAACTAAGAGTCATCCCCATTGCTCCTTCTGGTTCAACACCAATTATTTCAATTTCAGGCCTTAGTTGTTTGATAGTTGCTCCAACGCCAGAAATTAGCCCCCCTCCTCCTACTGCGACTAAAAGCACTTCAAAAGCATGCGCCTGCTCCATAATTTCTAAACCCAAAGTAGCAGATCCCTGGATGGTATTATATCCTTCGAAAGGATGAATAATTGCTCGGTCTTCCTTTTCAGCAATTTGAAACATTTCTTCAAATGCTGAATCTATTCTTTCCGAGATTACAACTTCAGCTCCGTATTCTTTAGCACGTTTTACACGAAATGGATTCGCACTACTTTGCATTACCACTTTAGCATTTACTTTAACAGCTTTACTTGCATACGCAACTGCTAGTGCATGATTACCAGCACTAACTGCAGTTACGCCACTTGCGCACTGTGATGGTTTTAGTTGTAGAATATTGTTAATGGCACCCCGGGCCTTAAAACTTCCTGAGCGTTGAAGAAATTCGCACTTTAATTGCCAATCATTGCTTTGATTTATAAAGGGCAACATTGGAGTTTTATTAATATAGGGTCGAATCCTTTTCGATACTTCTTTGATGGATTCTAGGGATAATTCAGATGGTAGTTGAAGATTGTTTGTCATTTTGAACTCCTTTTATTTTAACCAAAGGCGTTTCATTTAATTCATCTTTGTATTTAAGAAATCTTTCATAATTGTAAATTTTCTTTTTGCTAGTCAGTTTTATTATAAATAGAAACTTTTACCGTTTTCCCCCTATCAATAACCATATTTCTTCTCAAATTAACCTCTCGGTATCCGGATTTTACTTCTTCCACATATACTATAACATTTGACCAGCCATGCCTAACTAAATCCTTTTGAATTAAATTTTGGATTTCTTCATAATCATTATTAGGAGGGACTAAAGTTATATATTCATTTATATAGATCAAACTCTCCAGTAATTTAGGGTCAGATACCATTATAATATTTCGACTTATTATTTCCTCTTTTGTAACAGTTCTATTGGCAACAGTGCTGTATTGTGCGCAAGAAAATAAAAAAAATAAGGTTGAAAATGACCAAATGCGTTTCATTCTATTCTTTTCATTGCACGTTCTCCCCAAAATATTATATCATTGGTCTCAATTGTAATAAGATAATCAAGGACTTCATTTCTTCCATATAAACGAGAGATGGTGAGAAACATATTCGATTCATCAAAAATATATGATATAGGTTTAGGGTTATCAAGTTTACCTTCATCATAATAAAATCCGTTTCTGTTATATTTTAAATCATATATATCTCCAGCAGATTGCCATTCTCCTGTACTTTCAACTTTACTTGCTTTTTGCCATCTACCAATTATCCTGAAAGAATTATCTTTTTTGTCTTCACATCCTGTATTCATTAAAACAAGTAAGAATGTTAATACTCTTGTATATCGTTTCATTTTGATGCGCACTTTGGTTGGTGGGGAATTACTTCCCTTGGGGAAGGTAGAAAAGTAAAAGTGAAATTTATCTTCATAATCATTTCCTTTAGTTGATGGTATGTGGAATGCTTAATAAAAAACTACATAGTAAGTCTCAAAATTTTCAACACCATTCTTAAATTAATTTTCGGACTAAAAATATGAGAAAATTTTATACTCGTGCGGAGAGGGTGGGATTCGAACCCACGGTACGCTATTAACGCACACACGCTTTCCAAGCGTGCGCCTTAAGCCGCTCGGCCACCTCTCCAGAATTATTAATTAAAAATTATAATTCTTCTTAATTAATCAGATATTTCTTTTTCAGTGGTCGGCGTTTCTACGGACTCCTCTGATGAATCTTCTGCAGGTACATCATCCGTAACCTCTTCAGTAGCAGGCTCTTCCTCTACAATTGTTTCTGTAGCCTTTTCTGACTCATCTTCTGAAGACGGTTCTTCTTCAACTAATTCTGCTTCAGGTGCAACTTTTTCCTCTGATTCTCCAGCAGGTACCTCTGCAGCAGCCTCTTCAATTGTGGGCGCTTCTTCTACCACAGCTTCCTCTATTGGTGCTTTCACAACATCAGCTGCGACTTCAGGCATTTCAATATCTACCATATTGGCTTCGTCTTCCATCTGCTTAAGCACTGCATCTAAGTTTTGACCTTTATCCATAGAAATCATTGATTCATTAAAGCGCCAAAAACCTTCACGGTCCGATGGAACGCTCTTTACAAATTTGATGTGTACCTGGTCCTTATTACCACCAGATGATGCTTTTTCTGCAAAGCTCTTTTGCTTCTTTGCCATAATAAAATTCTCCTAATCCAAAATCATGTAAAAATAGACGGCGAATTTAAAGATGAATTATATTTTTTCATCACACTATTCAATGCATTTTTATTCCTGACGCCATTCATATTCCATCACCTCTCCATCATTCATGCTCGATGGTTTTCTCGTGCCGGTTACCACTTTAATATGGGTGTTATCTTTAAACTCAAATAGACTGATCCGATTCTTATCGGGGTTATCCATATCCAAGGTAATGCTCCATGGTTTACGGCTTAGATCGATCGTGAATCGCCCTTTTTCTTGGTCACTGATCTTCGTCCCCAAAGATAATCCCTGCATGAAATTCCCCTTTAAACCGGTTTCATCCGGTTCAAAGACCCACACGACTTCAATGATCTGCCCTTTATAGTACCAATTCCCCACCATATTGCGGACGAATTCGATAAACTCCACCAATACAGGCTCTGCTTGGTTTCCGGCGAAATCTTGTGCTTCTACTCCCAAGGAATAAACCACACTAGAGCTCAATGATTTCTCCATGGGTAATTTAGCTTTTTCATGGCGTCCTTCGGTTAAATATTGATCATAAAGTGGAATTCTATGTTTTGTTACTCGGTCTCTCAGTCCACCGGTACGGCTCCACACCATTTTACCATCTTTCAAGTCTTCGCTGATTTCAATATCTATTTCGGTTCCACGGAAAATTGATTTATTGGTGGGATAATAAATCGTAATGACTGGACGTGTAATATCATACTTCACATTTTCAACCACATTGGATTTGGATGAATTCGTGGCCAAATCTTCCCCAACGAATTGGATGTTATAGATCGTGCCATCATTAAGCACAGGCGGATTCTTTGGCATTTTGGGCGATTCAAATATAGTTTCTAACTCAACACCTGTCAGGTCAAAGGTCACAGGCGAATTAGGATCCGGTTGCCCGCCCACACGGGTGTAAACGAATTGCCCCTTTCCGAGTCCTTCATCGATGTAATAAGCCACATCAAGATGGTTGACAGCCGTATTCGATTCAGGATATTTAATCTCTAACGTAGGCGGTTTATCGTCATACACAATGGACATAATGAATTTCTTCCCTGTATTCCCCGCTAGGTCCGTCCCTTCTAGGGTAATGCGGTACATGGCGTCCGCAACCAAATTCAAATCGCCCAAGGATGTATTATCAAATGATCCTGTGGTCAATAACTCCGGGGTCAAATCAAATGAATGGGGCGCTGCCGGATCTGCGGTGCCACCCATATGAATCCATGTGTATTTACCCGAGACCAATGGTTCATCCACTGTCCATTGTATTAATTGCGAATTCACACGAGAGCTGGTTTTTGGAAATACAGAAGTGAACTTTGGTTTAGATTTATCGTATGTCACATTTTCTGCTAATGTCATAGTGGATTCATTCCCGGCCCGATCTACTGCAAACACTTCGATATTATAGGCAATACCATCTTTTAAATCGGTTTGATACTGAAGTTTGGCTTGGCCAAATGTGCCCAAATTTAATTCATTCCCTGTCAATTCAATCGGTGTAAAAGATGATCCATCCACTGGCGTCCATGTCAGTGTACCCATGATGAGTGGCTCATTCAATTCATAACTGATTTCATTTAGATTGGTAAATCCATTAGAGGGTGGGAATATTCCCGAAATCACAGGCGGTTGATCGTCAAAATAGACCATGCCCAACTCAAAGGTTGATGCATTTCCGGCTCGGTCCGTACCTTGGAAAACCACCTTATATTTTGCATCACTCACCAATAATGGGGAAGGATTGAAATTCACATTAGTATAGGCACCTTCTTGAAGATTATTACCCACCAATGTGGATTCATGCGTTCCGGCAGGATCGGCATTTCCTTCGACCCACGTCCATACCACATTCGCTTTTGATAATGTTTCGTTTGTGCTTAGTCCTACTGTTTTTGCATTGATAAATGCATCCGGCACCGGAGAGGTGATGGCGATTTCCGGTGGTATATCATCAAAGGTTATCCCATTTATTTCGGGGGATTTCCCATCATTTCCTGCACGGTCTATCCCTTCAATCCATACGCTATATACAGCATTACTGGCCAATCCAGTGATGGGAATATCTATATGTGTACCCGTTTTCATCTGTTCAAGAGTTAGATCTAATCGATGGGGGCTTACGTTATCGCTGGCACCACCCGATCGATCAAAAACAATTTGCCCAGAAACCAATGGCTCATTTAAGGTAAAAACTGTAATCATCTTGTTATAAAATCCATTGGGTGCAGGAGAGCTTATGGCAATAGCCGGCGGAGATACGTCATAGGTGATTTCTTTGAGCGAAACGGGAACGGCCACATTCCCGGCTAAATCTTCGCCAGAGAGTTCAATAGTGTATATACTTCCATCTTTGAGCGTCACATCATTATCAAATGATTCAGATATATGATCGCCATATTTGAGGCGACTACCCGTGAGTTCTACTGTATGCGGACTATTGGGATCATTGGCGCCGCCTGATCGGGTGAAAACCACCTGCCCTTTTCCCATTTCTTCTGATGTGGCATAAGTAAGTTGTGCTGTGTTTAGATGGTAACCGCTCGCCGGTACAGATAATGACAGTTCCGGTGGAAGGATATCAAAGAAAACATCTCGTATGGGTGTTACTTCACCCATATTCTCTGCTTTATCATATGCTTCGATGGTGACCTCATATCGGCCCCCATCAGCCAATTGTGATGTAATTCCCAAATCCACATCGCTATGGACACCTGCAGTGAGATTGCTCCCTTTTAAAGGAATACGATGAGGAGAATTCACATCGGTGGTTCCGCTAGTTTGGGTAAAAATAATATACCCACTAGCCAAATCCTCGTCGCTCATGTAGGAGACGATTGTGGTTTTGATCTGCTCTGCGTCAATGGGACGACTGATAGACAATTTGGGTGATTGATTATCAAAGGCAATATTGGTCAAGTTGATGGGAGTAGCTTCATTCCCCGCAGGATCAATGGCAGTAAATTGGATATCATAGTTTGCACCATTGACCAAATCGGGTCCATTTTTCAAGGATGTTTTTATATAAACTCCCCCATTCAGCTCATTGCCGGCCAAGGATATATTTTGGGGAGACTGTGCATCGGATTCCCCGCCCACCTGGGTAAATACAAGGGTGGCTTCTGCCGCATATTCGCTTAATGAATAACTTAATGTATTATCCGGTATACTACTATTATTACTTATTTTATCAATAGTTATTATCGGAGGTGTCACGTCATATGTTATATTCTTTAATTGAACCGATTTCGCCGTATTCCCGGCGCGGTCTGTACCATCAAATGATACAATATAAGTGGCACCATCCACCCATGGAATGGAAGGAATGAGATTCTCACCTTCACTTCTGAATTTTTCATTCAATGTTATGTTATGGGGTGCTTTGCCATCAGCCATACCACCTACATGATCTACGGCTAAAGTCCCGGATACCAATTTTTCGGATAGATTGTAATAAAGATTCGGATCTTTGAAGTATCCGTCTCCAGTCGGAGCACTCACAGTTATGACCGGAGCCTCATTATCAAATACAATCTGCTTGATCGTGGCTTCTGGCGAGGTATTACCCGCAGCATCCATCCCTTCAAATCGCACATTATAAATCGCCCCATTAACTAAGCTAATAAACGAGGATGGCAATTTTCCTCCTCTTATACCCATTTGCTTCTTACTCCCTGCCAGAGTTATCATATGAGTCGTTTTAGGATCTGGCGTACCCCCTACGTGATCAAAATAAATTTTTCCCGTTTTCAAATCTTCTGTCAGTGTATAGGTAATATTTGTTTCTCGGATGAATGCATTATCTTGAGGTCTAATATCCACGAATTGGGGCGGCGTAACATCATAGGTCACATTGGTGATAGTAAAGGGTTTGGACCTATTTCCGGCTAAGTCCGTCCCGTCAATAGTTATATCATAGACGACGCCATCGACTAAATTTGGCGGTGTGGCCATTTCAATATTTTCGAATCGACCTCCTGCCAATTGAGCATCGGGGATGGGCCGAATATGAGGCGAATTGGGGTCATTCCCTTCTATCGTTTGCCAACGGATCGATCCGCCGGTAATAGCCTCATTAATATCGATGGATACTTTTGTATGATTCACCGATCCATTCGGTTGAAATGAAATAAGTGTAAGCTGGGGCGGCGTTATATCAAACATGACATTGGTTATGGTATCTGATACTCCTTCATTTATGGCTCTGTCAGTGCCTTTAATTAGAATCGAATAGGAAATACCTTCTGTGGGCTCTACACCATATTCCACCAGAGTGTGGCGTCCTTCAGTCAAATCGTCGCTTCGAATCTCAAAATCTAAAGGCTGTCCTTTGGTATCAATCCAAACCATCTGCCCTGAAATTAAAGGTTCATTGGATTGATACACCACGTCCAGCGTATTTACAAAACTATTAGAACTAGGTCTACCCATGGCTAGTCTTGGCGGTGAAATGTCATAAGTAATTTGGTTTACGGATAGAATTTCGGATTCGTTTCCCGCAAAATCTTTTCCTCGGATATTAATGGAATACTCCTGACCATCATTCAATTGTAGGTCATTTTCCATTGGTCTCGGTTCTCTTGTACCCAATCCCATTTCATTTTTGGACAAGGGCACTTCAATGGTTCCATTTGGATGCGTAAATGAAATAGACCCTTCCTCAATATTTTCAGATAATGACCATCCAAAATTCATTTTATTGATGAAGTACCCTGATGCGGGAATTAAATCTGTGAATTCAGGTGGTGTCAAATCAATCCGTACATCGGTGATTTTAGCCGATATGGCTTTATTCCCGGCCCGATCGGCACCATTGAGGGTAATGGTGTAGGTAAACCCGTCTGATAGCTCAGGGATGAATAAATTGTCCGAGTTGTAATCACCGCTGCTCAAAACACCATCATGGTTGTATGAAACAATATTATCAGGGGCGCCTGCAAACTTGCCCAGCCAATCCATATTAAAACCGTATAAATCTTCAGTACTATTGAATTGCACTTGTGTTTCGGTTGTAAAAATATCCGATTGTGGATAGATGATTGAAATCACAGGCGGTGTAATGTCGTACAGGATTTTCATCGTCGTCACCGTGTCGCTTTGATTTCCTGCAGGGTCAAATGCCACATAAAGAAGCATGTACTCCGCTCCATCCACAAGATTGGGCGATTGAGACAGATTAATGGGACCGATCTCTTTTCCAATCAACTCATCTCCCCTTAATTCAAGTGTATGGGGTGAGTTGGCATCTGGAACGCCACCCGTCCATTGCCAAATCATCTGAGCCGTTTCTAAAATTTCACTATTTTCATAATGAATCTGCCTATAGTTAATCGCTTCCCCATTTTTTGGTCCGATGATGGTTAATTCAGGCGGTGTAAAGTCATATTGCAATCCAGATACAAAGGCAGGTTTGGTGCGATTCCCGGCCCGATCTTGTCCTAAAAAAGTCAATGTATAGAGCGCTTTTTCTACCACAGTTGGATTATTAGACAGTTGCACATCCATATGCTCGCCAACGGTTTTTTCTGCATCAGTAAGGATGGCCGAATATGGTGCAGAAGGATCAGCTTCTCCACCCAACCAGCGCCACTTAAAATTCCCAGAGTAAATTTCTTCAGACAGCGTATAAGAGACTGTGCTTTTATTGGAGATGGATTTATGGAGTGGATAATGAATAGTAATCTCAGGTTGTGTAACATCATAAAGCACCGTTTCGATGAAAATATGGTTCGATTCATTCCCCGCCCGATCAAAGCCCAAATAGGTAATATTATAGGTGGCGCCATCCACCAATGGTGGTGCGTTGGCGATGGGTTGATCCATAAAGAGATCGCTGTTCAATTCATCTCCCGTGAGGTTCATGACATGAACAGAATCGGGATCCGGTTCACCACTTACCCATACCCATGATATAGTGCCTCTTTCTAACAATTCACTATTCTCAAAAGACACGTTCTTATGGTTTACGGCATCTCCCGGTCTTGGTGCATACCAAGTAAGTGATGGCGGTGTAAAATCATATTGAAGTCCCGGTACGAATGCCCGTAGCGTTTTATTCCCAGAACGATCCTGCCCGGTGAAGGATAATGTGTATAGTGCATTCTCAACGACTGTAGGTGTTTCAGATAAGGCTATATCACTATGCCGCCCCTCAGTCATTTCTTCCAAATTTAATTCTGCTATGTGCGGAGCCAATGTATCATCCACACCGCCAAGCCATACCCATTTAAACTCTCCTTGATGTAAATCTTCAGATAATGTATAGGTCATTTTTGTCGTATTGGATATAGTCCTAGGTAATGGAAATTCGATAATCATTTCCGGCGGTGTATAGTCGTAAAGGACATCAAAAGCACGAATCGTATCCGCATGATTCCCAGCACGATCGGTACCCATAAATTCAACCAAATAAATGCCCCCATCTTGGAGCGTGGGCATGGCAGATAACACAAAGGAGTCATGATCCCCTTCAGCCATTTCATCTGCAGTGAATATGACAACATGCGGACTATTCTCATCTGTGGCGCCACCGGTTTGGGTCCATGTGATATTTCCTTTCTGAATCGTCTCAGATAAAGTATAAGAAACAGATTGATGATTCAGTGCGTCACCGCTCACCGGTGCTGTGTTCGTGAATTCAGGCGGCGTTGTATCGTAAAGGATATTAGAAATAGTGATGGGCTCACTTTCATTCCCAGCCAAATCCCGCCCTGTGAGTAAAACGGAATAAATTGCACCGTCACTTAGAGTGGGTTTATTTTGTAAATGGATTCTGATCTTCTCTGCAGGGCTTAATTCATTCCCATCCAACAGTACTATATGCGGTGCCAAAGAATCAGGCGTGCCATCCATATGGGACCATCGAAACTCCCCAGCCAATAATTGTTCACTGGTAGCATAGCTCACAGACGGATCATTGATAGCTGCCCCATTAAATGGATAGATCATGGTAAGAACCGGCGGTGTAACATCGTAATGAATAGAATCCACTGCCGTTGGCGCAGATATGTTGCCGGCCAAATCTTCGCCCACAATACTGAATTGATAGATGCTGCCATCATTCAATTGAAATAGCGTAGCCAAATCCACATAAGATGTATCTAATACTGTGTCGGGGAAAATATGTTCATAAGGTGCGTTGTTATCCGCCTTACCACCTTGCCATGTGGCCGTAACTGTCCATTTTCGGATGGGTTCGTTCGTGCCCATATTCAACAATTGATGGTTTACCCATGCACCGTTATAGGGACTATAAATCGCTAGAATTGGCAGCGTCGTATCAAAGATCACATCCTCAATTATACCCGGCGGATTGGACAAATTGCCTGCACGATCAACGGCATATATCTCAGGGTCATACATAACACCATCCACCAACGCTATTTGATGAGTGGGCTTAAATCGATCTTCACGATCAATTTCGGCTTCAGTCAAGTGAACTGTATCTGCCACTATATGAGCAAAATTGGAATCGGGTTCCCAAACCAAATAGGCAGAAACAATGGGTTCTGAATGGGTAAATGACAATGACACATCTTTGATGTATTTATCCATTTCAATAGTCATAAGGGGTGGACTGATATCATAGGTCACATGAGTAATGGTCCGCTTCGTGGCCATATATCCTTTGGTCCCCATTCCATCAAAATGAATATCGTACACGGCGCTGTCGCTTAAAACACTATCGCTGGGCAGGGTTAAATTATAATCGCCGCGGATAAGATCAGTCAAATCCACACGGGCACTATCTGATTCACCTGGGACCACCCAATTGATATATCCCCAACTGAGGTCTCCGTCTAAATTATAGGCCATTTCGCTCATATTTTGAAAGGTAGAATCTGAAGGGCCAGTAAACCAGAATACCGCTTCCGTTCCGTCTGGACTCAATTTCACATCCATGATTAGGACCCCATTGGAGTCATATTCAAAAACGTGGGTGATGTTGGTGTCGTCGTAGTATTGATAAATGAATTTGTGCATGGATTTTCCATCAGGACGGCGGAACCATTCATCTCGGGTGATTCTGCCGGTGGAGTCATAATCCAATTCTTTGCCACCGTATTCAAAAGCATCCACGTCAAAAAATTGATAATTAACCGGCTTATCCATTTCATTCAGTTCCGATCTAGTGAATCGGTCATCCCACTTTTTTACAGAATCCACACCAAACACCCATTCAATATAGGAAAGAGATTGAGGTTCTCTACCAAAGATCGTATTAAAAAGAATGCGACCTTCACGATTAACTACATCTTTTTGACGGATTGTGGTGTTTGTATCGATGTATGAATACTGTTCCTGGGCCGTGATCTGCCCTAAACGATCGATATTGGATTTTGTAATGAGTCGATTTAGGTCATCATACTCTGCGCGAATATGGGCGGTTCTGAGGACTTCAGATTTCGGTATGTTGTGCCCTGTGAGAAAGTCATATTCATTTTTAAAGTATTTCACTTGGCGTTCTCCTGCGGTGAGGAGCAGCAATACTAGGGTCAGGAATGTGCGTAAGGAGGTTTTCACAAGTCTCTAATTTATGAGGGATTTCTCCCTATGGAAATGAGGGATTCAATGAATTGAAGAAAAGTTTTAGTTTTGGATCACGGATCGAGTCCGGTATGATAATTGGTTTTATCTCCTTCGTTTATGGAGAATAAAATATATTTTATTCGCCGTTTTCTTCAGCGCGGCGTTTTTGACGCAGTTGATCCTTTGCCAATTCACGCATATCTGCCACCTCATCGGACTCATCCATAATTTCAACGCCCAAGAGTGTTTCGATGCAGTCTTCTAAAGTAACTATACCCGTCGTGCCGCCAAATTCATCTTTAACGATAAACATGTGAGAGCGGGTCTTTGTAAATTTATTTAAAACCGCTTCGACCGTTTGCTCCTCATAGACCCAATCCACAGGATCTGCGATTTGCGCCATGGTTTTTTCAAAATAATCGTCGGCCATGGTTTCTAATAATGTATCTTTATATACAATGCCGTTAATTTCATCAATATTCTCATGAAAAATAGGGATGCGAGAAAAATTGATATCCTCATGCTCGTCCATAACCTGCCCTACCGTTTGGTTATCTTCAAGGGCAAAGATGACTGAACGCGGAGTGAGAATTTCATCCACGTTCATTTCTTTTAAACGAAAGAGATTATCTATAATGTCTGATTCATGCTCATCGATAGAACCCTCATCTTCACCCATCTCTGCCATAGCAGAAATTTCTTCGCGACTCACTTTTTTCAATTCATCTTCGTTTGGCGTCATGGTGGCAGATAGGGCTTTACTTAACCACACAAATGGCAAGGTGAGAAAAATCAATAGACGGATGGTGTAGGCTGATGGGGCCGCTAATTTTCTCCAATATATTGCCCCAATAGTTTTGGGTATAATTTCAGAAAAGACCAAAATACAAAATGTTAAAATCACTGAAGTGATGGCAACCGAATCCGAACCAAATACTTTTAGCGCCTGCGCACCCACCCCGGCAGCACCTACTGTATGGGCCACCGTATTCAGGGTAAGAATAGCCGCTAATGGACGATTAATATCATCTTTGAGGTTTTGGAGAAGCTTACCGCTGCGGTGATTAGTTTTCACCAATGTCCCGATATGGGAATGGGTGATGGTCAATATCACTGATTCCAATGTGGAACAGATAAAAGAAACGCCAAGGGCGAGGAAGAAATAACCGAATAATGTGGACATTTTCTACACCAAACTTACAGATGCTATGGTGTAGTATTCCCTCCTTTTTCTTGTCGATTCACCACAATCCACATGGGAAGATAAATGATGGCCATCATAAGGATACCTGCCAGGTGAAATGTGATAAGATAATATGGCCATTCTCCAATCAAAAATGGACTATCCCCGCTAGGTTTGGCACAAACAAACCAATAGTTGGCGCCATTCCCCAACAGTTTATTCACAACGCCAATGACAAAAACGACACCATTAGTAATGATAACTGTATTCAGCAGTGATCCTTTGCGGCATCGCATCTCATCCACCCAAATGAGCCATATCACATTAAGGATAATAATTCCATGAGATAGAAAATTCCAGAAGATAGAAATATCGCCGTAAGGCCACCGTGTCGGATCCGGTGTAATAATGGCTTGAAAAGCACCAGCCAATCCCCAAAAATAGGCCAACTCAAAGGCGGCTTGCGACTTTTTCCACAAGGCAAAGGATGTAAGAAAAAGACTAAGTCCGCACATGTGGAGTGATAAATCATCCGCTATGTCAAAATCATCGATATAGAGCTGAAACACATCAAAGATGGCTTCTTGAAATAAGGTAATGACAATCAGCAAAATAGCCACCACATGCCGTTTTGATGGGGTGAGATAATGTTTTCCGAAATAGGGCAATGCCAACCATATGGCCAAACACGCGAACATATATATGATATGTTCCATCCCAAATGTGGGAAATTCAGCTAATGTGACTTGGTGGAAAAAGTCCATTTAATTAGTCAGGGTTTTTCTGAAATGCCTTTGATATATATACAGTCGATCCATTGTTAAAAGCGTTATAAATCTTCGAATCCTTTACGCCAGCAAAATCTTTAAATGCAGGACGAATCCATGCGGGAACGTGTTTATCAATTAACTCGGATTTACGATCATGAATTTCATCCAGTGCTTCAATCACACCGGGCGTAATTAACATGTCATGGATCTTTTTTAACTTGGGCAATACAAAGGAAGCCTCTGTGGCTTCAATCGAATCCTTACCGCGAATATCCACCCAAGAGAAATATCCTCCAGGTTTCAATATGCGAACTACTTCTTTAATGAATTGAGGTGCATCACCGTAACAATGGGAAGACTCCACATTGATCACCGCATCAAATGAATTGTCTTCGAAAGGCAGTGCTTCTGCATCACCTTGGACAAATGAGAGATTCGCTATATCTTTATGGAGCTCCCTAGATAGCTTCACTGCTTCGGGCGAATAATCGAGGCCAGTCATCTCGGATGGATGATAATACCGCGCTACGAAGGATGCACCGCCGCCTCGGCCAGATCCTACCTCCAGCACTTTCTTCCCTTCCAACGGTATTTGAGAAGAAGCGTGATCGTACAGTTGAATAAACACTCTCTCTCCTTCATCTTCCGGTTTGAGCGTCCGTTTGGGCGCACCATTCTTTGGAATAAATCCATAATTCATGAACGTCCAGTTTTGGATACGACCACGGTGGGCCAACCGTTCGTACCACCATTTCCATAATGCTTTTTGTATAGATGGGTTTGAATGAACCAACGTGATGAATAATTTTGATAACATGGGGATTTATGCCCTCAATTGAATAATGATTGATGCAGGTAAAAGTCTGCAACCTCCTCTTTTTGAAGGGAAGATATTATGAAATTTTATTGGAAGGTGTTGGGAAAAATCTATTTCACCCTACCTCGATTGTTGTCATATTGAGCTTGTTCCTTTTTACTAGCCGTCGAAACAAACATCACATGCATAGTCCCCTCTTTTTTTCCAAAAGGAGTTGAACTAAAACATCAATACAGGCTGTTTGAAAGTATACTAAGATTTCCTCGCCCTTCCACAACTTCAGGGGTCGGAGCGATTTATTCTATAAATAGAAATTCAACGCGTCAACCGATAAATAAAAATTGCCGCCCGTGTGGTCGTCTTCGGAAAAGATGTCAAATCCAGCCATTCATCTGCGGAATGTGCACCATGGCCGTCAGGCCCCATTCCCGCCAATGCTGCATCCACATGAGGCGCTACGAAAGATATATCTGCTGCACCGCGCTTGCTGGGGTCTAAGGGTTTTAGTTCGCCGTAACCCAAAGAACGATTCACTTTTTCCAGTTCGGCCAATAATGCATAGTTGGCTTTCGTGGGCTCCATAGGCGGATAGCTTGTTTTGAATTCAATGGTTGCGGTTGTACCAGGAAGGTTCTGAGAAACTATTTTTTTCATGGATGCCATAGCACGATTCAATTGATCAATAGATATGGTCCGAATGCCACCATGAACTGTTACGCCCTGAGAAACTACGTTGGTTTTTCCAAAGGCTTTTCCTCGTGCATTCACAGGATCGAAATCAATATCTGTACCGCCTACTATGACACCAGGATTAAATGTGAGATATTCTTCATTTAATTCTCGGCGAAATGTATCCAATATTCGGGATGCTTCAAATATGGCTCCATATCCCAGTTCTTCACTAAAAACGCGAGATGAATGGCCTTGAATTCCAGTGGTTGTTAAAATCCATGATGAGTAACTCCGTCTAGCAATGGTGCCGGTATTGAGGTCGCCACCTTCAAATCCCAATCCGATATCGGCCCATTCCCCTGCCTCCACCAATTCTTTCCGGACGATGGATGAATGGGCACCCAGCTTTTCTTCATCACCAATAAAGGCCAGAGTCAAATTCATATCTTTTAGAGCACCGATGTCATGGAGTGCTTTCATGGCATAGATCATGGACACATCGCCGCTTTTCATATCCGCAATCCCGGGCCCGTAGGCTTTATTCCCTTCTCGCACATATTTTTGGAATGGATGATCTTTTTCGAAGACTGTGTCTAGGTGCCCCACCATGACAATCTTTTTACCTTTTCCGCCTCGAATATCAGCAAAAAGATGTCCGGACCGTTTGACCTCATTGGGATAGGAAACCCAATAGGTATGGAATCCTAGTTTATCTAATTCTTTTTGAAAAACTTTCCCCACTTTTTTATTTCCCTGTATGTTTAGGGAACCGCTATTGATATTAACCACCTTTTCCAAGAGGTCAATGGCTTCATCGCTGTGTTTTTCTATATAATTTCGAATTTGCTTTTCTACTGGAGATAGTGATTGTGCAATTCCCAATCCGATTGTGATTAGAATGGTGATAATATATTTCATGGTGTTTCCTTTTAATACTTGTTCAGTTGTCATCATACCGGATAAAGATCGGTATGACAAAAGTTTTCGATATTACATACGTCGCAATGGTAATTTATTTCATTCCCCCCACCTTTTTTTAAAACTTCCACTCTCATAAGATCGGGGGCTTTGGAGGATAATCATAAAATAGTTTTACGCACCGCCTCAGCAATAGCCACTGCATTGGGGGTATCACTATGAATACAAAGGGTTTGGGCTTGAATGTCAATTTCCACACCATCCACAGCCACTACATAGCCACCCATCATTTGAGCAGTCTGTAACTTAGCCTTTTTCGGATCGGTAATTAATGCATTGTCATATTTTCGATTTCGTAAAGTACCATCTGATTCATAAGTCCTGTCGGCGAATGCTTCCGCCATGGTATCCAATCCCAATGAGTCAAACACAGCGAGCATCTTTGATCCAGCCAATCCCATGACTTTAAAAGATGGATCCACCTGGATGATGGCTTCTCCAATGGTTTCAGCCACACCCTCATCATGCACCGCCCGATTATAAAGAGCACCGTGAGGCTTTACATGGCTTAGCTCAACACCATGTTCTGATGCAATATCTACCAATAGCTGGATTTGATCCCGCACTGTATCCAAGAGCTCATTTTCATCCATATCCATATCAAATCGACCAAAATTTTCTTTATCAGGATAACTGGGATGTGCCCCCACATTTACACCTTTTTCCATCGCCAACACAACCATAGCCGTCATCATAACTTCATCACCTGCATGCGCCCCACATGCCACATTGATAGATGTAACATGGTCCATGATCTTTTCATAGGTATCGTCCGCCAATAGCCGGTTTAATTCACCCATATCCGAATTGATGTCCATATTCACTTTTGTTTTCGCCCCCATTGCACAATGGCAAATCCCAATATAAACGGTACGAGCCTTTCCAACGGATTTCCTTCCGGTTTCAGATCGGAATAGTAGAAAAATAATGTCATAAAAAATCCCACGGCCATGGCCATAATCGCGTGAATTTTCGGCACACCACCCTGCATCCGCCCCAACAATAATGGTCCGAAAGCCGCTCCCATAGCCGAGAATGCAAATAATACACGACTGTAAATACTTTTATCCACGAATATAGCCATCCCTAACGAAACGATGGTAATCCCCGCCACCACAATCCGGGTTTGACTCAAACTCATTTCTTCATCGGATCCTTTTAAATCATGACTTACACTGGAAGCGGCAACCAATAATTGACTATCTGCCGTGGACATGATGGCGGACAAAACTGCCGCTAGGATAATCCCAGCAATCACAGGGGGTAACAGTTGATTCCCTAAAACAATTAGAATTTGCTCATGTCTGCCAATATCTGTGAGTATTCGACCGGCCCATCCAAGAAAAATCATACCGGGATAAATGATTAGAGCCCAACCAATCGCGATCATTCTGCCTCGCTTAACCTTTTCTCCTGGTTCTAATGCCATAAATCGATTTACCACGTGAGGCTGCCCGGGATATCCAATGCCGATACCCATAGTGCCGAGTATGAATCCCAATGCCACAATGCCGCCCAACCCTGCAGGCGAACTGAAAATAGCTTGATCTGAAAAGCCGGCGAATATATTTCCTAACCCTGCTTGAGAAACGGCCACAATGGGAAGAATAATGGCGGACAGGGCCATCATAATCCCCTGTAGGGTATCGCTCACACTCACGGCCCAAAATCCACCTAGAAGTGTGTATACGAGGATAATGCCTGCACCGATAAGGATACTGATATTTTTATCCATCCCAAAAGTAGACTGAAAGGACTGGCCTGCGGCATCAAATTGAGAGGCAATATAAAATACAAAGCAAAATAGCACTATTACCGTAGCGAGCCACCGCAATTCTTTAATGGATTGCCCACTATCATCTGTTGCCAAAACATCGGTGAGTGTGATTGCACCGACTTTTTGTCCGTGGACGCTTAGTCGTGGTGCGATATAGAACCAATTAATCAAAAATCCAGACAAGGTTGCGGGAAATAACCAAATGGCGGGCAATCCCCAAAGATAGGCTGCCCCGCTCACACCGAGAAGCGTCCATGCCGAAGAGGAAGAGGCAGAGGCACTCAAAGCCGCTACCCATGGACCTAACAGTCTTCCCCCCAGAAAATAATCTGAAGTGGATAGGGTGCGCTTGTGGGCCCAAAAACCAATGAGAATTAGGACAATTTTATAGGCAACAAGTGTAATAAGTATGGCTGTAGTATTGATCATGATGCTTTCAGTGATTGAATAAAAGACTCCTGCTCAAGTCTCAACCGTTCTCCCTCCTCAATGGATATCCGTTGAAATTTAAATTGATCCCCCGGTTTAAGCTGACCGACTTTACATAAATCTGCTGTAATTACATTGGCAATTTTCGGATAGCCGCCAGTGGTTTGGTGCTCAACAAATGATAAAATGGGATCGCCGCCTCCAGGGACTTGTATTCCTCCCAATGGAATACCTTCCGTTAATATTTCATTTCCTTGATCTGATGTAATGGAATTCCCCGTGAGCCTAATGCCCATCCGACTGGATGATTCTGAAACAGTGAATGGTTTGGATGTGAATTGATTCCATGTGGAATCTGAAAACCATTCACTCTGTAATCCGCTGTTAATACGAAGGATATCCGTATTAACATTAAGTTTATCATTAAATATTATGGGTGGGGATACTTTGGATAGATCGCCAATATTTATGGTATCACCTTTTTCTAAAGGTCGGCCATTCAATCCACCCATTTTGGACATGACGTGAGTAGTTCTTCCTGAAAGATAGATGGGTACATCCACACCACCTCTAACAGAAAGATAGCATCGGGCACCACTTAGGGTTGGACCGACTACTAAGATTTGTCCCGTCCTCACGTAAAATCCCTGTTGCCATTGAACGGGGTAAGCATCTAGTGTTGCCTCGAACTCACTCCCACATAAGGCAATGAATGCGTCTTCTTCAAAACGAAAAGTACCGCCCAACAGTGTCATTTCAATTCCAGAGGATGACTCGGGGTTACCGACGAGAAGGTTGCCGATTCGCAAACTCAAACAATCTGCGGCTCCTGAAGTAGAAATACCATAATGGGCATACCCATTTCGTCCTAGATCCTGTACGGTTGACTGGAGCCCTGGTTGAATGATTGTAATACTCAATGGACCTCCACGGGGATAAATTTCACACGGTCTCCCATTTGAAGAACACTTAGTTCCGGATCATCCACATTAAATATATTCATCTCTGTACGGCCGATTAAATTCCATCCACCGGGAGAAGATAATGGATAAATCCCTGTTTGATCGCCCGCAATGCCGATTGATCCCTTGGGGACGGACTTTCGCGGAGAGTCCAGCCGAGGTGTGGCGATGGATAGATCCATACCACCGAGATAGGGAAACCCAATTGAGAACCCAATGAAATAAACCAGGTATTCTGCCTCAGAATGGCGTTTAATCACTTCACTTGATGATAAGCCAGCATTTTTGGATACTTTGTCTAAATCGGGGCCATTTTCACCGCCATACATAACAGGTACTTCTACGGTGCGAGGCAAAATAGACTCTACATTCTTTATGGAATCAATGGACGACAATAAATATTCAGATATACTCGTTAAAGTCGACGTACTATTCAGTGAAACCATAACTGAATTATAGGCGGGATGAATATTCCTTACATCATCTTGGGGATGATCTAGCAAATATCGCGTAAATGAAAAAACCTGCTGATGTAGGTTTTTCGAAATGGCATCTCCAAATTGAACCAGTATGGTTTGATCAGAGGCGGGTATAATTTTAGGAAATGAGATAAGAATTATTCTTCGATTTTTTCAACCGAATGAATGGGCATTATCCATTCTCGCCCTGCTTCATCCTTTAGTATGTACCTCGTTGGAAAGTGGGCAATACTTTCTAAAATAAGCTCTACCCCTGCTTCCACGTCACCGCTCACATCGTGGTGAGCTTTTATGGTTTTAAATTTAGTACCCGCTTTAATGCCAGCGTGTTCATTTGATCGCGTATAAAATTCTTTATTTGCCATATCTTTCCTTGATTTAATCGGTTAATTTAAAATTTAACTCATATTTGTTTCAATCTCTGGATGTAATCTTTTGTTATATTCTTTCTACTCACATCATGGTAAAAGACCAACATACGATTTATGGCATCAATGGATGCGCTGCCGTTCTGGAGTCCAGAAAGTATAAAATTGTGGATATATTAATCCAATCGGGCAGCCCTGCAGAGCGTGATGGAACGGTCACCCATGCACTGGGATATCATGGTGGGCATATCAAATTCCTCAACACTACCCAATTCAAACAAAATTTTGGCAAATGGCGCACCCAGGGGATTATCGTTCGATTCACAGGCCAAATCGATCAACCGCTTCCATCTTTTCAAAAACAGCATGGTGATATCGGTTTATTGGCCTTAGATCGAATTGAAGACCCTCAAAACTTGGGACAAATTATTCGCACATCAGAATGTGCTGGTATTGATGGAATCATTATTCCCAAGCATGATAGCTGCGGTGTAACCGATACGGTGATGCAAGTAAGTCAAGGCGCATTCACTCAAGTGCCTATTTATACCGTGAGTAATCTTCCTCAAACTATCACAGCATTAAAAAAAGATGAATTTTGGGTCATTGCAATGGAGAATGGTGTGAAGGCCAGAGACTGGCATAAAATGGACTATAAAGGAAAGGTGTTAATTGTGGTTGGCAGTGAAGGTCGTGGTATTAAAAAACTGGTGTTAGAAAGTAGCGATTTTCATGCTACAATCCCTATGCAAGGGGAAACCAATTCTTTAAATGTATCTGCAGCCGTGAGTGCTGTTCTATTCGAACGACTGCGGCAATTATCCAGCTAGATCTGGATTTTTCTTTTTCTCAATATAAAATGCACAATCCCGAAAGTGGATTACAGAATGTTCAGATACATCGCCGCAGTGACAATGATCAGTTTTTTTAAGGCCATTATTATTTCTTGTGACCCAGCGCACAAATCATCGTTAATTACGTCTTTTTCTCCTCTGAATTTTTAGGCTTCTTTGGTGGATCTAAATGACCAATAATCCACCCGGCTCCATTGGCCACATCGTCAAAGAAGGATTCCATTCCTTTTTCGATAGTCAATGCGCTTTCTCGAATAAGATTGTTAAAGTCTTCTGCAGGGTTCCTTTCTTTTTTCTTGGGCATTAGACTATAAGGATTTAGAGGATACTAGATTGTTCAAGCCCTCTGGTAGGGCGGTTACTTCATTATAAAGATTCCCCGGGGCATTTTTTATCACAACTATTTCATCACCATCTATGTAACCAAACACGGATTCAACCGTTATAACGCCTGGCATGTCAATAGTAACCCACACCTTTTGCTTAATAATATATTCATTGCCAGTATTCTCATGAAATATGCCGGAACGCTTCCAGTCAGTCTCTAAATATTCTACAGTCATAAATCCATTCTGACTCATCATGGTCATTTGGGTATCCAATTTATTAATGACCACATATCCATTGGATTCAATATAGGGAATAAATTCATTTACCACTAACCTTGCGCTGGTGCTGAATTCGATCTGTTTTGGGAATATTATTTTATTGCCATTACATCCGATAGCAATAATCATGAGGGCCATTATTGTAATTTTTTTCATTGATATAACTGCCTTCTTATTCATGATAGAGATTTTCAATCCAAATCTTACGGGGTAGTAATTTAGGTTGAATCATAGATAAAGGGAAGAGTGAAACTACTTACCCTGACCTTTCATAATTAAACGGCAATTTATCACCAAATCGCTCCCATCCCATATAGCCCCGCTGTTCGATCATATAGGTCTCAAAATATCGACCTATTTTATCAAAAGTAACCATATCCTTATTTAACAAAAGATAGGATTCTTGAAATGGATATGCCCTTAACTTAATTAAATCTTTATTATAATTATTTTCTTCTGATTCTCGTCTATAAATAACCTTTAATCTCTTCTCAAATGATAATTTTAATTCATTGGGGTGATCTCCCGGATATACAATTTCATCTTGTTTATTCATTAATCGAAAATGAGCATTTAAATTACCCGATTTTCCCGGCTTGACCACATATATATCAAATCCTTCAATCATGAGCGGATCTTTGCCACGCCGTCTACCCATGTTTACCCAATCTACCTGCTCGACCAAACTATCTCCATCCATTTTGTAACGTAAATCAAATCGTTCTCCCAATGTATTTAAAAAGTGACGAATGGATCCATTATAGGCCACACGGCGATATTTTACCCATTTATCCAATTCTCGTTTAGATCGGGGCTGCATCTCTTTAAAAAATGAATCGCCAGCATAGCGTACATACACATCATCCAATTCGAATTCATCAAGATAATAGGTAATTTCGTAACCCAATCGTTTATTTTCGATTTTTAATGGCTGAGAAGCTTTGGCCATTAGTAGTCCACTATTGCGGTCAAATGATAATACATATTCATTCAGAATTGTGCATTCCTCCCCATTCATACTTGTTCCTAAAAATGCTCGTTTAAATAATGTATAATCTTTTTGCCACTTCTTATCTTTTTTATAAGTAACCGTAATTTCTTCCATTTGGATAGGTTCAGGCTCTAATCGAAAATCCAAAGCGATTCGATCGTTATCATATATGATCAAATCTTTTCTTTCCATTTTATACCCAATCATGGAAATGACTAATTCGTACCGCCCCGCAGAAATAGGTCTCATGGAATAGAATCCATCTTTATCGGTCGTGGTGCCCATAGATGTTTTAGAGAAAAATATATTCACCCCAACCAAAGGGTCATTGGTGGATTCATCAACGATGCGGCCGTCAATTCGAGATTGGGCATTAAGACACCAAAAAGTGCTTAATATGAATACAATTCTTAAAACTATATTATTTAGCCTTTAGAGAATTAATGGATTTATTCGCTGCATTTCTGACGATTTTTCTGGGTGACCATGGTTTCACAAACGATTTAACCAAAGGAATATCATCAGCTGTACCGATTTCACCCAATTGACGAATCATCTCTGCTTGCACGATATAACTATCATCAGAATAAACCGATGCTCGGATGAGCGCTGCGGCTGCACTTGGGAATACTTTTGCATATTCTGTAATTATAGTCTGTCTAGGTTGGGAATGTACTTCACGCTTGTATGCGCGCTCCCAGTCGTATTGATCCAGATGATGGCTTAACTGAGAAAATGCAGCTTGCCGGACAAACCAAGCATCATCCTTTAATGCCGCCCTTTTTATAGCTTTAATGACTTTCTTGTCCCCATGATGAGGCGTTAAAGCCAATACTGCACCCCGTCGACCAATCACATTATCTTTTTTCAGTTGGTGCAATAACCCTGCTTTAGATTTATGCTGATTCAATTCAATTAATAAATGGTCGTCCGGGTCAATTCTGACCAATGTGGGTTCAATCTTCGTTTTGAATCGATGGACAGTTTGTCGTCCATCCACCCATACAGTTTGACGATCAACTCGATTTTCATAATGTAAATCGACGTCTAGCGGAAGCTGATATGCTTCCGGTGTCTTTTTACCTGATTGTGTTTGATCGATCCAAATGGTAAGCATACCATCTTCCCAATTTGTTTTAATATCCAATTGGGGATGTCCTGCACTCATCACCCATTGATCAAAAAACCAACTCACATCCTTACCTACGGTCTCATTCACCACACGAAAAAGATCTGCTGATGTCGGGCTGCCATAGGCATATTGGGTTAAGAACCTTTTCTGAAATGCTTTCATATTATCTTGACCGATGAACTGTCGCAACATATGAAGCACCGCAGCGCCTCTGGGATAAATATGACTATCAAAATTTTGATTTGGCCAATCCCAATAAGGATGAACCATTGGGCGGGAATATCGATTACGATACTCTCTGAAATAGGCTTGTTTTTTCTTCCATAAATTGATCTGACCTTCATCATACCCTTTAGAATGGGCGCTATAGAGATATTCTCCATAAGTGCCGAAACTTTCGTTCAGCCACGCATGATGCCAATTAGCCATGGTGATATAATCTCCCCACCACTGGTGAGCTGCTTCATGGGCTACAAGCCAATGACTTGGGAAATCTTTATCAGCCTTTTCATCATGAATGGTGTTATGACCTAAAATGGTTGCAGTGGTACTCTCTGCACCACCGCCAATGCCAGGGATGGTAATTTGGTCCATTTTCGGCCATGGGAATGGTACACCGTACTCACCTTCAAGAAATGTCATGATTTCACTGGTACGTTCAAATGAAATCATTGCGTTTCCCTTATCCTTTGGGTACACCCAATATGCAATGGGAATATCTCCATGATAATCCTGTATCACTTCAAACGGACCGGCAACCATAACATACAGATAGGTTGAATTGGGTAATTTTAAATCCCAAGTGTATGTGATTGAATCACCACGAGTGGATTGATTAGTGAGAAGCCCATTGGCCAATACTTTCCAATCTTTGCGGACGGTAGTGGCGATACGGCTTGTGGCCTTATCAGCCGGATGATCATTGGACGGGAACCAGTGCCTCGCGCCTGTGGGGAAAGAATGACTTTGGACCAATTGCGGATTGTCTTCTGTCTCATCAAAAAATCCGATACCTAAAACTTTGACTCCGCCCATATTGAATTGGGATGGATCTGCTTCTTTTCCTTTAGAATCGTAATGAATCGTATAGGTTAATGTTTCACCGGATTTAGGTGTACCATTTGGTTCAATGCTTAGCACACCATTTGTTTGTTTAAAATTAAGTGCTCGACTCCCTTCTAGTACATGGGTAATTGATACAGTTTCAACATCCAACTTGATTGATTTTAAGTCATTTTTAATTATCTTAAATGTGACTGCTGTTTCACCAGTAAATGTTTTGATATGGTCATAGATTTGAAGAGAAATATCATAATGCTGTACATCAATTTCAAAATTAGGGGCGGTATGGTATTCTCGATTATAAATGTCAGCCTGCTGCCCATGACAGAATGAGATAACGCCAAGTATAATAATTTTCTTTATCATTGAGTGGAATATAAAACAAAATTTAGATTAGATATTCTCCTCTTTTCTTTAGTGTGCCCGGGGCCGGACTCGAACCGGCACGACAATTTAAAGTCATTATCTTCCGTGTATTTCACGTACTTATATGCCTTGATCAAAAAATAATTATTTTATTATTCTAATTATTTTCGTGTGGCCCATCCTTCCACCACCATTGAGCATCAAGCTCTTTTGGATTTGGCCAAACTTCATTCATAGTATTTCCATCATACAAAACTCCATTTTTCATTACATATTTTATTGAATTTGTATTGCGAATATTTACTAATGGATCTTTATCCAAAATAACAAGGTCAGCTAATTTGCCATATTCAATTGAACCAACATCCTTGCTAACACCAATTATTTTAGCTCCATTAATGGTAGCTGCTCTTAAAGCTTCCATTTCTGTCATACCACCACTATGAAGTGACCATAGTTCCCAATGATAACCAAGACCATTTAATTGTCCATGACCACCCACACCTACTAAACCACCAGCCTTAATAATTTTCGCTGCATCAGCTGCAATTTTGGAAAAGGCATATTCATCTTTTCTAAACCATGGAATCCTACGAGTTTTTGATTGAATAATATTATCAGGAACAAATCTTTTTACTTTAGGATCATCATGCACTTCTTGAGTTGCATAATAATAATTTTCAGCCCATGGACCGCCATATGTAACTAATAAAGTAGGTGTATATGTCATTCCCGATTGAGCGACTAATTCCACAACATCTTTGTATAAAGGTGTAATGGGAAAGTTATGTTCATTACCATGAAAAGCATCAATGGCATGAGTTAAATCTAATTTTAGATCAAGGGCCCCTTCTGTTGTTGGCATCATACCTAATTCGTGTGCAGCTTGAACAATATAATTTCTTTGTTTTCTATTACCAGCTATATAAGATTTTAAATTTCTGGTACGATAATGATCGCGATATCGCTTCATTAAACCAATAGCTTCTTCCTTGCTTTGAAAATTATTTTGGGAAAAAATCCCAGGCCCAGTTGAAAAAGCTCTTGGTCCAATCATTTCACCAGCATCTACAAGATCTTGATAGGCAAAAGGATCGTTAGTAGATGTCTGAACATCCAATCCAGTTGTAACACCCCACGCAATATTTGCTATGAAGGTCCAATTCTGACGGTCTAACAATCCCTTTTTAATCCCAAAATAATGCGCGTGCGTTTCAACAAGGCCAGGTATGATTGTCTTTCCATTTACATCGATTATTCTTGCTTCTTTTGGAATCGTTGTAGATCTGACATCTCCCACTTTATAGATACGATTTTCTTTAATAAGGATTACACCATTTCTTATGACTTCATCACCATCCATTGTAATTATTTTTGCCCCTTTTAGTGCTACCATTCCTTTTGGTTTATCGAATTCTGTAGTAACAGTTATTTTAGTAGCTGAAGCTTTATTTGCAAGGATATCTGTTTTTGTAGAATCATCTGTTTTTGATTCAAAAGAAATAGAGTCAACTGGTAATGTGTAGAAGGTTGAACCAATTGACCAAGTAATTGTATTACCATTATCTGCCCAATCAAAATAATCTGCTCCAACATCTGTCAATTTCTTTACAGGAATCGTCGGACTGTTCACATCAACCACCGGTGCAGTTCCACCAACTATTGGTATTGGTGTGATATACAGTTGATTATTTACCCCAGCTAAAGCCATTGTACGGTCTGGATTAAATCGAATATCACGTGCATTAACAGGTTCATTGCTAGTATAAAATCCTTTACCTTTTACTGCTAGATGTTCACGACGGTCTGTGCCATCTAACCTAACAGAGATAACACCATTCCCTCTTCCTAATGCCGTTAAGCTATACCCATTCAAATAAACTCTATTAGGATCATCTGTAAAGAAGGGTTTTCCTAATCCACGTGATGGCATAATTAATGTTATTTCCCCACCATTAGAACTTAAAGAAATCAAATCCATCGGCACAGTTGGTCCGCCAAATTCAGCTTGGGTTCTTAATCGATCAACAGCTGAACCGCGAAGTGCAATAATTCTCTTTCCATCAGGAGTAAAAATTGGATTTGAATAAAATGCGGTCGTCTTTGTTAGCTTTTTTGGTGAGCTTCTACCATCAACTTTTACCTTCCAAATATGACCACCGCTAGCCTCCCAAGTAACATAGACTAAAAATCTACCATCTGGAGACCACGAAGGATAAAATTCACCTAAATTACTTTTTGTTATTCGTTTGTGTTCACCTGTTTTACTATCAGCAACATAAAGATGTGTTAAAGTAGAAAAGGCAATTTGTTTACCATTCGGAGAGATAACTGGATCCATAATGATCCTTGAAGTTACTTTATCATCTTCAATTTCATACGGGGATGCTAATTCAGGACCAATACCTATATCTACCTTAGCAGAAAATTCAATAACCTTAACTTTTTTGGTCTTAATGTTGATTCTATGAAATTTGCCATCTTTTGTGAAAACTACTTCGTTACCATTTGGTGTAAAGTCGTATGTTGGTAGAAGATCACGCGTTGAACGCGATTCTTGATCATCTCTCACAATTGGATAAACAAGCCATGTATCTGTTCCTTTATTTAAATCTCTAATCCTTAATCCAGTATTAGTTTTGTATCTTGTACCATAAACTAAAATATTGCCATCTGGTGAGACAATTGGTCTTATTCCACTTCCTTCTGATCTAGTGATTATATCTTCTTTTCCCGTAACCATATCACGTCTTTCAATTTGCCATGCTGGGAAATTCATATTATAACTAAAACCACCTCGTTTAGTTGCATAGTATAAAAATTTATCATCAGGTGAGATTGCAGGGCCTAATGTATTCTTCCATTGGTTACCAGGCGTTGTAGGTGATGCTTTGGATTTTGTTATTTGAATACCTGAGCCACCATCTATATGATACATCCAAATTTCAAACGTTCTTTTAGGCCAAGAAGTTTGAGATACAAATACATAATTGCCATCATTTGAAAATATTGGAGATGCAAACTGTCCATCATTTGATTGTGTTAGTTGCTTTGGATTGCTTCCATCACTATTTGCAACCCATAAATTTTCTGAACCACCTCTATCGCTAATAAATGATATCTTATCACCATTAGGAGAAAAAACTGGTTGCGAATCAAATGCAATTCCTGAAGTGACTCTTTTTGCTTCACCACCACGAAAGGGGATTGAATAAATATCACCTACTAAATCAAAAATGATTGTCTTCCCATCAGGTGAAACATCAAGTGACATCCATGTTCCTTCATTTGTTATAAATGAAATTGTACGAGTAGGTTCTAAAGGAAGATTGTTTCCTAAGCTATCTCCTTTTTCTTCAGCAAATAAAAACCCAATTAAAACATTAGTAATTAATAATTTTTTCATTATCTCTCCTTTTTATTTTTTAACTAAACCTAATTCTTGTGCCATAAATGTAAACTCCATTGCTCTATCCTTAATACCTTGGCTAAAACTTAACCCTCTCCCTGCCGCATGTCCTGCTTTCTGATGGTATCTTAATACTATTGGATTTCCAGAGTTTGTAGATGCTTGCAATCTGGCAACGCTCTTTCTAGCTGCAAGAGGTGGTACACGAGTGTCAAGAGCTCCAGTAAATATCATTATTGATGGATAAGGTGTACTTTTCTTAATATTTTGATAAGGGGAATATTCTTTAATGGCTAAAAAATGTTCATAAATTTTAGAATTTCCATACTCTAATAATGCAGGAGCATTATTATTATTTATATACCATGGAAAACGCAAAATATCTATATCTGGGAAGCCACAAAGAACTGCACCATAAAGCTCTGGTCTTTGAGTAAAAGCAGCACCAACTAGAAGTCCACCGTTACTTCCTCCTTGAATACCAAGTTGATCGGGGTTAGTATATTTATTCTCGATTAACCATTCAGCGGCTGATATAAAATCATCAAAAACATTCTGCTTATTCAATAACATTCCATTTTTATGCCACAATTCACCGTATTCACTACCACCTCTTAATGTAGCTACAGCAAAAATTCCCCCTCTTTCGTTCCACATTGCAGCGTTTCGATTAAAATTTGGTTTAATTGCAACATAAAAGCCACCATAGCCATTAAGCCAAGTGGGATTATTACCATTAAGTATAGTGTCTTTATGATGCATAATCCACATAGGTAGATCAGTACCATCTTTTGATTTTCTCCAAACCTGTTTAACCATAAAATCATTTGGATCCCAATTGACATTCTGCTTATAGATGATTTTCCCTTTATTTAGATCTTTATCTAAGTTATAAATTTCTTGAGGATTTAAAAACGATGATACTTTCATAGAAATTGAGTTATTGATTTTTGAAATAGAAGCATTGCTAAATTTCGGGGTATCAATGTTTTTTATATATTCACCAGTTTTTGAAAAAACTTTGATTTCATTGCTACCGTCTACTAAATATGTAATAAATAGCATATCATCAATAAGTGAGAAGTTTTCCATCACATTTTCTGATTCGGGTATTACCTCTTCCCAATTTGAAAGTGAAAATCTATTTAAATCAATAGCAATTAAGCGATTTTTATCAGCGCCGTAATTGGTCCTAGCATAAAGTCGACCATCTAGATATTTAGTATAGAATCTAGCATCCACACCTTCAATAATTGATATTGGGCTCGCATCATTATTTAAATCTTTAAAATAAATTTCTGACTTGGACCATCCATGCTGAACAGTGAAAATCAAATATTTGCCATCTTCTACATAATTCGCACTAATAAATGATTCAGGCC
>CEUZ01028069.1_pt1 | contig 36249 bp, 37 predicted proteins | sample 361511 | NCBI WGS metagenome assembly CEUZ01 (sample SAMEA2622822, study PRJEB7988) | marine metagenome | biome: marine biome (ENVO:00000447); feature: surface water layer (ENVO:00002042); material: "saline water (ENVO:00002010), including plankton (ENVO:xxxxxxxx)" | depth 5 m | reverse complement strand
ACAATCACATCTGCGAGGAGGCGGTCAAGGAACGGATTAAGAGAGTCGTTCGTTGAAGTAACATACCTGCGGAGAGGTTCGCCAAAATCTGTGATTTCTGGCTTTCTGAAGTTTGTATCAACTGTGACTACAGACACTGATCTATTTTCTATTTGCATACCGTTCAGTGCTTCTATCGCATTTTCAGTCGTGTCGAAAACAACCGTGGAAAGCAGATCGCCAGTCGCGGCTTCAAAGGCTTTCTCATAGCCAGTTTCGATATCAAGAAGATCTGACAAAATTCCTAGAATCCCATCAGGATTGGTTGAAAGTTCCATTACTGGTGTTTCAATGATTCTGTTAACAGCTTGATTCAGGGCCTCAATTTCTGCTTTTGTTCCTCGCAAACTTGCTTTCGCATCAGCTAATTCTTCCCACGCAGAATTTCGATTTTCTCTTTGCTTCTGTATCTCTTGGCTTAATTGATTAATTTCTCCTTTTATCTCAACACCCTCAAGTTTGTTTTTACTTAGTTCACCATCCAGCGAACTGACTTTTTCAACAAGTTGTATTTCTGAGTTTTTTACTTCGTCAGATCTTTTTTGGAATCGTTTTTTTTCAAACTCTTTTTGATCAACTGAAGCTTTTAGAACACCTAACTCACCTCGTATTTCTGAAGCTCGACCACCCACCACGGGAACTCCATCTGCCCAATCTGTTTCAAAAGTTGACCAATCGTCAGCTAGTTCTTGTTCAGTTTTCTTTAAAGCGTCAATCTCCGGGAGTAGGCAATTTTGTTCCTCAAGTAAACTTTCTTCTTCTTTTTTTGCTTTAACAAGCTCAACTTCCAATCCGGCAACCACTTCGGAAGAGACCAACGAGTCGCGATCTCGTTCGATGCCTTTTTGCCGTTCCATTAGAACTGCCTTCAAACCGCGTGCCCGTTCTTTAAGAGCTTCAAATCGAACCAGTTGATCTCCTAAATCATCTTCTCCTCTTGCTGTCAATTCACTTTCAGCCATTGATATTTCAGTTTCAAATCGTTTCAGTTCATTGACACTTAGGGTTTCTTGTCTTGCCAAATCTGATCTTTTCTCTGATTCCTGTGATGCTAAATTTTTCAACTCTTTGAATTCTTTGGAATAGCGGAATAAACGCAAATTCTTTAGCTCTTCCAGAAAATTTCCATGTTTTCTTGCTGCCTCTGCCTGTCTTTCTAGTGGCCGCAGCTGTCTTTTAACTTCACGTTGCATGTCGCCTAGTCGATCAAGATTGGAACCTGTTGAATCAAGTCTTCTTTCGGCTTTTTCTTTTCTCTTTCTGAATTTCAAAATTCCGGCGGCGTCTTCAATAATTGATCGACGGTCTTCTTCTCGTGCATTCAACACTGCGTCTATTTGACCCTGTGAAATAATTACATGTTGTTGCCTGCCTACACCGACGTCTGAAAGCAACTCTTGAATGTCTAGCAACCTGCAGGGAGAGCCATTTAGTGAATATTCGCTTTCTCCGTTTCTGAACAGAGTTCTGGTTACAGTTATCTCCGGAAAATCTAAAGCAAGACTGTTGTCGGAGTTATCAATTGTTAAAGAGACCTCTGCTCTTCCCAGTGCACTTCGATCGGTCGTGCCTGCGAAAATAACGTCATCCATTCTTTGCGACCTGACTGCACTTGGGGCTTGTGCTCCAAGAACCCATGCAACGGCGTCTACAACGTTGGATTTTCCACTTCCGTTTGGTCCTACTACAACAGTTACACCCGTCTCAAGGTCTAGTGTCGCTGCATCAGCAAAAGATTTGAATCCTTTTATAGTTAGACGTTTTAAGAACACTTAAAGACCATAGTCAGTAAGCAAAGCCTCTTGGATTCATTCAAAAAAAATTTTGAATTTCATTTAGTGCAAAATCAAACCTGTGTTTCACAGAAGAAAGTCCAGCGTCCTTTGTGCTTAACCTTCTGTACCGGTTTCTTGCTTGTTGGGCTAAACAGACCTTCTCTACCGTAAACCGCTAGATGTTCAGCAAAACCACCCGGTTCTCCAAAAACATCCAGAAATTCTCTTTCCTCAATAGAGGTACCACGATATTTGACTGCCTCCACGATCACTTCAACTATTGACCGGTAAAGCCGCCTGACTTCCTGAATCGATAAAGAATCGCTTTGCCTGTCGTGTCTCAACCCTGCGTGAAAAAGAATTTCGTCGCTGTAAACATCACCGACACCTACCACCACTGAGTCATCAAATAAAAGAGATTTCAAATCGGTTGACTCTCCTTCTCTTAGCACTCGTTTAGCGAATTCCGTCCAAGGTTCTGGCTCTAAAGCAGGATCCATTCCTAGGAATTTAAATTCTGGAAATTTCTCCTCAATGAAGTCTGGGTCCTCTAGGTCCTCTAAAGAAAAGACGCTAACTTTCGACTCTTCTTTCGGGTCTACAATCCTTAACTGCCCCCCTACTGTGAAAGTGATTTTAAGAACTGTGTCTTTGTCTGTCGCGTCTTTAGTAGCGTGTCTTCTTATCGATGCTCCCGTCCCGATTTTTATGAAAAGGATCTTCTTTTTGTCCAATTCTGTGAAAATGTAGAGACCTTTTCTCTCCACTAAACCCAGTTTGGTGCCTACAAGTTCTGCATTGAAGGCCTTTTTGTTTTTTGAACCTTCAATGACAGACGTCGAAGAAACTTCCACTGCTTTTATCTTTTTCCCTGCTATTTCACGGTCAAGGTCACGCCGAATCGTTTCAATTTCTGGGAGTTCTAAAGGGAGAGTCAATTTTTTTCCTTTTTCTCTTTAAATTCAAAAAAACTGTATGCGAGGTTTGCAGCTGCTTGTTCTGCCTTCTTCTTGGAAGCTCCACAAACAGGACCAAAACTTTGGTCTCCTATCTTGACAGTTGCGTAAAAGCTTTTCTCATGGTCAGGTCCATCCGTTTCAATGAAATAAAAAGGAGTAGGTTCTGAAATTTGCACTGTTAACTCCTGCAAACGAGTTTTGTAATCAGTTGATCCTGGTTCTATTGCCGTCAAACCAATTTTCTCAGAAAATAACTTGTCTACAATCAATTTTGCTTTCTCTATTCCTCCATCCAGAAAAACTGCACCCAAAAGAGCCTCAAAGGAATCCGCGAGGATGGAACCTTTTTGACGACCCCCAGCTGATTCTTCAGCTGCACTTAAAGCTACTATCTCACCAAGGTGAATTCCTTTAGCAATTTCTGCTAATGCAGGTGAGCTGACCACCTCGGATCTGATTTTTGCAAGATCACCTTCTGGTTTATCTGGATAATCTTCAAAAATCTTTTTTGCCACCAGTAATCCCAATACTGCATCCCCTAGAAATTCAAGACGCTCATTAGAATCTGCCCCATTCTCTGAGCACCAAGATCTGTGTCTTAAAGCATCAGAGAGAATCTCGACATCACGGAATGTATATCCGATCCCTTCTTCGAGTTTCAGTCGAATCTCTTCCTCGAAGACCGGCTGGTTCCCGATTTCTGAATTAATTGAAACGAGAGACGACATAGTCAACCGCATCTCGCACCGTCCTAAGGTCTTCTAGATCGTCATCATCGATCCTGAAGCCGACAGAACGTTCACTTAATTCCTCTTCTAAAGCTTCCACCAATTCAATCAAGGCAAGGGAATCTGCTCCAAGGTCATCTGCAAATGCAGCGCCCTCTGCAATACCAGCAGGGTCTATTTCTAGAATGTCTGCTAAACGTTCTCTTACCAGGTCTAAGACCTCGTCACGTTCTATTGGGGCGCCTTCCATATGGGTTTCTGCAGGCACATGAGCTCCTTGGTTCGGGCTGATTTTCTTTCAGCGTGAACTCATCCTAGCCGAGTGATGACTTTTAAGCTTTAGTAGTTAAATATATTAATATTTATTGAAATTAGCTGAAAGATGATTTTAAGCTGCTCACTATCTCTGATTCAGCCATTTCTGCTGCAACCTGAATTGCGTTTTCGATAGCCAAAGAGCCGGATGAGCCGTGACTGATGATGCAGACCCCTTTCACTCCGAGCAGCATCGCCCCACCGTATGTATCTGGATGAAAGATTTTTATTAATTCATCGAATTCAGTACCTAATGTCTGAAAAGCTGCGGTTGATTCTTCACTCGAAGTCATTTTTTCAAAAATTGCTGAAAAGAGTGTCTTCATTGTTCCCTCTATGGTTTTCAGGGCCACATTTCCTGTGAAACCATCTGTTACGACCACATCAGCCGCATCGGTAAGCAGATCTCTTCCTTCTATGTTTCCGATAAACGAACCGCCATTGAATTCAGCTGTAGAAAAATTTTCGAACGAGTCTTTAATCAACGGACTACCCTTGCCAGGTTCTTCTCCTATGGAAAGAAGTGCTACACGTGGGTTTTTTATACCGAGCCTATGTTGAGCGAACACTGAACCCATTTGCCCAAATTGAAGAAGCCACTCTGCATTGCACTCCGCATTAGCTCCTGAGTCAAGTAAAACTGTGGGAGTCGTTCCAGGCGATGGAAGCAAAGTTGCAATAGCTGGACGAGCAATGTTTTTTATACGTCCCATCCGCAGAAGGGCACTTGCCATCGTCGCTCCGGTGTTACCTGCACTTACCATTGAACCAGCCGCCCCGTCACGCACTGCTTCAGCCGCCCGTACCAAAGAGGAGTCTTTCATCTGTCGAACGCTTGACCCAGGCTCGGCATCCATTTCGATGACTTCCGAAGCTGGCAAGATGGGAATTTCTGTAAGGTCTTCAAGAACTTCGGGTTTTCCAACTAGAAGAACAGGTATTCCGTGTTCGTCAACAGCCTTTTGCGCTCCGGCGATTATCTCGTCTGGGGCATTGTCACCGCCCATGGCATCAACAGCAACAGGTAACAATTGAAATGTCCTAGCCCTTGACAAATAATTTTGTGAAACCGTGGTCTAATTCACAATTTTTAATCAACGTCAATAACCTGTCTTCCGGCATACCAACCACAATTTGAGCAAATCCGATGGGGTCTCTTGACGGATCCGCATCGCGGACAGACACTCCGAGCTGATTGTCTGATAGGCCAAGCAGACGCTCTTCTGCTTCTGCCTTTAGCCTTAGAGGTTTTTTTCTTTGGGACAGCCATTACTGCTTTTCCTTGAATTTAGATTTTTGTCCTACTTTTAGGAGCAAACTTAGGCTAGCGCAACCTCGGGTGAACTGATACCAGTTTCAATATTCTATTTAATCAGTTCAGATTCATGATTCTTTTAATCTGTCGAGAACAGCCCAACGAGGATCACCTTTTTGATCTTCCTCAGAACTAAGAACCTCTTCTGTTACTGGGAAATTCTCTGGTTCAGAACCTTTACAGTCAGGATCGCAGAGTGGAGATAAAGGTAAGGCCAAAAGTGTGGCGTCTCTAATCAAAGGTTCCAAATCAAGGTCAACCTCACCTAACAGATAAACATCTGTTTTTACACTTCCTTCGATTTTCTCATTATTAAAACGACTTCCTTCTCCGACAAAGCGTTCATTTATTTCTAATTTCAATTCACCTTCAACTGGCTCGAGGCATCTGCGACATTCCCCTGTCCACTCTGCTGAAAGAAAGCCCTCTACTTCGATTTCATTTCCAAGCGACACCAAACTTAGGGCGCTTTCAACTCTCCCATCATTAATTTTTGAAAGACCCACTTTGAGACCATCTAGTAGAAAGGTGGAGGAGATCTCTCTTGGTTTCGAACCACCGCGACGAATTACATTTAAAGGTATTCGCAGATTTTCTGTTTCAGAATCCACTAGAGGTCAGAGTCGTCTTGATCGAAAAGAAAAACTTGCGAATCTGAATCCAGAGACTCTTTTGCTTCTATTTCCTCTGCGTGTATTCTCTCTTTTTCTCTATCTAATTCTGTCTCTTGAAGGCGAAGGCGACCTGCAGTCACGGCATCTTTTGTCGTTGCTAGAATTCTTTCGAAGTTCGCGAGTTTTTGGTCACAATATTCTTCAGTCTGCCTGCGCATACGCATTGTTTCCTCTCGTGCAGCTTCAACCATCTGACGTGCTCTCGTCTCAGCATTTCTCACAACTTCCGTTCTTTGCACGAGTCTTTCAGCTCTAGCTCTTGCCAGTTCAAGTATTTCATCTCCTTCACGTCTAACTTTTGTCAAGAACTCTTCACGTTCTTTCAAAAGCCATCTTGCTGCTCTTACTTCTTCTGGGAGTCTTGAAATAGCCTCATCTACCATTGCTAGAAGTTCGTCTTGGTTGACCATCGATGAGGAAGATAAAGGCATTGGTCTAGCCGAAGCCACTAGTTCTCTGATCTGACGGAAAATGGCCTCCACCTGAGGAGGTCTATAAGGATCCGGGGTTGTGGGTGTCGGATCTGGAAAAACTGAGTCGTTCAAGATTAAAACTTTTCTTCTAGATGTTTTTGCACTAGTTCAGGAACCATTTGGGACACATCTCCCCCCAATCTTATTACCTCACGTATGAGTCTTGAAGCCAAAAATGAACTTCGTGAGGCTGAAGGAAGGAAAAGGGTTTGCACGCCAGAAAGGGCGGTGTTCATCTGTGCCATTTGCAATTCTGATTCGAAATCAGAAACGGCTCTTAGTCCTTTAATTATAAAATCTGCTCCTACTTCCGTTGCTAGATCGACTACCAGTCCATTGAACTTTGTCGTCCGAACGTTAGAAAGGTGTTTGAGACTTTCTCCTATTAAAAACATCCGTTCTTCGAGATCGAATAATCCATCTCCTTTTGATGGATTTACTAACGCCGCAACAACGACTTCGTCAAAAAGCTCCGAAGCTATTTCCGCTAGCTCAACATGACCGTTGTGTATAGGATCAAAGGAACCTGGATATAAGACGCAAGCCATTTCAATACACCCCCTGGCATTCACTGCCAAATCGTTGATAAAAAACTATTAAGTGCATCATTTATTTGGGTTAATTATTACTACCACGCTACTCCCATACTGACGAATGGAGTCAACATGCCAGTTAGGACCTGGATCTATTTTCCTATTTGACTCTATTACTAAGGTTTTGGGCTTCTTCTCAGTGAGTATGTTCAGAAGTTCTGACCAATTTTCAAAGTCATAAGGAGGGTCTAAAAGCACCAAATCCCATGATTCTGAGCTTTTCTGCAACCATTTCAATGCGCTTCCTTTAATAACTTGTGCTTTATTCTCAAGTCCAGACTTTTTTAGGTTCTCCTTTACCAGTTCCAAACTTTCAGGAGAATTGTCAACAAATGTTGCTTTTTTTGCTCCGCGTGAAAGAGCTTCTATACCCAGGGCTCCTGTACCTGCAAAGAGATCCAGAACTTCAGACTCTTGGATTGCGGATCGACTGTGTAGAGAATTGAAAATCGACTCTCTAGCCCTGTCAGAAGTTGGTCTTATGCCAGTCCCTTCTGGTGTCAATAAACGAATTCCTCCTGCTGTTCCAGCTATAACTCTCATAGGTCAAACTTTTAGGGACCTCAAGTGGAAAGCGTTTCTTGTTTTTTTATTCAAATGAGGGCTCCCTCCACATAAGCGGAACTGTTGGACCACCTTTTAAGGTCACTTCACCTGTGACACTAAATCCGTGCCTTTCATAAAGTGACACATTTTCTGGATTGCTGGATTCCAGGTAGGCGGGTAATTTTTCTTTGTCGCAAATTTCTGTTATTGCTCTGATCAGATTAGAAGCTATTCCTCTACCGCGCGCTTCAGTTCGTGTGCCTATGAACGCGAGATACCAATGTGGGGTATCTGGCTTAGCTTCAATCAGAACTTCCAGATGGGCGAGCCTGTCGGTCAGCCATTGTTCTCCCAGAAGAGCAACTGCAGCTGAGATTGCGGCATTATAAGAGGTTTCACTTTGAATTTTTTTTTCAGGTGACTCCCAAAGTGCAGCCGAAAATTTTTCATCAGTCCCTGTGGGAACTAACAACTGGTCAGCATCAGATCGTGACGCTAGACGATTAGCAAAAAATGCTGAAAGCAAGAGAGGTCTTCTTTCTTCATCTTCAAACAAATATGATATGACAGGGTCCTCCATAAACGCCTCTGTTAGGCAAGCAGTCGCATCCGGATATTGTTTTGGATGAGCGACTTCAACTCTCATTTCCCTCATCTCTTGACTTCCTTTCATGACTTCAGAAGATAGTCTGCCTCTGATTCACCTAAGAAAAGTGTCACTTCTTCACTCAACTCCTTATTTGAAGTTAAATCTCTTTCTGCAAGAACTCCTGATGCTTCTGTTCTTGCAATTTCAACCCATTCTTTGTCTCGTCGAAGTGAAGCCAGACGCAGATCATTTCTACCTTTCTGTCTCTCTCCCATTACTGTCCCTTCACCTCTGAGTTCTAAGTCAACCTCAGCAAGTTCAAATCCATCAGTGGTTCTCACCATGGCTTTTATTCTCTCCTCTGCTTCTTTTGTAGTGGCGTCACCTACGAGTAAACATTGACTCGGATGCTCGCCTCTTCCAACTCGACCCCGGAGTTGATGCAATTGAGCTATTCCAAAGCGAGCAGCATCCAAAATGACCACAATAGAAGCGTTTGGGACGTCCACTCCGACTTCTATGACCGTCGTGGCCACCAATACATCGATTTCCCCTAAACGGAATGACCTCATTGTTTCTTCCTTGTCTTCCTTGTCGAGGCGTCCATGGAGTAAACCGAGATTTAAATCTTTTAAAGGACCCTGACTAAGATCATTGAAGACTTCTTCTGCTGAATGGACTTGCAATTTTTCAGAATCCTCTATCAGAGGACAAACAACATATGCTTGTCGTCCGGAATCAACTTCATCTTTTACACTTTTCCAAACCAGTGTGTCGTCGGCTTCCCATCTCGTGCTTATCGGAATTCGCCCTGGGGGTAACTCATCCAGAACAGAAACATCAAGATCCCCATAAACGGTCATTGCTGCTGTTCTTGGAATGGGAGTTGCTGTCATAACCAAAATATCTGGAATCCTTTCGTCTTTATTTTTTTCTTTTAAAGCTGCACGCTGTTCAACCCCAAACCTGTGCTGTTCATCTATCACTACAGCTCCCAATGAATTGAAAGAAACACTTTCCTGAATTAGCGAATGTGTCCCAATTATAAAATCAACGGTTCCATCTTCTAATCCGCGGCTGATTCTTTTTCGCTCAACAGTTGATGTTCGGTTTGTCAAAATGTCTACCTGCAAAGGTCTATCGCCAAGAAGAGTGGTCGAGTCTGGAACAATCAACTCTTCCAAAAGTTTTGAAATACCTAAATAATGTTGCTCTGCTAAAACTTCGGTAGGGGCCATCAAGGCACCCTGATGACCTCCCTGAACAGCCTTTAGAATCGTAAAAACTGCAACAATGGTTTTCCCGGAACCGACATCCCCCTGAAGTAGACGGTGCATCGGTGTTTCCTTTTGTAAGTCTTTTCCAATTTCATCCATTACTTGCTTTTGAGAATTTGTTAAGTCGAAGGGAAGCCTCTCCAAAAAGACCTCAATTAAACCCTCTTCATTTGAATGGATAATTCCAATAGAGTTTTTCTCGATAAATTTTTTTCGTTGCAACAACTCAAGTTGAATCCTGAAAAGCTCATCAAAAACAAGCCTTCGCCTTGCTTCAGCCACTTCGTTCATTGAATCAGGCCTGTGAATGCCCTTGTAGGCCGACGAGCGATCCACCAGTCTGTATCTTTTAAGAATTTCTGAGGGAACCGGATCCGCGAAACCTCTGACTTTCATAACTCTTCTAAGAGCTTCAGCAACAAGACGATCCACATCCCAGCTGTGAAGTTTGGCTATTCCCGACTGAGGATAAACCGCAACAATTCTGCCTGTTCTATCTCCGACAAGATCGACAATTGGGTTTGTCATCTGCAACTTTCCTTGATAAATATCCGCTTTACCGAAAACAACAGCGTCTTTGCCCTCTTTTAATTGTTTTTGCCTCCAAGGTTGATTGAAAAAAACTAATTTAAGAGAAGCTGTTGTGTCAGAAGCAGTGACTTCAACAAGAGTTTTTCTGGAACGCATCTTCCTACTTCTAACTTTTTCAATATTTACTAGGACCATTCCTTCCTCACCTGATTGGAGAGAATCTACGGTTGCCTCTTTACTCCGATCTATATAACGGCGTGGGTAGTAACTTATTAAATCAAGAATTGTATTTATGCCGACTTTGCTTAGGGATGCAGATGTTTGTTCCCCGACACCATGGAGATCAGTAAGAGCACGATTCTCCAATTCTTTTAGAGAAACGCCGGGGTCCGACACTTGGTCTCCTATTCGATACCTATGTAGTAGGGATACAAGGGCTGTCCACCTTCGTGCACTTCAACCTCAAGTTCTCCGTATTCATCTCTAATCCACGAAACTATTTGATCGGTTTCATGCGGATTGGAATCCTCTCCTGATACAAGAGTCAAGATCTCATGTTCGTCTGCGATCATCTCAGTTAGAAGATTTTTAACTGCTTCAGTAATTGTCTTAGCAACAACTATTACTTTTCCTTTTCTTAAGCCTAGAAAATCTCCCTTCTTGATCTCTGCTACGTCGGTGGAAGATTCTCTTACCGCGGTGGTTATTTCTCCGGATTCGACAGCGTGCGAAGCTTGAGTCATGCCTGCCTGATTTTTTTCTGAGGTTGCTTCAGGGTCATAACCTAAAAGAGAAGCAAAACCTTCTGTAACGTTGTTTGTTTCAACTACGCAAACAGACTTTGAAGTCTGTGAGTCAACCTGCTTGGCCACTGCAACAATATTTGGGTTGTTAGGCAAGATGATCACATGTGCCGACGAAGTTGCCTCTACAGCCTCTAGGAGGTCTGCGGTAGATGGGTTCATCGACTGCCCACCGTTGACTATGCGGGTAGCGCCAAGGGATCTAAAAATTTCACTTATTCCATCACCGTTAGCTACTGCTATGACAGAACACCCAATCGGATCATTTAGTTCGTGACTATGGTCGTGAAGGTTCCCAGCAACTTCCTCAAATAAGTCGGTCACCCTAATGTCATAAGGCTTTCCGATCGAAATCCCAGCTTCGACCGCTGCTCCAATGTCATTTGTGTGTACGTGACAATTCCAAATATTTTCACCACCAACTACAACTATTGAATCACCAATTTCTGACCAAGCTTTTTTGAAATCAGGAATCAGATCGTCTGCCGCTTCCAAAAAATACATCACCTCATATCTAGTTCCACTAGAACTTGCATGATCATGAACATCCAGAATTAATGAATCCACACTTGTGGAAAGAACCTCTGGTTCAGGTATTGGAGTGTCATTTATTACATACAGAAGTGAGTCCATCAAAAGCAGGAACCCACTTCCGCCTGCATCCACTACTCCCGCTTTGGCTAAAACTGGTAGAAGATCCGGTGTTGAGTCCAAAGAACTTTTTGCGGCATCGCGTCCTGCTTGCACCACTGACAGGAGGTTACTGTTTTCTTCTGCATGATTTTTAACAACTTCCGCAGTCTCTCTCACTACAGTCAGAATCGTTCCTTCAACGGGATTTCCTACAGCCTCATAAGCCGCTGTTGACGCAGCGCTGAGTGCTTTAGAAAAGAGGTCCACATCGATTTCTTCACTGGAGTCACTTCTCTTTATCTCAGACACAAAACCTCTGAGTATTTGGGAAATGATCACGCCTGAGTTTCCCCTAGCGCCCATTAAAGAGCCATGAGAAACGGCTCCAATAACACTTTCTAGTTCAGGGTCTTCCCCCAAAGATTGAATTTCGTTTACTACAGAATTGAGTGTGGCTGCCATATTTGAGCCTGTGTCCCCATCTGGCACCGGGTAGACATTCAAAGAATTAAGATTTTCTTTATGATCGTTGAGAGCGTCACGGAAGCAATGCATCAGCTCTATAAAGTTTTTAGAGTCTAAAGTTTCTATCCCCACAACTGCGATAGTACCCACTTAATGCACCGCTATGCATTAGTTTCTTTTTTTATGTTTGGAACTGTCGAATACTCACATACGATCAGGACTATTCACCAGTGTTTTTGGGTGGGCTAGGCTCCCAGCAGCCTCCAAAAGTTAGATAGGAGAAATAATAGTTGCAAGGTGTAGTCAAGTCTTACGACCCTGGTAGTGGTGACGGCCTGATCATTCGCGATTCTGATCTCTTTGAATTTGAATTAGCAGATGGAGCTCTTGAAGGTTCGATATTTAGAATGCTTCGCCAAGGTCAACGAGTTGTTTTCGAATTAGATGAGAACAACAATGCGACAAATTTAAAACTTGGATCTGAGATTGATATGGGTACACCTGACTTAGATTGATATGAGTTCAGAAAACACAAGTACACAGAATCAGTCATTAAAAGAATGGGTTGCCCATTGGGAAAAGATTTTTGAACCAGATCAAACCCACTGGTGCGACGGTTCCGAAGAAGAGTACGAAAAATTTACGAAAGAGTTGGTTGACTCTGGCACTTTTATTCGACTGAATGACAATCTGCGACCAAATAGTTTTTTAGCGCGCTCAGATCCTGATGATGTAGCACGTGTGGAAAGCGATACTTATATTGCATCAACCAAGGAAATCGACGCCGGTTCGACAAACAACTGGCGTGAACCAAATGCGTTAAAAGAAGAGATGCTTACCCATTATCAAGGTTGCATGAAAGGCAGAACTCTCTATGTAATACCTTTTTGCATGGGTCCCTTAGGTTCAACTATTTCTCATATAGGGATTCAACTCTCAGATTCTCCATATGTGGCAGCCAGTATGAAAATTATGACGCGGATGGGAATTGAAGTACTTGATGAACTCGGTGAAGGGGATTTCGTCCCGTGTGTTCATTCTGTTGGATTTCCCCTTGGGGAAGGTCAGAAAGATGTTCCCTGGCCTTGCAACAAAGATGTTCGTTACATTTCCCACTTCCCTGAAACTCGCGAAATCTGGTCATACGGTTCCGGCTATGGAGGGAATGCCTTATTAGGAAAGAAATGTTTTGCGCTACGTATCGCTTCAACTATGGCTCGTGATGATGGTTGGCTTGCTGAACACATGCTTATTCTTGGGGTGACTCCCCCTGATGGGGAAAAACGTTACATCGCTGCTGCTTTCCCATCTGCATGCGGTAAGACAAATATGGCAATGCTGGTTCCCACTATTCCGGGGTGGAAAGTGGAGACAATCGGAGATGATATTGCGTGGATGAAATTCTCTTCTGACGGGCAACTTCGTGCTATTAATCCTGAAGCAGGTTTTTTTGGAGTTGCTCCTGGTACTTCTAAGTCAACAAATGCCAACGCTATGAAAACACTTTGGGGTAATGCGATTTTCACAAATGTGGCACTTGACGAAAATGGTGACGTTTGGTGGGAAAGAATGACGGTCGACAGACCTGACTCACTTGTCGACTGGCAGGGACGCGATTGGAACGCTGAGTCTGGAGAACCCGCCGCTCATCCAAATGCACGCTTTACTGTTCCCGCCAGTCAATGCCCATCCATTGCTCCTGAGTGGGAGGACCCTGAAGGAGTGCCTATCTCTGCAATAATGTTCGGGGGTCGGCGTGCCTCAAATGTTCCCCTTGTCACGCAGGCGCGAAACTGGGAGCACGGGGTTTTTCTTGGTTCCATAATGAGTTCAGAAAAGACCGCAGCTGCAGCAGGAAAAATAGGCGAAGTCCGATTTGATCCTTTTGCCATGTTGCCGTTTATGGGCTACAACGTCGGAGATTACATAAAACATTGGATAGAAATTGGCAAGGTCGACAAATCTAATAAATTGCCAGAATTATTTTGGGTTAACTGGTTCCGAAAAGATGAAAATGGAGACTTCCTCTGGCCTGGGTTTGGTGAAAACAGTCGAGTCCTTAAATGGATTTTGGATCGAATTGATGGAAACACTCAAGCGATTGACACACCATTGGGTTTGCTACCGGAAATTGATGGCATCGACACTAAAGGCTTGGATTTAGATAGTTCCGCTATGGCGAAACTTCTAGAAGTTAATTCTGAGTCATGGAGCGAAGAAATCCCCTTGATAGAAGAACATCTGGGTTCTATCGGGGAACGACTGCCCGTCGAAATGACCTCTCAACTAAACGATTTGAAGTCACGAATAGGTTTGGGAACATAGGTCATATTGGCCCTAAGACCATTGAACGAATCCCAAGTCCCATTAGAAAAAGTCCGGCGAACCCGTAAAGCAAATATTTTCGACTCTCAAGTTGATTACGGTAACCGTAGATTACCCCCACGCTGAGAGCTGCTGCAGCCCAATAGAGCATGTGAAACTTTGGAACCTCAATATTCTCTGCTGATGCAGCCGCAACTCCTGAAAAAAGGTGAATAACTACCATAGTTTGAGCGATTACTGTTAACCATGAAAGCGCAGAAACACGAAATTGTTTGTTTCTATGAGCTTGCAACGACCAGATACCGGTTGCACCATTCAGTAAAACCATTGACCATGCGACAACTTCATGTGTATTCCGAAGAGAGGCTAAGACATTCACGATTCTGTTTCGCTAGTTAAAGAGGTTTGCTTTAAAAGGCTCATTTTCTTTTCTTGTTTCTTTTGGATTAATAAACCATTCAGTCCCGAAAAGTGTAAGGAACTGTTCGTCTGGAATCTTGAGAAAAAAAGAGTTTTCATCTATTTGACTCCGATGTGCTGAAATAGACTCTCTTTTCTTGTCGATAAAATCAGAAACATCTATGGCGTGAGTAATTTCAATTTCGGCAGACCCGAAGGACCCTTCCTCTACTCTCTTTTTTCTCTCTTCAAGATCTTCACCAACACCGGCTAATCCTTCATCTGGTGTTTCTCTCATGGCAAGTTCAATTGTTTTCTTTATCGCATCCCTATTAAGGGTCGTCCATCTTACATTTTCTATTCCTACTTGTTCAGACCAGAGAGTTCCTACGCGGTGAACCTGGATATGGTCAGGATGTCCGTAACCGCCATTGGGGTCGTAAATTACTAAAAAATCAACTTTTTCATCTTTTAAGATGTCACCGAGCCGTTTAGTGGCTTCTTCTGGATCAGCCTGCCAAAAACATTCTGGGTTAGATGTTGTAGGAGAATCCGCCATTCCACTGTCTCTGTAGTTTAGAAATTCAACTCTTTCTACTCCCAGTAGGTTTGCAGATTTTATGAGCTCTTCAGTGCGTCTCTCTTCCAGAAGTTCACCTTCTCGAAGAACTCCGGGAACAGGTTCACCCTCCTCTCCACGTGTAGCTACTACCAGAATGACACGGTGCTCTGCAACCGATAGAGCAGCCATAGTTCCAGCCGTAGAAAGTGCCTCATCATCGGGGTGAGCATGGAAAAAAACTACTGTAGCCATTGAAGTGTTTAAGCTATAGCACCACTGCTACGCAACTCGGCTATCTCACTTTCCTGAAAACCACACTCCATCAGAACTTCATCACTATGTTGCCCAGGATGAGCGGGCGGTCTTTCAATTTTTCCCGGGGTGCGACTAAAGCGCGGGGCTGGCGCTGGTTGAGCGACACCCGCAACTTTCACAAAAGTTTCTCTTTCCACATTGTGGGGATGTTCTATCGCCTCGTAAGCAGAAAGAACCGGAGCGTAACAAACATCGCTTCCTGCGAGCAGCTCATCCCATTCTTCTCTACTTTTTGTGGATATCAAGTCAGCCATTTTCTGTTTTAAAATTGGCCATTTTTCTCGATCGTGCTGTGCTGCAAATTCCTCTTTATCAAGTTCTAGCTTTTCCAACATTTCCTGATAGAACTGTGGTTCTATTGACCCTAGAGATATCCACTCTCCATCGGCACATTCGTAGACATCATAAAAGTGGGCTCCGGTGTCAAGTAGATTGACACCCCGTCCTTGTTGGTGGAAACCAGTTTCCATCATTCCGTAGAAAAAACTCATCAGACTGGCTGCGCCATCAACCATTGCAGCGTCGACTACTTGGCCTTCGCCGGAATTTCTAGCTTCAATTAATGCACAGACGATTCCGAAGGCAAGATACATGCCTCCTCCGCCAAAGTCACCTACGAGATTCAAAGGTGGAACAGGTCCACTTTCTCTTCGGCCTATATGAGCCAGCACTCCTGCAAGAGAAATGTAATTTATGTCATGACCTGCGGCATCTGCATACGGTCCTTCTTGACCCCAACCGGTCATACGACCATAAACTAAAGCCGGGTTTCTCTCGAAACAGTCTTCTGGTCCAACTCCTAGCCTTTCAGTTACTCCTGGTCTGAAACCTTCGAAGAAGATGTCGGACTGCTCAACTAGCCTGAGAACTGTTTCTCGTCCCTCTGGATTTTTTAGGTCAATTCCTACACTCTTTCTTCCGCGACTAATTATGTCATTAGGAGGAGAATTTTTATCAAAGTCTTTAACTGCTCCTGCACGATCAATGCGTATGACTTCTGCACCCATGTCAGCAAGCATCATTCCACAAAAAGGACCTGGACCTATTCCTGCTAGTTCTATGACTTTTACCCCATCTAAAGCACCCATTTTGTCTCCTCTTTTTAGCTGCTAGTTCTCAGCATTTCTGACATGCTGAATTATCTCATTTGTAATCTCCGGCCACGAGCCTGGTGGCAAATCATGACCCCATCCTTCGATTATCACAAGTCTCGCTCCAGAAATAATTTCTGCTGTTCTTTCTCCCCCGCTTTGGTCGACCAAAGTGTCTGCGCTTCCATGCAGTACGAGTGTAGGGGTTTTAATTTTCGATATTATTTTTTCACGGTTACCGGTCGAATTCATAGCTCTCATCTGTCGTTCTTTCGCTTCGTTGTTTTTATTTGTACGTTCTGCATATCTTTCAAAAATCTTTAAACAGTATTCGTCATCATGCCATTCGGTGCTTGCCCAGATGCGTCTATCAGATAGGTCCTTTAAGGCTTGTTCTTGAGGATCAGTCGGAGCTGGTGCAAGCAGTGCCTCTAATGCTTTTCCCTTTGGTATACCGAAACCTGACTTACCGGTATTTGAAGCCATTGAAGTAAGACTGCTGATCCTCTCCGGATGATCGGCTGCAAAAATTTGGGCGACCATACCTCCTAATGACATCCCCACAACATGAGCTTTTTTTACTAGAAGATGATCAAGCAATCCCGCTGCATCAGATGCCATATCTGATAGCTCATAATCTTCTTCCATCGTTGATGAAAGTCCACTATCTCTTTGGTCGTAACGGATCACGTACAATCCTTCTTCAGCCAGTTTGTTGCAAAAACCCTCTTCCCATAGAAGCAGCTGGCTGCCTAAACCATGGATCAATAAAACTGCAGGTTGGTCTGACGAACCAAAAGTCTCATAACAGATCTCCACCCCTGATGGCAAAAGAGTCTTAGGCATTAAATTTCCTTCAAAAACGTTTCAAATTAAGACTATCTGCTGCCCTCGTTACCGATTCAACGAAATGAGCAGTAGTTTCATTGTGTGGGCAACATTTTTGATCAAAAATTTCATGAAATCGATTCTTCTTTTTTCTACAAAATATTACGTCTGAGAGTCGATGTTTTTGTAGTGGAGCAAAACTGTCCCTACCCAGAGCTTGATGGATTTGATCTTGCTTTAAACACAAGGCACATCTGGATCGCCAATGAGGATACGCCAGTTTCTTATCTCCGTTTGGTAAATGAGGATGAAAAAACAAACCGGATTAGTCGGGTTGTCACATCTGTTGATAACCGTGGAGAAGGTCTGGCAAAAACGTTAGTTGAGCATGTCATTAATACCACTTCTGGAAAGCTGACACTTGATGCGCAGACCTACCTTGAAAATTGGTACATGGAAATGGGTTTTGTGGCTAACGGCGAAACTTTTGAAGAGTGTTGCGGACAGGAAACAAACCCAGGAATTCTTCATGTACCCATGGTCCACGAGCGGGAAATTGATTAACACTCCGCTCTGGCATGTGACTGCACTTCGTGGATAAAGTGCGCCTTATGGGGAAAATGGACACGAGTGAAGATTCTACTTTTTCAAGAAAACTCGAATTTGAAGATCATGAAAATCTGCTCCTTGGTTTAGACGACTCTCAACTTCACGCCGTGACCGTGGATACTGAACCACTGGCTATTCTTGCCGGTGCAGGGTCTGGGAAAACGAGAGTTCTCACTAGAAGAATCGCTTGGCGAACAACGAAAGGTAAAGAGGATCCCAGACGTGTGTTAGCTCTTACTTTTACGCGGAAAGCAGCTAGCGAACTTCGTTCACGTCTCGGAAAACTTGGTCTCAGAGACCAGATAGCTGCAGGCACTTTTCACTCTGTCGCCTATTCGCAACTTCGCATTTACTGGCAAGACCGAGGCATAAAGGAACCGACTCTTCTCACGAATAAAATTTCCTTCGTCACGAATCTTTTGCCTAGAGATAGGCGTTCTACGGACACTCTCGATGTTGTAGCTGAAATCGAATGGGCTAAGGCTCGACGTATTACACCAGAAACGTACTTTTCGGAAGCTGAAAAACACGGTCGTACACCGCCTCTAGCGTTGCAGGAGGTTTCGACTATCTATAAGAGTTATGAAGAACTTAAAACAGAGAGAAAATTTTTGGACTTCGATGACCTCCTTGGTTATTGCGCCAAAATTATTCGAAGTGACAGGTCATTTGGAGATGCGCAAAAATGGCGTTTCAGGAACTTCTACGTTGATGAATTTCAGGATGTTAACCCTCTACAGTTTTCTCTTCTTTCTGCTTGGCTTGACGGAAGATCGAACCTGTGCGTAGTTGGTGACCCTAATCAAGCTATTTACGCTTGGAACGGCGCTGAAGCCGACCATTTGATTCGTTTCACAGATCATTTCAGGGATTCATCTGTGGTGACCTTGGACAATAACTATCGAAGTACTCCTCAGATCGTTGAAACAGCTTCTTGTCTTTTGGAAAGTTCAGGAGTCGAGGCTGTCAGGGGCGATGGAGTAACTCCTTCGATTATCGGTTACCCAGATGAAGAAACTGAAGCAAAAAGTATTTCAAAAAAAGTTAGAGACCTTCACATTCCTGGCGGAAAATGGTCCGATCAGGCAATTCTGGTTAGAACTAACGCCCAAACTGAAATTTTTACTAGTGCACTGCAAAAATCAGGAATTCCGGTCAAAACGGTTTCAGGCAGTGGCTTACTCGACCGGAAAGATATACAAGCTGTGATTGCTGCTTTGGAAAATTCTGAAACTCCGTTAGTTCAAGAAATCGCTGATCTCGATACTTCGGAAAATCAAAGTCTCTCAGATAATGCAAGCCTGGTCACGTCCGACACTGAGAGGTCTATTGCTTTAGCTGAGGTGCAACGTCTTGGTGAGGAATACCTAGCTCTTGACCCTGAGGCTAAAAGTAATTCGTTTATCAAGTGGCTCAAATCTCAGTCTCAAAATTTGCACGAAGTGAATGATGACGCTGTTGAAATTTCTACTTTTCACCGTTCCAAGGGTCTCGAATGGTCCGTAGTTCATATTGCTGGGTTGGAACAGGGTCTTGTTCCAATAGCCCATGCTAAAGACCCCGGTGCAGTTGCTGAAGAGCGGAGACTTCTTTACGTCGCTCTCACAAGAGCGAAAGATCAAGTTTTCTGCTCTTGGGCAACCCATCGCAACTTCTCTGGCAGTAAAAGAAAAAGAGAACCTTCTCAATGGTTGTTCAACATTGAACGTGCTATTAAAAATTTGGAAAAACCTCTGACTCCTAAAGAACAACTTGAACGCGTAAAGTCTTCGAGAAAAAACAAGTCGAGAAACAAACCCCCTGAAACCCAACAACTCAAAGATCTTAAAGAGTGGAGACTTTCTATGTCGCGCGCGGCAGATGTTCCTGCTTTCGTAATTTTCAATGATGAAACTCTTCTGGATCTTGTAGAAGTTCAACCGACCAATTTGGATGAACTCCTCAATGTAAAAGGAATCGGGCCTGTTAAAGCTGAACGTTACGGCAAAGAGATACTTGAACTGGTTTCCAAAAGCTACTAATTATCTTATTTTTTCCAGTCGAAAGAAGCAGCTAATGGAGCATGATCGCTAGGTTTCACGAATTCACCTTTGGCATCTTTATATTTTTCTATCAAATCCTTATTTTCTTCTTTAAGCATTTTCTCCGGCATGCACTCGTGGGTGTGCACTTCAACTGATTTAAGTGATTTTGTCAAAACCTTTGAAGCGAGTACAAGGTCAATTCTGAGTCCACGTTTGTCTCGGAAAGCATTTTTTGGGTACTCCCAAAAAGTATCAGACTTATCTTCTGGAAAACGTTCACAAAAAACATCTTTCATCCCTAACTCGTCTAGTTTTTTTAGTGCTCCACGCACTTCTTTTGTGATGTGAGTTTCAGGCAAATCAAATGTTTCAGTTAATGTTTTCTTGAGCTTCCAGTCAAAATTCTTATACTCCTGTTTCGGATCCCATTCGTCAATAACAGGTCTCGGGCAAACATTGAAGTCACCAGCTGTTATTACTGGAGTTTTGTCGGGATCTGCATTTTTCTTAAGATCTTCATAAAGGCGTTTCAACCAATCTAGTTTGTATTTGTAATGATCGTCTTTCAGTGTTCTTCCATTCGGTACATAGCAGGAAGCTATTCGAATATTCGAACAAGTAGCCCAAACTATCCGTGCGTCTGGGTCAGCGTCTCTTCCGTCATTGAATCCATCTTGCGGATTTTCTATGCCGACTTTCGAAACAATTGCCACACCATTCCATGACTTCTGTCCGTTGTGGACAGATTCATAACCCAGCTCATCAAATATAGGGCGGGCTTTCTTTGAAAAAACTTCATCAGTCATCTTTGTTTCTTGCAGGCAAACCACATCTGGCTGATTTTCTTCTATCAGCAGTTTAACTCTGTGGAGTCGAGCATTTAGACCAGCAACATTCCAGGTGACTATGTGCATGACGATGACATTAGCGCTTAATCAGCTGGGAATCCCAGAATTTCGTATAACTCTTTAATAGCTTTCTCGGGTTCGACAACTTTTATGGTTGTCATCCCCATGGCTCGTGCTGGCTTCAAGTTGATACCAAGGTCATCAAGGAAAACGCATCTCTCTGGTTCAACGTTGAGGCGTTCACAGGCTATTTCATAGAATCTTTCTTCTGGTTTTCTGCAACCTTCAATACTGGATTCAACCAGAATGTCGAAAATTTCCACTACCGTTTGAACGTCTTCATCTAGGTCTTGTTCTCGCATTGGGGTGATGTTATTTGTCAGCATCGCTGTCTTAAATTTTGATGCACAATTGTTCAAAGCTTCCACCATTGACGGTCTCACAGTGCCGTGAAGACCCTCCAGAATTCTTTGAGCATTCAGTTCGTGACCAAGTGCTGATGCTTCCTCTTCGAAAAGACGAGAAAATTCCTCTGGACCAACTTCTCTACGTTCGAATTGGGCCCAGGCGTTGGTATCAGGGTTGGTTGAGTTTATTTTTCTAATAGTGTCAGGTGGTAAACCGATCTCTGCTTCATATTCTGCGAAAGCCTCAAATGGGCTGGAAAGAATAACTCCACCGAAATCAAATAAAACTGCTTCAATCACGAGAGCATGTTAATCATTTAATTTGTATCTCGGTCACTTTTATCGGCGATAGCCTCATTTTTCGTGACTGCTCAGTTCATTTACACGATGCAAAAGGTAACCCGTTTTTATCCGCCGGATAGAGAGGTACTAAAAGACATTTCACTTTCTTTTTTCCCAGGAGCGAAAATCGGGGTTTTAGGCAACAATGGTTCAGGCAAATCTTCCCTACTGTCAATAATGGCGGGGATCGACCTGGACCATGACGGCGAAGCGAGACTAACTGATGGGTTTACTGTAGGAATCCTCGAACAGGAACCAGCTTTGGACCCAAATAAGGATGTTCAAGGGAATGTGATGGATGGAATAGGAGAAGCAGCCTCTCTTTTATCGCGCTATGAGGAGATTCTTTCAAGCTGGTCGGATCCAGATGCAGATTTTGAGAAATTGGGCGAACAGCAAGCCGAAATAGAACGTCTTATCGAATCCGCAGGTGCCTGGGATCTGCAGCGGACTATCGAGATAGCTATGGACGCTCTCCGTCTTCCTGACGGTGAGACAGACGTGAATGTGTTATCGGGAGGAGAATGTCGTCGAGTGGCGCTATGCAAACTGCTTCTTTCAAAGCCAGATTTGCTGCTTTTGGACGAACCTACAAACCATTTAGATGCTGAATCTGTTTCCTGGCTTGAAAGAACTCTTCAGGAGTATTCAGGAACAGTAGTGGCCGTGACACACGACCGGTACTTTCTTGACAACGTCGCTGGTTGGATTTTGGAACTTGACCGTGGAAGAGGAATACCTTATGAAGGTAACTATTCAGGTTGGCTCAGCCAAAAAAGTGCGAGGCTTGAAGCCGAAGAAAAGTCTGACTCTTCGCGCAAACGAACTCTGGAAAGAGAGCTGGAATGGATACAGATGGCCCCCAAGGCGCGTCAGGCAAAAGGGAAAGCTCGTCTGGCTTCATACGACAAACTTCTGGCTGAAGCAAATGAGTCAGAGAAACGTGACGCCGAACTTCAGATACAGATACCAGCTAATACCCGTTTAGGAGATCAGGTAATCGAAGTTGAAAATCTTCATAAGGGCTTTGAAAACCGCCTATTGATTGAAGATCTCTCTTTTTCTCTTCCTCCTGCGGGGATTGTGGGAATAGTTGGAGGCAACGGGGCCGGAAAAACAACTTTATTTAGAATGTTGGTCGCTGCTTTTGAAAATTCTGACTCTGCGCGTGATATGCCTGACTCTGGTTCGATAAAAATCGGTTCAACGGTCGAACTGGGATATGTGGACCAATCAAGGGACTCTTTAGATCCCAACCGAACTGTCTATGAGGAGATAACCGGAGACAACGAGTTCATTTCAGTAGGGAACAGAGAAGTGAACGGAAGAGCTTATGTCGCGTCTTTCAATTTTCGGGGTGCTGATCAACAGAAAAAAGTTGGAGAACTTTCAGGTGGTGAAAGAAACCGTGTCCATTTGGCAAAAGTTTTAAAGACCGGAAGCAACGTTCTGCTTCTTGATGAACCCACCAACGATCTCGACGTGGACACTCTAAGGGCTCTTGAAGCAGGTCTGGAAGCATTTCCCGGTTGTGCAGTCATCATTAGTCATGATCGCTGGTTTCTGGACAGAGTGGCTACTCATGTACTTGCATTCGAAGGAAACTCGCATGTGAGGTGGTTTGAAGGCAACTTCAGTGACTACGAAGAAATAAGGAAAAAAGAGTTGGGTGGCGAGAGCATTCCAACGAGGATTAAATACAAGCCTTTATCGCGAGATTAAATTTCTATTTCTAGAAGCTTCACGATTGATCTGGCGCAAACTTCAGGAGAGCCACTCTCAGGAGTCAATGTCAAATCCGGTCTTTCGGGTGATTCGTAAGGGTCATCTATTCCTGTAAAACCTTTGATCTCGCCTGATCTAGCTTTTTTGTATAGGCCTTTCGGATCACGCTCCTCACATATCTCGATGGGGGTATCCACAAAGATTTCAAAAAATCTTGACCCGGATCGTTTATGAAGCTCCCTCGCCCGTTGACGGTCATCTCGGTATGGACTGATTAGAGGAACTAGAGCTATTAGACCTGCGTCAGCGAAAAGATTTGCCACTTCTGAAACTCTCCGAACGTTTTCATGGCGATCCTCAGCACTGAACTTCAGGTCTTCGTTAAGCCCAAACCTCAGATTGTCCCCATCTAAGAGATACGCAGGATAGCCAGATGCAACAATTAGCTTTTCTGTCGCTGCAGCAACAGAAGACTTTCCTGACCCTGAAAGACCCGTAAACCAGATAGTTGCACCCTCGTAACCGAGAGAAGAGCGCCTTTCCTCTCTGCTCAAATTATTGTCGTACCAGGTTAGGTTCGTGTTTTTTTCAGACATGTCAACCTGAACCGACGATTATGCCAGCTGCAACAGTCGCATTTGTAACTTCGTCAATAAGTATGAAAGATCCCGTGTTACGGTTTCTCCTGTACTCATCAAAGAACAGAGGCTGAGTGCTCCTTAAGGAAACTCTTCCTATTTCGTTGAGTTTTAGGGAATCCGGCTTTTCATCACGGTGCAGAGTATTCACATCGATCCGGTACTGTATGTCGGTTGCTAACACGCGACATGATTTGGTTGTGTGTTTCAAAGCTAGTTTCATTCTGGGGACGAGTGCAGAAGATTCTGACATCCAGCAAATCATCGCTTGTAAATCCTGACCAACAGATGGTTGGTTATTTGGACGACAGATCATGTCACCGCGTGAGATGTCTATGTCGCTGGTAAGTCTGATTGTCACCGACATCGGTCCGAAAGCTTCAGAAATTGGACCTTCATATGAATCTATTGAGGCTACTGTTGAGGTGAAACCACTAGGTAGAACTGCTACCTCATCGCCAGGTTTGAAAACACCACCAGCTATCGTTCCTGCATACCCGCGATAATCATGGTGTTCTTCGTTTTGGGGTCGGATTACATATTGAACTGGAAAACGCGCGTCTATATGGTTCCGGTCGCTGGCAATATGGACTTCTTCAAGGTGATGTAGTAGTGATGATCCCTTGTACCAGGCCATTTTTTCGGACCTTTCCACCACGTTGTCTCCATGCAAAGCCGATATTGGTATGAATGAGAGGTCTGGGATATCGAGTTTCATAGCAAAATTTCTGAATTCTTCTTTGACTTCGTTGAATGCTTTCTCGTCGTAGTCAATTAAGTCCATCTTGTTTACACATACGACCAAGTGGGGAATTCGTAATAAAGAAGCTATGAAGGCATGTCGTCTGGACTGTTCAACTACTCCGTGTCGTGCATCTACCAAAACTAGGACAAGATCAGCTGTGGACGCTCCAGTGACCATGTTACGTGTGTATTGGATATGACCTGGTGTGTCAGCAATTATGAACTTTCTCTTAGGTGTTGCGAAATAGCGATAGGCAACGTCGATAGTAATTCCTTGTTCGCGTTCTGCTCTCAGGCCATCAGTTAGCAGAGCAAGGTTTGTGTATTCATTTCCCATCTGTTGTGAAGTTGCTTCGACAGATTCAAGTTGGTCTTGGAAAATTGATTTTGTGTCATACAGAAGTCTTCCTATGAGTGTGGACTTCCCATCATCAACGCTTCCCGCTGTTGCAAAACGAAGGAACTCCATCAGAAGTATCCTTCTTTTTTGCGATCCTCCATAGCGGCTTCCGAAACTCGGTCATCTGCTCGGGTGGCACCTCTTTCCGTAATACGAGTTGCAGAAATTTCTTCAATTATTTGTTTAAGATTTTCAGCTTCTGATTCCACGGCTCCCGTGCAACTCATGTCCCCCACTGTGCGGTATCGAATTTTTCGTCTTACAAGTTCCTCATCCTCGGAACGCTTTACGAATTCTGAATCTGCTAAAAGCATCCCATCACGCAAAAAAACATCTCTTTCATGCGCGAAATAAACACTAGGAATCTCTATTTCCTCTCGTTCGATATATTGCCAAACATCTAACTCCGTCCAGTTGGAAATTGGAAACACACGAATATGTTCACCCTGTCCAATTTTTCCGTTATACAAGTTCCATAATTCAGGACGTTGATTTTTTGGATCCCATTGACCAAATTCATCTCGAAATGAATAAAACCTTTCTTTGGCTCTTGCTTTTTCCTCATCTCGACGAGCTCCACCAAATAATGCATCAAAATTGTTTTCCTCTATGGAGTCGAGCAGAGTGGTGGTTTGCAAACGGTTTCGGCTCGCCCTTGGTCCTTTCTCTTCGGTAACCCGACCTTCATCTATTGATTTTTGAACTGAAGCTACAACCAACCTGGCTTCTAGTTCCTTCACTCTGCGGTCACGAAATACAAGTACTTCGGGAAAATTATGACCCGTATCAACGTGCAAAACGGGAAAAGGCAATCTGGCTGGCCAGAAAGCTTTGGTTGCCAGATGAAGCATCACTATTGAATCCTTGCCACCTGAAAACATCAAACATGGTCGCTCAAACTCTGAGGCTACTTCACGAAAAATGTGTATAGCCTCAGATTCTAATTGATCCAGATGATTTAGTTCGTATGTGGTAATACTCATTTGATTTCTTCCAGCAATACGTAAATTCTTGTACACCATGCTAACCCTGTCCTCCTAAGATGGTCACTCTTGAAGGCAAACAATGAAGACCATGATCTCGCGGAAGATCTAGCTACACGAGCAGGACTTTTACTGCTCGAAGAAAGAAAGCTCGCGCAAGATCTTGATAGTGAATCCTTGAAACGACTAGGTGATCAGAAATCTCATAGTTTCATTATGAATGAACTTGCATTATCAAGACCCGAAGATGGTGTTCTCTCGGAAGAGGGATCTCCAAATCCGGTTCATCCAAGTCGACACACGTCAAGAAGGGTATGGATTGTAGACCCGCTGGATGGAACCAGAGAGTTTGGTGAACCACCTCGAGATGACTGGGCTGTGCATGTAGCTCTAGCCGTTGACGGATTTCCGATAGTCGGAGCAGTAGCTATCCCTGAGTTGGATCTGACTTTTTCGACCCGTAATGGTTTTTCCGAACAGATCAAAGCGACCAAAGAGGGAGAAATTCGAATAGCTGTAAGCAGATCACGGCCGCCTTCTGAAGCTTCTCTGATCGTGGACAGTTTTGGAGGGACTTTGGTTGAGATGGGGTCAGCTGGGGCGAAAGCAATGGCTGTGGTGCGGGGTGCGGTCGATATGTATATTCATTCTGGTGGTCAATATGAGTGGGATAATTGTGCTCCGGCTGCTGTAGCTACTGCAGCCGGACTCCATGTATCTAGACTCGATGGTTCTGATTTGACCTACAACAATCCGGATCCATGGCTCCCAGATCTTTTAATATGCACTCCTGATTTGGCTTTACCAGCTTTAGAGATTTTGAATAGTTAGTTTTATGCGTCTAGTTATTGCTCGTTGCACAGTTGATTATGAAGGTCGACTTACTGCGCATCTCCCTGAGTCGACTCGACTGATTATGGTCAAGTCGGATGGGTGCGTGGCAATTCATGCTGATGGAGGCGCTTACAAGCCTTTGAATTGGATGAACGCACCAAATACTCTCATCGAAGAGGAGGATGTTTGGCGGGTTTCAAATCCGAAAGGAGAAATACTTACCATCACCCTGCACGAGGTCTTTAGCGATTTCTCTCAAGAAATGGGCGTTGACCCTGGCTTACAAAAAGATGGTGTTGAAGCTCATATTCAAGAGCTTTTAGCGGATGACCCTTCTTTTTTAATGGAAGGACTTGAACTGGTTAAACGTGAATATCCAACCGATTTAGGTCCTGTTGATCTTTTGTGTCGCACTTCAAAAGGTGAAACAATCGCTGTGGAAATTAAACGAAGGGGTGAAATAGACGGTGTGGAGCAGCTAACTAGGTATCTGGAATTTTTGAATCGGGATCCTTTGATCAAACCTGTTAAGGGTATTTTTGCCGCTCAGGAGATTCGTCCGCAAGCAAAAGTATTAGCTGAAGACCGAGGGATTAAGTGTGTGGTTGTCGACTATGACGAGATTCGCGGAATCGAATCGAACCATTTGAGACTTTTCTAATGTTTTACGATGTTGTAGTGGTCGGAGCTGGACCCGCTGGTTCATCGGCTGCCTGCACTGTCGCTAGACAGGGTCGATCCGTTCTTATGATTGATAAGTCCGAATTCCCTCGTGATAAATGCTGTGGAGATGGTTTGACAACCATGGCGCTCAGATTGAGCGAAAAACTTGGTTTAGATATCGGAAATTTGGACAATCTGGAAATAGTCGATGAAGCATTAGTTCACTTTCCTTATGGACGCAAAGAATCTTTTCCTCTGCCCGGTGAAGGCATCTACGCGGCGATTGCACCTAGGGCAGAATATGACCTCGCTCTAGTTGATCTAGCTCGTGGATTGAACACTGAAGTTAGTTTAGGTCACAAGTTTTCTTCAATCAGATTTGAAGAAGATAAAACATTTTTAGAAATCGAAGGCATAGGTGAAGTGGCAACTTCTTTTGTCATCGCTGCTGATGGTGCGTGGTCGCCTGTACGCCGGGCACTGAATTTGGATGAAAATCCAAATAGAGGAGAATGGCTCGCTTTCAGGCAGTATGTTTCTGGCATTTCTTCAGAAAATAACAAGTTGCATGTTTGGTTCGAAAAAGATCTTCTACCTGGATACGCGTGGAGTTTCCCTCTCCCGAATGGGAGAGCAAATGTTGGTTTCGGCGTTTTAAAATCTCAAAATTATTCAGCATCTGAAATAGCAGATCTGGCTCGTTCTCTGTTCGAGAGGAAATCTGTTTCTGAAACTCTTGGTGGAAATCTGGAATTAGAGGGTCGACAGACTGCTTGGCCGATTCCTGCCAGAGTTAACAAAAAGAAGCTTGCTTACGAGTCTGTTATTTTTATCGGTGATGCCGCAGCTTCTACAGATATTCTCACAGGGGAAGGAATAGGTCAGGCGCTGTTAACAGGGATCCTCGCTGGTAAGGCAATTCAATCTTCAAATGACCCTAAAGCTGTTGTAGCTGAGTATGAAAATTCAGTTAAACGACATCTATTTGCAGACCACCGGATGTCTGTCATTCTGCAGTCGATCTTGTCTCGTCCTACCGGCGCAGAATTTGCTCTTCGTTCAGCCGCTCAAACCACTTGGACTAAACGCAATTTTGCCCGTTGGATGTTTGAGGATTACCCAAGAGCCCTTTTGTTTACACCAAAAAGATGGAAAAAGGGAGTTTTTGATTCTGAAGGCGCCTACAACCGTAAACTGGACTTATGAGCATTTCAGAGGAAAGAAACCTGATTCCTTTCCCTATCAATTCTGACTTTGAGGACACCGAGCCGGCCACTGATCATCCTCTAGGTCCAGCTTTTGCTGCTTTCGACGAAAAGATTGACCTTGCTTGGGAACGTTTTCGTGGAAATCCGATCCTTGACAAAACCTTTTATCTGGCTAGTGAGTTAGCTGATTTTAGTGTTCTTTGGCACATAATGGGGCTATCAAGAGGTCTGAGCGGCGGCAAAACACAAATTGAGGCTGTTCGTTTGTCAGCAGCACTGATCGCAGAGTCAGGAATTGTCAACGGTATTTTAAAATCTCTGTTCCGTCGGGAGAGACCAGAGCATGAGGAAGAAAGACCTCATGGATTGCGGCAACCGGTAACTTCTAGCTTTCCGTCTGGACATGCTTCCGCAGCTGTTCTCGCAGCAACCCTTCTCTCAGAACGTTCCAAATTCAAACCTCTCTGGTATGGATTAGCTGGAATTGTTGCCACGTCAAGAATCCATGTGAGGATTCATCACGCGAGCGATGTAATTGCGGGAGCAATTGTGGGACTTGGGCTCAGCCGTGTTGTTAAAAAGTTTTTCCCTCTAACTAAGTGACCTATTTATCAGTTCTGGGAAACTGACTCCAGTTGGTTTTCCCCAGAGTCAAGCACTAACCGTAGGTCAAGAAGAAGATCTGCAACTTCTGAAGCAGCAATCATCTGGCGGCTTTTGGTGTCTCCAAGACCGCGATCAATTATCGCTCTTATCTCATCGATCATCTCTTCTGTGCTGCTGCTCTGTAGTGTCTCTGTCATTTAGTTTTCCTCTACGGATGTTCTACTTTAACTTAACTTATTTTCATACCTTACGCTGAATGTTAGACGTAAACACCTTCATTTATTAATCGGAGCCAAATCTCTTACAGATTGTATGACATCATCTCCTGTAAGAGGCATTATCGCAAGTGCTGGACAAGTTACCCCAGCTTCAACATATCTTTGGATATGTTCTCGACACTGATCAGGTGTCCCATTTACTATCAATTCATCAACCAGATGGTCTGGGATTTTTTCTAAAGCTCCTTTACGGTCTCCTGAGTCCCACTGCTCCCAGTGTTCTGACAATATTTCTTCCCTGCCGAGCCATTTGTGGAAGGCCTTGTATACCGGAACGTTCAAGTAAGCAGCCATAGCAAACTTTCCCGCCGCTAGAACCTGGTCTTTCTTATCACTTGGACAAACAAAAATTCTGGCAACTAACTCTTTGTCAGGACCTTCATTATTCACAATTTCAGCTACTCGTGCAGCGTCATCTACAGACAGCCAGTTTATTATGGCACCATCGGCCTCTCGACCGGCTAAACGCAACATCCCTTCTCGCAAAGCTGCAAGTAATACTGGGGGCTGCACTTCAGGCACCCTCGCTAAACGAAAACCCGAAATTTCAAAAGTTTCGAATTTTTCCGAAATCTTTTCTCCTGTAAGAGCTCTGCGAAGAAACCGAATAGTGTCTCTGGCTTTTAAATATGGATCCTCGAATGGTATCCCGTTCCAACGTTCGACAATAACGTCAGAAGATGTGCCTATACCGAGAACGAATTTGCCTGGCGCTGCGCAAGCCATTGAAGCCGCGCTTTGGGCCATTAGTGCTGGTCCTCGTGTGAAAGCTGGCAAAATCGCTGTACCAAGTCTCAGTTCTGGAGCCCAGGCAGCTGCGAGTGCCAAAGGAGTTAAGCCGTCAGTGTCATTAGCTTCTGAGGACCAAACATCTGTATAACCCAAATCAACTAACTCTCTGAAAACCTCTTTATGGTCGTCTAAACGATCTGGCAATGGAATCGTCATTCCATAGCGTGATTTCTGTTTAACCATGTTTAACCTCTGTTTGTTGGGGATTTAAAAGCTGTCACACCTTGCTGCAACAATTAATAATATGAATGAACAGCTTTGTCTAATAAAAGACATACCCACATATGTGCTTACAAAGAACTCCCATAGAAAATTCTCGGCGATTGATGAAGAAACTCGTCAAAGAAACCTGAAAGGCATAGCAGAAGCTAGAAGATTACTTGCAGAAAAACGTAGAGAGTCTGATCTTCTCGCTGCGTAAATTTCTGGTTTACTAGATACTGCAAAGAGACTCGAGGTCTGATGTCTTATTAAGGATTAATCCCCTCAAAAAGGTCACCTTCGAGAACATCTCTTTTTTTGTTATCAATTTTTGAAATAGCGAGAATGTAGTCGTCGTAAGGATGCACTTCACGTGCAACTTCGTCAGGTAAACCAAACCAAAAAGTAGATTCGGGATCAACTTGAGTTTCATGCGCCAATAAGGCTTGTTTTCTTATGTGCCAGTATTCGGAAATCTCAATTCTGGTGGAAATGAGGTGATCTCGAGACGGCCTTTTAGACCACCCTTCATAAGGTGATTCAAGTCCAAATTCTATGAACTTTGCGTGCATTGCTTCTATTCGCTCTCTCGACCAAGTCGAGAAGTAAAGTTTTAAGGGCTCCCATGCTGGGCCGTGCTCTGGGTAACGTGCTGGATCAGCCGCTGCTTCAAAAGCAGGGATAGAAAGATCGTGTACTTGTAAGTGGTCAGGGTGGTTATACCAGTCTCGCTCATCGGGATATGAAATGATGACCTGCGGTCTTATCCTCCTGATGATCGAAACGATTTTTCCTACAGCTTCTTCAGTGTCTGCATTGGCGAAGGCTTCGGGATTTGCGTTTGCTGGAGAATCAGGCATTCCTGAGTCTCTGTAACCGAGCATTATCACTTCGTCATAACCTATTATTTCGGCTGACTTCTGAAGTTCTTCGAGTCGCACCTGAGGGAGATTCTCAATTATTTCAGGTCGATTCATAGCGGGGTTCAAAATGTCCCCTTCTTCGCCTCCTGTACAGCACACAAGGGCGCAGTAAACACCTTTTTCGTGGTACGCCGAAACCGTGGATGCACCTTTCGATGCCTCATCATCAGGATGAGCATGAATGCTTAGAAGTCGTAGCTCGTTTTCAGGAAAAGTAGTTTTCGTCACGTCGAAACCGTACAGGAGTTAACTCAAATTAGGCATTCAATTTCTGGACTATTAAAAAAAAATTAAATAAGGTACCGTGGTCAGCAGAATTGGAGGTCAATTTGGATCCGGAAATTTGGCAGTGGATTTGGCTCGCAGCAACTGGAATGTTTGTTTTAGGCGAATTAGCTATGCCTGGATCTTTTTTTCTCCTTCCTTTTGGAGCTGGAACTGCAGTCGCAACTATTCTGGCTTTCTCCAATGCAAACGAAAGCCTTCAATGGATTGCATTTATTGTGATCTCACTAGCATCACTCGCTGCTCTGCGACCTTTAGCTAGAAAACTTAATTCGCAAGAACAGCCTGCAAGAGTTGGATCAACCAGATTGATAGGAGAAATAGGAGTTGTAACAAAGGATCTTGGTGAAGCTTTGACAGAAAATGGGAGCATACAAATTGGAAGAGAAGAGTGGCCCGCTGAAACTCTAGAAAAAAAGCATGTTCCTGCTGGCGCTCGTGTGAAAGTGATCCACATAGAAGGGACTCGTGTAGTAGTTGAAGTTATTTAAGAAAATTAAATTTTAGGAGTAGAAATGGCAATCATCGCTTTATTGGTAATCGCTTTTGTTGTTTTCGTTCTAGCGGCAGCTGGAATTAAAATCGTGCGTCCTTATCAGCAAGGAATTGTTGAGCAACTAGGTAAATACAAATTGACGACTGGACCAGGTTTAAAATTAATAGTTCCGATTATTCAAAGCATGACGCGAGTTGATATGAGAGAGCAAGTCGTCGATGTGCCACCACAGGAGGTGATAACCAAAGACAATGTCACTGTTACCGTGGATGCAGTCATCTACTATGAACCTACTGATGCTCAAAGACTTGTATACAACGTTGCGAATTTTATTCTTGCGGTCACCAAACTGGCGCAAACAAACCTGAGGAATGTCATTGGTGACATGACTCTCGACAATGCTTTGACATCTCGTGACAATGTAAATACTTCTTTACGCCAAGTTCTTGACGATGCAACTGATAAATGGGGAGTTCGGGTTGTAAGAGTTGAAATACAAAGGATTGACCCTCCAAGCGACGTCATGGATGCAATGCATGAACAAATGAAAGCTGAAAGAACACGTCGAGCCGTAGTGCTGGAAGCTGATGGTGCCCGCGAAGCTGCTATAGCAATAGCAGAGGGAGAAAAACAGTCCGCAATACTTTCAGCTGAAGGTGTAAAACAGGAAGCAATTCTTACCGCTGAAGGAGAAGCTGAAGCTATCCGGGCTGTAGCTGCAGCCGATCGCTTCCGCTTTGAAACAGTTGCTGAGGGAGAAGCTGAGGCAATTCGAAGTGTCTATGCAGCAATACATGATGGAGACCCGTCACCTGATCTGATTGCAATCAAATATCTAGAAGCTCTTGGCGCTATTGCAGACGGGCAAGCTACAAAGATTTTCATCCCAGCAGAAATGAGCGCAACTATGGGTTCTATAGGTTCAATAGCTGAACTTTTTCAAACAGACAATTCAAATGTTGAAGCAGCGAAAGAGGAAAAGGAAAACACTGAATAGTTTTAACTATTTATAGGTTTGAGTTCGTCTTTACCTTCATCGTCTTGAACAAGTTCCCAACCGCATAAACGCGCAAGGAGAGTCTGACCTTCTTCCGGACCGCTGGCAATAATCTCGTCACCGTTTGATAACCGTGTCTTACCTCGAGGTTGATACAGATAGCCTCCACCTCTCCGTATAGCCAAGATGGTAAACCCTGGTTCGATATTTAAGCCAAGATCTGACAGCGAAACCCCATCCGCTGAAGAATCTGAGGCTACTGGATATCTAACCACCACCTCTTCTGCTTCTCCTAGAGCTATTTCTAAAATAGGGTGCAGTTCTTCTTCTTTTTCGACCAACCAAACCATTGCCTGCGCTTGATCACCTATATCTTCTGCTGCTTCTGCTAGATGCAACAAGCCTCTGAGCTGTTCAGGTTCCAAATCTCCTAAGGCTGACCGGAGAACCCAAAGTTCTAAATGTTCCTTCATTTCGTCAAGACGATCTTCGAGGTGTCTAACTTCAGCTGCTAATCCCATATCAGCTAAAACAATTGCGCTGTATGCCAGACCCACAGCAGTTTCAGAAAGATTTTTCATCTCCACAAGTACATCAACAGCTCGGTCAAGATCAGTCAAAGCGTCATTTTCTTGAGGTTTTGGAGGTTCCCAAATTGGAGCAGCTGCCAACTCTCTCAGTCTGGTAATTCCATCTGGAGAACCTCTCAAGAATAAAACATCACCCGGAACAAGTACAGTTTCACCGTTAACATCGATTATCCAATCATTTCCTCTTCTTATCGACATGACCCTCATGCCGGCTTGAACAGGAAGCTCGAGAAAAGATAAGACACGATTTGCCATATGCGAACCTTCGCTAACAGAAACCCTGTGAGACACCTCTTCAGCATCAGAGAGATCTGCTACCAGCTGCTGAGGAATTCCAAGTTTGTGTGTAACAATTCGCGCAATATCAACAGCATCGTTTGCGATTCTTTCAATTGCTGAAATGACTTGAAGCACTGATGACATCCCCTCTGCTTCCTTTGAACTTCTAGCAGCTAAAACACACACAGCTCTCATGTCATGGACTAAGTCACTCATGCGTTGCTCAAGCCCGTCTACCTCTTCTGCCATATCAGGGTCCCCAAAATAAACGGAGGCATAAGCAAGGTCGACCATCAATTCAGATGTGTCTTTTGCCTCTGCGAGCATAGTTCTTAAATTACGAGGTGTTTCTTCCATTAGTTACCTACTAAGTGTTGTCCAATAATCTACGCTTCGACTCCTCATGAAGCCAAAGTTGTTCTTATTTGTTGAAAAAAATAAAAGTTGAGAGCTCATATCACACCCGTTAAAACCATCGCCAAAATAACTGTTAATGCGCCAACCAGATCGAGAGAAGAAGTCACAACAGGAATTCCGTAAGTGTCTGGATCTAAACCAAAGCGGAAAGAACTCATGGTCGTGTAGTAAGCAACTACACAGACAAATACGGTAGCAATTGACCCTGCAATAGCTGAAATAAGAACCAACTTGACTACACCTGGAGTCGACTGTCCAGCCCCTAAAGAAATCAAATGGGCGATGACTCCAGAGAAAATAAACATAGGCACCGCCATTGCAGATAAATCAATAACACCCCGCAAGCTCGACCTACTTGGTAAGGGAGAAGCATCATCCATACCTAGGTGAAACTGGGTTGACAAACGACTGGAGAGAATCCCCCCTAGAGCTCCTGCAATTCCTAAAAAAGCTGGCAAAAGAACAAGAACTGCTTCAACTTCCAATAAGTCCTTTAGCCTTCTCTCAACTACAAAACCTGCAATGAGATCCAAAACCACCGCAAAGCCCAAAACAGGAATAGATTGACGAAAAATTCTCCTAAAACGATCAAGAGACGTTTTGAACGAGGAAATCAAGACAACAGCTGAAACAATAGCTATAAAAAGAGCCAAACCGTTTGTGAGATCAGACCTATCAGCCAAGTATGAGGCGAGTATTAATGAGGGCACAGTTAGCAGATCACCTGTTGTAGTGACCAGAGGTGCGACCACATTGTCAAGATCCCACTCAAATTTGACAGAACCTACTGACAAAACAATCGTTATAACTGCTAGGACAATCGAAGATAACAATCCTCCGATCACCGAAATAACTATAAAATCTGCGAGTGTCATAGCTGAACTTAAACCAAAAGCGGAAGCCGTGCCTTTAGCTAAAATCGCTAGTACTAAACTCGAAATGAGGCTGAGAGAACCGGAAGCAAGCAAATTTTGAATCAATACGCTTTCAATCCTGTAACTCAAACCGAATGTACCCGTATGAGCAGCTGTACCTAAACGGCTTCCCATGGAGCCAAAAATGTTTCCGCGTAAGGCTATTGCCCCTGGTAACAGCAATAAAAGACCTGGAAGTTTCGTAAGTGTGGTTTCCGCTGAGGCAAGTATTAACCCTCCACTTGAAGCCACAAGCACCCCAATAATGAGAGCTACAAAGCGCTGTCGGGAATCAACAGCTCTCAAAGAGGGGGAAACAAACCAGCCAGTTCTCACACCTCTATTGTGGTAGAAGTGACCCCCCTCAAGAGTTATTTAACTTAATTAAATCAACTGGTTCTATTTTCAGCCAACTAGACCGCTAACTAAAATGCCTACCTCAGGAGGGCAGTCACTTAGATTTCCGTCTGCAATGCAAGGCTGTCCCAAAAGTTGTGCTACCAATTCGGCACCCATACCCCCAAAGGAAGGTGTAACAGAAATTGGTGGAGTTGTGACTGCGGGAACAGTTGTAGCGGTCGAAGGCTCATCTAACTGAGGCTGTGCTGTTGTTGTGGTTGTTGTAGTTGTTGGAACGGGAGGTACTCCTTCCAAAGAAAGACCTCTTTTTTCATTTTCAGTTATATGAGCTGATCTTGTACCCGGTCCGTACCAACCGTCAGCACTCACGCCTAAAACTTTTTGCAAAATAACAACTTCATCATTTGGACCCCATTTATATGATGCCGAAAGTACGGCAATTTCGTCTATT
>CEUZ01103764.1_pt1 | contig 36500 bp, 44 predicted proteins | sample 361511 | NCBI WGS metagenome assembly CEUZ01 (sample SAMEA2622822, study PRJEB7988) | marine metagenome | biome: marine biome (ENVO:00000447); feature: surface water layer (ENVO:00002042); material: "saline water (ENVO:00002010), including plankton (ENVO:xxxxxxxx)" | depth 5 m | reverse complement strand
ATATTTTGACATTCCAATTACGGCGACTTTTTTCATTTTTAGAATATCCTTTATCTCATCGTCAGTATGTGAATCAGTATTCATACAAAAATCAAAATGGTCATTTTTATAATATAGTTATTGTTCATGCTGGTGTTCAGTTTGGTGGCAATCACAGTCACATAATTCGGTTGTATGATTATTCTGACAATCTATACACTCGTAATGTTTATGATTTCCACAGTTAGCACATATCATATTATAATATCTTTTAACAGTTTGAAAAGCTTTTTGCACTAAACAACCGTTGATTGCTGATTCTAATGTTATTTATTACCAAATTTTAGTCATAAATTGTGGAAATTTCTGTTGGACATACACCTGATTCAGATGATGCGTTCATGTTTTATGCTATGCTTACTGGTAAGATAAAATCTGATGATTTTGTTGTAAAACATGTTATTGGTGATATAGAAGATCTAAATTCCAGAGCAAAGAACCCTGAGCTTGACGTCACAGCAGTTTCGGTTCATGCATGTGCGTACATTCCAGATTACACCATCCTTAGAAGTGGAGGAAGTTTTGGTATAGGTTATGGTCCAATTGTCACTGCGACAAAACAGATGACAATAGACGAAATAAAAAAATCCAAGATTGCTATACCAGGAAAAATGACTTCTGCATTTTTGTTACTGCAGTTGATGATTGGAAAATTTGATTATGTAGAAATGAATTTCAGTGAAATACCAAATGCAGTTAAAACCGGTCAGGTTGATGTAGGTTTGGTTATTCATGAAACACAGTTATCATTTGAACAGGAAGGAATTATGAAAATACTTGATGTTGGAGAATGGTGGGATAAAGAAACGGGTGGATTGCCTGTTCCTCTTGGAATTAACGTAATGAGCAACAAATTTGATAAGGAAATAATCAAAAAATTTGACATATATCTAAAAAACTCAATAGAATTTGCATTAGACCATGATAAAGATGCATTGGAATACGCAATGCAGTATAGCAGAGGAAAGTCAGAAGAATTAATAGAAAAATTTGTCAAAATGTACGTAAATCCTGTAACAGTAAACATGGGAGACAATGGGGAAAAATCCATCCGAAAAATGTTTGAAATTGCACGTGAAAAAGATCTAGTGCCTGAATTTGAAATTAAAATTTCAGAGCCGCTAGACTGAAACTGTTTGTACTAGTGTTTTTTTCAATTCATCGATATCTTTGGTTGTTGTAAGTCGTTTTCGCAATACACTACCACCAACAGTTCCTTTTGTAAATCTAATTGCCTGTTCCTTTATGTTTGCAAATTTTATTTTGTATTTTGATGTTGCATCAACATAATCCAGAAATGCTTCCAGTCTGTCAGAGAAGTTATAATTTTTGTATACCCCATATTTCAGATAATCGTTAATTTGTTCAAAAATAAATGGATTGCCCATTGCACCTCTGCCTATCATAACATAATCACACCCAGTTTGCTCAATCATGCTTTTGGCAATTTCAGGAGTTGTAATGTCGCCGTTTCCGACAACTGGAACCTCCACGATTTCTTTTAGTTTCTTTATCATATTCCAATCAGAATGACCCGAATATCCCTGTGAGACAGTTCTAGGATGAAGCGTTATCATTTTAATTCCCTCTTGCTCTGCAATTTTTGCAATTTCCTTGAACAGTAATTTGTTAGAATCAGAAACGCCTATGCGCATTTTCAATGATACTGGTCTTGTTGTTGAATTTACCATCGTTCTAAAGATCTGACGTGTTAAATCAGAATTTTGTAAAAGTGCACCTCCTGCCATTTGCTTTGTTATGTGTGGTGCAGGACAGCCCATATTGTAATCAATCATGTCAAAAAATGGTTCTACGATCTTTGTTGCCTTTTCCAGTGCAATAAGATCAGAGCCAAATAATTGCACTGACAATGGTCTCTCTTTTTCAGAGAATTCCAAAAATTCTGTGATGTTTTTCATTTGAGTTTTTAATTGCTCTTCTTTCGCAATGATTGCGTGAATACTAGTTAATTCAGTAATAACCAGACCTGCACCCATATTTTTACAGATTAATCGTAAAGCTGGATCACTCACACCTGCCATTGGTGCCAAAAATGCCCTGCTTGAAAAATGTGGTAACTCTGACATATGATTTCTGATATTTTTTGTTTTTTAAATGTGCTAGTTTCGCTTTTCTTAAATTATGCAGATAACTAATCATTGTAAATGCTCGTTGATAAGAAAATTCTGACTGGTGGGGTGACAATGATTGCGGTGGGTATTGCATTATCAGCTATTCTTGGCGAGGCTACACCCATAGGTCAGGGCGGTATGACAGCCGAAGAGCAATTAGAATTCCTGATGGCAGAACAACAAAACACTGATTACAAAACGCTCGCTGGAATCTTGATTGGTGTTGGGTTCCTACTCGTGCTAATAAGTTTTGGTGCAAGAAGAAAGAAGAAAGGCGGAGTAAAAAGAAAAGAAAAGAAACCAGCTACTTGAGATGTTGAATATTATCAAAAAATGTATTTCTTTGAATTGGATTCCTATTGATTTCTTTTACCAAGTTAGATAGTTCAACTAATGACGAATTTGTTGGTTTGCCAGCGGCGCGATAAATTTCTTCAGAAAATGCAGTGCCAACAAGATCATTTCCACCGTTACACAATGCAACTTGTGCTAGTTTTTTTCCATATGCAACCCAATACACAGAAATGTTATTCAACACACCAGCAAGCATAAGGCGTGATAATGCAATTATCTTTAGATCATACAAAGATGAACATTCTTGTGTGACTTGATGTTCGTTTTCTAATTCTGTGTTGTCAAGACTAAATTTCAGAGGTATGAAAGTAAGCAATCCATTAGTTCTTTTTTGTAATTCACGAATTTTTATTAAATGATCAATTACATGTTCAGGTTTTTCTATATGGCCATATAACATAGTTGCATTACTTTTTATTCCAAGATTATGTGCTTGTTCGATTGTATCAAGCCATTCCTGGCCAGTACATTTACCTCTAACAATTTTACCTCTTATGTCAGGGTGAAACAATTCAGCACCGCCGCCTGGCATTGAATCAAGTCCTGCTTGTTTCAGTCTACTAAGAATTTCTTTTATTGAATTTTTTGTCAGTTTGGATAAATAAAAAATCTCTGCTGCTGTAAATGCTTTAATTGTTAAATTCTGATGTTTTTCTTTTATTACTTTCATCATTTCTTCGTAATAATCTAATGGCAAATCAGGATGGAACCCACCAACAATGTGTACCTCAGTTGCACCTAATTGTTCTGCAGATGATACACGTTGTTCAATCTGTTCTGGAGTTAGTGTGTATGCATCATCCTCATCACCCTTTCTATAGAAAGCACACATCTGACAGCTTGCAGCGCATACATTTGTGTAATTCATGTAATATGATGCTGTAAATGTCACATCGTTTCCAACTAATTTTTTCCTTATAATCTCGGCAGTTGCTCCAAGCATGTGAATATTATCATAGTTCATTAATTCCATTCCATCATCAAATGTAAGCTCCTCCCCTGCCATAGCACGGTCAATAGCAGTGGATTTTCCAATCATATTCTCTAACATAATATGCGTATTTTTGATCAAAATATAAAACATGACAATTTACAGATAGTATGGTACTGCCATTAGTTGATGAAGACAAGCCAAAGTGTTTTTTGTGTCATAATATGTTTGAAACTATAGAGGATTTAAAAAAACACCAAAAAACAGTTCATAGTGATTTTTTTGAATTCCACGAAAACCAACAAAAGCGTGAACCTGCTCCAGGGGACGTATCTATTTTTTAGTTTTTTTAGAATCTAATAGTTTCAGTGCTGTTTCTTTACTAACACTTGCCAACTCTAGATCTTTATCAATCGAAAGTGCTTTCTTGAAGTATTTTACTGCATCTTTAAGTTTCCCTTTTTCTCCTAATGCCAGTCCTTTGTATGCGTATGTTAATGCAAATTTTTTATTTATTTTGAGTGCTTTATCGTATAGAACGATAGCATCATCATATCTTTCTAATGCATGTAGTAGTGACCCCTTCCCAATTAATGCATCAATATTTTTTGGAGTAATTCGTAATGCCTTATCAAATAGTTCTAATGATTTTTTATTATCTCCAATTCTTTGGAGTGTAGATGCCTTATCAAGTAGCGCGCCTATATTTTCTGGATCTGCATCCAAAATTTTGTTATAGATCTTCACTGCCTCTAAAAATTCCTGTTGATCACACAAATCAGCTGCACTCTCTAACATATCATTCAATAATTTTTTCATTACTACTGATTATTTTATCTAAATTATATGGGTTGGGATATTTTATACTTCATGATGATGCCTTGTCACGTGGATCTAATTCAAGTGATTTATTATAACACTCTAAAGCCTCATCGTATCTGCCAAGACTACGTAACGCCGCACCCTTTAGATTAAGTAAGTTTGGGTTTGTTGGATCAGACAATAATGATTGTTCAAAACAACCTAATGCATCAGAAAATTTGCCTTCTGAAAGGTATTTTTTCCCAGATGCAATTAATTCATCAATTGAACTCACATACTGTATACCACAAACTAATAGATAATCTTAAGCGGTAATTCTGTAATAATCCCATTTTTCTGGATCAAATTTTTTTACGAATTCAATATTTTTATCATTATTTATTCTGTGTTGAATAACCTCTCTCATTGCAAAACTAGTCATGAATTTGTATCCCATTGAGTGAACCTGCATCATAAATAATTGACGTATTTCACGACCACCATGAAATCCCCAATAACCATTTTTTATTGCAATAGGTTCTAAAAATATTGTGTTATTCTTTCCATAGTTTTTATCATTAATTTTAGATTGAAAATTATATGATTCTAATGGACCCCCTTTCGCAAATCCAATAATTTGACCTTTCGAGTCCCCGACTCGTAATGTGTTTAAAATTGTCTGTTCATCATGAACTGACTCAACAAAATCTTCTCTTGTAAATTGAAGTGGTTTTGGTAGTTCTCTATAAATTTCCAGTAATGCATCAATTAGATCTTCATTCGAACTTTTTTCAATACAAGGAACTAATACTAATCCTTCGTAAGTGAATTTATTATAAATTTGGATTTCTTCTTGACGTAATTTCATGAAACTGGTTATGTTATCTAGAAAATTCTTTCGCATGTGTTTTGGAAGACCATTTAGAAGTGATTCACACATTTTTGCGTCATTATTTAGCATATCCTCAAAGAATGAAACAGATCTTCTAACAATTAATGCAGGATGCCATCCTGATGCATGTGCATTCATTTTTGCCATCTCCATTGCCTTTGCAAAGTCACCTAAACAATACCCGCCTACACGATCAGCTACTGAAAGAAAATGTCCTAGCATAGTAAAATACTCATGTAATTCAGGATTATTTTTTGTGATAGAAGATTTGTTAAAATAATTTTTCATCTGTTTTGTTGTTATGTTTTTTATTTCGCCAGTCCATGGATAAACTGTTCTTGAGATTAGTACACAAATAAGTAGAGGATCTAATTTCATATTTTTTAAAAGATCTTGGATTATCTTATCGTTTGAAATAAACTGAATGACATTTTTTTCATGTGGTTTATCAGCAGATTTGGAAGGATCAAAATCATGTAACAATGCAGATGCAAATAGATATTTTACATCATCGAGAGAAAATTTGTTTTGGTTGACTAAGTTAATTGCAGATAGCAAGGTAACATATGTAACCTCTAACTCATGATCAATGTTATGATATCCGTAATAATCACTAGATAACCCATTTTTATTAAATAATTCAGTAGTGTAATCTAACAGTTTAACATTTTCATCTGTTGCCAATTTTATAGATGATAACAAATCAAATATTCCATTTCTTAATGAGTGGGGATTGGCAAATTCCTGCATTACGATCGATGTAAATAGGTTATTTTTAAGTCATTTACTTATGATAAAAATAAGTTATAAACTGAATTATCGTTTTTAGAATATTGGGTCTGAAAAGATATCTCGCTACACGAGCAATTACGATGTTTGCTGTATTGATGATAACATTACTTTTGACAGTTTTATTAGTTGGTTCAAACATGGACACAATTCTGAAACAAGGAGTAATGTTTCAGGTAAGATCAGAAATTATCGAGAATCCTACAATTGCAGAAAGTTTTGCGAGTCCTGAAGAATTTGAAGCATTTGTTCAACAAAAAATTGATGAGCGAATAAAATCATTAGGGTTAGACACGCCATGGCATTCACCTCAGCGTGTTGGATTAACAATGTATAAAATTTTAATTCTAGATTTTGGTAATGCAACTTTTCTAACAAGTGATTCAGGTTCTTCCAGTGTAGCCGATATACTTCTAGAAAAAATACCAAAAACTGTTTTACTATTTACAACTGCAACTATAATTATTTCAATTATTGGGATTTTTCTAGGAGCTGCATCAAGTAATAAAATTGGTTCAAAAACTGATAGGTTTACGTCTACTTTTGCAATTGTGAGTAGTAGTTTTCCAGTTTGGTGGATAGGAATGTTGATGATTTTTCTGTTTGCCTTTGTCTATCAGATTTTTCCTGCAAGAGCAACACCAACTATTGAACCTGATGATCCTGGATATGTACTTTCACTACTATATCATATGGCACTTCCATTGATCACAATTTCTCTCATTGGATTTGGTTCATGGGCATATTTAGTAAGAAATTTCATGGTAGGAATTTTACAAGAAGATTTCATTACTGCAAAACGAATAATGGGAGTAAATAAGAAAAAAATTGTTTACAAACATGCATTAAAAAATGCCGCCCCACCAATTGTAACTATTCTCGCATTAAGTCTATCTGGTTCATTAGGCGGTGCTATTATTACCGAAGCTGTATTTGACTGGCCAGGAATGGGACGTCTGTATTTTGATGCAATAGGAGTAATGGATTTACCTGTAATTATTGGTTCAACATATATCCTAACGGTTTTATTTTTAATCAGTATTTTTGTCGCTGACTTACTGTACGGTTATTTTGATCCTAGGGTGAGAAGTAAAAATTGACTGACAGTTCTATTGTTGATATAAAACGTGAATTTCTTCAAAGTAAAATAGGCGTAACTGGAATTTTAATTCTATTAGCATTGATTATAGTTTCAGTCTTTGCTTTAATTTCAATTCCTTCATCAGAATTTCAAGATTGGAATAATCCAGAAAAATGGATTTCATATCCAAAAACTTCTGTACCGAGTTGGGTTAATATTTTTTCTTTAGAAAAAATTCCAGAACATAAAATTCTTGAACCAGAAAATATTACTAATGAACACGATGAAATTTTTATATCGTCACAGCAATTTAGATTTAATTATAATTTTGATAGATTCCCTAATGACTTCATGTATAACTTTGACTTGGAATATACTGGTTCACCATTATTAGAGATGACAGTTATTAGACCAGATGGAATAAAACTAGAATTATTACATATGCCACTACCTCACTCATCTGACTTGACAACTTTTAAACAAACTATTTTTTCGGCTGATAGCTTACTAAGGAAAAATCTTGAACACCAGTCAAATTTGTATGAATTTGAAACTAAAAACCTAGGGTCAACAGAATTGATCTTTACAGAAAAAACAGATAGGCGCGTTCTAAGTGGTGATTATGTGTTTGTTATCAATGCCTATAATCTAGAAACTAAGAATGTGTTTCTTTATTCAAATCTAATTATTGGTGGGAAAGCGTTTGGAATAATGGGAACAGATGAATTACGCAGGGACCTAGCAGTTGGATTACTCTATGGAACACCATTAGCGCTATTCATTGGAATATCAGTTTCAATTGGTTCAGTTACTGCAGGATTAATTTATGGAGTTTATTCTGGTTTCAAAGGAAAAAAAACAGACGAAGTTATGATGCGCTTTAATGATGTGATTTATGCTTTGCCAGCACTGCCATTTTTAATCATATTAGCAGTGACCATAAGCAACAGTATATTCCTGATGATAGGATTTTTGATGATTTTCAGTTGGGTTGGTGTAGCGAAAGTTTCTAGAAGTATGTCATTACAGATTAAAACACGTCAATATGTAGAAGCTGCAAAAATTATGGGTCAGAAAGACTCGAAAATAATTTTTAAACATATCATACCGCAAATGTTGCCATATGTTTTTGCTAGTATTGCAATTTCTGTTCCAGCCGCAATAACTACAGAAGCTGGATTAAGCTTTCTTGGTTTAGGCGATCCGTCATTTCCAACTTGGGGGCAGATCCTTCATGATGCAAATACCTATGGTGCTGCAGCACAAGGATTCTGGTGGTGGATTATGCCACCAGGCTTATTGATAGCAATAACAGGTCTTGCGTTTGTTTTCATAGGAAATGCACTTGATACAATAATAAATCCAAAATTAAAACGATAACTATTACTTAAAACCAAATTTTCTAATGACATCAATAGTATTATCATTTAATTTTATAGTGTAAGTTGCAGCGTTTGGATCAGTATTTTTTGTTTCAGCTAGAATATCAGCAAACTTTGTCTTTTTTTCTTCAGTTGCACCTGCTTCATGCGCACAAAGATTGAATGCTTTCAAGTGCAGATTATTTTTGAGTAAATATGAAATAAATTTTTTATATTGCTCAGTATCAAACCAGTCTAAATTTTTTTCTTCACATGCTGATATCCATACATCAATAGAATTATGGAAAAAAACTTTCTTTCGGATAATATCTAATGATGATTCTGTTGTAGACATGTGATTACTTAGAACATTGCACGTTTCATTGTAGAACCACAGCGTGGGCATTCTCTGGCATTGTAAACCTTGTGGCATACAAGACATTCATATTTTATCTTTGATGAATTTTCAGAATTTTGGCCAAATAAACCTCCACCAAAACCAGAGCCACTACCTCCGCCATAACCACCACGCATTCTATTCATCATTCTTCTTCTAAGAATCAATGGAAATGCAATAAACAGTGCTAACGCTGCTCCTAGTCCATATGGAAAAGGTAAAACCATCTGAAGACCAATACTTACAGCTAGTGATGCAAATAAAAATATCAAATATGATTTGTAATTTATCAAGATACTTCTTTTTACTTTAAAAAGAATATAAGGTTTTTTTAAAAATCGTCCGTAGTTTGTTACTATTCAGAAAAAGTAAGTGGTAATTGATTTCCATTACTATCCCATGCAAATATGTCAGTATCGTTATATGGTGATTTAACAGTTAATGAAACAAGACCAAAAAAATTGTTTAACTCATCAATTGATGGCTTTTCTGAACCAGTTGGGTGTGAGCGAACAACTCCAATATAGCTTAGATCTAATGGAAGAAATGAAGCAGGGAATCCTGCAAAGGTGTGACCTATATGATCAAAAGGTGGTATAACAAGACCGTCAATTTCCATAATTGAGTTTTTTGATTTTCCTCTTACTATCAAAATCATCGCATTTGGGTGATTTATCTTACTATACGAAATAATGCCATCTTTTACATCATTTTTAATTATTACTTTACGCTCTGAGTTTTTTTGTTTGAAAAGCATAATTACTCTGGAGTTATTTTATAGGAAATTGATGATGCGCTTTTGAGATTAATTTCAAGGGTGTGATAAATATCAGACATGATCTTTTCATTATCCTCAATTTGTTTTATTAGTGAATCTTGTTTGGATTTAATACTAGAAATTTCCTTCTCAGATTTTTCTAAAGCATTCTTACATGACTGGAAGCTATCATAATCAAATTTTTTGAGGTTTTCTAAATACACTGATTTATTTTTGAAAAAATTTTCCTTTTCATTTATGAGATTTGGTAGAATTTGTTTAACGTTAGATATTTGTTCAATAGATTTCTCAATGTCTTTTACAGATATTGAACCTGAAGAAATTGCTGACTTCACAGAATCTAAGATTGTAATTATATTAGGCATATTATTTTCTGTTAGAACGTCATATGGTGATTCAATTAATTTTTCATGTAGGAGTTTTATTGGTTTATCAAGTGAAGAAATATGTACGTATTTGTTTAATGGACGTGAAATTTTAACAAAATATTCATCTAAATTATATCGTAATTTTTTTTCTTGTGGGGTTAAGCTATCTAGTTTATCCATAGTCTCAATATATTCATTATATTCAGATGATGACTTAATTTTAGATTCTGTCTTCGTTAAATCATCTAATTTGGAATGTTCCTGTTCCAGTGAATTATCTAATTCAAGACTTCTTTTATTTTGAGTAGTTATTTTGCTACGTGTAAGAGTGAGCTTCTCAAGATTTTCATTAATAATTGATAAAAATTCCTGATTTGCTTTATAATTTGATGTTAAATTTTTAATTTCTTGAAGATAACTATCAAGAGTTTCTAGATCATCTTTGAATTTTCTTGCATATTTTTTTGCAAAAAGGGCAATTCCTGTTTTATGCTTGCGTAATACGTCGACAACTTTTTTGATTGCCTTAGTTGCATTTTTTTCAAATTCAAAAACACCATTCAGTGAATTAATTTCGGCAAATTGTGTTTGAAATTCTTTTTGTATCGTTGAACTTACTTCTGACACAGCTCTATTCAAAATAATTTTTAAATGATTATCAATGTCACCTGTCTTCAGGTCAGCATTTTTTAATTCATTTGCAATGATAAGTAGATTTTTTCTATCATTATCAATTTTATTTCTAAAAACCTTTATTTCGGAAACTAGTGTTTTTGCCCTTAATTGTTCAATATCTGCTAAAATTTTTGGAATTTCTGAAAGTGTTATTTCTGAATTAATTGGTTCTGTTGATTCAATTTTTTCCTCGATTATGTCTTTTTTCTTTCCCCAACCAAATACCATAAAGATGTTTTTTATTTTACATGATTAAATGTTTTAGAATTAATTATATCAGATATAATAATAAGGCAAATCCAGTTGAGTCATGGAAAAATCATATCATTCTAGCACATTACAAAAATCAGTCATAATTAATACAAATCTTGAAAAAACCTGGAATATATTAAGTAAAATTAGTGATCTCAAATGGCTGGAAAATATCAAGACAGCAAAATTTCTAACAAATAAAAAACGTGGTATTGGTGCAACCAGACGTATATCATTCATGGATGGAACTAAAGTTGATGAAATTATTGTTGGCTGGAAACCTAAAAAATACTTTTCATATATTGCAATTTCTGGTTTACCACTAAGAGGATATCATGCCACAATTTCTATAGATGCCAAAAGTATGAATTCTGTTATTGTTAAATGGGAATCATTTTTTTCAAGTCAATTAATGGAGGAAAAGGAGTTTAAAGAATTTTATAAATTATTATCAGATTTCTACGCTAACTCGTTAAAAAATCTACGTGTAAGTTTAGAAAAATAACTATTTTTGCTCAACAATAATTTTAGGTTTGAATTGTTCTGGTTCATAAATCTCAGTTTTTAAACCAACTTTACCAAATTCAGAATGATTAATTTCTAATGTTACAGGTATTGTTTTCCAACCATACTTTGGAACTTCTTTCAGATACATTTGTTCAACAAAGTCTGATCCATTCTCAAATGTATATTCTTGATGATATGTAACATCCATCCCTAAAATTTCTAAAATTGCAGATTTAGTGTTGTTAGATGTGTCTTTAAATGATATTTTCACAACCTGATCATTTTCTAAATAAATTGCATCAAATTCAATTTCTTCTAAAATAGTTAATGTGTCATTAGAATCAACAAAATTATTCATAGTAAAGAAAGCCACAGCAATTATTAGTATTGTGATTAGAATACTGAAATTTTTTCTTTTGGTTTGCATTATCTAAATTCTTTTTTTAATGAAGAAAGGAATTTTGAATGTACACGCACTCGCTCTAATGTTTGTTCCAATGTCATTTCTGTGCCACGTACTGGATTATTCTTGAAGAATTTTCGTACTTCTTGTTCTTGATTTGATGTTACAACATGACCAATACTGTCAACAACTCTCTTTAGTAATGGATTTCCAATTCCAGCCTTTCTAATAATTTTTTTCCAGTTATTTTTTAACCATTGCCACATGAATTCTTTTCCATAGATGTTTGAAGTAATTCTCATTATAGGTAGTTGGATGTTTTGTGAGCGAACATCTGGTCCTAATGTAAATTGAAGTGTTTTTAAGAGAAGTTTTTTCTGCTTGAAACTACACATTGCCCCAAGAAATCGTAGTTTTTCCTCTTGTGATTTTGCTTTCTTAAAAAGAGTGATGAATTTGTTGTGTAGTTTTTCATCTCCATTCCATGCAGCTAAACTAAAAACAGATTCTTGAATATCTGCAGGAAGAGAATTGCTATCTTTCAAATATTTTTTAAAACGCAATTCAGCCTCTGAAATAATTTTTGTATCGCCAAGTTTTCCTAACCCAACAATTGCGAAACTTCGAAGTAATGCATCGGTATGTGGTTCATTTTTCTTTTTATTCCATCCTAATCTATCGTGAATGGTTCCTAGGAAATTTACTGCGTATTCCTTTAATTCATCAGAGAATTTTTCTTTTCGAGTAATAATGTAAAGTGAATAAAGATTCTGTGCCAAACTTAATGATGAAATGTAGTTATCTTCATCATAATATGCAGTAATAAAGTCAAGGTATCCCTTCAGATTCTTTTTTGTTGACACTACTTGAACAAAATAATCATTCTGAAGGCTCCAACGATCAACATAATCAAGAATTTTTTCATCTACCAATAGTGACAGATTGTCAAGTGTTTCATTATCATATTGCACACGATAAAAGCCAGTTCTACCAGAATTTATGATGAAGTTTCTGTCCTTGTTTTTTAGTTTGATCTTTGCAGATTTTTTTGTCATTAGTTTTTTTATTCTTTGATTTCCTTCTTCTATAACTAGTGGAATAGACCATGTTCCTTTCTTTGCATTCTTTGTCTCTTCAAGTAAAAATCTAGATTGTGTCATAGACACGATTGAATTTTTACGTTTCACTTCAAGTAAAGGGAATCCTACCTGATTAATCCATGTCTTCATCATTTTAGAAATTGGCATTCTAGATACTTTGCCAATTGCATTCCATAAATCACTACCTTCTGCATTAGCATACTGATGTTTTGTTAGATATTTCGTTAAACCAATTTGAAAATTCTTTTCTCCAACAAAATGCTCTAGCATACGTAATATACAACCACCTTTGTCATATGATATAGAATCAAAAATTTCACGAATTTCTGATGGATGATTTACTTCTACGTCAATTGGATGTGATGTTTTTAATGCGTCAAGACTCATGGCAGTACTCATTGCATCATCAAGAAATTGATCCCAATAATCCCATTCGGGATAAAATCTATCCACGATTTTTGTAGCCATAAAAGTAGCAAAACTTTCATTCAACCATAAATCATTCCACCATTTCATTGTAACTAGATTACCAAACCACTGATGAGCTATTTCATGTGATATAACTTCTGCAATGTATTGTTTTGTTCTTGTTGAGGATGTTTTTGAATCATAAAGTAATATGGTCTCACGAAATGTTATTGCTCCCCAATTTTCCATTGCACCTGCAGCAAAATCAGGAATTGCCAACATGTCTAATTTTGGTAATGGATACTTAATTCCAAAATATTTTTCATATTCGGCAAGAAATTTTTTTGTAAGTTCTAGTGATAATTTTGCCTTACTTTTTTTTCCTTTTGTTGTGATTACTCTAATCTTAATATCACGTAATTTTGTTTCTAAGAATTCAAATTCACCTACACCCAAATAAAGAAGATATGTTGACATGATTGGAGTGCGTTCAAATTCAACCACGATTTTATTACCCAATTTTTTTCTAGATTTTTCAGGCATATTTGAAATGGCAGAAAGTTTTTTGTCTACTATTAATGATACATCAAATGTTGCTTTTACTGCAGGTTCATCCCAACATGGAAATGCTCTTCTTGCATCTGCTGCTTCAAATTGTGTTGTAGCAATATACTTTGTCTTACCACTTTGATCCTTGTATTGACTACGATAAAATCCTAATAATCGATCATTAAGAATTCCTTGAAATTCAATACATATTCTTGATTTTCCACTAATTTTTTTTTCAAATATGATTGATAGTTCTTCACTTGTTTTATCAGTAGAAAACTTTGCATGGATAGTTTTCGAATTATTGATTACATAGCATTTTTTAATTTTTAATTCTGCACAATTTAATTTGATATTTGTTATTGGTTTTGCTATATTTACAGAGATGATTTCTTTCCCATTAAATGTAAAATTACTAAAAAGTGGCTCAACTAGCAATTCATAATTAATTTTTGAAATTAATGACATTTACTTTAAATAAAATTTAAGGCTATAAATTCTGAGCTAAAAGTCGGGCAAAGTTCCTAAATTATCAAGTGTGACTTTATTATCATCACTTCGAATAAATGCTTCACCATCCTTTACAAATGCACGCACATACTCACCAGGTTCCCAGTTAGTTTCACTTATTTTGAACACAGTGATGTATTTCTTACCTTTCTTAATGTTATGTGCAACGACTAATTTATCCACAATCTCAGGTTGACCAAGTGATTTACCTAGATCTTTATGAACTTGAACCTGACTAATTTTACCCGTACCTGGACCTCTTTTTACTGCACTAATTACAAAATCTGCCCATTTACTCTCTGACATAACGTGATTTTTACTCGGCATAATATAATGTTACAGAAAACTTGGAAAATTATTAAAAAAATATATTATTCAAACAGAATATTTGAATATAGGTAGTGATTCTCACCAGAGTTTCATACTCTCATATGAGAGTATGATATTCTTCGCTTAATCTTGAAAAATATATTCTAGATCTCAAAAACAATGCCAACTACTATAATTCAAGTAATTAATTAAATATTCAGATTACACTATTCTAGTATGAGTGATATACGGTTCATTATGATCGGTGTTGTAGTTATTACAATTGGTTTTATAGTTCTAGGTCTGATTGGTTCAGAATACATGGGAATAACTGTACAGACAGATGAGTTTTCAACATGTTATGAATATCCTGATGATCAGCCACCTGTAGAAGTTGATTGCGGTGAAGGGTTACAGGATAAAACAATGGTTTTTGCTGGTATAATAGCTATTATTGTAGCAGGGGTTTTATCATTAATTAAAGGTGTTAAAGGAACATGGGATCAGGATGTAAAACCAGAAGAGATGCTGGGTCCTGGTGGAAATAATAATGATACAAAAACTGACACTGACAAAAAAAATGATTAAAGTAATTTCTAAATACATAGTCTGTATGATCTATTAAACACTTGAAAAGATTAACAAGTCATAAATTTCTCAACGTGATCGAACCAATTTTTGACTTTGCCTTGAAAATACTTCAATAAGTAATGAATACTATGAGTAGTTCAGTAGTCTTCACAACAAAGGACATACAGAATATAATTTCATGGTTTGAGCGGATCTATAATTCAGATGAAGAACTATCAGATTATGAAAGAGAGACATATCTAAAACTAGCTAAATATTTCATCTTAGATGAAAAAGCAATGTCCTGATAATGGCATTTTTTTTCTTTATTTATGGGAAAGAGTTTAGGGTCGCTGCATAACTTGCAAAGCGATGGTTTCTAGGCGTTACTCTTCTTTGAGTATATTTGGAAATATTCAGCCCAACTGAACCTTTGTATCCAATTGGTATGTCAACCGATTGTTCGTCAGTCGCTGCTTTTAATACTTCATCATAAGGACTGTAGTAATTTGTAATTTTTTTATTCACAATCATTTGAAAAGCACACCCAAATTTTTTTGGATTAAACGAATTTGAAGGAATTGAACTGCCAAAAAGATGAATAGACTCTATAATATTTCTATTTCTCGAATTTTTTGCAAGAATTTCTATTGTAGAAAGAATCACTTGTGCGCCTAATGAATGTCCCATCAATCTAATTTTTGCTAATGGATTCTTTTTTTTAGCATCTAAAATAAATCGTGCCAAATTACGACCATTCTTTTTTGCTATAATAAGACCAGTTTTTAATGCAGGTATTACTGTGGATTTGTATTGCACACCTACTATGTTTGAATCATAGCTATAACCAATTACTGAATGCTTATAGTGTAATCTCTTAAGACGCTTCTCAGCAATAATGTATTTTGCAAGTGCTCCAGATTTATTATTTCGAAGTCCATGAATCATTATGACAAATTCTGGCTTGTTTATAATAGTCTCAATTTTTTGAGGGGGATAAATTTCATAGTATATGTTTGTTAGAGTTTTTCCATTTTGAAGATCATAAAATCCTCTAGTAGAAACCTTTGGAAATATTTTTGATGGTAATTCAATCACCAAGTTTTGCTTTTTGTTCTTCTACTACAGAAGATTCTACTTTAGAAAACAATGGTGTGGTTTGCCCTATCTTATGACCAGGCTTGAGAGATATTACAGATACTTCGTTCCAATTTAACTCAGAAATATCTCCATCCATGCCAATTTGTGACCAGATTTTCTCTGATGCTTTTGGTAAGAATGAATATAACGCAATTGCCAAAGAACGTACTGCATTTACTGACAAATAAACACATGAATTAGTTCCGGGACCTTGCTTCCATGGCTCCTTATGTTGGAAATACTGGTTAAAATGAGCTGAAAATTCCATTAATAGTTTTAATGCACGATCAAGATGATTTTCCTGCATTAATTTCGAAATATTTTCAGCAAGTAATTTAATTTTCTGTTCTGATTCTAAATCTGCTTTGTCATATTCTTCAGGCTTAGGTATGATGCCACTAAATGTTTTATTTGTAAACCCTAATGCACGATTAACGAAATTTCCTAAATTTCCAATTAATTCAGAATTAATTTTAGTCTCAAATTGCTCCCAATCAAAATTTAAATCATCTTGTGAATATGGATTGATTGAAATTAAATAGAATCGCAGGTAATCAGAAGGAAAAATTTGTAAAAAATCCTTTAAGCCAATATACCAATTTCTACTTTTTGAGATTTTTTTTGATTGAAGTGTAAGATGGCCTCGTGTTGGTATGTAGTCTGGGAGTTTGAATTCTTTATCAATGCCTAATCGCATTGCAGGTAAAAATAGATAGTGATGATAAACTATATCCTTTCCAATAAAATGATAAATGTCTGCATCATTCCAAAAACATTTTCCATCAATACCTTTGTCATTTAGAAATTTGATGGATGATGAAATATACGCTAAATGGTTGTCAAACCAACCATAAAATACCTTATTTTCTAATCCCTCAATTGGAACAGGTACACCCCATGATATATCACGTGTTATATCCCAATCAACAAGTCCTTCTTTAATCCAGTTTTCAACATATTTTTTTACATCCTTTTGAAGATATGGTGCATTATTTAGATAGTCAAGAAGTGGTTGTGAGAAATCTTTTAGTTTGAAAAAATAATGATTTGTTGATTTTTTAATAGGATTTTGCCCACAAATTGAGCAATGTGGATTCTTAATTTCTTCTGGAACCCTTCCACATTTTTCACATAGATCAGAGTATTGATCTTCTGCATCACAATTAGGACATGTTCCCTTTACAAATCGATCAGGAAGAAATTTCTGATCATTTTCACAATAAAATTGTATTATCTCATTTTCGTAAATATGACCGTTGTTTTTCAATTTGTTAAATACTTCTTGTACAAATTGGATATTTTCATCTGAACTAGTCTTATAGAAAAAATCAAAATTAATATCAAATTCATTAAAATCTTCCAAATCTCGTTTATTCCAATATCCAACATATTCTTGAGGTGTCTTCCCTTCTTTTTCTGATTGAATTAAAATTGGCGTGCCAAAATCATCAGAAGCACAGATGTAGTATGCCTCTACCGCATTTTGTTTTAGAAAGCGTGTTGTAACATCTGCAGGTAGATATGTTGATGCGACATGTCCCAAATGAATTTCTCCGTTGGAATAGGGTAATGCACTTGTGATTATTGCTTTTTTGTTCATTTGTGAACATTGCAGTGTATTCGGTTAATAACGTAATGGTTTTTAAAGACTTTAGAAGGGGTGAAACACATTGAGCAAAGTAAAAAACCCAAAATTAGCTAAGAAAGGTAAGATATCGTATGAATGGGCCCGTTCCCATATGCAGATTTTAGATAACACACTAAGCAGATTAAAAAAATCAAAGCCTTTGAAAGGTGTAACAATTGGATTCTGTCTTCATATAACCAAAGAAACATCTGTTCTTGTTATAGGTGCAAAGGAACTTGGTGCAAATGTAGCAGTATGTGGTGGAAACCCACTTACTACACAAGATGATATAGCTGCATTTCTTGCATCACAAGGAGTTCATATTTATGCTTGGAACAACCAAACAACCAAAGAATATGACTGGTGTATTGATCAAGTTCTAAAACATAAACCAATTCTAATTTGTGATGATGGAGCTGACATGAATGTAAAGGTTCACTTTGATAAAAAATTCAAATCATTACATGTCTTAGGTTCCACAGAAGAAACAACTGCAGGAGTTACAAGAGTTAAAGCAATGGAGAAACAGGGAAAATTGAAATACCCAGTAATTATTGTAAACGATGCAGATACTAAACACATGTTTGATAACAGATATGGAACGGGACAAAGCACTATTGATGGTTACCTTAGAGCTATGGGTCTGCTCTTTACATCAAAAACAATTGTTGTTGTTGGATATGGATGGGTTGGTAGAGGAGTTGCAGAACGTTCTAGGGGTATGGGTGGAAAAGTTGTTGTCACCGAAGTTGATCCAGTTAAAGCGTTAGAAGCACATATGGATGGTTTTGAGGTAATGCCAATGGCACAAGCTGCAAAAATTGGACAAATATTCATCACATGTACTGGTATGACAAGCGTTATCAGAAAAGAACATTTGCTTAGTATGAGAGATGGTGCTGTAGTTGGAAACGTAGGACATTTTGACGTAGAGATTGACACAGAATATCTTCTTACTAAATCAAAATTAGTAAAAGAGGTAAGACCATCACTTGATGAATGCACTCTACGAAATGGAAGGAAAATATATCTAATTGGCAAGGGACGACTAGCTAATCTTGTAGCAGCAGAAGGTCATCCACCAGAAGTTATGGCACAGTCATTTTCAAACCAAATTCTATCTCTTTTGTATATTTACAAAAATCATAAAAAATTAGGAAAAAAGACTATGATTGTTCCAAAGGAGATAGATAAACAAATTGCAATTGATGCGCTTAAGGCAATGGGTGTAAAAACTGATAAGCTTACTAAAGAGCAAATCAAGTATTCAGAAAGCTGGTAATTCTTAAAACTATAATCTGCACTTGATTAATGCATAATCAATAATGTTATCTTCAGAAACTTGTTTCATTTTTTTAATTGAGTTATAAAGAATTTTTTCAACATATGCAGAATATTTTGTTAAAATATTCTTTTGAATGGATTTTCTATTATTCAAATAGTAGTCAGCCATTGGTTGATAGACATTTTTTCCAATCAATCTAATTTGTTCAATTTTAAAACCTGCATGCTTTATTTTAGATGTCAAAAAATCAAGTGTAAAATGTTCAGAAGTCCATGTTAATGTTAAAATACCAAGATCCTTCATAGTAGAAACTTTTTGGGTAACTATTGGTATTGCAAATACAAGAATTCCTTCTGAATTTAAAATTCTCTTAGATTCAGAAATAAAATCATCTAACTTTTTGAAATGCTGTGCTGATTCTAATGCAACAATTCTATCAACTGATTGATTTGCAAAAGGAAGTAATCTAGATGTAGAATTTAATCGAATTATTGTATTAGATGATGATGTTTCTGAATTTTTTAATTGTGAAAAATTTATGTTGATAGAAATTATTTGTGTATTAGGAAAATCATATTCCCATTTTTTGGCAGGTCCAAGTAATCCACTACCAACATCTAACAATGTTTTTGTTGTTTTAAGTTCTGCAAGTTCTCCTACTAGCTCACACAGACGGTTCTGTGCAGACAAAGGTGTAAGAGAATGGTTATCCCAATATCCAAAATTTAACATATCTCCTTTAGTGGTAATCTGCATCATGGGAGAAAGTGAATCATACATATTTACAATGTCGTGTTCATTACGTCTAAATGTCCACATTAAAATATCAAATGGGTTCAAATTTACCATAATTGAACTAATTTCTAATTAGATATATCGGTTAAGGTAAATCTAAAGAAACATCAGTACAATGACTGTGTACCCATCTTTCTTGTGAGTCTTTTAGGATCTCTTTACCCACTTTGATAGGTTCTCCACAACTAATACACTTTGAACCAAACCTGGCTTTCATTAAATTACCTTAGATTACTTTCGTAAATTTACTACTATTGAATGAATATTGAGCATTAATTAACAATGAATTAATCCTTGAATTCTCTAGATCAAATTTTTTGAGTGATTTAGTAAACCAAAAAAGGCAAACTGGATATTATACAATTAATCATAAAATCATACATGAGTTTTTCGGAACAGGTGTATGACGAAAATCAGGAATTCTGGGAGAACTCCAATAGATATTCATGGTCTAACAAGGAACCTAATTTTTTAAAAGAATTATCATTCATACTGACGTATCTTCACAGACAAGATTCAAAAGATCAATAACACGTATTAAAGATCTTTTTTTGAAATACCACTTGTCTCAATTTCATATCTTAATGGTGCAGGTAATTCCATGTAAGATCTATCAACTAGTAGTTTTATCTGATCGTCTGGAACTTGTACCATCTTTAGTAATTTTCCACGTTGATGTGCATATGAATTCTTCCAAAAACCGTTTCCATCAAACGTAGTAATTTTTGCCATAAAGTTATTCTTTATCTATAAATTCAGATGCTTGTGGTGGTTCAGGACTAAGCCCTTTTCTTTTTCGAATTTCTTGTAGTAGTGTTGCGCCAATTGATTTTGGTATTGGTGTCCACTCTTTAAAATGTGAATTCCACATAGCTTTTCCAGCAGTTTGGCCTCTCATCTTTTCTGATAAATCAAATGTTTCAGATGCTGGTACTTCGCCAATCACTATACTCGTCGCACCCTTTTGTTGCATATCAAGTACTTTACCTCTTTTTGCTTGTAAAACTGATGCAACATCACCAATTAGATCTGTTGGTACCCTAACTTCAATTGCTAACATTGGTTCCAAAAGCATTGGTTCTGCAGATAGAAATGCACCAAGACATGCACGTCTAGATGCTGGACCAAGCTGTGATAACCCACGATGTGCTGTATCTTCATGAGGAACAAAATGTGTAAATGTGAATTTGCAGTTTCTAACTTGTTCTTTAGTAAGACCGCCTTCTCTCATTACTTCATCAAAACCAGATAAAATAGAGTCGGTAGATTCATCGATAAATTGAACACCTTTTGTTCCATTAATCATAACATTACCTCTAGAATCAAATCGCATTACTTTCTTAGATGTGTCAGTATCCCATCCATGCTCACGTAATATAGTAGCCATCTCTTTTTTGTCTTTCATTTCACTTAATGTTCCATTTCTGCACATTTCAGCTAATTCAGGTTCTAATGGTTCAACTTTCATGAATAATTTATTATGACGATTTGGAGATTTTGCCATAATTGGTTCACATGTACCTGCAATAGTTTCTCTGTAATTGATAAGTGGTTCAGAAGTAATAATGTCAACTTTTGCATCTTTAATTAAATTCACTGCAACGTCAAGATGTAACACACCCATTCCTGCCATAATCGTCTCACCACTTTCCTCATCAATTTTGATTACAAGGTTTGGATCCTCAATTGTTAGTTTTCGTAATGTTTCTACGAGTTTTGGAAGATCTTTTGGATGTTTTGGTTCTATTGCCATTTGGACAACAGGTTCGGAAACATATTTTGATGCTTCAAATACCGCAGTATCTTTAATTGTAGAAAGTGTTTGACCTGCACGAGCTTCAGTTAATCCCAGAAGAGCAGGTATGTTTCCAGCAGAAAGCTCACCTACTTGCTCCCTAACATTTGACATGAAAAAATTCACAGACTGAACCCGCCCTTCACGTTTTGTATCTATAATATTGATGGTCTGACCATCTTTAATTTTTCCAGAAAATAAGCGACCTATTGCTACTGGACCAGCCGCAGGATCAATTGTCATGTTTACAATCATCATAACTGTAGGACCGTCATCATCACAGTTCAAAATTGATTTACCAATGTCTGATTCTAAATCTCCTTTCCAAATTTTTGGTATTCTATATTTTTGTGCTACATGTGGTGGTGGATGGTGTTTCACAACCATGCCAAGTACTGCATCTGCAAGTGGTGCTTTTTCAACCAACTCTTCAACTTTACCAGCATCTGAATATGCATCTATAACATCTTTGAAGGTTACACCCTTCTTTTGCATTGTATCAACATTAATTGCCCATCTATCTTTTGCCGAACCAAAAGTTACACTACCATCTTGAATAGAAACTTTCCATTTTTCTTTGTATTCATCTTCAGCATATGTATCAATTAATTGATTAAAATTTGCAACAACACTTGCAAGTGTTTCCTGCATTTTTTCAGGAGTTAATCTTAGTTCTTTTATCAATCTATCTATCTTGTTGATGTATAAAACAGGTCTAACTCTCTCCTCAAGTGACATTCTAGTTACAGTTTCAGTTTGTGTCATAATTCCCTCTACAGCATCACAAACTACAACAGCACCATCAATTGCTCTAAGACTTCGAATTACACGACCAGAGAAATCAACGTGGCCTGGTGTGTCAATCATATTAATGACATAATCATTTTCCCCTTCCTGGTAGTGTAAAGTTACATTTGCCTGAACAATTGTAATTCCACGTTCCTGTTCTGCTTTCATTGAATCCATTGCAAGTGCAGATCCTGCAGATGATGGTGAAATGATTCCAGAGTGTGCCAAAAGACTATCACTCATTGTGGTTTTCCCATGATCTACATGAGCAATTACACCGAAATTTCTAATTTTATTCTTATCAGCGATTATCTTCATTACTTGTTCTGTTGACTTGTATTTTGTCATATGGCGATAATCCTAGATGCACATGTATTAAACCTTATGAGACTAATAGCAAAAACAATTTGGATGATTTACAATTATAATTCAAGTTCACTTTTTTTAAAAAGATCTTGTGTCAGATCTAAATATGCCTCAGGATCTATTTCTTTGGCAAATCCCTTGTCTGTATTAATTAAATATATAGAATGAATTCGTGCATTTTGAATTTCCTCAGTTTTAATTTGAGGATGTTTATAGAATCGATCACAAATATTTTTAATTTTAGTAATCTGCTTATCAGTTCTAGTTTTGGGAGGACTTAAGAAGAGTTTAGGTATTGGTAGAACATTAACTATTGGTGTTGCCAAACAGAATTTTTCACAGTGTTGACTGTAACGTGCTATTTTACTAATTATTCTAGCTGTATAGTAATCAACTGTGTCCAAAGCATGTTCTGGTGGTGTGAATCCAGTTTCAATCTCAACAATTGTTGTACCATTACCTTTTCTAGCAAAAAGGTCACAAACTAAAATATCAGATACAGATTTTTCAACATCCACATCATAACCACGCCCAATGAGTTCAGATGAACAAATTAATTCTAAAACAGAATGATTAATTTTTACAAGATTTTCTCTATAAAGATCAATCAACTTTTGCCTAACAAAATTTAATCTTGGTTTATCTTTTTCTTCTAAACGAGTAGAGAGAAGTTCAGTTATAGCATAAACATCATCTCGGAATTTTTCTATGTCCAAGTATATAATTTTTAGAATTATGGGTTTTAAGAAGTTTGATAATGAAGAAATAGTACAATAATGGGATAAAATCTATTAGAGTTTTCAAGTTAGAGAATCTAACTATAGTTTAGGTGCTATGCTTAATCGTCCTTTTGCGGATAGAATGATAATAGATGCAATTGCGACAACTAGAACTAGTGAGGCAACAGTTCCAAATTCTGGGACAACTACCCCATCAGCAACATCCACTTCAACAGAAGCTTGATACAAATCAGCGTCACCCTGGTGTGCAGTTACTGTGTATATTCCATCCTGACTCCACATTGGACCACCTACACCAATGTCAGTTGAAAATGTTCCATCAGAACCTGGAGTTAATTGATCAATAGTTACAATATTTCCGTTAGGAGCAATAACAGTTACAATCACAGTGGATGATGTTCTATCTGTAGAACCACTAATTCCAATGTTTGTTGCACCTTCTACAGCATCAGCAGAAATTGTTAATCCTGATGAACTTTGTGGTGCATATGCATCTTCACCATGAGTCATTTCACTATCATCACCATAAACACCAACATTGTCTACTGAAACATTTGTTTCAGCTGTTACACCATTTGCAACGTCTACATCAAGGTTGGCAGAATACAAAGATGCACCACCAGATTCAATTTTAATAGAATATGTACCATCTTGACCCCATAAAGAACCAACTCCAACAACAGTTGAAAATTCACCATGATCGTTTGGTGATAATTGATCAATGTGAACAATATTTCCATTTGGTGCTACGACTAGAATTGTGACTGCATTACCACTTTCACTTCCAGAGTAACCACTTATGTCAATTTGTCCTGAACCTTCTGGGGCTGTTGCAGTAACTGAAAATCCTTGTTCGCCATGACCGGCAAATGCATCATTTTGTAGGGTCATGCTAGTCATCATAGCTATGGTAAATAATGAAATAACTAGTAAGGATGGAAATTTTCTAAAATTTTTCATATCTATCAATAATAATCTCAGAGCTATTTATCTATTGTTTTTGGAAATTTTTAGTTGTAAATGTAAAACTTGATATTTAATTATACAAAAATCTAAGATGTCCATTCCTTATACCCACCTTCTAAATTTACAGATGTGAATCCAGATTTATTGAGTTCGTCAGATGCAATATTGCCACGATAACCAGATGCACAGTAAGTACAAATTTTTTTGCCTTTTAATTCTTCAATTTTTCCTTGTTTTATGTTGCGTATAACCAGACCTAATGACATACTTAATGAATTTTCAATTTTCCCATTTTCAAGTTCATCGATTTCCCGTACATCAATTATGATAAACTCATCGGAAGATTGTTGTAATTCATTTTTTGATATAGAGTCTGCCATACCAATGTAACCATCTCTTGATATATAATTTTGACTGAATTTAGATTTTCAAACAGATTAAAGTAGGATTTTATCTACTAAATTAATTGAAAAAAGAAATACAAGAATTCTTGCTGTTATATGAAAATAATAATTTAGATTTTAAGTTGATTCTTGATCAAAAAACATTCAATATAGAAAATTTAGAGATAAAAAATGAAGCAACACCTGTTACAAAACCAACCAAACGTGGTGGAGTTTATTTTTCAGATTCAACAACATATATGATTAAAGCTGTGGTAAGTGATTTAACAGTTAAACAATATCTCTCACAAGCTATGTTAGGACCAAATACTGAATTTCAGGATATAATAATCCAAACATCATTTCGAAAAAATGATAATATATCAACTATTGAATTAATCACAAATCTAACAAGTAGTATGGAAACATCAAATAAGATAAAATTAAATTTTATTTTGAAAGATGCAATTCTAAAATAATTACAAAAGTTTCAAATATTTATCATATTCACCGCGTAGTGTTGGATTAGATAACACTTCATATGCATTATTTATTTCAGACATTTTTTTTTCTGAGGAGTCTTTTCTTTTATCAGGATGCCATTCTTTAGCCAAGATCCTAAATTTTTCTTTAATCTCAGTTGAATCTGCAGATTGTGCGACGCCAAGAATTTCATAGTAATTTGGGAGTGTTTTATTTTTTAGCATCTCATTGAATTCTTTCTGATTTATAGATCCCTTTGTTCTTTTTCCAAAAACTTCTTCTTTAGACCAATCAGAATGATATTTTTCATAATCACGATCCTTTTTTGAATCAAGATCAAGGTTGTCATATTTTGTTTTCTTACGTAAAATAATATTTCGTGTAAGAAAAACAAATATTCCTACAACTACAATTATTGCAATAGTAAATGTTAAGATTAGATCTTCTTGAGAAACATAAAATTCGTCAATTGCAGATGGTGGATTTACTTGTAAACCAGACTCATAAAAAAATGATGTTGAACTAATTACTTCTCCTGATTCCAATAATACATTATAGTTACCACTGTCTGTCCAGCTATGCGTACCAGCAATAACAAGTGTAGAAAAATTATGTTCCTGATCAACTGAAACTTTTTCAGTCCAAACAATATTTCCGCCAGGATCTACTATTGAAATGAAAACTAAATTTTGTGATGCATTTAATGCTGTACCCCAAATTGAAATTATATCTGACTTTGCATAAAAATCATCATCAATGTAAATATCATTATTTTCAGAAAATGAAAAATTCACAGTAGTTAAAATTATAAGAAAAACTGTAAGTCCAATTAGACAAATTTCTTTCAATATAAAATTTGTAATTATTTTATTAGTTATAACATAAACTAATTTTTTTAAAAATTCGAATTATTTTAGGAACAAATTATCATAAAATGGCTTAAAAAAACCAATATTGTAAAAAAATTTTTACTGTTTTTTGCTAATATGAGACTTCAGTAGAAAAAACATGGTAATAGGTTACTGTGTAAAATGCAGAGACAAAAGAGAGATGCAAGGAACCGAAGGTATAACCATGAAGAATGGTAAACCTGCAATAAAGGGTACTTGCCCTACATGTAGTACTTCGATGTTCAGAATAGGTAAAGCCTAGTTGAGCATCAGATACTTTTTTTAGGAATTTCTCTAATTATAGTTCCATCCGTCGGTGATTTCATTCCATAATGGACGAAATGATTTTGGATCTTTGTTGATTTCGCCTTGTATTCTATTATCAACTGCAAAAAAGAAATTTTCCATTGCATCTAGACCACCACTTTCAAAAAGTTCTTTACCAATTTCCTTAAACCGTTCTTTTTTTTCTGGAATAAGTTCAGAATTCGGTTCCTGAAGACATAATGTAATTATGTCAATCATTTCTTCTTCTAATATAAAATCCATAATTAATTTTGTAGAATATAACTAAAAATCTCTTTCCCTATTTTGATGATGCTTTGTCATGAATCTGAGCTAAAATCAATTTTGCTCTTTCTTTATTTTCAAAAGATTCTGTTTTTGCATCAAGGATAGTATCAATTTCATAGGCTTTATCCACTAGTATGTCAGCAACATGTTCATCAAGTGTTCCTTTACCAACCAAATAATAAGCAAGAACTGTATTTTTCTGCCCGATTCTATGTAACCTATCTTCAGCCTGTCTGTGAATTGCAGGACTCCAATCTAACTCGGCAAAAATTACATACCTAGCTTTTGTAAGATTAATTCCCACATTTCCAGCACGTAGCCCAGCAACCATTAATCTAGTTTTACCTTTTTGGAATCTATCAATTTCATTATCTCTAACTGAAAGTGTTTGCCCACCAATAATTGATGCTGGATTATGTTCTGCTAAACTTTCATGTAGCAACTTATGAATTGCCTTATGATGACAAAAAACAACTATGCTTTCTTCTGTTTCCATTACTTCGTTTACAAATTCCACAACATGTTTTAATTTTGCCAGCCCAGCTGCTTGACGCTCACTTTCAATTGCACGATGATATGATGCAGATTTATCAAATGCAGTTTCAGCGTAACTTTGTTCTTCTTCAAGTTTTTTCCATATTTTATCTAGTTCAGATTTGTAAAATCTTTCGTCAGAGGCAATAACTTCTGGATATCGTACTTTATCTTTTAGATCTTTAAGTACATCTGATTTTTTTCTACGTAGCATAACATGTGTGGTAAGTTGTTTGCGTAAAGTATCACGTTTATTATCTAACACTATTGCTTTTCCTTTTTCATCTACCCAACAAAAGTACTCACAAAATTCTTTAAAATTTCCTAGTAATCCAGGTTTTAATATATCTACTATTGGCCAAATTTCAGAACCTCGATTGTAAATTGGCGTTCCGGATAATCCAACTCTATATTTAACAGATTCTTTAGCAGCCAATTTTTTAACAGCCGCATATTTTTGAGTTGTTTTTGAACGTAAATGCTGAACCTCGTCACAAACAATTGAATTGATAGAAAGTTTTGCTAAATCATTTTGACGCTTGTGTAGTAATTCATAATTTATTATGTAAAAATCATAATCTCCAATCTCATTTGATTTTCCTATACGAATCATCGTAGAGGTAGGTGATGCATTGGAATTAATTTTTCCATTTTTACTTTTCTTTTTTAGAAATTTTTCAATTTCTCTTTGCCAATGTGTTAGTGTAACTAAAGGGGCAATTATCAAGGCTGGAAATGCATTTTTTTCTTTAGATAGATATGCAAGTGTTTGAACTGTTTTGCCTAAACCCATTTCATCAGCTAATAGGGCATTACCAGATGATTTTAGTAGAAAATCAAGACCCTCACGTTGAAAGTCAAGCAGTGTTCCTCTAAATTGGTTAGATGGTGTAGCTTTCTCAAGTTTCTCAATTTTAGGAATTCTGCGTTTCTTTACAACTAGTGAGGCAATTTTTCTCTTCCATACAGATTTGGAAAGAATGACTAATTGATAACGCTCTGCAATCCATTTTAGGTGTTTAACGTTTTCATCATTATCTGAGACAATTGCCTCATCAGGTTTATCTCCATACCAAGCTCTAGGAATAAGTTTGGCCACCATGTTTACTGCACGTGAACCACTAATCTTCCAGCACCAAGTACCAGAATACCGATCTAAAACAAATTCCAAATTACCAAAGTTTGCCATATCATTATCTTCCGAATTCCGTAAATTATTTTTTTGAGTTTATGAATCTTGGGTTTTCAAATTACTAACTACGAGTGAATTTTCTTGAATTACTAAAAAATACTTTGAATAATTACAGATCTTATGAGTTAATTGGATAATTCATTCAAGAATAATAAAAATACACTAAATATTTTAGAAAGAATTTTTCATATAAAATGATGGAAGGGGAGGCAAAAGATCTCATTGTTTTAGGCGCAATAAATAATGGTGCTAAACAATTTGATAAAATTTCCAAAATTACTAAGATTAAACATGAGGAACTAAACACTATCTTGGAAAAACTTGAATCCCGTGGATTCATAAGTTTACATGAAAAAAAGGGATGGTTAGGAAAAAAAATTGAATTGAATGTAACTGAAAAAGGAAACAGAGAGATTGAAGAAAGAATTCATGAATTAGAAGATAAGTGGAGAAATATAAAAAATGCATATGAAACTGGCGACAAACAAAAATTACAGCAAATCATGAAAAATGAAAAATCATTTTTGCCAACAATGATGTTTTTTGGAATAATCGATATTATGATGTTTAGTATGATGTTCAGCATGATGGGTATGGCAATGTCAAGCTACATACCAGCAGAAGATATGTCGCAATTTGATGATGGTATGACAGGCGATGGTCTTGGTGATTCTGGTATGGATGATGGTGGATTTGATATTGACATAGGATTTTAATTTGTTATTTACATCATTTGATAATGTTGGACTGCTCAAGGTTTTAAATTTCTTAGAATCGCATGAATCTGAATATTTATCAGGTCAAGATTTGAGCGATGTCTTGAAAATTAGTAGAGTGGCTGTATGGAAACATATAGAAAAAATACGTTCGTTAGGATATAAGATTGATTCAAAACAAAAACGTGGATACAAATTTGTTAATCGAACAGAAAGACTTCTTCCTTGGGAGATTACTAAAAAAAATAAAGCAAAATTTATTGGAAGGCGAATATATTATTTTGATGAAATTGATTCAACGCAAGATTTTGCATTACAGTTATCAACTAATAATAAAGAAAATGGTACAATAATAATTGCAGAAAAGCAAAAACATGGAAAAGGTAGATTGGACCGAAAATGGTACTCGCCAGATGGTGGGATTTGGCTTTCAATAATAATTCATCCTAAGTTTGAAATTTCTGATACGACAATAATCCCATTACTAGTATCATTAGCATTATGTGAATCAATAAAAAAAAAATATGGGATCAAAACTAATGTTAAATGGCCAAATGATATTACAATTAATGGTAAAAAAGTTGCAGGTATGTTAATAGACACTACTATACAAGGTAATAAAATAGAAAATTTAGTTTTAGGTGTAGGAATTAATTTTGCAATTAATACAACACAAATACAAAAACGACTACAAAATACACCAAATTTTTATGGTGTTACATCATTATTTCCAGTAAAAAATAGAGCCTCTAAAATGGAACTATTATTACAATTTTTGGTTCAATTAGAAAAAGGAATTAATGATTTAACAGAAGGAAAAAAACTACAAATAATAAAAAAATGGTCAGATAACACTGACATATTTGGAAAATCAATTTCAATTAATACTGGTAACGGAAAAATTTCAGGAATTGTAAAGAAAATAGATTCTGAAGGTGCACTGGTAATTAAAACTAGGAATAAGACTGAGAAAATATTTGTTGGAGATGTAGTTTTACGATGATTATCGGCGAATACGAGACTTTTTCTTAGATTTTACTCTAGATTTTTTTTTAACCCGTGATTTTTTCTTTGATGATTTCTTCTTATGAGACTTCTTTTGAAAAGGTAGAATTTTCTTTTTCTTCGTAACTCTTGTATTTTTTCGTGAATTAGGTTTGACAGAAGCAGATTTTGAAACTAGTTGTTCAAGAATTTCTACATATGATAGATAAGCATCTAACAGTAATGACGTTTTTTTAGTGAGTTTTTTTAACAGCTCATTCTGTCGTAAAAGATTAGTTTTTTCAATTAATTCGGGTATTTGCTTTTCTTCTGCATTTAAAGCAGATATTTCAGAGCGTAATTCCGATAACTGATCTCTTATTATTTCAAATTTTGATAAATTGAACACAAATAACTATCTACATTACCATTGTTAAATTTTCGCAGACAAAATTGTAGCTATATTTTAATTTAGTACAAGAGCGATGAAAAAAATGAGAAAGAGAAATTGTAAATACACACTTACAATATTTGCCTTATTCATAATATTACTTACATCATCATTTAGTCAACCTGCTATTGCAGATGATACTTTAAAAATTCCAGGGCTGTTTCGAGAGGCAACTCAACATTTTACGGTAGGCGAGTACAATCAAAGTATAATTTTATTGGATGAAATACTGGACATTTCTCCAAATAATACTAAAGCACTATTGATGAAAGGAATTGCCTTAAGTAATTTAGATCGACATAAAAACTCAATTCTTGAATTTAAAAAAGTTCTAGAAATTCAACCAAATAATTTAATGGCGTTACTTGGAATTGGTGTAGGGTTTGGAAATTTTGGTGAATACAAACAAGCTAACAAATATTTCATGAAAGCCAATGATATTGCGCCAGAAAATCACATTGTGACCAATTACAAAGAATTTGCAGAAAAAGTAATTGTTAAGTATCCATATAATGCAGTTGAAGAACCAAAAGTTCATCAGATTAAAAAACTAGAGAATATACCAGACTGGATTAAAAATAATGCAGGTTGGTGGTCAGAAGGTAAAATTACTGAGAAAGAATTTGTAATGGCACTACAATTCTTAATTCAAAATAATGTTATTCAAATAAATCCTATACAAACTATAGAAACTGTTCAAACAGTAATACCAGACTGGATTAAAAATAATGCAGGTTGGTGGTCAGAAGGTAAAATTACTGAGAAAGAATTTCTTTCAGGAATTTATTTTATGATTGAAAATGGAATTATAGTGATTACTTTACCAGAAAACAACCAAATCAGTAAAGAAGAACAGCTTGTACTAGACAGAAACCAATGGGAATTTGAAAGATATTTAGATAAAATTATAAAAACTGTAAGTGAAGATGGGCGATACATAGAGTATCCAAATCCCAGTGGTGATGTAATCAAAAAATTTATGCGAGATTATATAAAATGGAATTTTGATCAGCAAATCGAAATGGGAAATGCACGATTCCCTAGTGCTTCAGTTGAAACAATCAATGATACTTATTTTGTAACGTATAATGTATACATCAATAAACAACCAAATGGATTACCATTAGATCATGTTGGGACATTAACCGAATCATTCCAATATTGGGAGGAAGAAACACTTACGGCGTCAGATGGAAAAACTGTAAAAATAACATTTACAACAACTGAGACCAAAGCTGATGCAAATCTGTGGGTGACATGGGTAGTCAGAAGTCTTGGTCAAAATGTTTTAGGACATGCTAATTTGGGAAAAGGTGTTGTTGAGGTGGCATTAGGTGGATATGGATGTGATGGAAATTTCCAATTGTATCATGTTGAAACAGTAAAACAAATAATGACACATGAATTGGGTCATGGAATAGGTTTACTGCATAGTGAGAATAGAGATAGTATAATGTATCCCGCCTTAAATAAAGTAGATTATGCATATTGCATACTAGATGTAAATAAACAATTTACAAAAGATGTAAGTGGAATTGTTTTGAGAAATGAATAGTAAAAAAATTAACTAGCCAAGTGATCTTGAATGCTTTTGTGTATGTGGTCTTTCACCTGGAAATTTTCTTCTCATATGACCTGATGGTCTTCCATAAATGAGTTCTAAGAACCAACTTTCATGCTCTATTTCTTCCATCAGTATGTCTTTTGCAATATCATATGTAGCTGGATCCTTATTGTAAGTCATTTTACATACTTTATTCCAGTTTACAATTGCACCTTGTTCTGCTTTGAGACATTTTTCTAATATTGCTTTGATATCAGTTGGGTTTGTTGGTAATTGTAGGAATTCACAACCAGACATTTTGATAAATGATTGCGCATCATTTGGAAGACTGCCTCCTAATTGAAAAATTCTTTCAATACAGGATTCAAAATGACTCAAGTCTTCAAGACGTGCATCTTCAATGATTCCCTTTATTCCTTCACCTTCTATTCCAGTACAATGCATTCTAAGATTTGTGAAATAATAATATGCAGTGAATTCTACTGATGCATTAGTTACTAATAATTTTATGAGTTTATCAACGTCAATTCCATTTTTTTTAAGAATTTCTACACCAACAACATGTGGCTTTTTAGCTTTAGCCATGAAAATAATCAATTAACTAGCATTAAAAAGATTTTCAAGAATCAAAAAAAAATTAGTGCCAATATTAAAGGAAAAATTCTAAGAATATAGAATGTTAAATTAGGCGTGCCTACACACCAAACACCATTAGAAAATGGGAAAAAGCGTAATAAGCCAAATTGTAGAGTATAAAATATGTCAAGTAATGATAAACAACGATGTCCTTCTTGTAATAAGACATCACTTGTTTTAGATGAAAGTTCGGGTGAATTAGCATGCAGCACTTGTGGTTTAGTTATTACCGAAAAAGGTGCTGCAGATGGTCCTGAATGGAGATCATTTGCAAATGATGGTGTTGATAAAAGTAGAGTTGGCACCGGTACATCAATTACTATGCATGATATGGGCCTATCTACAATCATAGGTACTGCAAATAAAGACGCTACAGGTAAACCACTTTCTACATCAATGAAAAAATCAATTGATAGATTGAGAACATGGGATAGTCGTTCACAAGCACATTCATCAACAGATAGAAATCTTAGACAGGCCCTAAGTGAAATGGATAAACTGAAAGACAAACTATCACTTACAGATGCAGTTATTGAAAAATCTGCATATGTCTATAGAAAAGCAATAGAAAAAAAACTTGTTAAGGGTAGATCAATCCAGGGATTAGTTGCAGCATGTATCTATGCTGCATGTAGAGATACAGAAACACCAAGAACACTTGATGACATTGCAGATGGTATTAACATTAGGAGAAAGGATGTTGCAAGATGCTATCGCTTAATTTTTCGAGAATTAGATCTTAAAATTCCAGTAGCTGACCCAGTTAATGGTGTTGCAAGGATTGCAAGTCTTGCTGGACTGGGTGAAAAAACTAAACGTAAAGCTATTGAGATTTTGGGTAAGGCTAAAAAAATTGGTATGGTTGCAGGAAAAGATCCAATGGGATTAGCTGCGGCTGCACTGTATTTAGCATGCATTACCAGTGGCGGAAATAAAACACAAAAAGAAATCTCTGTTGCATCAGGTGTTACAGAGGTTACTATTAGAAATCGCTGTGCAGGTCTTAGAGAATTAATTTAATAATTATTCAAGTTCGTTAAGTGGATCTATCTCTCTTCTTCGCATTACAATAAACATTCCAATTGTCAAACCAAACTGATAGAATGCATATAGAATTATTTGAAATGCTGTAGGTACATAATCTGTAAATTTTCCCAACATTGCTACAATTAGAACAATTACACTTATCGTGAAAATAAAATATCTAGAAATAGGATTGATATCTGCAAATCTAAAAATAAGAATCAGTGTCACTGTAACAAAAATTCCTGTTATAGCAAGAAGACCAGCATTTAGACCAAGAAAATCAATTAATAAATTGAAAATCCCTTCTGGTGTTTCAGGTACAACAAAATCATTCATTTCAACCTTTGATGGTTCAGCAAATTTTGTTATATTTCCAGAAGCATTGATTACAAATAGTATCAACAAAATAATTGATACGCCTTTTGCATATTTTTTTAATTTTGGGAATCTTTGTCTAATTCCTCTCGCAAGTATTGCACCTTGCAATAAACCGATCCCAAAAACTATTGCAAATGTAATCAGAAAATTTTCTTCAGCAAGTTGCAGAATATCCAATGTCTTACAATAATTTAGGTTGAGCCTTTTTTAAAGAGAAAGATTGCTAAATTCATACCAAATACGAAAATTTTGAAAAAACCTTTTCAACTAAGAGTATTTTTAAGATACAATGGCAGACGAGTTTAGAATAGATACACCATATTTACCTGGAGAAAAAGGCTGCAGATTCACATGGATAATATCTGAGGATGATGAAAAAACATTGTATCTAAGACATGAAGATCTGTTTGAACTAAATGATGTTCTAACACATGGTTCATCAGCTAAGATAGAGATGGAAGATGGTGCAAGTTCAATATTAGTAAACTCTGATGTCACAGATTTTTTCCTTGCAGGACAACAACATCTGAAAATTGAGACATTAGCATTAAAAGTGGCATTAAGTGAATTCATGAAAAATAATCCTGATGCATGAGATGAATTCTTATCATATAGATTAAGTGTGAATATTCATGATAAGAAAACCTGTTGTTGCTGGGTCATTTTATCCAGATAATTCTGATGAATTAGAACAAATGATTCAGAATTGTTTTACTCATAGATTTGGACCAGATAGTAATCCTCCAAAACAAAGCATTGAGCGTGTATTTGGAGTAATTTGTCCCCATGCTGGTTACATGTATTCTGGTCCTATTGCTTCGCATTCGTATTATGAAATTTCATCTCAAGAGTTTGATTTGGCTGTAATTATAGGTCCAAATCACTGGGCAATTGGAAGTAAAATTGCAACAATGAGTGATGCAAAATGGCAAACCCCATTAGGAATATCTGAGGTTGATAGTGAGTCCTCTAATGAATTACTGAGCATGGCAGATAATATTGAGCAGGATTACTTTTCGCATAGTAAAGATCATTCTTTGGAGGTTCAAATTCCATTCCTCCAAGAAATGTTTCCAAACAATTTGAAAATACTTCCTATCATAATGGCTAAACAAGACATTGATGCAGCAAAAGAAGTTGGAAATGCTATTTCTCAGATTGCAAAATCTAAAAAAATTATGATAATTGGCTCCTCTGATTTTACTCATTATGAGGAAAATGATTTTGCACACAAACAGGATATGTCATTAATTGAACCAATTTTGAAAATGGATGTAAATGGATTTTATGAAACATTAATTGAAAAAAAAATTAGTGCTTGTGGCTATGGTGCTATTGCTGCAACTATGATTGCATGTAAAAATTTGGGTTCAAAAAAAGGGGAACTATTAGCATATGCAACTAGTGGAGATGTTGTTGGAAACAAGGAATCAGTTGTAGGATATGGTTCAATAAAATTTGTTTAATCTATTTTTTGTCTCTAATCTCAATTGATTGTTTACGTTTTTTACGAACTGTGCAATAGATTAAAAATCCAATATTTACCATTGGAAATATCTCAATTAAATCAACACCATACATAAAAAAATCTAGTATAGGATGAACTCTACTTATCATTCCCGTTTCCAAATACAAATCAGCATTCCAGATCATGTGAGGAATCTGTATGTAGATTATGAACGCAGTCAAAATCAATGACTCTGTTACATGTCTTTCATACCAAGACCAAAATCTACTCCATCTAGATTGTTTTTCTATTTCTTTTGTTATCATGCCCTATATTGTAATTATTACATTTTAAAGGTTATTTTTTTTAGGATTTCCTAATTATTTTTGTAATTTTTACTTAGTTTTACCTAATTATATGTAAGAATTATTAGCCGAACCTAACTAGATAAAACACTTATTCTCCATTCTAAGAATAGAGAATTATAGTGTATAGTATTCACTAAGTGAATTAAAAATGATTTGTCATGCATAG